>Ga0316576_10000055_pt1 | contig 36294 bp, 22 predicted proteins | sample S0NA_FD_203075 | JGI IMG/M metagenome (GOLD analysis project Ga0316576, IMG submission 203075) | Rhizosphere microbial communities from salt marsh grasses in Alabama, United States - S0-2_050615r3r5 | ecosystem: Host-associated > Plants > Roots > Rhizosphere | place: USA: Alabama | collected...
GGAGAAGACGCGGGAGGAAGCCATCGATGTTCGAGCGCCTGGTGACGGCATTTGTTGTGGCGGCGGCAGCCATCGTGCTGCCGGGCTGTGGTGGTCTTGATGGAAGCGCCGATCTGAGCCCGGCCGAAGAATACCGGGAACGACAGCTCGACGAGGCGCTCGCTGGCGTGTCGGTGGTCGACGGGCGGCTCGTGGCCGAACCGGCCCCGCCCCTGTCCGCCGATGAGCTCGCGGGGGATCTCGACGCCGTCGACGACCTCCTCGATCGTGGTCTTCGTGCAGCCGCCATCACCCGCGCGGTGGCTGCCGTGCGGGGCGCGCCGCGGAGTGCCGAGGCAGCCAGCGCTCTCGGTCGCGCGCTGCTCACGACCGATCGTACGAAGGTGGCGGTGGCGGCCTTCGCCGTTGCTTCCGAGCTTGCGCCACGAGATGTCGATGCCCGGTTCCTACTCGGCGTCGCCTTCGCCCGGGACGGCCGGGCGGAGGATGCGACGGTGGCGTGGCGCGACGTGCTGGTTCTCGAACCCGACCACGGAGCGGCTCACGCGCGGCTCGCCTCGGTCTCATGGCTCGCAGGAGATGTCGAGGCGGCAGCTCGGCATCTTGTGGCTGCGGAGGCGGTGGGAGCAGCGGTGCCCGGCCAGCTCGCCTCGCTCGTGACCGTGGGGGAGCCCCCGGCCGCATCCGTGACCTCCGGTGCGGCGTCCGGTGAGCCCCCTGGCCGCGCCGACGAGCCGGTTATTGGCCCCCAGGTCTGGCTGCATCCGACCCTCGGCTCGATTCGTGCCAACGAGACCTCTGCGGCCGCAGCCGTGCCGGACGAGGTGGTGGCGACCTGGAACGACTACGACCCTGACTGGGAGATCCGGCTGGGGGTCGCGGTCAGTCTCGACGGCTCGACCTGGAGTGACCAGGTTGTCCGGGCGCCCCCGGCCAACCGTTCGGACAAGGAAGGCGACCCCATGACCGTGGTCGATCCGCGCACCGGAACCCTCTGGGTGGGGGCGATCTCATTTGACACGAACGGCGGGTTGTTCGTCGCCCGAAAGCAGGCGGGGAGCCAGGTCTTCGAGCCGTCGGTTCTCACCAGGGCAAGCGCTTCTGCCGACAAGGGGTGGATGGCTGCGGGTCCGGTTCCCGGCCAGCCCGACTCGACGCGGGTCTACGTCGCCTACAACCTCGGGCTCCAGCGCTCGGAGGACCTCGGGGACAGCTGGTCGGCGCCGGTTTCGCTGGGCTCGGGGGTGGGCTTCCTTCCCCGGGTCGGACCCGACGGCACCATCTACATCTCATACTGGGACTACCTCGACGGCCACTTCTTGAGACGAAGCTACGACGGCGGTTTGACAGTGACGTCGCCAGTCCGGATCACCACACTCGTCGATACCTGGGGCATTTACAGCTCGCCTCAGGTCCCGGGCGAGTTCCGGGTTCCGCAGTTGGCGAGCCTGGCTGTGGACCCGGTGTCAGGCACCCTGTATTGCGTCTACTTCGACACCACCTCCGTGGCCGGCGGCGACGCCGACGTCGATCTCTACCTGACCCGCTCCGATGATGGTGGTGACAGCTGGACAGCGCCGGTGGTGATCTCCGCCGATCCCGACCCTCCCGGAGACCAGTTCTTCCCGTGGCTTGAAGTCGATCCGAGTGGTCGTCTCCACCTGCTCTACTACGACAGCAGCCTGACGGTTCAGCCGGACAGCGCTGCGTCGGCGTGGCTCGACGCCGCCTACGCGTGGAGCGACGACGGCGGCGCCACATGGACCTCTCACCGACTGACCGGCGCCTCCTTCGACACCAACCTCACCGACCTCGGTACCGGGCAGTTCATCGGCGACTACAACGGTCTGGCGGTGGCGGGAGATCGTGCCTGGCCGGTCTATCTCTCGACCGAGCTCGGGGCGCCGGGGATCTACAGCCACGAGATTGCCTTCGATGGCGCCGTGTTTGCCGACGATTTCGAGTACGGGAACCTCTCGGCCTGGAGTCAGAGCCTGCCGTAGGCAGTCGACCGGCTCGCCGAGCCGGCCTCAGTCGGCGACCACGGCGACGTTGCCAGATGAGGTGTCGATCCGGACCTTCACCGCCTCCGGCCCGCCGCGGAACTCGATCTCGTCGTCGTCGTAGGTCCCGGCGAAATCGGTCCGCATGGAACCCGAGCTCGTGCTGGCGGTCCCGGAGAGCTCGGTGCCGGGGGGCAGCTCGATCTGAACGTTGCCGGAGCTCGCGCTCGCCGAGATGGTCGCGTCGGCCGGTATCGAGTCCCATGCAGCGGTGATCCCTCCCGACGATGCGCTCATCCTGGCGTCGCCGAGCAGCCCGAGCAGCGTGATGCTCCCGGACGAGGTCTCGGCCACGGCGGTGCGGGCGCCGCCGTCGAGCTGAACGCTTCCCGACGAGGCGTCGGCCGAGAAGCGGTCGAGGGGTCGGCTGACCTCGGCCCGGATGGAACCGGACGAGGTGTCGATGGCGAGCTCGCGCATGGCTCCTCTGACCGTCACCGATCCCGATGACGCGTCGCAGACGACGTCGGCGTCACCGAGGTCGCCATCGATGATCGTGGACCCGGACGAGCTGCTGATCTTGAGATTGAGGCCGGGGGGCATCGTAACGACGACCTCTCCCTGGATCGAGCCCGAGAACCACCCCCAGCCACTCTTGCAGGCCGAGCGAACAAGCAGCGTCTCTCCCCGGTCTTCGAAGACCGGTCGCAGGTCGTCGAGCATCCGAGCAGTCTTGCGGCTCGAGCTGCCCGCCGAAAGATCGACAACGACGTGAACGGTGTCTCCGGGTTCGACCGTCACCTCGACGCGGTGGATCGAGACGTCGATGACAAGGGTCTGGCCGGGGCGTGCGCTGAAGGTGTGCTCCTCGTGGAGCGCGGACTCCGCGTGGGCGGCGACCGCGACAGCTGCCACCAGCGTCAGGGTTGCGAGGGTCATCAGGGATCGCATGTGTGCCTCCGTCCGAGTGCCGTTCTTAAGCTCCGGTCTGTACAACGCAGATTCGGCAGGGAGGTTCTGCATCGATAGCCGGAGCAGAGGAGTGTGCGAGACTGCGGTGAGCCCATGACGCGAGCGAAAGACCTCCTGATGGTTTCACTGATGGCGCTGGCGGCGCGATCTGCGATGGCGACGTCAGTCGCCGAACAGCTCCGACAGCTGGCGCCGGACGTCGGTCGCGCGGTTCGAGTCGACGGTTTCAGCCTTCAGGCCGGGATGGCGCTGGTCATACTCGACGAGGGCGTTCTCGTTCCGTCGACCCCGGTCGCCGGGCGACCGGTGGAGCTCGCGTTCGTCGGACGCGGCCGAGTCGAGCTCGAGGCTCCCGATCCGGTCGAGGCAGGTCAGCTCGAGCTGTTCACCGGAAGCTCGGTTCTCGAGGAGGGTTTTGATCGTGCGGTGCTCGTTGTGACCCTCGACGCCGCGGTGGACGCGGTCCTCCGCCGTCCTCGGGCGTTGCCGGACCAGCGGATCGACGAGGCGGCGGCCCTCTACAAGGCCTGGCGTGTCGGCACCGAACGCGCCCTGCTCGATGTCGATGCCCGGGTCTTCGCCGATGGTGCCGGCGACCGTCTGGCCTCGGGTTTCTTCTGCGCCGCGATCGAGAGCGAGCGCCTCGGCCACTTTCTCGTGGTGGTCGATCCCCTCGCTGACGAGCAAATGACCGTGGGCCAGTTCGTGCGACCCGAGCTGTCTCGCCGAGAGCAGCGGCGGTTGCGTCGGACCCTCGAGGACGAGCAGCGGTCTGGTGGCCTCATCGGGCTTGACGTCGCCGACCTCGGGACATGGGACACCTGGGTTTCGGCGTCGTTGACCGGCATCGATGGTGGCGCAACGCCGGGAACAAGGGGGGCCGAACCGCTCCACTACGATCTCGACGTGAGCCTGGGCGGCGCCGACCTCGCCCTCGAGTCGACGGCGAGACTGAGCCTGCGGGTGCTCGTGGGGGACCTGCGCGCGGTCTCGCTCGAGATGAACGCCGACCTCGAACCGCGGCGAGTGATCGACGCCCGTGGCCGCGAGCTTGAGTGGTGGCGGAGCCGCCACGAGCTCGTGGTGGTCCTCGCCGAGCCGGCGCAGGCGGGCGAGCGCCTCGGACTCGCGATCGAGTACGGCGGCCGGCCGCTGGAGCGAGCGTCCGACGGCGTTCTTGCGTTGCGCCACCCTTCCGGTTGGTACCCCCACGCAGGAACCATCGATCGTGCCACCTATGACCTGACCGTGACCTGGCCTGGCGATCTCGAGGTGCTGGCCCCGGGAGCAGCCGGAGACCTCGTCCGCACGTCCGACGGTCGAACGAGACGCCGGTGGCGGGTCGAAGCTCCAACCCCGGGGACCTCGTTCGAGATCGGTCGCTTTCAGCGCATCTCAGGCCGCGCCGGCGATGTCGCCATCGATGTCGCCGTGATCCGGACGGGGGCGCCGGCGGACACTGAGCTGGCGCGGGAGATCTTCGGCACGGTGGTCGACGCGGTTCAGTACTTCGAACGAACCTTCGGGCCATACCCCCTCGACCGGCTCCAGGTCGTGAGCACGCCCCGGGGCTTCTCACAGGGTCTTCTCGGACTGGTGACCCTGTCGGCTGGTGCGGTGGCCGATTGGCAGGAATGGGGAGCCGTGCTCGGTCTCGAGGACCAGAGGACGGTGATCGCGCATGAGGTCGCCCACCAGTGGTGGGGGAACCTGGTCGGCTGGCGCAGCTACCGCGACCAGTGGATCTCCGAGGCCATGGCCAACTACGCGGCGTTGCTTTGGGCATCCGCAAGGCTCCACGACAGCGGTGACGGGCCCCTGCTGCGTGGCCCGACGGCGGGCTGGCAGGCCGAGCTTCTCAGGCCCCTCGCAGACGGCCGGCCGGTGGAGAGCCTGGGTCCGTTGGTGGTCGGCGCCCGGCTCGACTCGTCGCTGAGCCGGGACGCGTACGCCTCCATCGTTTACAAGAAAGGGGCGTTGGTGCTGAACATGCTCGCCCAGCTGTTCGGCGAGGATGCCTTCGTCGCGATGCTGGGGGACATCGTCGAGGCTGCGTCCGGCCGCGTGATCTCCACCTCCGACCTCCTCGACGCGCTTCACCGTCTCGGCGGCATCGATCTCGGGTGCTTCGGTCGTCAGTACATCTACGGAACCGGCCTGCCCGAGATTGTGTATCGCTACCGGTTCGAGGAGCTCGGCCGTGATCGCTGGGCGGTGGTCGGCGAGGCGCGGCAACGTGCCCCGACGCACACCGACCTGCGGGTCGTCGAGTCCTCGTTCGGGGTCCTCGACGTGCGGCGCCGGGAGGTGCCGAAGCTCGACGCCGAAGGCTGGCGACTGGTTGTCCCTTTTCAGATCGGGGTCGTGGACCGAAGCTCCGGAAACGGGGGTCGTTCGATCGTCGCCGGTCGCGTTCCCGTGTCCGGCCCAACGAGCCCGTTTCGCATCGAGGTCGAGAGACGCCCCGAGGTGCTCTGGCTCGATCGCGAGGCCGAGGTCTTCGGTCGTTTCTTCGCCGTCGATCGGTGGCCGCGTCTGGCCGCCTACCTCGGCGCATTAGAGCTCGAGGCGGCCGGTGATCCGGAGGGCGCGGGTGCGGAGCTCTTCAACGCCCTTGCAGCTCCCGTCGCGGTCGTTCCGACAGGCTGGGAGGCGTCTTTCGCCCCTGTTGACGTGACGGCCGAGGGGCGACGCCTCGACGCCCGGATCCGGCTCGCCCTCGCCCGCCTCCATCTCGATGCCGGCCGCCTGGCCGAAGCCCGGACGGAGGTCACCCTCGCCCGAGATCTGGTCGCGAGCCGCGATCGATGGCTGCTCGCCGCCGACCTCTTGGCCGTGGAGAGCCGCCTCGACCTCCTGTCGGGCGATGCCAAACCGGCGCTGCGACGGCTTCAGGACGCGGTCCTCGGCCGCAGAGGCGTCGAGACCCCCGAGACCTGGACGCTGCTCGCCGTCGCTGCCGCCGCGGTCGGCGACACCGACGTCCTCAACACGGCGGCCGAGCGCGCGTCGAAGCTTGGCGTCGACCTCGGCCCGCTGACCCGGACGATTCATGATGCACCGTCGCCCTCGCGGCGCAACCTCACGAATAGTCCGGGCTAACTCACAACTGAGCTCCGGATTGGCAGCTCGACGTGCGCAGCGTCGGGGGAAGCGCTATCTTGGAAGGAAGATTCTCCAGGGAGGTGGACCATGCCGAGGTTCGTCCTGATGACCCGACTCGCGCCGGAGGCCCTGCATGACGCCGAGGTTCGCCGAGCCATGGGCCGCGCCTGGCTCAAGAAGGTCAAGGCCGCGTGTCCCGAGGTGACCTGGCAAGCCCACTACGCCATCCTCGGGCCCTACGATTTCATGGACATCTACGACGCACCCGACGTGGTGACCGCTCACAAGGTGTCGGTCATCTCCCGCGCCGAAGGTGCTGTCTCGGCCGAAAGCTGGCAGGCCATGGACTACGACGAGTTCTTGAAGCTGTTAGGAGAGGTCCAACCCTAGGAGCTTGTAGCCTGAAGGTGGCGGATGGATTTCGGAGAGCCGTGAAGTGCCATTTGAGGCGCGATTTCGGAGCAGTACTCAGAGTACGGGCCGAGAATGCAACGACAAAGGGCCTTCACGGAACCCGAAAGACGCCGCTGATCTTTGCGCTACAAGCTCCTAGCCCGTTCCCATCCAGAAACTCTGATGGGAACTAGGCTGGGCTCGCTTTCGCCGGTCACGACGCTTTCCTGGTTCAATTCCCGTCCTCGAACAGCCCCGGCTGGTCATCCTCGTCGGGTTTCTCCGCCGTCACACTCTCCGGCAGCGGCGTGTCGCCGCGCTTCATCCTCTTGAGCCGGGCCACGGGCTTCGGCGCCAGCCGGCGGCCGAGGGCGCTGACGCCCTTGACCTCGAGCTCCGCGAGGTCGAAGTCGGCCTCATGGACGCGCTGGCGCTTGGCGGGAACGAAGTCCAGGTGGACAAGGTCGTCGGACTCGCCCTCGACGAGGATGTCGATACGGCCCCTGGGGTCCTTGACAAGCTGGTACTCGCGATCCTTGATGAAGGCCCGGATGTGAACCTTCTTGCCCCAGGCCAGGCGGTCGGAGTTGCGGTAGACGACGGTGAACACCCGGCCTTCGTCGGGGTCGAGGACCCCGGCCCAGATCACCGGATCCGGAACGAGGATCTTCTCCTCGGGTGCGATCACCCGGTAGCTGCCGTTTCTCGACACGAGCAGGATCCTGTCGTACTCCGAGACGTTGAGCTGGAACCGGTCGCCCTTGACTGCTGTGCCGAAGAAACCGGTGTCCGGATCGTAGGCCACGCGCAGGTTCTGCCGGGCGACGGCGCGCACGTCGACCGTCTCGAAGGTGGTGATTTCGGAGCGCCGAGGCCAGAGATCGCCGTACTTCGCGATGATGTCCTCGAGCCACTCGATCGTGGTTTCGGTGAGCTTGCGCAGCTTGGAGCGAGCGGCCTTGATCGACGTGACCGTGGCCTCGATGTCGAGCCGGTTCTTGTCGATGTCGTACTGCGAGATGCGGCGGATGGGGATCTTGAGCAGGCGCTCGATGTCGTCGTCGGTGACCTCGCGGTCAAGCTCGCCGGTGAAGGGTTCGAGACCGGTTCGGACCTCGGCGACGACCTGCTCGGCGGTGGTGGCGCCCTCGATTCGTTTGTAGATCCGGTTCTCGATGAAGATCCGTTCCAGGTCGAGCCAATGCTTGCGATCGGCGAGCTCGGCGAGCTCGAGCTCGAGCTCGGCTCGAATCAGGCCGCGCAGTCGGTCGGTGAGGAAGCACAGGACCTCGGAGACCCCGATCTCCACCGGCCGCCGGTCCTTGATCATCACCATGTTGCAGGTGATGGAGACCTCGCAATCGGTGTGGGCGTACAGCTGAGGGATGACCTCGTCGGCGTAGACCCCACGAGGCAAACCGACCTCGATCTCCACCCGGTCGGTGGTGAAGTCGTCGATGGAGCCGATCTTGACCTTGCCCTTCTGGGCCGCGGCCTCCATGGAGGCGATCAGGCCCTCGGTCGTGGTGGTCGGCGGAATCTCGCGGATGACGATGGTCTTGGGGTCCTTGTCCTCGATTCGTGCCCGCACCCGCACCTTGCCGAGACCATCGTCGTACTCGCTGACATCGAGCAGGCCGCCGGTTGCGAAGTCCGGGAGGATTTCCATGGGCTCGTTCTGGAGGATCTTGATCTGAGCCTCGAGGAGCTCCGAGAAGTTGTGGGGCAGGATCCTGGTCGACATTCCGACCGCGATGCCCTCGGCGCCGAGCAGCAGCAGCACGGGCAGCTTGGCCGGCAGCGCGACCGGTTCGCTGTTCCGACCGTCGTAGGACGGTCGGTACTCGGTCAGCTGCTTGTTGAACAGGGTTTCCTTCGCGAGGTCGGTGAGTCGGCACTCGATGTACCGCGGCGCCGCCGCAGCGTGACCTGTGACGATGTTGCCGAAGTTGCCCTGACGCTCGATGAAGTAGTCCTTGTTGGCGAGCACGACGAGGGCCTCGCCGATCGAGGCGTCGCCGTGGGGGTGGAGCTTCATCGTGTCGCCGATGACGTTGGCGACCTTGTGGAACTTGCCGTCGTCCATCCTGTGGAGGGTGGCCAGGATGCGACGCTGCACGGGTTTCAAGCCGTCGGCGAGATCCGGAATCGCGCGGTCCACGATCACGTAGCTCGCGTACTCGATGAAGTTCTGGCCCATGAGGGAATTGACTTTAGTCATTCAGTCGTCGCTCCCGCTCCCGCCCTCGCTCCTCCTCCCGAAGACCCGCTGTCGAGAGCGGGAGGGGGAGGGTGAGCGGGAGCGAAGGATGCCTGTCGCGTCCTCACGCAATATCCGCGATCAAGTGCTCGACGATGTACTGCTTGCGAGCCGGCGTGTTCTTGCCCATGAAGAAGTCCAGAGCCTGCTTGACGTCGCCCATGGAGCCCATGGTCACCCGGCGCAAATGCTCGTCGTCGGAGATGAACTGCCTGAACTCCTTCGGGCTGATCTCGCCGAGTCCCTTGAAGCGGGTGATCTCGGGGTTGCGCAGTCGCTGCGCTGCGGCGTCCCGCTCGTCCTCGGAGTAGCAGTAGACGGTCTCGGCCTTGGTCCGCACCCGGAACAGGGGAGTGTCGAGGATGAGCACGTGGCCCGTGGAAACCAGCTCCTCGAAGAAACGCAGGAAGTAGGTCAGGAGGAGGTTGCGGATGTGCATGCCGTCGACGTCGGCGTCGGTGGCGATCACGACCTTGTTGTAGCGCAACCCTTCGAGGTCGTCCTCGATGCCGAGGGCGCGCATGATGTTGTACAGCTCCTCGTTCTTGTAGACGGCCTCGCGACCGAGACCGTGCGTGTTCAGAGGCTTGCCCTTGAGGCAGTAGATCGCCTGGGTCTGGACGTCGCGCGCCTGGATCATGGCGCCGCCCGCCGAGTCTCCCTCGGTGAGGAAGATGGTGCTCTCTTCCCTCCGCTTGCCTTTGTCGTCGGACAGGTGAATCTTGCAGTCGATGAGCTTGGGGATGCGGATGGCCACCTTTTTCGCGCGTTCCCGAGCCTCTTTCTTGATCGCCGAAAGCTCCTTGCGCAGGCGCTGGTTGCTCTTGACCTTCTCGAGGAGCTTGTCGGCGTCCTCTTTGTTGCGGTGCAGCCAGAGGACGACCTGCTCCTTGACCGCGTTGACCACCCACGATCGGACCTCGGTGGAGCCGAGCTTGTTCTTGGTCTGGGACTCGAAGACCGGGTCCTGGACCTTGACCGCCACGGCGCCGATCAGACCATCCCGAACATCCTCGCCGGCGAAGCCATTCTTAGCAAACTCGTTGACTCCTTTGAGGATGCCCTCTCGGAATGCGCTCTGATGGGTGCCTCCGTCATTGGTGTACTGGCCGTTGACGAAGCTGAAGTAGTTCTCACCGTAGGCATGGGTGTGAGAGAAGGCGAACTCGAGCCGGTCGAGCTTGCAGTGCATCGGCTCATACAGGGCGGGCTCGCCGCCGAGCTCGTACGCGAGGAGGTCAGCGAGCCCGGACTGGGACGTGAACTTGCGGCCGTTGTACTCCAGCGTCAGCCCGCTGTTGAGGAAGGCGTAGTAGCGCAGCCGGTGCTCGAGGTACTCCTCGCGCCAGGAGTAGTCGCCGAAGATCTCGGCGTCCGGGACGAAGCGGATCAGAGTTCCCGCTCGCTCCTTGGCTTCCTTGCCGCCGGACTCCTTCTTCTTGCGGCCACGTTCGAACAGCGCTCGCTTGAACTTGCCGTCTCTGAAGCTGGCGACCTCGAACTCGGACGATAGGGCGTTGACCGCCTTGTTGCCGACCCCATTGAGGCCGACCGAGAACTGGAAGACGTCGTCGTTGTACTTGCCGCCGGTGTTGATCCTGGAGACGCAGTCCACGACCTTGCCGAGGGGAATGCCGCGGCCGAAATCGCGGACCGTCACCTCGGGTCCCTGTCGTTCGATGACGATCCGACGACCGTGACCCATGATGAACTCGTCGATCGAGTTGTCGATGACCTCTTTTAGCATCACGTAAATGCCGTCGGCGGGGTTCGAGCCGTCGCCGATGCGGCCGATGTACATTCCGGTGCGGAGCCGAATGTGCTCGAGGGCGTCGAGGGTCTGGATCGCCTTTTCGTCGTACGCTACCTTCTGTCGCGCCATGATCGCCTGGGTTACACCCCTTTCTCGTGGGCTAGAATACCATTCTCGCATCCGCCGGTACGCGGGTGCGCGGCTGAACCCGGTTCGGCCCATGGTCGTAAAAAGGTTGATGGTCTGAGTGGAGAGGAGAGCTGACATGTCGAAGAAAACAGTTCATCGTTTCGCCGCCCTTGCAGTCGTGGTGGTCACCGTGGCTGCCGTTCCGCCAGCGCTCGGCGCCGACAGGACCCGCGTCACCAACCTCGACGAGCTGCCCCGGTTCGCCTACCCCATCGAGGGATCGGTTGTGAACATTCTGACCTCGGACGAAGCCTTCGCCAAGCTTGCTGCCAAGGTCCGAGCCGACATCGAGGGCGTGCTCGCCACGTATGAGATCGACGATGCCGCCACGCTCCAGGGTTACCACAACCTGCTTGCACGGCTCGACCTGTTGGCCGGCGATGACGAGGCCGCCCTGGACCATCTCGACCGGGTCAGGGAGCTCGAAGCCAAGGAGGCCGGCAAGCTCACGACCGGCCTGTTCGCCAGGGCCTGGGTGGCCGCCCATGCCGAGGCCGACCCCGACGCCGATTTCGCGGCCTTCGCCGACGCCTTCGAGCGACACCTGAGTGCCCTCGCCGGGGCGCTGCCGTGGGAGGTTGTCCAGGACGAGATCGAGGAAGCGAAGGGACGTGCGGAGATCTTCTCCGAAAACCTCGTTCTCGGTGTGGCCAAGAGTCAGGTGGACCCGGCGGTCGCCGCCAGTGGCGCGATCAGCTCCGACCTGGTGCCGACGGTCGTGGGTCTGAGGTACGCCCTCGAGATGACGGTTCCCCTCAAGGACCAGACCGTCAACGTCTACAGCCGGCTCATCGCCGCCAACAAGGTCGACAAGCCCAATATCTGGCTGACGCGGGCCTACATTCTGGGACGGGATGAGGGCAAGAAACCTGTGACCGTCGGAATCTGGGACTCGGGGACCGATGTGTCCCTGTTCGAGGGTCAGCTGTGGGTCAACCCGAGCGAGACCATCAACGGTAAGGACAGCGACAGCAACACCTTCGTCGACGACATCAACGGTATCGCCTTCGACATCGACGGCAACCCGTCGCCGTACATCCTCCAACCGCTGGGGGACATGGCCGACCGGGTCGACGATGCCATGAAATACATCAAGGGCTTCATGGACCTGACCTCGTCGATTGACAGCCCAGAGGCATCGGAGCTCAAGCGTCACCTGGCCACCATCGAGCCCGAACAGGTCAATGCCTTCCTCGAGGAGCTCAACTTCGCCACCCTGTACATGCACGGCACTCACGTCGCCGGAATCGCAGTCGAGGACAATCCCTTCGCCCGCATCATGGTGGCGCGGACCAGCTTCGACTACCACAACCCGCCTAAACCACTCACCTTGGAAACTGCGACCACGATCGCGACCTCCTACAAGCGGACCATCCGACACTTCAGGAAGTACGGTGTCAGGGTTGTCAACATGAGCTGGGGCTGGTCGCTCAAGGAGATCGAGTCCATGCTCGAGGCGAATGGTGTCGGTGCGAGCCCCGAGGAACGGGCCGAGCTCACACGCCGGATCTTCGACAAGCTCTCCAATGCTCTCGAGGCCGCGATGCGCGACGCTCACAACATCCTGTTCGTGACCTCGGCCGGCAACTCCGACAACGACGTCGAGTTCGATCAGATGATCCCGTCAGGCTTCAACCTGCCCAATCTGCTCGTGGTTGGCGCGGTCGACCAGGCCGGCGACCCGACCTCGTTCACGAGCCAGGGTCGCAACGTCCGGCTCTACGCGAATGGCTTCGAGGTCGAAAGCTATGTCCCGGGCGGGGGTCGGATGGCGGCATCCGGGACCTCCATGTCGTCGCCGGCGGTGGTCAACCTCGCGGCGAAGATCACTGCCGTCGAGCCCTACATGACCCCGGAGGCGGTCATCGACCTGATTCTCAAGGGGGCGACGCCGCGTGACGGCGACGAGGACTTCCTGCTGCTCAACCCCAAGGGAACGATGCAGCTGCTCGAGTCCATGCAGAAGCAGAACAAGGTCAGAAGGGCGCTGCAGCCAGACCGCGCCCGCATGGAGGTGGAGTAGAGCACGAGTTCTCGATTCTCAAGTTCGAATGATATGTTCGAGCGGAAAACGAGAACTGTTACCGGACCAGCTTGAACTGACGTTCCCAGCGGGTTCTACTGAAGAAGTGGACGACGACGTCGAGAAGGTTGCGAAGGCCATGACCTGTGCCCTGCCACTCGCCGTCCGACGGCGGCCGTTCGAACGACCAGTAAACGACCACGGCGCGGCCCCGCACAGTCGTCATGGGAACGGGTCCGAAGACTCTGGAGTCCAGGGATTCGTCGCGGTTGTCCCCGAGGCAGAAGACGTGTCCGTCCGGGACACGGATGGGTTGGAGGTTGTCGCGGTTGCGTCGGCTCGGCGGCGTCGCCGGGCTGCTGGGCCAGACCCTCGGATCGACGTGCTTGGCCCACGGCTCCGCCACAGAGACGCCGTCGCGATGCAGTTGCTTGTCGACCAGGGCGATGGTTTCGCCGGCCAGCGCAACCACCCGCTTGATAAGCATTCGACGTGGTCGGTCGGGTTGAGCGAAGGTCACCACGTCGCCGAGCTCGGGCTGGCAGTAGGGCAGCAGCCGATGCAGCGGCGAATCCCAGTGTGGGGCATAGACGAAACGGTTGACGAGAATGTGGTCGCCGACCATGACCGCGGGATCCATCGATGGGGTCGGTACGTTGATGTGGGCGATCACGAAGGTTCGCACGAAGAGGGTGAAGATCACCACGATGAGCAGGATCTCGACGAACTCACGCGCCCAGGGCCGGGATTGCACGAAGGCATGGTACCCCAATCCAAGGCCGTCGGTGCGAGCCCGTTCCCGATCCAGAAACGGCGCTTTTCGGCATTCTTGGCGTCAACCTGCGGGTTTCCTTGTGCGGCGTACCGAAGGTCACCTCCGCGCAAACCTTTGGTTTCATAAACCTTGCTTAAAAACCGCACGTTTCTGGATCGGGAACGACGCTGTTCCCACCAGAGTTTCTGGATGGGAACTAGGGAACGGGCTCGAGCGATGTCACCACCCGCGAATCGGTCGCCACTCGTCCACGACCGCGACTTCGCGGACCGCGACCAGGCTCTCGAAGCAGGCAGCGGCGAGACAGCTGTGGTTGGGCAGGATGCGGATCCGGGTTCCCGGGCGCAGGGCTGCCGTTCCCGGCCCTTCGAGGACACCGTGCTCCTGCGAGATCGAGGTCAGGCGAAGCCCCGGCAGGGCGTGCTGATCCTCCACCGCAACGATCCGGCCGAAGCCGCAGTGCGGATCGACGTGGATCGGACCGGGGTCCTTGCTGAGCGCGAGGGCGCCAGCGTCGATCACCGCACGTCGTTTTTCGGGGAAAGCGCTGACCACTGTGGCGAGGACGGACAGGGCGACGTCCGCGATCACGCAGCTGCCGATGGCGGCCTGAAATTCATCGAAGAAGAGGTAGTTCCCGGGCCGGATCTCGTCCACGCCGTCGAGGTTCTCGGCCGCGGTCATCGTCGGTGTGGAGCCGATGCTGATCTCCGGGACGACGATTCCGTCCTTTGCCGCCCGATTGACGAAGCTGCGGGTTGCCGAGACCTCATCGCACGCGATCTCCGCCGCCTGCTCGCGGCTCCGGGCGGTGTAGGACTGCCCGGCATGGGTCAGCGCCCCCTGGAAGTCGATGTGCTCCGTTCGGGCCAGGCGCGCGGCGAGTGCGATGGCGTGGTCGCTTGCCGGGTCGACTCCGGCTCGGTTGAGACCGCAGTCGAGCTTGAGCCAGACGGGAAGGGTGATCGAGTGCGAGCTCGCGGTCTCCTCGATCGCCTGAATCGTCGTGACGTGGTCGACGAGCACCGCGAGCCGATCGATCAGCGAACCGATCGCGACCACGTCCGCCAGCTTCTGCGGCGCGATCGGGACCGCGTAGGTGATGTCCCGGAAGCCCGCATGGGCGAAGCCACGCGCCTCGGCCAGGGTCGAGACGGTGATCCCGCCGAAGTGGCCGGCGGTCTGGATCCGAGCCGCCTCGATGCACTTGTGGGTCTTGACGTGGGGGCGCAGGCGCACACCGAGCCGATGCGCCCGTTCGGCCATGGCGACGGCGTTGGCCTCGAGGCGATCGAGATCAACCAGCGCGCAGGGCGTGTGAAGCTCGGCGATGATCATGGAATGAGCATAACGTGCCTCGCAATCTCGCAGCTTCGTTCTTCGAGCCCGCCCTTGCGGATCCTTGTGTCCTTCGTGATTCAATCTCGTGCGTCCGAGAGGGTTGACCGAACAAAGCCCCATGGCTGATGCTGTCCTGCTCGTACCCCTGACTCTGTTCTGATCGCTTTCATCGGCCGAGCACGGGGGCACGGACCGAGGGTGTTGCGCGCTCAGCCGCGGTAGTCGGCACGCAGCTCGCGTCGCATCAGCTTGTTGGAGGCGGTGCGGGGCAGAGAGTCGACAAGGACCAGGTCGTGGATCTTGAACAATGGGTTGAGCTCGGTGGCGATCCGGCGGCGAAGCTCTCCGAGAAGCTCGTTACGCCGCGCCTCGAGTGTCAGGACCGCGAACACCACGAGCTGCTCGGCCCCCTCGCCGCCGGGCTGGACGGCCACCGCCGCCGACTCGGCTACTGCCGGGTGGCGGTCGACCACCCGCTCGAGCTCGAGAGCCGAGACCTTGATGCCGCCGAGGTTCATCGTGTCGTCGGCCCTCCCCTGCGCGCGGAAGAAGCCTGCCGGCAGGCGCGCGAGCTGATCGCCGTGGCGGCGCAACGTCTGGCCCTCCGGGCTGGAGGGACAGCCGTCGTGATAGACCTCGTCGTGGTCGCGGTTGAGCAGGGTCTGGGAGAGGCCGATTGACGGCGGCACCAGGAAGACCTCGCCTTCGCTGCCCTCGGATACCGGGCGCCCGTCCACGTCGAGAATCGCAAACTCGAGGCCGAGAGCGGCTGTGGTGAAGGTGGCGGGAGACGCCGGCTGCACGACCGTTCCGGTGATGTAGCCGCCTCCGATCTCGGTGCCGCCGCAGTACTCGATTACCGGCGCCCGGTACCCGGTCAGGCTCGTCAACCACAGATAGTCGTGACGGTTGGACGGCTCACCCGTGGAGCTCAAGGTCTCGATTCCCGACCAGTCGATCCCGTCGCAAGCGCCCGAGCTTCGCCACGCTCGGACCAGGGACGGGACCACCCCGAGCACGGTCACACCGGCGCGCGCAACGAAGCGCGCGAAGCCCGGGCCGGAGGGCAGACCCTCGAAAAGCGCGATGCAGGCGCGATTGACCAGGGCTGCGTAGATCAGCCACGGCCCCATCATCCATCCGATGTTGGTGGGCCAGCAGATGACCGTCCCCGGTCGGACGTCCTGGTGGAAGCAGGCGTCCATGGCGCACTTGATCGGGGTCAGATGGCTCCACGGGATCGCCTTCGGGTCGCCTGTGGTCCCTGACGAGAACAGGATGTTGGTCGCGGTGTCGGGTGGACCGGTCACCGAGTCGGAGGGGTTCCGGTCGCCGAGGAGATCGGCCCACGGAAGATCGCCCTCACGTAGTTCCAATCGCGCCGAAGGCTCGGAGGGGATGACCACCGTCCGTGGTGCGTCGGCGGCGCGAACCGTGTCATACAGTGGGATCATTCGGCCGCCGCGGATGCAGGCTTCGACGGTGATGACGCCGTCGGCGCCGGCGATCTCGAGCCGCCGCGCCACCTCGCGCGGCGCGAAGCTGTCGGCGATGGAGACGACCGCGCAACCGGTGCGAACGACGCCGAGGTAGGCGGCGACGCACTCGAGGTTCATGGGCATGACCAGGGCGATGCGGGCGCCGGGGTTGAAGCCGTACGCGTGGAGCCCGTTGGCGACCCGGCTCGCGAGGGTCTCGAGCTCGCGATAGCTGACACGACGGAGCTCGTTGGTACCCTCGCGCCCCTGGACGACGGCGACCGTTTCTGGCTCGGCACGAAAGCACGAGTCGACGATGTTGAGTCGGGCGCCGGGTAGCCAGCAAGGCTTCGTTGGTCCCTTCGTCAGGTCGAGGGTCTCCTCGGGGGGGCGCTCGAAGACGATGCCGAGACGGTCGACGACCGTGCCCCAGAAGCCGGCCCGGTCCGTCACCGACCACGTGTGGAGCTCGGAGTAGGAGTCGATCCCGAGCCCGGCGGCCAAGCAGCCCAGGTTTGACCTGGCAATCCGTTGCTCGTCCGGTACCCAGGTCGGCAACGGGCCGAGCGCCGGGTCCCGGGCCGCGCTCAGCTCGAGGAAACGCCGCCACTGCTCGTCGAAGCCGACGGAGGGGTCCTCCCGAACCCGCTCCACGAATCCCAGCCACTCCGCAGTCTGCCCGTCGATTCCCGGTGGTCGCATCGTCCCCGATGATAGCGAAGCCGAGCTCGTGACCTCGTGTCGCCGATGTTGGTTTCGTTCCTTCTTCCCCTCCTTCTCCATCCTGGATACGTGGGCTTTCCTAGCCCGTTCCCGTCCAGGAATGCGTAAATCGCTGAAAAGGATGGAGTAAGAGCGCATCCAACGGTTCCATTTTGCCGACTGACGCTGTAGAATCTTAGGTGTCAAATCTCTGACCCACAGCGGGTTAGGCAAGATGGAGGGCCGAAGGATGCGCGAAGAACATCGAATCCAACGGGCGCTGACCGAGCCCTGGCTCGACCTGCCCTATGCGAAAGAGCTTGAGGCGATCGACCGCCTCCTCACCGATGAGCCTACGATCGGCAGGCTGGCTGCGCAAGACCTGACCTCGAAGCGGCGCGACAGAGGTCGGCGGGGGATGACGGGTGACGAGGTCATCCGAGCCCTGGTTCTCAAGCAGATGAACCAGTACAGCTATACCGTGCTGCACTTCCTGCTCCACGACTCGCAGACCACGAGGGCATTCATGGGATACGGTCTGGGCGACCAGCCACCGTCACGCTCAGCGCTGGCAAGCAACATCAAGCGGATCAGGCCGGAGACCTTCCAGGAGATCAACCGAGTCCTGATCAGGGTTGCAAAGGACCATGACCTGGAGAAGGGACGGAAGGTGCGTGTCGACACCACCGCAGTGGACTGCAACATCCACCCTCCCATCGAGTCGGACCAGCTCAGGGATGTGGTGCGCGTGCTGCTGCGCCTGATGGGCCAGGCCAAGACCTTGGTGGGCAATGACCTGGTGATCGTCTTTGCCGACAGGAGCCTGCGAGCCAAGCGGCGGTCCTTGGGAGCCTGGACAGCCAAGACCAAGGTGGAGAGGAAACGGCAGTACCGAGATCTCCTCAAGGTGACTCAAGAGGTGATGGACTCGGCACGCCGGGTGTCCAAGCAGCTCGGCGGGTGGTCACCGCCCGACCCGATGGATGCAGCCAGGGCCGCTGCGATTCAGGGAGAGATCGACCGCATCATGCCTCTCGCAGAAAGACTCTGCGACACGACGACCCGTCGCGTCATTAAAGGACAGAAGGTCCCCTCCACCGAGAAGGTCCTGTCCATCTTCGAGGAGCACACCGACGTCATCGTCAAGGACAACCGCCACACCCACTACGGCCACAAGATCTGCCTCACTGGCGGGCAGTCGTCCATGATCCTCGACTGCCGGGTACTGGACGGCAACCCTTGCGACTCAACCCTGGTCGCGCAGGCCATCGAAACCCAGAAGCAGACATATGGACGCCCTCCCAGGCAGATCGCATTCGATGGCGGATTCGCCTCGCGCGACAACCTGGCCAAGGCCAAGAAGCTCGGCGTCAAGGACGTGATGTTCTCCAAGCGCCGTGGCCTCGAGGTCTCCGACATGGTCAAAAGCACCTGGGTCTACCGTCGCCTGCGCGACTTCCGCGCCGGCATCGAAGGCTGCATCTCGTTCCTCAAGCGGGGATTCGGACTCGACCGCTGCACCTGGCGCTCCTTCCGCTCGTTCAGGGCCTACGTCCACGCCTCGGTGGTCAGCTTCAACCTCCTCATCCTCGCTCGTCATCTCTTGTCCTGAACGACTCCGACCTCCGGCAACCGATCAGATCGGGAACCCGATCCGGGGACTCTGTGCCTCGTCCGCGCCGAGTCAGCTCTCGCCGGAACGCAAAACCCCATTTCGGTGCCCTTCGGTTCTCGTCGCTGCCCCGTGGACCCGGGCTCGACAGGCAGCGAGCCGGTAGACCCCCAGCGAGAAGGTCATTCCTGGACGGGAACTAGCTGGCGAAAACGATGTCATGGTTGGCGCCTATCGATTACAACTGGTTATGGGCGAGCCTGCTGTTCTGGATCTTCTATCGACGAGACATAGGCTCAATTGTACGAGCGATGACAAAGAAAACTGCATGAACTACATGGTTATGTCAAACTCGCCAACGTTTACCGTCCTAGCCACACTGACGTTTCATGAAGATCGCTTGGTTGAGGTAAGGAAAACATGGGTGTCCTCCTCGACAACAGCAACCGGAAGCCGATCTGCCGCTTGTGGTTCAACACCAGCCAGAAGTATGTCGGCGTCTTTGACGCGGAGAAGAACGAAACCCGAATTCCGATCGAGAACATCAGCGATATCTACATGCTCTCCGATCGAATCCTAGAGACGGTCTCGCGTTATCAAGGCGTCACGTAGAGCGCCTGGAAAGGTAGGCGCCGCCGCCGGCCTCGAGCTCAAACAGGCGCCGGGAGATGGCGGCGCGGGTCCGCTCGAAAGATGCCCGGCACGCCATTCCGACTTTCCTCGGTGGCGACCGTGCCATGGGATGATCCGCCCGCGAACCGTCCCGGCCGCCTGCGCGGCGCGCCGGATGAGGCCCATCGGAGCGGGTGGAGGAGTTGCCACCTCATCGCGTGGATCTGGCCGAAGAGGTCGAGGGACTCACGGCTGGCGATGAGTCGCTGTCGCTGATTGTCGTCGCTATCGCGGCGTTCTGCCGCTGGCCCGGGTCGCAGCCCATTCGGGATCGGGAACGGGATCGAAGCGGGCCGGGACGCAGACCGGCGCCCGGAACCGAAGTCGCCGGCAGAGGCCGCCTCAGTCACTCTCCCGATGCGATCCGGCCCGACCGGGCCCGGCTCACCGACTGCTGCCGACCTCGAAGACGGCGCGGCAACCGTGGGATAGGTGCCAGGGCGACGTTTCTGGCGTTCTTGTCAGACTCCTCGATCATTCCGACCGCAGGAACGGGTCGCAGTCTCCGCAGCGCTGGGATATGATCTCGGGACAACACGAGATCAGGAGAGCAACCATGGACGTGACGGACATCCTCAACCAGATCGGCGGCTTGCAGTCGATGGCGCGTGAGCTTGGCGTCTCCGAAAGCCAGGCGAAGAGCGGCGCGGCGGCGCTTCTGCCGGCGATCCTCGGCGGCTTCAAGAAGCAGGCCACGGCGCACCCGGCGGGTCTCGAGGGCCTTGGCGGCTTGCTTGGGAAGCTCGGCGGCGGCGGTCTGCTGGACAACCTGCTGGCGCCTGAACCCACCGATGTGGGGCGCGGCAACAACGTGCTCGGGCAGATCTTCGGCTCCAAGGACGTGAGCCGAGCCGTCGCCGCGAACGCGTCGGCGACCTCCGGTCTCGACGCGGGTCTGCTCAAGAAGATGCTGCCCCTGCTAGCCATGGCGGTGACCGGCTTCATGGCGAAGAGCGGCGCCGGCCAGGCTGCGGCGCCGGCCTCCAGCCGGGGTGGCCTCGGCGGCCTTCTGGGCGGGCTCGTGGGCAGTCTCGGCGGCGGTGGGCGCTCAGCCGGCGGTGGCGCGGGCGGCCTCGCCTCTTTGCTCGACCTCGACGGCGACGGCAACCCGCTCGACGACATCCTCAACATGATCGGACGGTGATCGAGCGGGGGCGCCGATCAGCGACGGCGATCCGGCGGTCCGGCGTCTGGGAGTACCGCCGGTGACAAGCGGCTGGAGGACGGGGAGGACGGCAACCATGACGGCGCGACGCGAGTGGCTACAATGGGGCTGTCCGTGATGCCGGTACCCGGAGATCGCATCGGTCATATTCTTCTCGTCGACGTGCTTGGCGAAGGCGGGATGGGGACCGTGTACGCGGGCCTCGACGAGAAGCTGAATCGCGAGGTGGCCGTCAAGGCCATCCGGATGAGCCGGTTCGGCAGTCGTGCGCGTGCCCGTTTGCTGCGCGAAGCCCGTGCGCTTTCGCAGCTCGACCACCCGAACATCTGCCGCATCCACGAGTTCATCGAAAAGTCCGAGAACGACTATCTGGTGCTCGAGCGGATTCGCGGCTCGACCCTGCGCGAGGTGCTCGACCGAGGCGCGGGCGACCTTCCCAAGCTGAGAATCGCAGAGGAGATCGCGCTCGCACTGGCGGCGGCCCACGAGCGGGGCGTCGTCCATCGCGACCTCAAGCCTCGCAACGTGATGTTGACCGAGGACGGTCGCGTCAAGGTGCTCGACTTCGGTCTGGCGAGACAGGCGGGCGACCTCGTGTCCTGGGAGCCCGAAGCTGACGACCAAGAGCTGCATGAGACGGCCCAATCGGAGGATTCTACGGAGACGGTGACCCGGCGCCGCTGCCGTCCCGGCAGTCCGGAGAACCGGACCGGCCTCGACGAGCGGACTCGGGCGGGCGCGATCGTCGGGACCGCGGCCTACATGAGCCCCGAGCAAGCGCGGGGCGAGGAGACGACCGCGGCGAGCGACGTCTACTCCTTCGGTCTGGTGCTCCAGGAGCTCTTCACCGGACTGAGGCCATTCAGCCAAAAGCTCAGCTCCGACGAGCTGCTCGAGGCGGCCGCCACCGGCGACAGCCTTCCGGTCACCGGGGTCGAACCGGAGATCGCCGGTCTGATCCGACGGATGAAGGCAATCGCCCCGGAGGCGCGACCGACGGCCAGTGAGGTTGCGGATCGGTTGCGGCGGCGACGCGGTCGCGCTCGGCGACGGGCGTTGCGGATCGCAGTCGCGGCCGTCGTTCTGCTGGCGATCGCGGCATTCCTCAAGTACACCTTCGACCTACGGCGAGAGCGTTCGGCTGCGCTGGCGGCTCGAAACGAGGCCGAGCAGGTTGCCTCGTTCATGGTTGATGTCTTCCGGGTCGCCGAACCGGAGCAGTCCCGAGGCTCGACCGTGACCGCTCGGGAACTGCTCGACCAGGGGGCCGAGAGGGTGCGGCAGGGCCTTGGCGACCAGCCCCACGTCAAGGCGCGCCTGATGCTCACGATCGGGCAGGTTTACCGACGCCTCGGTCTGTACAAGGAGGCTGCGGAGCTCATCGAGGAGGCTCTGGCGCGTCGGGAATCCCTGGTCGGCAACGACCATCCTGATGTCGCGCAGTGCCTCGTGTCGGAGGCCGACGTGTACGCCGCGCAGGGTCGGTTTGCCGAGGCGACCGCCGCGGGCGACCGGGCGGTGGCGATCTACGAGAAGGAGCTCGGCCCGCAGCACCCGGAGCTCGCACGCTCCCTCACCGTGCTCGGCACGGTTCACCTGAGGCAGGGACACTACGAGGAGGCCGAAGCGCTCTTTGTGCGCAGCCTCGGCATTCTCGAGTCGGATCCGGAGGCGGACCCCCAGACGCTCGCGGACACGCTCGCGAACCTGGCGGTGCTCTACCGGCAGCGCGGCGACCTCGGTGTGGCGACCGACTACTCCGAGCGGGCGTTGGCCGTTCGGCAACGGATCATGGGGCCGGACCACCCCGATCTCGCGCTCAGCCACAACAACCTGGCCGTGCTGTTGTACGTTCAGGGCCGGCTCGCGGAGTCGGCGGAGCAGCTCGAACGAGCACTCGCGATCTGGGAACGTGCACTGGGCCCCGACCACCCGAACGTGGCCACCTGTGTCAACAATCTCGGTGAGCTCGCCTGGAAGCGGGGCCAGTACGCCGAGTCGGAAGCACTCTTCCTCCGCGCGCTCGCAATCTGGGAGAAGACAGTCGGGCCGGACCACCCCGACACGGCCTTCGCGCTGCACGGGCTCGCCAACCTGTACCGCGACACCGGTCGGTACGATGAAGCCGAAGCCCTCTATCGCCGGGCGATAACGATCCGCGAGTCCTCGTTGACGCCCGATCATCCCGACCTCGTGGCGGTCCGCCAGGACGCGGACGAGCTGGCCCGCATCACTCACAAGTGATGCGGACCTGGTCGTCTGATCAAGGAGGCCTGGGGGGCGCTGAAGCCTGTCTCGAGCCCGCGATCGAAGCCACGGCGTCGGAGTTGTGCCGGCTGTCACGGATGATCCCTGCGCGTCACCGCTAGCATGTTTCCGTCCAGAAGCTCCGGTGGGAGCAGCTTCGTTCCCGAACCAGAGACGAGCGGTGTTCGAGCGAGGTTGAGGGAACACGTGGGTTGACGCCAAGATCGGCGAGAAGCGCCGTTTCTGGACGGGTACGAGCATTGTGTTCGTTCTCACGAATAGGGGGGTGAGCCGTGTCGGTCGCATTCCTGCGCAGCTGGTCGTCCATGCGGCGCGTAGTTGTTCGGATGGCGGTGGTGATGTCGGTGGCGGGATGCGGCGCGAGTGTCGCCGTCGCCGCCGAGCCGGCATGGGGGGCCACGTCGTGGTCGGCACCGAGCGACGGCCGTTCGCCGACCTCCGAGATCTTCTCGAACGGATTCGAGCAGGGAACCGTTCGGGGGTGGTCGTCATCTGCGGGAGCGGGTCCGCTCGCTCCCGTCGAGATCTGCGTGCCGCCGATCAGCGCAGTGGACACGACCGGCGCGACCACGGTCGGGAGCGGCAATCCCGGCAGCTGCACCGAGGCCGCGCTGCGCTCGGCCGTGGATGCGAACAACGGGGCCATTCGTTTCGAATGCGGTGGCGCTGCCCACACCATCACTGTCAGCTCCCAGCTGGCGATCGACGACGATCTCGTGATCGACGGCGGCGGCCTGATCACGCTGAGCGGCGGCGGCACGACGCGGATCATCGATTTTCGTCCGCCCTACCAACAGCCTCACACCCTGACCGTGCAGAACCTCACCTTTCGAGACGGTTCGACGGCCGGCCTGCCCGGTTCGACGACCGACAGTGGCGGCGGAGCCATCTATCGCGGGAGCTACGGGACCCTCAATGTTATCGACTGTAACTTCGTCGACAACGTGGGACCGGTTGTCGGCCCGGACGTCGCCGGGGGTGCGATTTACTCCTTTGGCGACACGACCACGACCATCGTCGGCAGCGTGTTCATGAACAACAGCTGCAGCAGCGGTGGCGCGCTCGGCTTCCTGTTCGCCCATCTCACGCTTGTCAACTGCATCGTGGAGGAGAACACCGCCACCGGCACCGACGGCAACGGGGGCAGCGGCGGCGGGATCTACAGCGACGGCAACAACCAGACGATGACGATCTGCGGCTCGAGTCTGTCGAACAATACGGCCAACGTCCGAGGCGGCGGTTTCATGCGGGTCTCGAACAACGGCGTCGGGCCGCTGACCATCGACCGCAGCACGATTCACGGCAACGTGGGGGCCATCCAAGCGGGAGGGCTCTACCTGCAGGGGCTGCAGGCGACGATCACGAACTCCACGATCTCCGGCAACATGTCGGCGAGCCGCGGCGGTATGACGGTGTTCACCAACCCGGGGTCCCAGACCTTGAACATGACGAACGTTACCGTGGCCGACAACTTCGCTACCGGAAACCTCGGCGCGGGGATGGCGGTGGCTGATGGCATCACCGGCGCCCTGCGGCATATCACGATCGTTCGTAACGGCAACAGCGGCAGCGCCTCGTTCGGCAGCGCGATTGCCGGCGGCTCTGGGCTGACTCTCGACAACAGCCTGATCATCGACAACGAGAAGGTGTTCATCTGGGAGAACACGAGCTGTACTGCGACCCACAGCGGCAACGGCGACGTTCAATGGCCCGAGTTCAATGCCGGCGGCCAGCCCGAGCTGCCATGCGCCACCGGGACGACCTTTCAGGATGTCCCGATCGGTCCGCTCCAGAACAACGGCGGCTTCACCGACACGGTCATGCCGACCGACTCCTCGATCATCGAAAGCCTGAGCGGCTGCACGGGCTCCGATCAGCGAGGTGTGCCCCGCGGGACGACCTGCACGCCCGGCGCGGTCGAGCCATAACCCGAGGAATTCAAGAGGTGTCGGCCGCGGTCGACGATCCATCCGTACCTCGCCGGTCCGGAGACGCTGCTCGCTGCCACTATCGCTGCAACTGTTCGCTGATCGCTGCCGCTGATCGCCGATCCCTGCCCCTGCCGCTGATCCCGGATCTCTGATCCCGGCCCGCTGTCCCCGGGCGTGACTTGAATCGCCGCCCCAACCCGGCCATGACGTGGTCGAAAGCAACCACTGGCGGTCGAAAGCAGCCACATTCTCCACGGGCCTAAATATTAAGATACTAATTTACAGAGACTTATGATCTGGCATTGACCTTGCTCATGTCACTGTCGACCGTCTTGTCCCGGCATCGGGCCGAGCACACGCGGTCGACGATCAAAATCAACCGGCGAAAGGAGTCGACAATGCAACAGACAACCGTGAACAAAGTCGCCGGCGCCGCGTTGCTGTTCATCAGCGTCGCGTTCGCGGCGTCCGCAAGTGCTGCGACCCGACCGACGGACAACCAGATCACCCTCTGGGCCACCGCCGCCATCAACCGGGACGCGCGCGTCAACAACTCCGATGTCGCCGTGGAAACCCACGACGGGATCGTGACCCTGTCCGGCGAGGTCGGAAGCCTCGCGGCACGCAACTTCGCCGACATGGAGGCGAAGAAGATCCGTGGCGTCATGGGAGTCATCAACGAGCTCAGTGTCAAACCCGCCGACAGATCGGACGAGGTGGTCCGGGAAGCGGTGATGCGGAGGCTCCAGGAGAACCCGGCGATCGGGACGAAGGACCTGCACGCGACCTGCATCGCGGGCTCCGTCAGTCTGTCCGGCACCGTCGACTCGTGGGCCGAGCGCGAGCAGGCTGGTCTTCTCGCGAGCGAGGTCGCAGGCGTCAGGAACGTGACCAATGACATCAACGTCGACTGGCTTGCGGTTCGTGGCGACAGCGAGATCCGGGATGACGTTCAGGCGTCTCTCGATCGAGACGTCTACCTGACCGATCTGCCGATCGAGGTTTCGGTCAGGAATGGTGTCGTGACTCTCGAAGGCACGGTCGGCAACCTGTACGAACGTGATCGTGCTCTGAGTGGCGCGCGCTGGGTTCGCGGTGTCGCGCGAGTCGTTGACCGATTGGTCGTCAACTGGTCTGATGACACGAAGGTGGCCGCGACGCGGCCGATTCCCACAGACGTTCAGCTCCAGGCGCGGGTCCGTGCCGAGCTCGATCAGGACTGGCGGCTCGATCCGACCAGAATCACGATCGACGCCGACATGGGCGACGTCACCCTCAGGGGGACAGTCAACAGCCGCGAGGAGCGAACGATCGCCGAGCGCGACGCACGTGACGTGGTCGGCGTCGCATGGGTCACGAATCGGATCATGACCGAGATCGATCCTCATGACGACCGGATCATCCGCGACGATGTCATGTACCGCCTCGACACCGATTTCGCGACGGCGGACCTCGGGCTCGATGCCACCGTCCACCGCGGCGTTGTCACTCTGACCGGTGAGACCTTCAGCTGGTTCGAACGTACGCACGCAGCTGAGCTCGCTGCCGACGTCCCAGGCGTCAAGGAGGTCGAGAACCTCATTTCCGTTTCGCCCACGTCGCGGCAGGTCGACGCCGATCTGACCGACGCGATCGTGCACCACCTGACCTGGAACTGGACAACCTGGCGGGTGCACGACGACATCGGTGTGATGGTCCGCAACGGAGTTGCGACCCTGACCGGCAAGGTCAACGACTGGGCTCAGCGAGCCGAGGCGACGACTGTCGCGCTCAACACCCCGGGGATCTGGAAGGTCGACAACCGGATCACCGTCAACGGGTACAACTACCCGTGGAGCGAGTACTACTACAAAGGTCCGTACGAGTACGGCCTTCCAGAATCCGAGTAGCACTCAACCGCGGTGACAGCGACGGCTGAAAACCGGCCGTCCGTTCCAGGACCGGGCTTCAGGCCCGGTCCTGTGCTGTGTTGCAAGTTCCCGTCCAGAAACGGCGCCTTTCGGCAATCTTGGCGTGAACCGCGGAGATCGCAGGGATCGCGGAGAGGCCGTAGGGAATCGTCCGACCCATCGCAACAGACGGTCGTCCAACACGAATCACAGGGAAACGAGACTCTGCGATGGCCGCAGCAGAAAGCCCGTGAATAGTCCGGGCTCGCGCGGCCGTGGCCTCGTTCGTAGGGCTCGGCGGGTGGCTCAAACCCGCCATGCGGCTGATATCGACCACCCCCGGAGCCGTGCCGACGACCGCTTGAACGCTCGTAACCGCCCGATTGTCAGACCGGGATCCGAGTCTCGACAGCGCCGTGGGATGAAGCTTGGACGCGTTTCAAGCTCTTGAATCAGCGATGGTTCCACGATCAGTTGCTGCTTTCTGTTTGGACCTTGCGGCGTGCTCGCGAGTGGCAGCTTCGAGCCTGGAGGCACCCTCGGCACGGAGCTTGCTCATGCGTTAGCACGAGAGTTCGAAGCAACCCGCTCTCGAGGCTGGAGGAATTGGATGGCCGTCGCGCACACCCACCACAACGATGACGACACCGGGACCGCGAAGCTGGCATCGGTGCTGGAAGACGAGCTCTCGATCGAGCAGATCGACGAACGTTTCAAGACCTCCGCAGACGGGCTCAGCCGCGACGAAGCGGACCGTCGCCTGGCGGAGGTCGGCCCCAACGAGCTGGCGGAGTCCTCTCGCAACCCGGTGCTGCGGTTTCTTTCGTACTTCTGGGGACCGATTCCATGGATGATCGAGATTGCTGCCGTCCTGTCCGCGGCGGTCGGCAGGTGGCCGGACTTCGGCATCATCCTCGTTCTGCTGCTCGCCAACGGCGTTGTCGCGTTCTGGGAGGAGTCTCAGGCGGGCAACGCGATTGCCGCTCTGAAGAAGCGGTTGGCGCTGCGGGCGAGGGTCAAGCGCGACCGGACGTGGAGCACAATCGCGGCCAGGGAGCTCGTGCCCGGCGATGTCGTGCGATTGCGGCTCGGTGACATCGTGCCGGCCGACGTCCGGTTGCGCGACGAAGGCCCGCTCGAAGTCGACCAATCGGTCCTCACAGGGGAGTCGCTGCCGGTCGAACGACGGCAGGGGGGAACGCTGTTCTCCGGCTCCACGATCAAGCGCGGCGAGTCCGACGCCGTGGTCGTCGCGACCGGGGGCTCGACCTACTTCGGCAGAACCGCTCAGCTTGTCGACGAGTCCGCCGCGCCCAGTCACTTCCAAGTTGCGGTGCTGCGGATCGGTAACGCCCTGATCGTTCTCGCCGGGGTCATGGTGGCACTGATCATCGTCGCCGGTATCCTGCGGGGCGACAGCCTCATCACCAATCTCCAGTTCGCGCTCGTCCTGACGGTCGCGGCGATTCCGGTCGCAATGCCCGCGGTGCTTTCGGTGACCATGGCGGTCGGGGCCCGTATCTTGGCCGCGAAGAACGCGATCGTCAGTCGGCTCGCCGCGGTCGAGGAGCTCGCCGGGATGGATGTCCTGTGCACCGACAAGACCGGGACCGTCACCAGCAATCGCCTGACCCTTGGTGAGCCCTTCGTAGCGCCGGGTTGGCGGGTCGAGGACGTTCTGCAAACCGCGCGACGCGCCTCGCGAGCCGAGAACGACGATCCCATCGATGGGGCGATCCTGGCAGCCTCGGCCAACGCCTCCGCCGATGACGCCGCGCACCTCGTTCACTTCGAGCCCTTCGACCCGGTCGCCAAGCGCACGCTGGCCGAGGTCGAGCTCCCCGACGGTCGACACCTCGAGGTCAGCAAGGGTGCGCCGCAGGCGATCCTGAGCCTCGTCGACCCGTCCCCGGACGTCGCGGCTGCCGCGAACCGTGCGGTCGAGAGCTTCGCCGGTCGGGGCTACCGCTCCCTCGGCGTCGCTTGCCGCGACGCCGACGGTGACTGGCAGCTGGTCGGAGTTCTGCCGCTTTATGACGCGCCGCGAGAGGACTCGGAGGCAACCATCGCGAGTGCCCGTCGGATGGGGGTCGCGGTCAAGATGATCACCGGCGACCAGCTCGCGATCGGGCGCGAGGTGGCCAGAATGGTCGGGCTCGGCGACACCTTCCTGACGGCCGATAACCTGACCGACGACGACATTGAACGGGCGGACGGATTCGCGCAGGTGTACCCGGAGCACAAGCACCGAATCGTCGGTGTGCTGCAGGACCGGGGTCACATCACCGGCATGACGGGTGACGGCGTCAACGACGCACCGGCGCTGAAGCGCGCCGACTGCGGCATCGCGGTCGACGGTGCGACTGATGCGGCCCGAGCGGCAGCGGACATCGTGCTGACCAGCCCGGGTCTGAGCGTGATCGTCGACGCCATCCGGACCAGCCGCGAGATCTTCAAGCGCATGAACAGCTACGCCATCTACCGCATCGCCGAGACGGTGCGTGTGCTGCTGTTCATGACCGCGTCGATCCTGCTGTTCAACTTCTACCCCGTGACTCCCATGATGATCGTGCTGCTGGCGCTGCTCAACGACGGGCCGATTCTTGCGATCGCGGTCGATCGCGTTCGTCCCTCGGACCAGCCCGAGCGCTGGGACATGCCCGGCGTGCTCGGCGTTGCGGCGCTGCTCGGAACTCTCGGCGTCGTGGCGTCGTTCGGCCTGTTCTTCGTTGCCGCACGCGTCCTGCACCTCGACAATGCCTCGATCCAGACCCTGATCTTCCTCAAGCTTGCCGTTGCCGGCCACCTGACGATCTTCCTGACCCGGACCCGCGGACCCTTCTGGTCCTCGGCACCGGCTCCGACCCTGCTCTGGTCGGCGGTCGCGACCAAGCTGCTCGCGACCCTCGCTGCGGTCTTCGGCGTCCTGATGAGCCCGATCAGCTGGCGCTGGGCGGTGGTCGTCTGGGTCTACGCCCTGGTCTGGTTCCTGATCAACGATTTCGCCAAACAGGCCGCCTACCGGCTGATCGATGCGATCCGCGGCAAAGCGGCAACCACAACCGTCCCGAATACAAGGAGAGTGTCATGAGCGAGCATGCAGCCCACACCACCGCCGATGTGATCAAGGAACTGGCGGACCACCGCCTCGACTGGGACCGGATCAACAGCCGACTGGCGGCCCTGGACCCGAAACATCCAGACTGGAAACCGGCGGCGGAGCTGGTCGGGCCCTATCTGACGATCTCCCGCCAACCGGGGGCCTGGGGTGACGAGGTCGCGCAGCGAGTCGGGGAGGCGCTCGGCTGGGCGGTCCTCAACGGCGAGGTCGTCGACCTGATGGCGGAGCTGTTCAACCTCGAGCCGAACATGCTCCGACTGGTCGATGAGGCCAAGGCAAGCTGGGTGCGAGACCTGGTCACCGATTTCCTGCCGATGGAGATCATCGATCGTGACACCTACGTGCACCATCTCGGCCGGGTCTTCCACCTCGCGGCCCTGCACGGCCAGGTCGTGCTCGTCGGTCGCGCAGCCAACCTCTTCCTGCCCCGAACACGCGGCCTCTCCGTTCGGCTCATCGGGACCGAGTCTCGGCGTGTCGATCGGCTCGCGGCCAAGGATGGGATCGACCACCACGAGGCAGAGAAACGTGTTCGCGACATCAACCACCGCAGGGCTCGGCTGGTCAGGCACTACTTTGGACGGGACATCGAGGACCCATTGCTGTACGACCTCGTTCTCAATACGACTGCCATGAAGGTGGACCATGTCGTTGCCATCATCACCGACGCCTGCCGAGCCCGTGGACTGGACGCGTGATCGGGTCCGCCGGAACGCCCTCCGGCGGCGCCGTCTCAGCGGGCCAAACCCTTGCGTTGGCGTCCACGACCGGACAAGATTGACGGGACGAGCCCAGGAGCCAGACGTCAAGGAGACGCCGATCCGAGTGTGGCAGCGTACGTTCGACAGACCCGCCCAGTCCCTCGCCGTCGCGGTGGTAGGAATGTGCGTGCTGTCGCTCGCCGTCATCGCTGCGATGACGGGCCACGACCTGGCGCGCTTGTCGACGATCCGGGAACGGGTCCTCCATACCGAGCGAATCCAACTGCTGGCGTATCGGATCGAACGCTCCGTACGGGCCTCGAAGGGTTCGAGAGCGGCGATCGATCCAACTCTCCTCCGCGAGCTGACCGACGAAGCGGATCAGCTTCGCGCTGCGGATCTGGCGCTCGACGCCAACACCAACCGCCGCCTCGAGGATCTCCACGAGCTCCTCGAACGGGCCCCGGAAACCAACACGTCCGACCTCGCCACGGTGGTTGACTTGGTGGGCGAGATCGTCGATGCGGAGACCTCGGCCCAGGAGGCGTTGTGGAAGACGATCGACGCCGACACGCGGATCGAGCTGGGGATGGTCGTCGGCCTCTGTGTCATCCTGCCGGTGCTGGCGGTGTTCACCGTCGGTTTCGTTCGGCGTCGGATCTTTGCGCCTCTCAATGAGCTGCGGGGAGCCCTGTCGATGTTGGCCGAAGGCGACCACAGGCCGTGGCAGGCAAAGGACGCCCACTCGGCGCTCGAGCCGCTGTTCTCGAACTACAACCGTTTGGTCTCCCGCCTCGAGGAGCTCGAGCAGGAGCACCAGAGCCATGCCCGAACACTCGAGAGTGAGGTTCGCGTGGCGACCCAGGCTCTGCTCGAGCAGCAACGGACCCTGGCCCGCGCCGAGAAGCTGGCGGCCATCGGCGAAACGACGGCCTGCCTGGCGCACGAGCTGCGCAATCCGCTGGCCGGGATCCTGATGAGCCTCGGCAACCTGCGTCGTGATGTCGCGAATGCCGACCTCGTCGCTCGCCTCGACCTCGTCGTGGCCGAGCTCGAGCGGCTGACGCGAATGCTCAACGAGGCGCTCGCCGCCGCCCGCCACACTCCTGAGCCCGCCCGGCCTGTCAATCTGAGGGAGCTGGTCACGGACTTGCTCGCACTGCTCCGCCACCAGGTCCCCGACGCGGTTGCACTGGAGTGCGGAATCCCGTTCGGAATCCAGTGCGCCTTGCCGCCGGATCGGATCCGACAGGCATTGCTCAACCTGATTCTCAACTCGGTTCGCGCCCTCGGAAACGGTCCCGGACGGGTCGAGATCACCGCCGAGCGACGCGACGGGACCCTCGAGATCGAGGTCATCGACGACGGTTCAGGTTTTCCTCCCGAGATGTTGCGCACCGGGATTCGGCCATTCTCGTCCAACCTCCAGGGTGGCACGGGGCTTGGTCTGGCGATGGTCCGGCGGGTTGCGGTCGACCTCGGCGGTGAGGTGGCGCTGGCCAACCGGGAGCCCCACGGCGCGTGCGTCCGGCTGACGGTGGAGTGCATCGATGACTGATACCCTGCTCGTGATCGAGGACGAGGACCTGCTCGCGGACGAGCTCGGTCGCCACTTCCGGAACAACGGATGGGAAGTGGTGCGGGCGGCGACGATCAGCTCGGCGGCCGAGCTGATGTTCGAGCGGAATCTCGAACCCCTGGTCGTGCTGTCGGACATGAGCCTGCCTGACGGCAACGCCCTCGATCTGCTCGAGCGCGCGCGCGATGAGGCGATCGAAGGGGAATGGGTCCTGCTCACCGCCTATGGGACCATCCCGGACTCGGTCCGGGCACTGCGCCTCGGCGCAGTCGAGTTCCTGGAGAAGCCCTGTCCGATCGAGCGCCTCGACCTGGTGATGGCGTCTGCGGCCCGCAGCGCGCGCGCCCAGCTCCGGCTGCGCCATCAGGCCAGGAGCGACAACCGGCGCTACTCGCCCGACGCCTTCGTTGGCTCGAGCCGAGCCTCGCAGGAGCTCCGCGACATGATTAGGCGACTCGCCAGGGTTCCATTCACCGCCTGTGTCCTCGCGGGCGAGACCGGAACCGGCAAGGGGCTGGCCGCGAGGATTCTGCACTCGACCTGCAAGCGATCGGCGGGCCCTATGGTCGAGATCAACTGCGCCGCGATTCCCCGTGAGTTGCTCGAATCCGAGCTGCTGGGTCACGAGGCCGGTGCCTTCACAGGGGCCAAAGGACGCCACCGCGGTGTGTTCGAACAGGCCCACCAGGGGACTCTGTTTCTCGATGAGATCGGCGAGCTCAGCCCGGATCTGCAGGCGAAGCTGCTCAAGGTGATCGAGGAGCAGCGGGTTCGCCGGCTCGGCGGCGAACGCGAGGTCGCCGTTGACGTCCAGGTCATCGCGGCCTCCAACCAGGACCTCGAGTCTCTCGTCGAGGCCGGTACCTTCCGCGGCGATCTGTACCACCGTCTGAGCGTCTTCGTGCTCGAGATCCCGCCGCTTCGGGACCGTGTCGAGGATCTCGACGAGCTCGTGCCGCTGTTTCTCGGTGAGTTCAACGCCATCGCCGGTCAGCGGGTTCGGAGGGTGACCGGCGAGGCGTGGAGTGCGATGCGCCGGCATCACTGGCCGGGCAACGTTCGGGAGCTACGCAACGCGATCGAACGCGGCGTGCTGCTCGCCGACGGTGACACCCTGGGGCTGCGTTGGTTGCACCTGGGCGTGTCCCGCGGCGGGGCGCGCCCATCGCCCCCGACCGGCGACGGCCGCGGCCTGGTCCTGCCGCTCGACGGAAGCATGACCCTCGACGAGATGGACGGGCGGATCATCGAGGAGGTGCTGCGTCTCGCCGACGGCAACGTCTCCGCCGCTGCCAGGACCCTCGGGGTCACGCGCCAGACGCTCCGCTATCGGATCGAGAAGTTCGGGCTTCATTCGTGAGTGATCTGCTGCATGGCGCGATGCACTGTGCGTGGCGGTGTTTGCTCGAAACAGTCGCTCAACGAACGGCACGTGCCCTCGCTCCAGTTTCTCAGAGACCGGGCTCCGGACCGGGGGACTGTGCGGCTGGGGGTGCCTTGAGCGTTCTCGCGATCCGGAAGCCGAGCTCGTTGATCGCGACCTCGGGGCTCGAGCTCCAGCGCTTGGCGACGCGGGAGAATGCGTCGTTCCCCGCCCAGCCGCAGCCGCGCCATGTTTTGGTGGGCACGTCGATGTCGTAGGGCGGGCGATCGTCCCCCTCCGAGGGGCCGAGAGGGTCCTTGACGGGCGATTTCGAGTAGTAGTCCCGCCGGTACCAGTCCCAGCACCACTCCCAGACATTGCCGGTCATGTCGTACAGGCCGAAGGGAGACGCGTTGTCGTGAGTCTGAAGGTCACCGTGTCTTGACCCGTCATAGAAGCCGACCGGTGTGGTGATGGTCGTCTCGCCTCGCTTCATGAAGCTGTCGGCGTAGTTGAGGAAGGTGTGGTCGATGTCGTCGCCCCAGGCGTAGGTACGCCGTGTGTCCTTTCGGGCCGCGTACTCCCATTCCGCCTCGGTGGGCAAACGGTAACCCGACTTGGTAGTGTCCCATGTCGCCGCGTCGAGATCGTAGACCGGGTCGAGACCGTCGATCTCGCTCAGGAGGTTGCAGAAGGCGATCGCGCCGTACCAGGTCACCCCGTGCGCCGGGTGTCCGGCGTAGCCCTCCCGAATCGCGAGCCTTCCGTCGTTGACCGCAAGACCGTGCTGGCTTCCGAGATAGGGATGATCGACCAGGTGACGGATGCCCAGGTAGGTGGCGCCGTCGGGCCCGACCAGATCGCCGTCATCGATCCGCGCCTTGCCGGTTGCGATGGCCACGTTCATCACCGAGCAGAAAAGGTCGTTGGTGATCTCGTACGTGCTCATCGCATAGGGAACCGTCAGCTTGACCTGGTGTGCCGTTTCGTCGGCGGTGCCGTAATCCTCGTGCTCCATGGATGGCTGACTCGCCAGCTCCTCGCCGGTCGACCCCATGGTGAACTCGGCCGTCTGGCCGACCTCGATGATCGTCACCATGGTCGGAGAGAGTGGGGCGAGCTGACCCGAAGCCTGACCTGCGATCAGGCTGAGGGCGATCAATGGCGCCGGGGCAATCTTCATTCGGAGGCTCCTTTCTTTCGACGGAGAGCAGCATTTCGGATCGCAGTATCGACGGGGTGCTCATACGAAGGCAATGGCCCGGGGTTCTGGTCGCTCGGGACCAACGCTGATCCCACCAGAGTTTCGGGATGGGAACGGGTGAATAGCAATCAGGGTTTGCGGACTCCCGTATTGGTGCTACGATGCCGGCAAGAGTGCAACCGGTGCGATCAGGAGGGGGAACATGAGTCTTAAGAACAGCGTGGTTGTGGTGGTGGTAGTGCTGGGCGTCTCCGTGGCTGCTGTGTCGGCTGTGACTGCGGATGAAATCACCTGGCTTTCCCGTAACACAGAAGGCGTTCCGGCAACCGGGCTGGACAGTGGCGCCGACGTCATCTATCCGGCCTCCTACATTCTGCATCCGTCCAGCTCACCGATGGGTACGCTCCAGCTGACCATCCTCGCGTACACCGACGACTGGATCCACACGAGCCCGAACACCTATGTCGAACAAGCCCTCTCCCGGCTCGGCGTCACCGCGACGATCTACGTCGATGGGGACTATGCGGGCTTCGAGACGGCATTGACGACCGGCGGCCCGTGGGACATCGTGATCTGGTCCGGGGAGAACACGACCGTGCCCACGACCACCACGGCTGCGCTGCTGGCCTACGTCCAGGGTGGCGGGGCCCTTGCGGCCACCTACTGGAGGCAGCTCTACATTCCGACCGACCCGCTGTGGGCCGAGATGGGTTTCACGTACATCAGCAACTACGTGACCCCTCCTCCTGTCTACTGGTGGGACCCAACCAACCCGATCTTCACCACGCCGGAGTCGGCGCCCGAGTGGCTGGTGCGCGTCCAGAACTCCGGGACCTCGCAGGGGACGCGGATCGAGCCGTTGGCGGCTGGGGTTGCGATCGCCGGCTACACCACCACGGCGACTGCCAATGAGGCGGGTCTTGTCGTGCGCGACGACGGGCTGACCATCTACAAGGGGCTGCGCGACGTCTCGACGAACGCCGACTCGGATGGCGACACGATTCCTGACGGCGTCGAGCTGTGGGAGAACATCATCACCGCGCTGATCACCGCGGTTCCGGTCGAGCTCATGGAGTTCCGGATCGACTGATTCGCGGGACCGTCCTGCTGAGGGCGATTTAGCTGGCACGGCTTTCGCGAGACGGGTCGTCGTCCCGATCGGTTGGGGTGTCATCGCCATTCGGCTTCGAATCGGAAGACGAGCCGGCCATCAGCCAGGTGTTCTTGCCTCGGGACTTGGCGGTGTACATGGCTGCGTCGGCCGCCATCATGAGCTCATCGGTGGATGAGCCGCGGCCGATGGATGTGATACCGATCGAGCAGGTGACGCGGACCGTGGCGTCGGTCAGATGTAGCGTAGTGGCCGCGACCGCGGAGCGAAGCCGCTGCACGATCTCGATCGCGTTGTCGGAACCGAACACGTGGTCGAGGAGAATCGCGAACTCGTCACCCCCGAATCGGGCGACGATGTCGGTCTGACGAACCGTGGCCACGACCGCCTGGGCCACAGCTCGCAGCAGCTCGTCGCCGGTCAGGTGACCGAAGCTGTCGTTGACGCGTTTGAAGTCATCGATGTCGAACAGGACCAGGAAGGCGTCGCCGCCGGCCGCGTCCGGTTCCTTGTCCAGGCGTCGAACGGTGTCGCTCACCTTGAGCTCGAAGTAGCTCCGCGAGTAGGCTCCGGTCAGGTGGTCGTGGATGAGCTGGTGGTACAGGTGCCGCTTCTCGTCGTACAGCGACTCCACGTGCTGCACGAGGACCCACGCGATGGCAATCGTGATCAAGAATGTACCGA
>Ga0316576_10000056_pt1 | contig 36239 bp, 30 predicted proteins | sample S0NA_FD_203075 | JGI IMG/M metagenome (GOLD analysis project Ga0316576, IMG submission 203075) | Rhizosphere microbial communities from salt marsh grasses in Alabama, United States - S0-2_050615r3r5 | ecosystem: Host-associated > Plants > Roots > Rhizosphere | place: USA: Alabama | collected...
CTACTACTGCGACAGCTACTACCAGTGCAAGCAGACCTGCACGCCCTACTGCACGAACAAGCAGTGCGGCAGCGACGGGTGCGGGGGCTCCTGCGGCTCCTGCGGCAGCGGCTACTACTGCGACAACTACTACCAGTGCAAGAAGTCCTGCACCCCGTCCTGCTCGGGCAAGCAGTGCGGCGACGACGGCTGCGGCGGCTCGTGCGGCAACTGCAACAGCGACCAGTACTGCGACAACTACCAGTGCATCTCGAGCTGCACGCCGAGCTGCGCGGGCAAGGTCTGTGGCGACGACGGCTGCGGCGGCTCCTGCGGCACCTGCAGCGGCGGCTACAGCTGCAGCCTCGGGCAGTGCTACCCCCCCGGCGCCTGCACCACCAAGGAGTTCGCCTTCGACTCGGGCACCATGGAGGGGATTACCGAGACCCACACCGACAGCCTGGTGCGCTGGCAGGTGGTCAACAAGCGGCACCAGAGCCCGACCTACTCCCTGTACTACGGCGATCCCGCGGCCTCGAACTACGCGGGCAGCGGAACCAACTCGGGCGTCGCCTACCTGCCCTCTGTCACTGTCCCCGCGGCGGGGGGGTCCTCGCTGGTCTTCTGGGTCTACATGGACGTCGAGACCGGCACCACCTACGACGTGCTCACGGTCAAGCTCGGCAGCAATACCCTGTGGACCAAGCCCTCGAGCTTCACGATGAAGAAGTGGGAGGAGGTGGTGATCGACCTCGCCCTGGTCGCCGGGCAGACGGGCCAGGTCGCCTTCGAGTTCAAGACCAACGACAACGCGGGGAACAGCACCGAGGGCGTCTACCTCGACAGCATCGTGCTGCAGCTCGGCTGCCCCTGAGCCTCAGCGCACGCCTGGCCGCTGGCGCTCCGCCAGCATCCTCACCGACCGGATCATCTCCTCGGCGGGACCGGAGAGGGTCACCGTGACCCCGCTCCCCTGCGGCGTGACGCTGGCCCGCCGGAGCAGGGCCGCCTCCGCCGTGCTGCCCTGGCTCTGCAGGATCTGCCGGACCCAGACGGCGAGGGTTTCCGCGGTCCGGGTCGAGTCGGTGGTCAGCTCGGCGGACAGCGTGAGGGTCGGCGCGGGGTGGGAGATCGCAACAACCACCTGCTCGACCCGCGAGGACGGGGGTAGTTGGAACCACTGGCGCAGCTGGAGCTGGGCCTTCTCGGGCAGCCCGGCCCGGAGGTAGGCCAGGTGCGCGGGGTCCACCGGCGACCCCTCCTGCTTGTCGGCCGCGGCCGTGAGGCCCTGCTTCACGACCACCGGGCTCCCCGCGAGGAGCGTTCGATCGTCGAGCTGCGCCACGGCGAATTCGTTCCCCCCCTGTCCGCTCGGGGCGGGGAAGCGCTCCACGCTCTCGCCCGCGTAGCGTTCGACCTCCGGCTTGTGCATCGCCCGCAGCCGCCCGAGCGCGGCCGCCGCGTCGACGCCCCGTACCACAACGAAGCCATCGGGCTCGGCCCCGTCCTCGGGCAGGGCGGGGAAGACGAGCAGCGCGAGCTCCATCCGGGCCGGCCCCGCGGCGAGCACCCGGGTCATCTCGCGGGCGCCTTGCTCGAGGTGGCGCCGCCAGATCTGCGCCACGCCGGGCAGCTGCATCAGCCGCGCGGGGCGCAGGAGCAGGAGCAGCCCGCTGCGCGGCGGGGCGAGGCGGAGCAGCGCCGCCTCGCCGGTCCAGCGACCCCCGGGCGAAGCTTGCTCCCCGGGCGCGGCAAAGGCCACGGTCCCCCCGCCGCTGGAGCCCTGCTCCGTTGCCCCCTGCCGGGCGCCGCTCTCCATCGCGCGATAGATGGCGAAGGCACCAACACCGACGACGAGCAGGATCGCGAGCACGATGGCGATCCAGACGCCGAGCGGCAGCCCGATCCGTCGGGGGCGGACCGGTGCGGGGCGGGAAACCCGCGGCGGCTGCTGCCCCGGGCCCGTCGCCGGTGACGGGCCGACGGTCGGCGGGATCGGGGCCGCCGGTTGCCGGGTCGAGTGCAGGATGGCCGGAGGTGGCCCGGGGAGTGGCTGACCCAGGGCCTGGCGCAAGGACACCACGTCCGGGAAGCGCGCCCCGGGGTCCTTGGCCATGCAGCGCAGCACCACGGCGTCGAGCGCCGCCGGGATCTCGCCCCGGCGCCTCGACGGCGGGGGTGGATCGGCGTTGAGGTGCGCCGCGATGAGCTGGCTCGGCGTGCCGGTGAACGGCGGGACTCCGGTCAGCATCTGGTACAGCATCGCCCCCAGGGCGTAGATGTCGGCGCGGTGATCGATGGCGTCCCCGGCGAGCTGCTCGGGCGCCATGTACTCGAGGGTGCCAAAGATCTGCCCCGCCGCCGTGAGCTTGGCGATGGTGTCCCCCTTGGGGTCGTGCATGATCTTCGCGATGCCGAAGTCCACGACCTTGACGAAGTCCGGGTGCGACGGGCGGTCCTCGATGAGGATGTTCTCGGGCTTGATGTCGCGGTGGACGATGTCCTGGGCGTGGGCCTCGGCGAGCGCGCTGCAGACCTGATCGACGAGCGCGACGGCGCGAGCCGCGGTGAGCGCGCCACGCTGCTGGATCTCCGCGAGCAGGCTGCGCCCGCGGATCAGCTCCATGACGATGTACAGCACTCCCTCGGGGCTCTGGTCGAAGTCGTGGGTCGTCACCGTGTGCGGGTCCCGCAGGGAGCAGGCGGCCTGGGCCTCGCGTCGGAAGCGCTCGGCCATCTTGGGGTCGCGGGTCAGTGCGGGGTGCAGGACCTTGATCGCCACGGGGCGCCCCATCTGCAGGTGCAGCCCCTCGAACACCGCGCCGAAACCGCCCTCGCCCAGCTTGCGGTCGATGCGGTAGCGGTCGTTGAGCACGCGGCCCAGTAGGTCCTCCACCTGGGACACCGGCCCGGAGGGGGACGCCGGCGTCGGTGCGGCCGTGGTCTGAACGACGCCGGTGGGCGCTCCGCAGGTGCCGCAAAACTTCGCGTCCAGATCGATCTGGCTCCGACACCTGGGGCAGGCGGGCATCGAACGGAGTATATCACGGCAATCGGGAGCCCCCGGCGGGCAAGCCGTTGCTCGTCCGGCAAGCCAGACGATGCCGCTCGCCGCCGAAAGACAGCATATCCGGCCGCGTTCGCGATGGCACGGCGTCTGCTTCTGGCAACCACGCATCCACGACGTTGTTGGCAACCTCAACCCAAGGAGGAATCATGTTTGGAGGACTGGTCACCATCGCGGGCGGCACCCTGGCCTCGTCGAGCTTCATCATCAACAGGAAGCCCAACGCCAAGGAGCTCATCGACAAGCTCGTGCCGTACACCGGCTGGATCGGCGTGCTGCTCTTCGTCTGGGGCGTGGTGGAGACGATCAGCGTGCTGAGCCACGTCAGCATGCTGGGCAGCTACCCTCTGCGCTGGGTCTTCTGGACCTGCGTGGCCCTCGCCGACCTGTCGGTGGGCTTTCTGCTCGGTTTCAGCATGATCACCAAGTACGCCCTGAGCAGGAACCAGACCGCGATGGAGAAGGGGCAGGTCATCCGCACCAAGCTGTCACGACTGCAGACGCCCCTCGGCCTCTTCGCCATCGTGATGGGGGTGCTCTACATCGTCTGGCTCTACATCTGACGCCAGCCGCCGCGCTACCCGTCCTCGTCGTCCTGTCCGTCGTCCAGTCCGTAGCCCAGCTTCTTGATCCCGTGCTGGTTGATCTTGTGCGAGAGCGTGCGGACCGGCATGTTGAGCAGCTGGCTCGCCTCGGTGCGGTTCCAGTTGCAGCGGCGCAGGGCGTCGAGGATCAGCTCGGCCTCGTAACGCTGCATGCGCTGCTTGTAGTCCAGGGTGTCCGCGCCCGTCGGCGCCACCGGCGTCACCGGGTGGGTCGGCCCCGGGGGCGTCCGGCGGAGGTCCGGGGCGCGCTCCACCACCACGTGGGGACCGGTCAGAGGCCGTGGCTCACCCCCGACCTCCCGCACGCGCTGGGGCAGATCCTTGGCGGTGATCGTCTCGCCCCGGGCGATGACGACGGCGCGCTCGATGGCGTTTCGCAGCTCGCGCACGTTGCCAGGCCAGGGGTACTGGTGGAGCAGGCGCATGGCGTCCCCGTTGATCCCGGCGATGCTGCAGCCGTTCGCCGCGTTCGCGTGCCGCATGAACAGCTCGGCGAGGGGGCCGATCTCCTCGGGCCGCTCCCGCAGCGGCGGGACCTTGAGGGTCATGGCGTTGAGGCGGTAGTACAGGTCCCAGCGGAACTTCTCCTGCTGGCACATCGCCTCCAGGTCGCGGTTGGTCGCCGCGATGATCCGCACATCCACGGTGATCTCGCGGTTCGATCCGACCCGGGTGATCTCCTTGCTCTCCAGGACCCGGAGGAGGGCGGCCTGGGCCGAGGCGGAGAGCTCTCCGACCTCGTCGAGCAGCACCGTCCCTCCGTCGGCCTCCTCGAAGATCCCCTTGCTCGACTGGGTCGCGCCGGTGAACGCGCCCTTCTCGTGGCCGAAGAGCACGCTCTCCACCAGGGTTGCCGGGATGGCGCCGCAGTTGATCGAGGCCATCCGCTTGTCGGCCCGTCCGCCGCTCCCGTGGATCTGCCGGGCGAGGACCTCCTTGCCGGTGCCGGTCTCCCCGATGAGCAGCACAGGGATCACCGAGTTGGCGAGGCGCTGGATGGTGTCGTAGACCTCGCGCATCGCCGGGCTCCGGACCACCAGGCCGTCGGCCACCGGAGGCTCGCCCTCCTCGCCCCAGCGGGGGGTGTCGTCCGCGGCGATCTGCACCGGCTCGTGGGCGGAGGCCCGTCGGAGCGCCTCGCGGCAGCCGTCGAGCAACCTGTCGGCCACCGTGCCGGACTCGGGCAGGACCGCCACGCCGCAGGCCAGGGCGTGCTCGCCGATGGCCTCGATCAGCGTCCGGGCGAGCTGAACCGCCGCCTCCCGGCTCACCTCGGGCAGCAGGATCTCGACCGTGTCGTCGCTGTAGAGGGCCATCCGGTCGACGCGGCGCAGGTGCTCGCGGAGCACGGGGGCGTTCTCGGCCATGTCGCCGTCGGGGGCGTCCAGGGGGCGCAGCATGAGCAGGGCCAGCGGCCGGTCGAAGGTCCGTCCGCGCTCCACTTCGTGCTCGAGCAGCGAGACGAGCTGGTCGTGGCTGTCCAGGCCGTACTTGTGGACATCCAAGGGGAGGAGCACGTGGATCGAAGCCGTAACCGCGCCCATGGCCGCCTCGTCCGCGACGGAGAGGCGCGCTCGCTTGATCGGCTCGCCGTTGAGCAGCGTTCCGTTGGTCGAGCCCAGGTCCTCGACCCAGACCTCGCCGCCGATGACCTCGAAGCTCGCGTGGCGTCGCGAGAGGCCCTGGTCGTTGATCGTGACATCGGCCTGCGGGTCTCGCCCGATGGACAGCTTCTGGCCCTCGGTGAGGGTGGTCACCTGGGTCCCGCTCTGGTGGTAGATCAGGAGCGAGATCCGGTGTCCCCGCCCCTGACCGAGGCTTGGCGCGAGGGGAAGGGTGGAGCCGAGCTTTTCGGATTCGTTGGTCACCGGCCTCTACGCTAACCCAAACGGCCTCCGCGTTCCACCGGCAGGATCTTGCCGGGGAGGCAACCGGGTGCCAGGGGGAACGTCTTTTCCCTTGAATCCAAACGAGATCCGGGTGGCACAGGGTGTGCTTCAAGGGGAGCCATGACACGTCCTCCCCACTTCCTTGGTTTCCGGTTGCTCTTCGTTGCGCTGCTCGCCGGGCTGGCCCTTGCCAGCTGCATCATGGACGCCGGCGAGGAGCCTGGTGAGCCTGGAGAGCCCGTGCTGGACGGTGAGATCCCACCTCCGAGCACAACGACGGCGGTGGAACCACACCGGCGGTCCGAAGATCCCCCCTGGGCCGTGGGCGAGCTTCAGTCCGCGACCACGCTGTTTGGGGATTCCGAGCTCGACCGGGCCGTGCTGCGCAGCAACCCGCGGCTGTACCTCCGGCCGGGCTTCGACCCCGCCAGGCCCACCACCCTCGTGATCGGGCTGCCGGGCTGGGGCGGGCGGTCGGAAAACTTCGTCTGGACCCTGATCAACGGGATCAGCGAGCAGGGGCTCGGCAGCAACCTGGCCCTCGCCGCGATCCAGGACACGCGCCACGGCGGCCCTCGCTACCAGGGGCAGGGCTCGCGCCGCCACGCCAACACCTGGTATGTCACTCCGCGCAGCGTGGAGGTGATGACGCACTTCGTCTCGGTCGTGTCGCGGCGGCTTGGTCCCACGCGGGTTTTCTTCCTCGGCTACTCCACGGGCGGCGTCTCGGCGCCCATCGTCGCCTCGCGGGTGCCGAACCGCGAAGAGTACCGGGTCGAGGGGGCGGTGGTCCTGGGGACCGGATCCAGCGTCGCGGCGCAGGGGCTGCGCCGCCGGGGTCAACGCGTGCTGTTCGTGGTCGTCCCCCAGCGCCGAGCGGGGGAGGGCGGGCGGATCCTGCGCGACGACCAGTGGAACCGCGAGCAGGCCGAGGCGACCCGGGCGCGGCTGGCCGCGGCGGGGGTCGTTGCCCACCTGCGCCACATCCCCAGCGCGCGCCTGCATCGGGACTGGCACTGGGGCCTGATCTCGCCCTGCCGTTATTTTCCGGGCCAACGCGTCGACGACGGCAGGGGCTACTGGCCCAACTACTGGATGCCCAACCCCCAGACCAGCGAGGTGGTCTCGGCCTTCCTTCGCGGCGAGGCGCCGCCGGTCCCGCCCGAGCGCTTCGCGCCGCTGCTCTGCCCGAGCTAGGTGGCTTGCGAGGGGCAGGAAACGGGGCCATTGTCCTCTCCAGATGCAGGACGCTGCGGTCGACATCGCGTTGGAGAACGTCTCCCTCGGGTTCGAGGATCGCGCGGTCCTGGAGGATGTGAGCCTGCAGCTGCCCCGGGGGGCGAAGTGCGCTCTGTCCGGGGAGTCCGGGGCCGGCAAGACCACCCTGCTCAGGGTGCTCCTCGGCGCTCTCCGACCGGTGGCCGGACGGGTGGCGATCCGCGGGCTGGAGCTCACCCCGCAGAACCTGCCGGAGATCCGCTCGAGGCTGTTCTACCTGCCCCAGGAGGTCCGGGCTCAGGGTGACGAGACGGTCAGCGAGCACCTCGCGGTCCCGTTCTCGCTCAGGGTCAACCGGGGTCTGCGCTACGAGCGGGGCAGGGCGGCGCAGCTGCTCCGAGGGCTGCGACTGGCCGAGGGGCTTCTGGACCACCGGCTCCGCGATCTCTCGGGCGGCGAGCGCCGGCGGGTGGGGCTCGCCCGCGGGCTTCTGCTCGAGCGACCGGTGCTGCTCCTGGACGAGGCGACGGCCTCCGTCGACGCCGAGAGCCGGGCCTGCATCGTCGACATCTTGCTCGCCGACCCGGAGCGGACGGTCCTCGCGGTGACCCACGACGGGGACTTCATCGCCAGGGCGACGAAGCACGTGGAGCTCGTCCAGGGGCGGCTGGTCACCCACTAGGAGGCGCCATGGGCGCGAAGGACATCAGCGTCGTCGGGATGGTCTGTGCCTTTGCCACGATCCTGGTCAGCATCATCGTGCTGCGCATCACCCGCGTGAGGCTGGTCGGCGCGCTGCTCGTGGCCGCGGGGCGGATGAGCGTTCAGCTCGCCCTGGTCGGCCTCTACCTCACCTTCCTCTTCCGGTTGAACAACCCCCTGGTCAACCTGGGCTACGTGCTGCTGATGGTCGCCGTGGCCAACCTGGCGGTGCTGCGCAGCTCCGGCCTCGCCTCGCGGATGTTCGTCTTCACCTTCCCGGCGCTGCTCGTCGCCATCGGCGCCACGCTGGGCTTCTACATCGTCCTGGTCTACCGGCCGCAGCCGCTCTTCGACGCGCGCTACGTCATCCCCGTGGCGGGGATGCTCCTGGGCAACAGCATGAGCCGCACCATCATCACGCTGGAGCGGTTCTACACCTCCATCGCCCGCGACCCCGACGGCCACGCCTCGTTGCTCTCCATGGGGGCGACGGTGCGCGAGGCGGTGCTGCCCTACCTCTCCGAGGCCTACCGCGCCGGGCTCGCTCCGGCGCTGGCCAACATGGCGACGATGGGCATCGTGTTCCTGCCCGGGATGATGACCGGCCAGATCCTTGGGGGCAGCGAGCCGGTGGTCGCCATCAAGTACCAGATCACGATCATCCTCGCGATCTTCGCCGCCACCGAGCTGGCCTCGTTTCTCTCCGTGCTGTTCAGCCTGCGTGGCGCGTTCGACGAGCTCGGCTTCCTCCGGCCAGAGACGCTCAAGCGCCAGGGCGCCTAGAGTACCGCAGCAGCAGGAAGAGCAGGAGGACCAGGCCCCCGGCGGCGGGGGTATCGTTTGGGCCGCCGACCCTGCAGCAGCCCCCGGCGGCCGGCTCCACCTCGGCCAGCGCCTCCGGTTGGAGGCGCTCGGGGCTGTAGGCCGCCATGAGCGAGAGGTAGACCAGCGCGGCCTCCCAGACGTGGGGGATGGCGACGCGGTTTTCGTACTCCCGGTCCCCGTCGCCGTCGAGGTCCTCGTAGACGTAGGCCTCGCCGAAGTGGTCGGTGCCGGGGATGGCGACCTCCTTGACCAGCGTGTCGATCCAGCGCCGGACCCGGTCGAGTGTTGCGGGGTCGTCCACGTCGTGGGCGTGCATCGCCAGGGCCAGGGTGCCCTTGGCGTGGTAGGCGCCACCGTTGTTCTGCTTGTCGAAGAACGGCTCGAGCTGCCGCTGCACCTCCGCCGCGGTCTCGCGCATCGGTGCCGAGCTTTGGGCCGCGAGCTCGGCGGGCCAGACGGCCCAGGCCAGGGCGCCGGTGCGGCGCCAGGGAGGCCAGATCTCCGTCGGCTGCCCCGCCACGATGCCCGTGTAGCCGGCGCCCCCCAGGTGCAGGTGGGTCTCCACGGACCGCTCGAGCTCTCGCAGTCGCTCGAGCCAGGCCCCGGCGTCATCGGTGTGGCCCAGGTACCGCGCGGCCCGGATCGCACAGCGCAGGCCGAGCACGGCGGGCGCCGTGCCGTGGAGCGAGATCGTCTGCTCGATGTCGTCGTCCTCGTTGGCGGCGCACTGCAGCCCGGTCACCGGGTCCTTGCAGCTGACGAGCAGGTCCGCGCTGCGCTTCAGGGCGGGCCAGACGGAGGCGAGGTAGGCGTCGCGCGCGGCGTGATCGGCGAGGAAGGTGGCGTGGCTGTAGAAGGACCAGAGCACCAGGCCGACCTGGTCGATCTCGAACGGGATGAACCCTGCGGGCACGCCGTCGGCGTAGTAGTTCATCGCGAAGCTCCCGGCGGGCGCCCGGGCGCCGCCCAGGACGTCCTCTCCCTCCTTCTCGCGCTGCCAGCCGGCGTAGGTCTGGTTGTGCAGGGTGACCGCGTCGTGCTTGCCGGCGACGTCGAGCGCGTAGTTGATGAAGGCCCCGTCCCGGGGCCAGTCCTCGGCGTAGCCCGGCTGGGTGGCGATGGAGGCGACCACGGCGCCGGTCTCCGGCGCCGTGGCTGTGCGGATGGTGATCAACGCCCGGCGGGCGACCCGGAGGCGGTCGGCGTCCGTGGTCTCCGGCAGCCGCGCGTTTTGCAGCCACGCGGCCCAGGCCGCGCTCGAGGCCTGCTCGGCGTCGGTGAAGCCGGCCTTGCGCGCGGCCTCGAGGGCGGCGGAAGCGCCGGCCGCGTCCCGGCCCACGGCGAGGTAGACCGTGACCTCGCCGCCGCTCGCGCCCAGGGCGAAGCCGAGCGCCCCGGTGGCGTGCCGGATGGCGGCCGGGCTGCCAGAGAGCGCGCCGTCCGCGGCGTCGTCGTAGGCGTCCTCAGGACCCACCGATCCGGCGCCGTCCACGGCGTCCAGGCCGCACTGGTGACCGCTCGATTGCGAAGAGGCGCCGACGGCGACGAAGACGCCCTTCAGGCCCGCGATGGCCGCGAGGTAGCTCTTCACGTCGGCCTCGTTGGCCTGGCCCGGCAGCTTCTCCAGCGGCCCGCTGGGTCGACCGTCCACGCTCCCGTGGAGCAGAGCGTCGTGGGCCGCGTCGTAGACCAGCGCGTAGTCCCGCTTGTCATCGTCGGTGTGCGCGCCGAGGGGGACGAACGGTCCCTTCTCCACGTTGGGGGCCAGGTTCTCGAAGTAGACCAGGGTGATGTCGTCGAGCGCGGCGTCGCCGTCGGGGGTCACCTTGAAGCGTCGGGCAAGCACGTCGCGCCGGGGGTCGACCACGTCCGTGCCCTCCACCGTCAGCTTGAGCGCTGCGCTGCGGTAGCGCGTGCGCAGGGTGTCCGCGCTGTCCGAGACGTAGGACTGCTCGTGTGTCCAGAGCGCCTCGTCGCGGAGCCAGGTGAGCTTGACCTCCTGGCCGGTGCGCAGCGCGAGGCCGGCGAAGGACCCCTCGTTCGGCGCCGCGCCGAACAGCGGCTTCTTCCGCGCGTCCGCGCCCCCCGCTGTCGTGTAGTTCAGGTGCTCGTAGAACGAGGGGTTGGGCCAGCGCAGCACGGTCAGCTCGCCGGCGTGGGAGACGCCCACGGTGAGCCTGCCGTGGCCCAGGGCGGCGTTGATGCGCGTCGCGCCGAAGGTCCGCTCCTGGCGGTCGACCTCCGGCTCCGCGGCGCCCGCCGTGGTCGTGGCGAGGGCCAGGATGATCGTCATCCGCGCCAGCACGGACGTCAGTGTACCGCAAAGGCGCGGGGCCTAAAACGGCGTGAGCACCGGCCAGCCCCAGCGGCGGAGCAGCTCGGCCAGCTCGTCGGAGGGCTCCTGGCCGGAGCGCAGCGCGCCCTCCAGCTGGAGCTGCAGGGCCTCGCGCAAGCGCTGCCGCGCGACGTGGATGCGCCAGGCGATGGTGCCCGGCGAGCAGCCCTGGATCTGGGCCGCCTCGTTCTGGCTCAGCCCCTGGAGGGTGACCAGCACCACCGACGTGCGCATCGCCCCGGGCAGCTCGTCCAGGGCGGCGAGGAGCCGGGCGTAGGTCTGCCGCAGCTCCGCGGCCCGCGCCGGGTTGCCGCCGGCGTCGACGGCCACCGCGCGCTCGACCCGCGGATCCTCGAGCGTCGCGGTCTCGCCCCGCCGCCGACGGCTGCGCCGGACGTTGAGGGAGCGGTTGACCGCCATGCGGTAGATCCAGGTGAAGAACTGGGCCCGCTCCTGGAAGCCGGACAGGTGGCGGTGCGCGGCGAGGAAGACGTCCTGGGCCACGTCGTCGGCGTCGCTCTGGTTGCCGGTGATGTGCAGGGCCAGCGCGAGGATCCGCTCGCGGTAGCGCCGGACGAGCTGCTCGAAAGCGCGATCGTCACCCCCCCGGGCCTGCCGCACCAAGCGCATGGTGGTTTCGCTGGGGTCGATGTCTCGTTTTGCAGCCACGTCAGTAACAACGTGCGAGGGAAGCGTAAGTTTCACCACGGATCTGGCAACGGGCCTGACGGGGGGGATCTCAGCGATTTCAGTGAATTGGAGGCTAGCCGCCGGCCTTGAGCTTGGCCTCGATCTTGGCCCAGGAGTCGCGCAGCGGCACCGTGCGGTTGAGCACGGTCCGCCCCGGCCGGCTGTCGGGGTCGACGCAGAAGTAGCCCAGCCGCTCGAGCTGGTAGCGCTCACCGGCCGCGGCGGCCGCCAGGCTCGGCTCCAGCTTGCAGCCCTCGAGGCGCTCCAGCGAGGCCGGGTTGAGGTAGTCCTTGAAGTCCTTGCCCTCCTCGGCGTCCATCGGGTTCTCCACCGTGAACAGACGGTCGTAGAGCCGCGCCTCGGCGTCCAGGGCGTGGGCCGCGGAGACCCAGTGGATCGTGCCGCGCACCTTGCGCCCGTCCGGGGCGTTCCCCCCCCGGGACTCCGGGTCCCAGGTGCAGCGAAGCTCCACCACCTCGCCCCGCTCGTCCTTGATCACCTCGTTGCAGGTGACCAGGCAGGCGTAGCGCAGCCGGACCTCCTTTCCCGGCGCGAGGCGGAACCACTTCTTGGGCGCCTCCTCGCGGAAGTCGTCGCGCTCGACGTAGAGCTCGCGCGAGAAGGGGACCTTGCGTGTGCCCCGCCCCGGGTCGTCGGGGAAGTAGGGACACTCCAGCTCGTCGACCCGCCCCTCGGGGTAGTTGTCGATCACCAGGCGGAGCGGGCGAAGCACGCCCATCACCCGGCGCGCTCGCTGCTCGAGGTCCTGGCGCACCGCGTGCTCGAGGAGCGCCATGTCCACCATGCTGTCGTTCTTGGCGACGCCGATGCGCTCGCAGAAGGCGCGCACCGCCTCCGAGGTGTATCCGCGCCGCCGGATGCCGGCGATGGTGGGCATGCGCGGATCGTCCCAGCCGTCGACGTGCTTCTCCTGGACCAGGAGCAGGAGCCGCCGCTTGCTCATCACCGTGTGGCTCAGGTTGAGCCGGGCGAACTCGATCTGGCGCGGCCGCGGGTCGATGCCCAGGCTGTCGAGGAACCAGTCGTAGAGCAGGCGGTGTCCCTCGAACTCCAGCGTGCAGATCGAGTGCGTGATGCCCTCGATGGCGTCGGACTGGCCGTGGGCGTAGTCGTACATCGGGTAGATGCACCACGCGTCGCCGGTGCGGTGGTGGCTGGCGTGGCGGATGCGGTAGAGCAACGGGTCCCGCATGTTCATGTTCGGGTGCTGCATGTCGATCTTCGCCCGCAGCACGTGGGCGCCGTCCGGGAACTCGCCGGCCCGCATGCGGCGGAACAGGTCCAGGCTCTCGGCCGGCGGTCGGTCGCGGTACGGGCTCTCCACCCCGGGCCGGTAGTAGTTGCCGCGGTTCTCGCGGATCTCCTCGGTGGTCTGGCTGTCGACGTAGGCCTTGCCCGCCTCGATCAGCTGCTCGGCCCAGGCGTAGAGCTGGTCAAAGTAGTCCGAGGCGAAGTACAGCCGGTCGTCCCAGTCCGCCCCGAGCCAGCGCACGTCGTCGATGATGGAGTTGACGTACTCGGTCTCCTCCTTGGTCGGGTTGGTGTCGTCGAAGCGCAGGTTGAAGGTGCCGCCGTGGTCGGACGCCAGCCCGTAGTTGAGACAGATCGACTTGGCGTGGCCGATGTGCAGGTAGCCGTTGGGCTCCGGCGGGAAGCGGGTGGCGACGTGGTCGTAGCGGCCCGCCTTCAGGTCCTGCTCGATCTCGTCCTTGATGAAGTGCGAGCGCTCACTGGTCTCGTTGGTGGTTTCGTTGTCGTCCATGTCTTCTCTTTTTGCTCGCTCCGCGGGTCCCGTGAGGCCCGCTCGCTCTGCGAGGCGAGCTGGCCCCCCGCGTCGCTCGAGTAAGGCTAAGGGGTCGGGAGCGCCTTGTCCATCGATCAGCCGAAGAGCAGGGCGGCGAGCCAGTCCTGGCCCAGCTCGAGCAGGGCCTCGTCTGTCGCCAGCGCGCGCTCGATGCGCGAGCGGGAGATGCCGAAGCGCTCGGCGAAGCCGGGGTCGGCCACCGCCTGACGCCAGACGTCGAGATTGTAGAGCGCCATGATGATCGCGTGGGTCTGGCGCTCGTCGGGCCGGAACGACGCGGGGCGGCGCGGGTGGAAGAGCAGGTCGAGGATCCTGTTGTTGGCCCGGCGGTAGGGCCCGAGATCCTGCTCCTCGAGGAACTGCTCGACCGTGAGCTCCCGCGGCTCCTGCCAGCCCAGGCAGCTCTCCTGCTCCATGGCGTGGAACAGCTCGTGGGGCGAGCCGCCCGAGCTCGGGGCCACGGCTCGCGAGAGCGGGAAGATCCGGCAGCACGCCGGGCGATGGGCGTAGACCTGGCAGCCCCCCTCGCCGACGAAGGGGCAGCGCCCGTCGCTGGCGAGCCTGATGCGCAGGAGCGGCCAGCCCGAGCCCGGATCCAGCTCGAGCTCGACGTGGCTGGCGAGCAGCTCGTCGGAGGGCAGGACCAGCGCCCGCCGCAGGCGCAGCAGATCGTAGGGGAAGAGCGGGAGCCGCTTGGCGCGGCAGCAGCTGTTGAAGCAGGCCAGCCCGGGCCGGCAGCGGAAGCGGATCCGCTCGTTCTCGGCCAGGCGCCGGCCCCGGAGCTGGTCCTCGCGCTCGATCATCGCCCGGATGATAGCAGGCTCGCCCCGCGGACCTCCAGCCGTGGCTTGGGGGCCTTCGGGGAAAAGAGGTATGCTCCGGGCATGGAGATACCGACCCTGAGAGAGGCGACGGCGAAGCGGAAGGTCGGTCAGTTCCGCAGCGCGATGACGCGGGTGGATCTGCTGACCACGCAGCAGAGGGAGCGGCTCCTCGAAGAGATGCAGATCTTCATCGACTCCCTCTCCACCGGGAACATGGTGCTGGGGGGCGCCGGCATCGGCCTCGGCGCGGCGGTCCTTCCGGTGATCGGCTGGATCTCCGGCCCGCTGGTCGGCGGGGCCTACGGCGCCTACAAGGCGCGCAAGCTCGCCCGCTACCGGGCCGAGGTGAAGCGGATGATCCGGCAGCTCGCGGGCTAGCTACTCGATGGCCGAGGCGTAGCGGTCCCCGGGGTCGCCCCCGTCGCTGCGCTGCTCGCCGAAGACCAGCTGGCCGACGCCGATGCCCTGGAGCAGCTTCTTGCCCTTGAGCGTGATGAAGTTGTCCTCCACGTTGAGCAGCTTGAGGTGCTTGAGTCGGTCGGCGGCGGCGGCCAGCGCCTCGGCGCCGTCGTCGGACATGGTCCCCATCTTCAGGTCGAGCTCCTCGAGCCGGGGCAGGATCTTGGAGCCGGGCAGCTCGCGGCACAGGTCGTCCGTGAGCTCGGCGTTCGTGATGCCGAGGTGCTTCAGCGCCGGGAAGCCCTTGCCCTCGAGGATCGGCCGCACGCCCTTGATGTCGGTGAGCGCCCCCTCGTAGCGGCGGCCGAGCTGGAGCGAGAGCCGCTCGAGCTTGGGCCAGCTCGCGCTGCAGACCGACTTGACAGCGTCCGACGACATGCCGCCGGTGATGGTGACGAGCTCGCGCAGCTCGGGCAGGCTCATCTTGCCCAGGGTCATCGATCCGCTGCGCAGGGTCAGGCTGCGCAGGTTGGGCACGCCCTTGTAGAGGGGCTCGGCGTTTCCGATGCTGCTCCAGTTGAGCTCGGTCTCCTCGTAGATGAAGTCGCCGAGGAACAGCCTGCGCAGGGCGGGGAGGTGGCGCTTGCCGATCTCCTTGGCCACGCCGCCGTAGCCGTTGTCCTCGAACTCCACGATGCCCACGGTCAGGTCCTGGAGGAAGCGGGCCGACGGGTGGTCGAGGAGCAGGCCCAGGACCTCCTCCACCGCCACCGGATCGCGCGTCGGCTCGTCGTAGAGGTCGCTGCGCTCGTAGACGTTCTTGACGGTCGCCTTGCGGATGAAGCCCATGTGCCACTCGACGTCCAGGAGCATGTCGTCGAAGTCCGCGAGGGGGCCCAGGAGGTGCGCCTTGTGCTGCTCGAGGAGCTTGGTCTCCTGGCTCTTCAGCTTCTTGTTCTTGGGGTCCTTGGTCAGCTGGAGCTGGATCGCCGCCAGCTCGCCGCGGGGATCCCCCTGGGTCTGGAGCCAGTCGGCGTAGACGGCGTAGGCCTCGTCGTCGTCAGGGTTGGCCAGCAGCGCGGCCTCGAGCTCCGGGTTGGCCGCGTGCTGGGCGGCGGCGGCCACCGGAGCGCCCCCGACCCGCCTGTAGCCCTTCTTGACCTTGGAGGCGACGAGCTTGTCGTGCTCCTTCTGGGCCGCGATGGCGTTGCCGAAGCCCTTTTGGGTCACCTTGCCCTCGCTGCCGATGCGGCCATAGCGGGTGAGCACCGCCTTGCCCTCGAGCTTGATCTCCCAGAACTTGCTGCTCGTGCCCTCGACCAGCTCGTGGCGCAGCCAGCCCTCCTCGACCTCGACCTCGGCCGGGGCCGGCGCGGGGGGCTCCTTGGCCTTTGTCGCCTTCTTGGCCTTGGCCTTTGTCGCCTTCTTGGCCGGCTCCTTCTTGGGTGCGGCCTTGCCCGCACCGACCTGCTTGTAGCCCTTCTTGACCTTGGAGGCGACGAGCTTGTCGTGCTCCTTCTGGGCCTTGTCCGGGCTGTCGTACTCCTTCAGCGTGGTCTGACCGTCGGTGCCGATGCGGCCGTAGGTCGTGGAGAAGCTGTTGCCGTTGAGGGTGATCTCCCAAAACTTGTTGGATTTTCCGTCGACTAGCTCGTAGCGGGGCACGGCCACCTCCTTTTTTCGTACTGCCCCGGGCGGCCCGAGTCCGGCCGGGGTGCGCGGACTGTACACAGGGCGCGGAAAAAAAGTAAACGGGGCTCAACAGACGGCGGGGACCGGTGTTCCTGGGGGAGGGGAGGCGCTACCATGGTCCTCATGCGACGGATTGCCGTGCTCTGGCTGCTGGTGCTCGTCATCCCGGGCTGCACCTGGGGCTGGGACGAGGTGGACTACTGCGGGCCGGACAATGTCTGCGCGCCCTGCGCCGATGACACGGACTGCCGGGTGGCGCTCTCCTGCTGCGGAGAGACGATGTTCTGCTACAGCCGGCACGAGGAGGAGTGGTCGGTCTGCCAGCTGGGCTGCCGCGAGCCCGATCCGCCCCCCTGCCGCTGCGTCGAGGGACGCTGCCGCTTCAGGTGACGCCCAACTTGCGCCGCGGGCCAAGCTGGCTGATCCTGTCGGCGCGATGGAGCCTCTGCGCGAGCGGCACGAGCGGGTGGTGATCGGCGTCGAGATCGAGGCCTACACGATACGTGTGCCGGGCTACCGGATCAGCCGGCAGATGGCCTTCCCGCGCCGCGGCGTGGGGGAGAAGGGCGAGCGCTTCGCCCGGGACGCCAGCATCGGCACCGAGTACAACAGCCCGCCGTTCTCCTCCGTCCGCGAGGGGCTGTTCCTGCTCAAGGCGGGGCTGCGCAAGTACAGCCACAAGTACTACCGAATGCGGTCCCCGGAGCGGGCGAGCAAGCAGCTCCTGCTGGTTGGCGGCTGGCGTGACCGGTTCGCCGGCGCACACCTGCACCTCTCGCTGGCGGACACCGAGCTGACGAAGGTCCGGGCGCGACAGCTGGCCTGGCATCTCCACGACCACATCCCGCTGTTCGTCGCCATCGGCGCGAACTCCCCGATCTGGGCCGATCGTATCACCGACGTGGCCTCCAACCGGGTCGATCGCGCCTCGCGCAAGTACTTCCGCCCGGTGGCGAGGACCGAGCTGACCCAGCGGACCTACGACGAGATGCTCTTCAGCAGGGGGCGCAAGCGCAAGCCGGCGACCCTCGAGCTGCGCGTGCTGGACTCCAACATCCCGGAGCTGGTGATCACCGCGGCGACCCTGGTCAAGGCCCTGGCGCTGAGCTGGCTCGATCGACGCCCGGCGCTCAACCGGATCCCCAAGGCCGCCTACCTCGAGTCCCGGGCCGACGCGGCGCGCCGGGGGATGGGGGCGCAGCTGTGCTGGAACGGCCAGTGGGTCACCGTGCCCCGCTACCTCGACCTGATGGTCTGGGGCCTGAGGCGCACCCTGGTCCAGATGCAGATCCCCGAGGAGATCTCGCTCGCCCTCAAGCTGCTCAAGCGGCGCACCAACGGGGCCGCGCTCCTTGCCACGGCGGCCCGGGCGGCCTACGAGGAGCACCCCCAGACCTGGCAACAGCGGTTCGCCCGGCGCTACGTCGAGGCCCTGGATTATCTCCTCGCGGGGAACACCGTGGTAGACTTCATCAAACGGCTCCGGCTCCCCCCTCCGGCCCTGGACGGGGTGTGGCTCGGTCGCAGGAACCTGAGGCCTTTCTCATGAGCGAACCCCTCATCGGTGTCACCTGTGATGTGCACCTGCCGGTCAAGGACCCCGACGCCTACGAGATCACCGTGGACCACCGCTACACCCGGGCGCTCAAGGCCGCTGGCGGCTACCCGGTGGTGCTGCCCATCGCCCACCGCCAGGCCCTGGTGCCGAGCTACCTCGAGCGGCTGGACGGGGTGCTGTTCATCGGCGGCGACGACGTGGATCCCCGGCTCTACAGCGAGGAGCCCAAGCCAGGCACCGGGACGATCTTCGCGCCGCGTCAGCGCTTCGAGCGCTGGGTCTATGAGGAGGCCCGGAATCGCCGGCTGCCGGTCTTCGGCGTCTGTTACGGCATGCAGCTGATCAACGTGCTCGAGGGCGGGACCCTGTACCAGGACATCCGGCGGGACGTTCGCTCCAAGCTGAACCACCGGAGCAAGAGCTCGCCGCGACACCGGGTTCGGATCGAGCCCAACTCGCGGCTGGCCTACGTCCTCGGTCGCCGTTCGGCGGATGTGAGCTCGGAGCACCACCAGGCCGTCAATCGCCTGGCGCCGGGCTTCCGCGCCGTGGCCCACGCGCCAGACGGCGTCATCGAGGCCATCGAATGCGACGACGAGTGCATCCTCGCCGTCCAGTGGCACCCGGAGCGCACCCTGCGCAGCGGGGCGACGCGAAGCCTGTTTCGCTGGTTCGTCGATCTCTGCTGCCGTCACCGCCCGCCTGACCGCTGATCGAGCCACTCGTCCACGGTCTGCACGTGGGCGAAGCCGTAGGCCAGGTTGATCAGCGATCCGAGGTGCATCTCCTCCGACGCCGTGGCCGTGGCGTCCATCAGCACACGCACGCGCAGGTCGCGGACGAACGCCTCGCGGGCCGTGGTCTCGACGCAGAGGTTGGTCATCACCCCGGCGATGGCGAGGTCGCGGACGCCGCGCTCGTCGAGCAGTGGCTGCAGGGGCGTGTCCCAGAAGGCGCTGTAGCGGCGCTTGGACACCACCGGGTCGTCGGGGAGCCGGCCGAGGCCGTCGAGAAGCTCGTGGTCGGACGTGCCCTCGAGGATCAGGTCGCCCCACCACTCGGCGAGCATCCCGCCGTCGCGCTCCGGGTCGGCGTGGCCGTGCCGGGTGAACAGCACCGGGACGCCCCGCCGGTGGGCGCCGTCGACCGCGTGGCGGACGGCGTCGACGACGGGCGCGCAGATCGCCGCGAAGTAGCGCTGCATGTCGACGACGAGCAGCGCTGCCTGGCGCTCGGGAATCGGCGGCGTGGGCCGGGCCAGGGGGGCGAGGGCCGCGGCCCAGCGGGCGAGCGCGCGGCGGCTGTAGCCCGCCATGCGGGCTAGCCGAAGGTGCTCTGGCCCATGCCCCACATGGCGCCAGGCACGCCGGTGAAGTTGGAGTAGATCCGGCGCGGGTCGACGCCGAGCCTGGCCACGATGGCGCTCAGCTTTCCGGCGAGGCCGTGGGCCTGTTCCGGGCTGATCGTCCCCACCGATCGCACCTCCACCAGGGCCGCGGGGGCGTCGTCGCCCCCCATCAACATCGGCGTCCCGGCCTGGACCAGGACCATCATGTAGGACTCGGGTTTCCCCAGGGCCTCGGCCACCGCGCTGGAGAGCTCGGCCATCAGGCCGGGGCGGGTCGCGTCGTCGACGGGGGCGGAGGTCTGTACACGAACGAGGGGCATCTGGTTACTCCTGTGTCTCGCAGGCAGGTTGCAGGAGCGGTGGTGCTGCTGTCAAGGCGGTCCATCAGGGCTCCACCGCGCCGGCCGCGCATGTGACCTGCCGTCGTCCCTCGGGCCGCCAGAGTCCTTCTGGATGTCAGGCAATCGTAGATAATGCCGCTGGATGAATTGAGGTAGGATGGCGTGGATGCCGCGCTTCCTGGTGCTGCTCTCGGCCCTGGGTTTCGTGCTGCTGAGCCTCGCGGCCCGGCTGCTGCCCTGGTTCGCCCTCGCCGCCCTGGACGAGCGCTCGCTCCTGCGCTCGATGGTGACCGGCACCGCGGCCCTCGGGGCGGCGCTGGCGCTGACCCTGGCGCTGGTGCGCTGGCGACCGTCGCTGCCTGCCGCCAACCTGCGGCTGCTGCCCGGGCCCCGGGGGCTCGGGCAGGCGCTGGTCGCCCTCGGCTCCGGCGGTGCGCTGTTCGCCGGGGCCTACGGGCTCGCGCTGGCCCTGGGCGGGATCGAGGTGCGTTACACCGGACTGCCGGCCGCCGAGCTGCTTCGCCTCCTCGGGGTGCTGCTGATCGCCACGGCCCTGAACGCGGCGTGGGAGGAGTACACCTTCCGCGGCTGGGCGTTCTCGATCTGCGTCAAGGCCTTCGGCCCACACCGCGTGGCCCTCGTGCTCGGCGCGCTCTTCGGCCTGGCGCACCTGTTGAACCCTAGCTGGACGGCGCTCGCCATCGTCTCGGTGACCATCGCCGGATGGTTGATAAGCTACACAATGCTCGCCTTCGGCGACATCGCCGTGCCCATCGGGCTGCATGTGGGCTGGAACTTGACCCAGTCCGCGCTCACCAGCTCGCGGTTCTGGGTCGTCCGAAAGGGGCCGAGGGTGTTGCTCTCGGGCGGCGCCTACGGGCTGGAGGCAAGCCTGCCCGGAATTGGCGTCACGGCTCTGGCGGCCGCCGCGGCGCTCGTGGTCTATCGGCGCCGCGCCGGCAAGGCCTAGGCCCTAAAGGCCGCTGGCCGCCTCGTGCCCCAGGTGGCTGAGGTGGACACGCCAGCGTGCGTGCTCCAGGAGCAGATCCGCGTCCCCCAGAGACTCGGAGATGGCCCGGAACCGCTCCAGCGCCTTGTGCACATCATAGTGTGCTTCGAAGCCGGGAAACGCGACCATTGACCGTAGCCGGTGCCGTAGACGGATTACCTCGATTGCCAGCTCATCTGACATGATTCCGGTCCTTTACTTTGCGTTCTGTGAAAGGCTGCCCGTTTCACAGTAGTGCCGGTCTAACGGCGGGGGCAACTTTTTCGCTTTTTTTGGGATCGGAACTTGCACCCATGTCGCGTGGAACGGCGCCCAGGAAGACATTGGCTTGCAAAATCCCGGTGTAAAGTCGCCGTCGGTTGGAGGCCGGCGTGGGGCAGTTGTCCCCAGCATGGGCCTGTTGACCCTGGTGGGGCTCCTGTCCCTGGTTGGGGCTGTACCCCGGGCCAGCGCGGCGCGAGAACGGGTGGCCCTCACCGGGGTCCGTGGGCCGGGGGCGCGCAGGATCTTTGGTGAGTTGCGTCGTGCGCTGGTGTCGCGCTATCGGCTGGTCCGGGTCCGGGGCACCGGGAGCGCCGAGGGTCGGTCGGTCGCCGCGCGCGAGGGGAACGTAACGGCGTTTGTCAGCGGCGTCGTCAGGCGGGTGGGGCACCGCTGGGTGCTTCAGATCATCGTCTACAGCGGCGAGAACGGTCGGCAAATTGGACGCAGCGCGTTGGCCTTGCGGGGCGCCAACCTCGACCGGAGCAGCGCAGAGGTGGCGGTTGGCCGCATTGCGCGGCTCGTCGCGCGCTGTCGTGCACCCGCGGCGCGTGGGCTGGCGACGGTGTTGCGTCGTCCCGAGCGGTCCCGTTCGCGCCAACCTCGCCGCCGACGTCCACCGCCGGTCCCCCGTCACGCCGACCCGGTGGAGCCAGTGGTGACCGCTTCCTACCCGCCGCCCCGCGTGGCCGGGAACGCCCTGGACGAGGAGGACGAGGACGAGGATCCGCCCCTGAGTGACAACCTCGGCTTCGCCGTCTCCGACGCGGCCGGGCCCGTCCGTGACAGCGCGCCGCACCGGGAGGCTTCGGCTCGCTTCAGGCTGCGAGAGCCCCCGCCCAAGCGGCGGTCGTGGGATAAGATCTTCGAGGTGTCTGCCGGGGTGTTGGCCCTGAGCCGCAACATGTCTCTGGACTACCCCCACGGAGTCGCCGGGCTCAAGGCGCTCCCCAACTTCAGGTCCGGGGTCGTGCCGGCGCTGCGGCTCGACGGAGCGCTGTACCCTCTGGCGCACCTGCCCGGCCCGCTCTCCAGCCTCGGGATCGTCGGGCGATACCAGCGGGCGCTGAGGTTGAAGTATCACCTGCCCAACGTCGATCCGTTGCGGACGACCCTGCACATGGTCGAGGTCGGGCTGCGTTACCGCTGGAACCTGCTTTCCCGCGAGGGCAGCCCGACGCTGAACATCGGCGCGGAGTTCGGGCGACTGGCCTTCGTGATCTGGAATGACGGGCAGGTCCCGGAGAGCACCGAGCTGGCGAGCCTGGCCTACATCTACCTCAAGCTCGCGGTGGCCGGTCTGGATCTACCGCTCTACATCAAGCGTGGGTTCGTCGTCGGCGTGAGGGCCCACGTGGACTACCTCCAGATCTTCACCGCGGGCCCGATCAGCGAGGACAACGGAGCCGGCGCGGGGCCTCGCACCCAGTCGGGCCTCGAGGTCGGGGGGGGCGCCTTCGCCAGCTACGCCGGCTTCTTCGTCCGCACCGGCGGCTTCTACCGGCACATCTTCTTCAACTTCGATCACATGTGCCAGGGCGGCTGCGACGGGTCGGCGAGCGACGTCTACATGGGGGCGTCTCTGGACGCGGGCTACGCCTACTGAGGCAGTCGGGGGCCGCAGGCCTGAACCAGCGCGTCGCCCTGACCGGTGGAACCGAGCAGCCTCAGCCTCGCCCGGCATGCTTCCTCGTCGGGGTGCGAGTCCAGATCCCGGACCAGGCGCGCGCCGAGCAGCGCGGGAGCCCGGCTCGCCGGTCGTCGCAGGCAGCGCCGCAGATACGCGCAGGCCGAGTGCTCCTCGCCCACGCACTGGCCCAGCTCGCAGCGCCGGCTCCCCCGGCAGTCTTCCGGTCCCTCGCAGCGGGCCCCGTCGCCACCCCGGCAACCGAGCACCGCGAGCACCAGCAAGCCAGCAAGCAGGCGTCCCATGCCGATGCTTGTAGCAGGGACCGGGCGAGATCTTCAAGATGTTGCGAGCCGGCAGGCCCTGCGGCAGGGTGGGCAGGTGGATCTGTTGCACCTGGTGGCGCCGGAGCGCGAGGTGAAGCTCAGCCTGGTCGCGGGCGAGGGGCACTACCAGGCGGTGATCCAGCCGGTGCTCGAGGCGCGGTGCAGCGTCTGGGTCGCCACGGCGAACCTCAAGGACCTGATGGTCCGCCACGGGGCCAGGCGCTACCGCTCGATCCTCGAGTCGCTGGAGCAGATGGCCGCCCGGGGGCTCGAGCTGCGCGTCCTGCACGCCACGCTGCCCTCCCGCTCGTTCCGCGAGACCTTTGACCGTCTCGAGCGCCTCGTGGCCGGCGGGCTCGAGCTGCGCCTCTGCCCGCGCGTGCACATGAAGGTGGTGATCGTCGACGGCGAGATGCTCTACATGGGCAGCGCCAACTGGACCGGGGCGGGCCTCGGCGTCAAGCGATCCGGTCGGCGTAACTTCGAGCTCGGGCTGGTCAGCACCGACCCGCTCCTGCTGGACCAGGTCCAGGGGATGTACGAGCGGATCTGGCGCGGCGGCGAGTGCGCGGGCTGCGGGCGGCGCGAGAGCTGCGAGGCGCCGCTGGATCTCTAGGTCTAGGCTACTGGATGTCGAAGCTGAAGATCTTGGAGGGGAGACCGCGCACGCCGGAGCGGCTGACGGCGGCCACCTGCCAGAAGTGCTTGCCCGCCGGCAGCGCCGCCGGGCGCAGCCGGGGCACCCGGACGAGCAGGTCGCGCTCCTGCTGCATGAACTGGGCGTCGCGGGCGATGCGCACGCGGTAGCCCGCGGCGGTGGGCACCGCGCTCCAGCGGAGCAGGGGAGGCCGGGCCCCGCGGAAGGCCACCGGGCGCAGGGTCGACGGGGCAGGGACGAGGCTCTGCGTGAATCCGGGGCGGCCCCGGCTCAGGGTCAGGTGGGTCCGTGGGGAGACCACGCGGCCCGCGTGCGCCCCGGCGACCCGTGCGTAGCCGTCGAGGGCCTCGATCCGGAGCTGCGCGCCGTCGAGGGCGATCTGGACCTCGCCGCTCTCGACAAGCAGCGCGCTGCCGCCCGCGCGGACCTCGACGCCGCCGCCGCGGGACGTGCCCCGGACGCGGAGCTCCCCGGCGAGCAGGGCGACCCGCACGGGACAGCGGTCGCCGCACGGGGCTCCGCGCAGGGGGATCGCCTCCAGGCGTAGCGCGCCCTGGTGGGCCAGCCAGCGGTCCCCGGGGAGCAGCAGGCCCATGGTGTGCCCGCTGGCCGTGACGAGAGTGTCGCCGATGCGGAGGTCCGCCCCCCGGCGCAGGGCGAGCAATTCGGCGCCGCGGCGCAGGCTGGCGGTGCCCGGGATGAAGCGCGCCTTGAGCCGCAGGCGCGGGCCCCGGGCGCGGCGATGCGTCGCCGCTGGTCGTCGCTGCGTCGCGGTCGTCGTCGCGTCGCGGTTGCGGGGCGCGCTCGCCGGCGGCAGCGTCGTGACCGAGGCGACGCGGTCCGCGGATCCGGCGATGGGTCCTGGCGTGCTCTGGCTCGGGCCGGGAGACGGGCCGGCCATCCGCTGCTCCCGGTGTGTGGCGCCGGGCGCGAGGAAGAGGATCGTCGCCACCCCAACGGGCACCAGCGCGGCGAGCACGACGAGGGTCGCCATGCTCCCGCCGCTGGCCGGCGCCGCCGCGGCCGCGCTGCCCGGGAGATGGGCGGGCGGCTCGAGGTGATCCAGGGCGGGCAGTGGGGGCAGGAGGGCGAAGAGCTCCGCGGCCGGGCGCTGCTCGCGCTTGCGGCAACGCCCGCAGCTCTCGAGGTGCTGGACCAGCGCCCGTCGGTCCTCGCGCCCGATCAGCGCGGCGAGCTCATCGCACTCGACCTCGGCGCTGGGGTCGCTCTGCAGCCGCGCCGCGATGAAGAGCGCGGCGAAGCGGGCCCGCGCCCGGTGCAGCGTGACCTTGACCCGGTTGCGGTCGAGCTCCAGCACCTCGGCGAGCTCCTCGTAGCTCAGCTCCTCGAGCTCGCGCAGCAGGAGGATCTGGCGGTAGCGGGGCGGGAGCTGCCCCAGCGCCTCGGCCACCTGGTCGGCGATCTCGGCCCTGCGCCGGCCTCGCTCGGGATCGGCGTCGGTGGACGCCGCGGTGGCGCGCTCCAGGTGCGACTCGTCGCCGCTCCACCGCGCGCCGCGGTTGAGCTGCTTGAGGCACAGGTTGGTCGCGATGCGGTAGATCCAGGCCTTGAAACGCAGGTCGCCCTCGCGGGTCTGGGGCATCGCGGCGATGGCCCGGGCGAAGGACTCCTGCACCACGTCCTGGGCCGCGTCGTCGTCGCGCAGCATCCGACGGGCGTGCCGGTAGAGAGGCTGCCGGTAGCGGCGATAGAGCTCGACCAGGGCGTCGTGGTCGCCGTCCCGGGCCCGATCGGCCAGCTGTAGCTCGGCCGCGCTGGAGGTCGCTGGCGCCATACCTAAGGGATCAATCCCGCACCACACCGAGGGTTACACCTACCTGTCCCATTGTACGCCACGGGCTCGGTCGAGCGGCATGGGGGCGTAAGTCTCTCATTTGTAACGTTTTAAGCGGGCTGGTACACTGGGTGGAAATGTGCCGGCTCCTCGCCATCGCTCTGATCCCGGCGCTGCTCGGCTGCCCTGGCACGGGCGGGGAGATCGTCGCGTCCGACACCACCGCCCCCGGGACCGACGTCGCGGACGCCTTCCCCTCGCCGCTCGACCTGGGGCACCACGACGTGCCCGTGGTCTACGCCTGCGACACCGTGGACATCCTCTTCGTCATCGACAACTCCAACTCCATGGCCGAGGAGCAGCAGAACCTGATCACGAACTTCCCCCAGTTCATCCAGGCCATCGAGGCGATCGAGCCCAAGATCAAGAGCTACCACGTGGGGGTCATCTCCACCGACCTCGGCGCCGGTCCCTACTCCGGCCCGCTGATGGGCCCCTGCGTGCCGGACGGGGACGCGGCCAAGCTGCAGCACGACCCCAGCGGCAGCGGCTGCGCAGCGAGCTACCCCACCTACCTCGAGGGGCCGGCCCCCAGCCTGGCCCAGGACTTCGGCTGCATCGCCCAGCTCGGGGTGGGAGGCTGCGGCTACGAGCAACAGATGGAGGCGGCGCTGAAGGCGCTCACCGACCAGCCCTCCAACAGCGGCTTCATGCGCGTGAACGCCCCGCTGGCGATCATCTTCGTCACCGACGAGGACGACTGCTCGGCCAAGGACACGACCCTGTTTGACCCCGACGACCAGAGCCTCGGCCCCTACCCGAGCCGCTGCGTGCTGCAGCTCTCCAAGCTGCAGCCGGTGACCCGCTACATCCAGGGGTTCAAGGCGCTCAAGACCAAGCCCGAGCGGGTGGTGGTGGCGGCGATCACCGGACCGGCCGGCAACGTGGAGACCGATCCGACCACGGGCAAGGTGACGCCGGTCTGCTCCTCGCCGGAGTTCGGCGCCTCGCTGCCCGGCAACCGCTTCCAGGATCTCGTCAACGGGTTCGGCACCCGCGGCGTGATGGAGAGCCTGTGCCAGGGCGATCTGGCCCAGCCCCTCGACGTCATCGGCAAGGCCATCGAGCGGGTCTGCCTCGAGTGATCCCGCTCGTTGATGGCCCCACCCGGGATCAGTGGTAGTGGAGCACTGCCCCCTTGGCCCCGACGATCCAGACATCGGCGGGCCCGCTGCCCCAGATGTCGGCCGCGGCCCAGGCGACGAGCAGGTTCTGGGCCGACCAGGCCTGGCCGTCGTGGTGCAGGAGCGTGCCGTAGCCCACGGCCCAGACGTCAGCGGCCGAGCTGCCCCAGACGGCGTCGAGCCGGGTGGTGGTCGGAGACGGGTGCCGGCTCCACGTGCTGCCGTCGTAGTGCAGGACCAATCCCCCGCCGCCCACGGCCCAGATGTCGCTGGCCGAGCTGCCCCACAGCGCCTGGATCCCGACGGCACCCGGTACAGGCACCTCGGACAGGCCGACCCCGTCATAATGCAGCAGCGCGTCCGTCGAGCCGGCGATCCAGACGTCGTCGGCCGCGGCGCCCCAGACCGCCCGGTTGATACGCCCTCTGCAGGCGAAGGGGATGGCGCTGTTCGGGATACGGGCCCATGCGTTGCCGTCGTGGGTCAGAATGGCGCCGGAGCCCACGGCCCAGGGCCGAACCGTTGCGCTGCTCCAGACGTCGAAGAGCTGCACTGTGCCGTCTGTGTCGGAGAACGGCGTGGCCACGGCTGTCCAGTCCTGGCCGTCGCCGTGCCAGATCACCTGCTTGCCGCCCACGCCGACGAGGTCCTGTCCCACGGCCCAAAGCTCGCTCGCCGAGTTGCCCCAGAGCGCCTCGACGCTCACCTCGGTGGTCGGGGGACTGGGCTGGTGCCAGGCCGTGCCGTCGTGGTGCAGCACCGAGCCTTCGTCCCCGCCGACCCAGACGTCGTCGGGGCCGCTGCCCCATACCGCGGAGAGCCAGGCGGTGGTCGGCGGGTTGACGATGGACCAGGTCGGCGCGACGCAGCGCCCGTCGCGGCAGACCTCGTTCGGACCGCTGCACTGGCAAGCGCCGCCCGCGTCGCCGGTGGCGGGCGCCCCGGCCTCGTCCAACGCGGCGGGAAGGCCTCGGCCTCCACAGCCAGCGACAAGCGTGACGAGCAACAACGGGAGATCTGGACTCCATCGGGTCATCGCTGCCTCCTCTGTGTCAAGTGGCAGTCTGGGACGAACTCACGGGCAAGTCATCGACTGGATATGAACGAATTCTGAACGTTTGTTGAGAGTTGCTCCGCCCCGGTGGCGTGCACACGATGTCTGACTCGACTAGCGGTACTTCCAGTCGATGCGATCGATGAGCGCCTTGTACTGCTCGAAGCTGATCTGGCGTCGCTCCCAGCGCTGACGCGCCTCCGCGAGCTCGGCATCGCGCTGCATCTTGAGGTACTCGCGCCGGCGCAGGCACTCGATGGGGCCGACCTGCCCCGCCCGACAGCGCGACTCGAGCCGGGACAGGCTCAGCGCGGGGTTCGCCGCCAGCGAGAGGCGGACGGTGAGCGCGCCGCGCTTCTCCGGGCCGATGGAGACGCGCCGAGCCCGGTAACCGGCGAGGGTGAGCATCAACGTTCGTTGCTTCATGTTCGACAGGGTCAGCGGCGTCTTGCCCAGCGGCCGGGCGCCCTCGAACACGCTGGCGCCGCTCGGGACGCTCTGCAGCACGATGGTGGTCTCGGCGCGCTCCTTGGCCGCCTGCGCCTCGCGGCGACGCTGCTCCTCGCGGCGCGCCGCCTCCGTGTCCGTGGCCGCGTGCTCCTCGCCGTGGTCGTCCACGCGGGCCTTCTTCGCGGCCCGCCGCGCGGCGTGGAGGGGCTTTCGACGGTGCCGCCTGGGTGGCTCCAGGTCAGCGGCGCGGGCCAGAAATGTGTCCGGGCCCGGGTGGGCGGCCGAGTCGGGCGCCAGGGCCACGGGCGCGGCGTCTGGCCGGACGGTCCGCGTCTGTCGTTGCTCAACCTGCTCGCCCCGGAGCGCGAGCCAGGCGCCGACCCCGCCGGCCACGAGCAGCACGGCCACGCCGACGATAACGACGCCTTGGCGCCGGGACCCGCCCGCCGCGGGCTGGTCGCCGGTTCCGGGCGCCGCGATCGCGGCCGGGCCGACGCCGGTGGGGGCCTGGGCCAGCTCTTGCTGTGGCCGCGTCGGTGCCGACGCGGGCAGCGCCGGGGAGGTGCTTGGGAGCTCCCCGTACAGCGGGGCGAGGAGCTCGCGGAGCTCGCCCATGTCCTGGGGGCGGTTCGCCGGGTCCTTGGCCAGGCACTGCATGACCACCCGCTCGAGGGACTCGGGGACCGCCGGGTTCGCCTCCCGGAGCATGGTCGGCGCCTGCAACAGGTGGGACATCAGCACCTCCGTCGCGTTGGTGCCGACGAAGGGCGGCTTGCCGGCGAGCATCTCGTAGAGGATCACGCCGAGGGCGTAGATGTCGGTGCGGCGGTCCACGGTCTTGCCAGAGGCCTGCTCCGGCGACATGTAGGCCGGAGAGCCGACGATCGTTCCGGTCTGGGTCAGCTTGACGTTGCTCTCCGTGATCTTGGCCACGCCGAAGTCGAGGATCTTGACGAAGTCTTGGTCGGCGCCGCGCGGGACGAGCTGGATGTTGGCCGGCTTGAGGTCGCGGTGCACAACGCCCCTGCCGTGGGCCGCCTCCAGCGCCCTCGTGATCTGCAGGGCGATGCCCACCGCGCGGTGCGGATCGAGCCGTTGCTGCTCGTCGATGAGGTCGGCCAGGCTCCGGCCGGAGAGCAGCTCCATCACGAGGAAGTTGGTGCCGTCCTCGGTGCGGCCGGAGTCGGTGATCTCGACGATGTGCTCCGTGGCCACCTCGCCCGCGGCGCGGGCCTCGCGGAAGAACCGGTCCACGGCCTCGGGAACCGTGGTCAGGTTGGGGTGCAGCAGCTTCAGGGCCACGGGCCTGCCGATGATCGTGTGCTCGGCGCGGTAGACGATGCCCATGCCGCCCTCACCAAGGCGGCCGGTCAGGCGGTAGCGGTCCACCAGGGTGCCGATGCGTGGATCCCCGTCTGAGCGCGCCTCGGCGATGAGAGCGGTGCCGTCAACGGGGCAGAACTGCGTCCCCTCGGAGTAGCTCGCGCCGCACCTCGGGCAGGTCCGCTCAGCGCCCACGCTCGCCCCCTGATGTCCGGAGCACCTTCTCGAGCCGGTCCCGGTCGATGTTCCGGCCGGTGAGCACGACGCAGATCGGACCGTCGCCCGGGACCGGCTTGTCCTCGAGCAGGGCGGCCACCCCCGCGCCGGCCGAGCCCTCGAGCACCATCCCGTGTCGGTGGGCCACGAGACGGATCGCCTCGGCGATGCTCCGCTCCTGCACCACCTCCACGCCCGCCAGGTGGCGGGCGCAGAGCGCGGCGCTGGTGTCCGATACGCCGCCCTCCAGCCCCTCGGCCAGGGTCGGCGCCGAGTCCCACGTGCGATAGACGTGTCCCTCGGCGAGGGAGCGCGCCATCGCCGGCGACGCCGCGGTGTTCACGCCGAGCACCGGGATTCCGCCAAGGCCCACGGCAAGGCCCACGGCGAGGCCTCCCCCCCCGAGGGGCGTCACCACCGCCGCGCACCCCGGGAGTTGCTCGCGGATCTCCTGGCCCACGGTGCCGCCGTTTCCCGCCATGACCCACGGGTCGTCGAAGGGAGAGACGAAGGTCGCCTCCGCCTCGTCCCCGATCTGTCGCGCGCGGGCCTCCGCCTCGTCGTAGCAGCTGCCGTGGAGGCGGACCTTGACCAGCATCTCGCGCAGGCGCTCCAGCTTGACCCGCGCCACGGTCTCCGGCACCACCACGAGGCCCGGGACGCCCAGCAGCCGGCAGGCCCAGGCCACGCCGAGCCCGTGGTTCCCCGCCGACGCCGCGACCACCCCTCGGTAGCGCGCCTCGCCCTCCAGCAGGGCGATCCGCGCAAGCGCGCCCCGGACCTTGAAAGACCCGGTGACCTGCTGGTTCTCGCACTTGAGGTGCACCGGCCGCCCGCAGCGCTCGCTGAGAGCCGGGCTGTGCAGCACCGGGGTCCGGCGGAGGCCGTGGGGGGCGATGAGCTCGGCGGCACGCCGAACCTGGGAAAGGTCAAGCGTATAGGCCGGGGGGGGGAGCATGGGGGCAGTATACCACCTGCCCGTTTGGGGGGAACGGAGTCGACCGTTGCGACAGACCCGCTCCGGCCTCGATTTGGTTGGTACCTTTTTGAGTACCGCTCGCATCCCGGGTGGACAGGAACGCTCATTTTGCCACCCGGGAGGTAGACTATGAATCGTTTGGCCTGGCTTCTGGCGATCATGATTTCGTTGGTGCTGGCTCTGGGCGCCTGCGACGACGACGAGACGCCGCCCGCGGGGGACGGGGGAGGGGACGCCGCCGTCAACGACGGCACCGTGGTGGGGGACGGCGGCGCCTGCTTGCCCACCGGGGCGGCCTGCGCCTCGGCCGCCCACTGCTGCTCCGGACGCTGCGAGCAGGGCCTGTGCCTGGAGCCCTCCGGGAGCTGCAAGACCATCGGAGAGACCTGCGCGGCCTCGGCCGAGTGCTGCTCCGGCCGCTGCGAGGCGGTCGCCGGCGGGACCGCCAAGACCTGTGTCGCCGGGGGCTGCAAAACTCTCGGTGAGAGCTGCGCCATCGCCAGCGAGTGCTGCAGCCTCTCCTGCCAGGGCGGCGTCTGCTCCTCGGGCACGTGCGCGATGATCGGCGAGGCGTGCAAGGTCGACGCCGACTGCTGCAGCGACACGTGCACCTCAGGGACCTGCGCCGCCTCGACCAGCTCGTGCATCCCCGCGGGAGAGAAGTGCTCGGGCGACGCGTCCTGTTGCTCCGGCAACTGCACCGACGTCGCCGGTGTGATGCGCTGCACCGTGGCCTCGCTCTGCAAGGCCGGGGGCGAGCTGTGCAAGACCGATGGAGACTGCTGCAGCGGGGTGTGCGGGAGCGACGGCCTCTGCCCGGTGATGTCCCAGTGTCAGACCGCCGGCGAGCCCTGCACGGGGCACTTCGAGTGCTGCACCGGCATGTGCGCGGACCCGGGCACGGGTGTCACTGTCTGTCAGTCGGTCACCGGGTGTCTGCCCATCGGCGAGGTGTGCCTCGACAACGCGGACTGCTGCTCGTTCCAGTGCGACCCCTACGTCGGCACCACCATCAAGCGTTGCATCAAGCCGGGCGGGTGCATGGAGCCGGGCGAGGTCTGCTGGCAGGGGCAGGCCGCGAACTGCTGCCCATCGGGGCCGACGGGGGGGACGCAGCTCTGCCAGGAGACGGTGCTCGGCGTGATGCGGTGCTTTGGGGAGGGCACGACGACCAAGTGCATCGCCGACGGGCAGCCCTGCCACTTCGCGGACGAGTGCTGCAGCGGCTTCTGCTTGCCCGACGCCTCGGGCAAGCTGGTCTGCGGCGCACAGTGCGTGCCGCTCAAGGGCGCCTGCACCGCCGACGCCGACTGCTGCGACGGCGTCTGCATCGACGGCTCGTGCCTGCCCAGCGTGGTGGGCTGCGCGCCGCTCGGCGGCAAGTGCAAGACCAGCGCCGACTGCTGCTCGGGAGCCTGCGACACCACGGTGGGAATCTGCACGATCCCCTAGCGGACGTTTCTGACTGCGCTGGCCGCGCCTGCTGGGTTACATTCCGCGCGACACACATCCGAGGAGGCACATCGATGGATCTCTGGAGCGCGCCCCCCGAGGCGCTGGTAGAGGCCCTGCGCTCGGCCGGGCTGCGGCGCGGCTACCTGGTGACCGACCCGGAGAGCGGAGAGCTGCGGGCGAGCGATCCGGTGCTCGAGCCCGTCGCCGCGGCGGTGCGAGCCGACCGGCGGGACTACCGCAAGCACGAGGGCTGCTTCTTCGAGATCGGCGAGCAGAGCGGACACCTGCTCGCCGCCTTCGTGCACAAGACCCGGCGCGGTCAGGCCGCGGGCGGCGTGCGGTTCTGGTCCTACGAGACGCTCGAGGACTTCGTGCGCGACGGCCTGCGTCTCAGCCGCGGCATGGGCCACAAGTGCGCCCTGGCCGGGCTTTGGTGGGGCGGCGGCAAGGGCGGCATCGCCCGTCGCCCGGGCACGGACCACCGTGACCCGGAGTTGCGCCGAGCCGTCTACGAGGACTACGGCCGGTTCATGACCGGCCTGCGCGGCTGCTACGTCACGGCGGAGGACGTGGGCACGACCACGGAGGACATGGCGCGGATCTTCGGCGCCACGCGTCACACGACCTGCATCCCGGCCGAGCTCGGCGGCAGCGGCAACCCCTCGGTGCTCACGGCCACCGGCGTGGTGGTGGCGATGGAGGCGGCCCTCGAGCACCTCGGGCTGGGCACGCTCGAGGGCAAGACGGTGGCCCTGCAGGGCCTGGGCAACGTCTCCACCTTCATGATCGGCGATCTGCTGGAGCGCGGGGTGGCGCGGATCGTCGGGGCCGACATCGACGAGCTCGCCGTCGAGGCGGTCCGTCGCCGGCACGGGCACGGCCCGCTGGAGCTGCGCCGCGTGGAGCGGGGCGACGCCGCGATCCTCGCCGAGCCCTGCGACGTCCTCGCGCCCAACGCCGTGGGGGCGATCCTCAACCCGGACAGCATCCCGACCATCAAGGCGCGGGTCGTCTGCGGCGGCGCCAACAACCAGCTCGAGGAGACCGAGCGGGACGGCCGGGCGCTCAAGGAGCGAGGCATCCTCTACGTGCCCGACTTCCTCGCCAACCGCATGGGCATCGTCAACTGCGCCAACGAGCAGTACGGCGTGATCGAGGGCGACCCGGCGATCCACCGCCACCTCGATCGCGAAAACCCCACCGGGATCCACCAGCGTGCGCTGCAGGTCTTCGGCCGGGCGGCCGAGTCCGGTCGCACGCCGGCGGAGGAGGCCGAGCGCCTCGCCGACGAGCTGGCCGAGGAGCTGCATCCGCTCTGGGGCCACCGGGGCCAGGTGATCATCGACGCGCTGGTCCAGGAGGGCTGGGACCGGGCGTAGGTCAGAGGTCGACGCAGCAGCAGCGGGGGAGGATCGCGTGACAGCCCACCAGCTCGACGGTGATCACGACAGCCGTGGCGAACCGTGACAGCTTGCTCGGTCCCATGTCCGGCCCTCCTCGCTCCAGGCTACACCGACGGCGCCTCCGATCAAGGGGGTCGGTCTGGTAATGCTCGGAGGTTGCCGACATACTGTGACCATGCGACGTGCCGCCCTGCTGTTGACCCTGGCGCTCCTGCTCCCGGCCTGCCGCGACGAGACGCGTCGGGCCTCGCCGAGGACCGCCCCCGGCGCCGCCCCGGCGCCGCCCTACGACGTCAAGCCGCTGCTCCGGCTGCTGCGGAAAGAGGAGCGCGCGCGCCTGCCGCGACGGCTCGGGCTGCGGAGCCTGGGGGAGCTGCCGTTCTACGACATCGACCTGGCCCTCGACGTCGGCGGGGCGAGGCTCGCCGGCAGCTACACCCTCTACTACCCCAACCGGACCGGCAAGCCGCTGCCCGCCCTGCCGCTGCTCCTGCACCCCAACGCGCCGGCCGAGCTCGGCCACGCCCAGGGCGCCGCGAGCCTCGAGGTCACCCGCGCCAAGACGGTCAAGGGGCCGGCGGTCGCCGCCGTCGAGAAGGTGCGGCCGACGCTGGTGCGGCTGCGGCTCGCCAGGCCGCTGCCGCCGGGGGAGTGGATCAAGCTCGAGGTGACCTTCCAGGGCAAGCTCAGGCGCCTGCCCTCGGACTCCAACGACATCTTCGCCCAGGCGCTCTCGTCGCTGGGCGTGGGCTCGAGCGGCAGCGGCGCCTCGGACTACGGCCTGCTCGCCGTGGGCGACGGCATCGCCGCGGTCGCCTCGGGGTACCCGATGGTGGCCCCCTTCGAGGGGGGCAAGTTCGACACCTCTCCACCCAGCGCCTTCGGCGATCTGGCCTACAACGACCTGGTCAGCTTCCGCCTGCGGACCACGGTGCCGTCCGGCCACACCATCGCCACCAACCTCGTCGAGCTGCCCAGGGTCGAGCGCCTGGGGCAGCAGCCGGTGTTCACCTCGGTGGGGACGGCGGTGCGCGACCTCGTTCTGGTGGCCGGCGCGGACCTGCAGCGGGAGAGCCGCATGCTCGGGCCGGTGCGCGTGAGCAGCGTGTTCCGCGCGCGGGACGCGAAGGCGGGAAAGCGGATCCTCGCGGCCGCCGCCGGCTCGCTCGGCCTGTACCAGCGCCGCTTCGGGCCGTATCCCTACACGGAGCTCGACGTGGCCGAGGCCACCCTGGTCGGCGGCGCGGGGGGGGTGGAGTTCCCGGGGATGGTGCTCGTCGCCGGGATGTTCTATCGGCAACCGAGCCGCAGCAAGAACCCGCTGGCCATGCTGACCAAGCTCATGGGCAGCCTCGGCGGGGCGCTGGGCGGACGCGCCGGGGGCGGCTCGGGGCGTATGGACCGCATGGTCGACGAGCTCGGGCGGTTCGTCACCGCGCACGAGGTCGCGCACCAGTACTTCGCCGGCCTGATCGGCGCGGATTGCCGGCAGCACCCTTCGGTCGACGAGCCGATGGCGCAGTTCTGCGCCGCCGAGTACATGCGCGAGAGCCTGGGCGAAAAGCGCGCAAAGCGTCTGGTGGCGATGAACGTCAAGGCGAACTACGGCATCTACCGCATGCTGGGCGGCCAGGACATGCCCGCGGCCCAGCCCCTGCGCAGCTTCCCCTCTCCGCTGGCCTACGCCGCCATCGTCTACGGCAAGGCGCCCTACTTTTACGACGCGCTGCGGGCGAAGCTCGGGCCGGCGCGCTTCGATCGCGCCCTGCGCCGGGCCGTGGACCGGAGCCGCTTCCGGCTGATCACGTTTCCGCAGTGGATCGCCGCGATCAAGGCCGGGGCGGGGGGCGACGCCGCCGAGGTCGACCGGCTGGCCCGGCGCTGGTTCGACGAGGCCCACGGCGACCAGGATCTGGGCATGGACGAGTCGGGCGACGCGGTGCTCGCGCTCATGCTGGGCCGGGACATGCTCTCGCAGCTCAAGCAGGGCATGACCGTCCTCGGCATGAAGCCCGCCGATCTCTTCCGCATGCTGATGGGCAAGATGGCCGGGGGCGTCGGTGCCACGAACCAGGGGCTCGATCCGCTCGACTCCCTCAAGCAGCTCCAGCAGCTGCAAAAGGGCTTGCAGCTCCCGTAGGCGGGGCCGTGCCCCGTCACTTCTCGATGGGGTCGAAGAGCACACCGCGCGACTGCTGGACCACGAGCGCCGCTCTGAAACCAGTCCGCCGCGCCCTGACTCAGGACCCTCGGTTCGACTCCGCCGGCAGCTCCAGGCGCAGCCGGTGCAGCAGGTCGCCGGCCGTGGCGTGGAGCTTGACCACCGCCTTGTGCAGGTCGGCAGCGGCCTGGGCCCGGGTCAACCGCTCCTTGATCACCTCCATCTGGACCTGGGCGAGGGTGTGGGCGGTGGATCTGCCCTGCTTGTAGCGCGCCTCCTCCGCTGCGAGCTTGGACTGCGCCACCTCCTGCGCGGTCACCGTCAGCGCGAGCTGGTCGTGGGCCAGCCGCACCGCGCGCCAGGCGCGGTTGAGCTCCTCGGCGATGGTCTGCTGCACGAGGTCCGCCGCCGCCCGCGCCCGGCGCAGCTCCTGCTCGGCGCTGCGCAGCTCGCCCCGCGCCTTGTGGTTGCCCAGGGGCACCTCGAGGGATAGCCCGGCGGACCAGCCGATCTTGCTCATCTTGTAGCTCGACCAGTAGCCCTCGTCGTCGGTCACGCCGAAGCCGGGGGAGGAGGTGCCGCTCAGCCCGGTGGCGAACACGCTGCCCGACAGGTTCAGCTGGGGCAGGAGGCGGTGGCGCAGCGCTCGGACCCGGGCCTCCTGCAGCGCCACCTCACGCAGCGCCGCGGCGTAGTCGCCGCGCCGACGCAGCGCCGCCGTCCGCAGGCGCTCCAGCTCGGCAGCGTCGGGCATCGCCGCCGTGGTCTCGGTGGTGACGATTGTCGGCGTCTCCAGCGACCCCGGCCGCACCATGCCGATCAGACGCGCGAGCTTGTCCCGGGCGTCGGCGACGGCCTGCTCGGTCTGGAGCTTGGTGCGCTGCTGGGTCTGCAGCGTGTAGCGCACCGAGATCTCCTCCGAGCCGGCCAGCTTGCCGCCGGCGATGAGCACCCGTGTGTCGCGTAGCGTCGTCTCGCTGTTCTGGATCGCCAGGGCCTGGATCGCGTCCTGGGCCAGCGCCGCGTGCAGGTCAAAGTAGG
>Ga0316576_10000057_pt1 | contig 36154 bp, 25 predicted proteins | sample S0NA_FD_203075 | JGI IMG/M metagenome (GOLD analysis project Ga0316576, IMG submission 203075) | Rhizosphere microbial communities from salt marsh grasses in Alabama, United States - S0-2_050615r3r5 | ecosystem: Host-associated > Plants > Roots > Rhizosphere | place: USA: Alabama | collected...
TGCAAAACAATGACCACGGGATTGCCCACATCCCCAAATGTCTGCGCATGGTACTTAATGCCGTCAATCTCGACCTGTGGTAAATCAGGATCAAGACTGACCGTCGCCGGGACTTCATAATCTCCTGCGGTCGTGAAAAAGAGAGCGGCCGCGGCAATGACGGCCAGTAAAATCAGGCTCAGGACTATTAATCCCGCGATTTTTAAAACACGGTTCATTTGTTTCCCTTTCGTGTCTATGCCTGATCCACACTTCCTCGCCAGGAATCATCCATGAATACGCAGAAAATAGCAAAAAGGTTTTAGGAGGAACGAAAACGGCCGTCATCTACCTGGGTAGCTGATGACGGCCGTTTTCTTATGGGGTCGTGTAAAACTTTATTCTTCGACAAGCGTATGATCCGCATAGTAAGCCATCGCCGGCTGTATGAAATCGGCCAGGCCTGGACGGATATTGTCGTAAAAGGCGCGGAATTCATCGTTGGTCGTATAGAGCTGCACCAGCCCACGATAGATTTCGGCCGAGACCGGATAGAACTGGTTCATCATCGCGTAATGGCGGGCGATCGCGGCCTGGACCTCGGGATCATCCATGGGGCGATCCATTAAGCCGGCCAGAATCTGGTGCACCTCTTCGCCTTCCATTTTCAGGGCTTGCCACTGCGTTTTGGTCATATTGCGCACGCGGCGGTTCGATTCGGCGACCAGCTCGGGATCGTACTGCTCGCGCACTTCGCGCTCATAGCGTTGCTGCTGTTCTTTGCTGAACCCGGCATAGAGGTCTTCATCTGTTACTTTATCATCCATATCATTCTCCGTTAGTTTGGCAATTGTGCGATCGATCGTGTTCAGGAGACGGCCGATACGTCCCGCCCGTTCATGCAGCAGCCGGCGATGCTCTTCTAGCGCCGCCAGGGGATTGAAAGCGGGATCATCTAAGATCTGGCGAATATCATCAAGTGGGAAATCAAGCTCGCGGAAGAAAAGGATTTGCTGCAAACGCAGTAAATCCTCCTCATTATAGAGCCGGTAACCCGCATCGCTGCGTGCCGCCGGAACCAAGAGCCCGATCTCGTCATAATGGTGCAGCGTGCGCACGCTGACCCCGGCCAACTTGGCCAGCTGGCTGACGGTATATCCTTTTCTAACTGTCTCCATGATCCTTATTGTAAAACATCACGTTACGTGAGAGTCAAGGGATAGGTGAGATGGATTCTTGCGCTATGACAGCGGCGGTGGATTGCCTCCTTCAACAACTGCTTCCGCGCGCGCTTGAATCAGGGGCGAGTACTCTCTATGAGGCAGGATATAAAACCGTCCGCCACGAACAGCTTGAAAAACCTGTTCGGCCAGATCTGCCGGGTCCATGCCCGCTGCACATTCCTGCCGTAAGGCCGTATAAGCAGCCAGTGCTTCCGCTGTCATCTCCACCGCTTCATCGCTCAGTTCAGGAGGACGGTTGCGCCAGGAGTCCACTATCTTGGTGCTCACCCACCCCGGGCACAAGACGGATACGCCGATCCGCCCACCTCGAGCGGCCAAATCGTAATAGAGCTTTTCCGAAATAGCGACTATGGCGTGCTTGGTCGCATGATAAGGCGCATTGAAATGGAAGGGGAGCAAACCGGCGATGGAAGCAGTGTTAACAATGTAGCCCTCACTCCCCTGATCCAGCATCAGAGGCACGAACGTATGCAGGCCATGAATAACGCCCCATAGATTCACGTTGATGACCCACTGCCAATCGTTTAGAGAACTCTCCCAAACAGTCCCACCGGTCGCGACGCCGGCGTTGTTACAGAGCAAATGCACAGCGCCATAGGCCTCCAGCGTCCATCGGGCCAGCGCTTCGACATCTTCTGCTTTAGAGACATCGGTCACGACGGGCAGCACTTCCGCCCCCGCTTCCTGCATAGCCACGGCCGTTTGCAGCAAAGCAGGCTCTTCAACATCGGCCAAAACAACACGCATCCCTTCCCGTGCAAAGCGTTCGGCAAGAGCCCGTCCGATGCCGCTGGCTGCGCCGGTAATAACGGCCACTTTCCCTTCAAATTTATCCATGTTGCATTACCTCCCAGTTCATGAACTGCGGTCCAGTACGCCTTGCGTTTATGCTGTTTAAACTGTTCAATATATTGACTATGCGAATTGTCATGCAAAAATCCGGCACAGCGTTCGGCTTACCTCGATCTCTTAGCTGCGCGGGTGCTTACCCTGAACCCCGGCAAAATAGGATTGGATGTCGTCCAGATCGGTTTCGTAGTCGCCGCTGGGCCAGAAAGTTGGACCCAGACGCATGGTCTTACGGCCATAATCGAAGATCACCAGCACAATCGCCGCCCCCGCCCCCTGCGCGATATGGTAAAAGCCACTGCGCCACTGGCATGCTTCTGCGCGAGCACGCGTACCCTCGGGCATGATGGCCAGCACAAAACTGTCACGCGCATTAAATTCGTCAACCATCTGATCGACAAAGCCCGCTGACGCCTCCCGGTCAAGCGGGATACCGCCCGAAAAGCGCATTACGCCACCCAATGGGAATTTAAAAAGCGACTTCTTGGCCACAAAATGGATATCCGCGCCCAGGCAAAAAACGGTCAACATGGTGAAGATGTAGTCCCAGTTTGAGGTATGGGGCGCGCCGACAAGCAGTATCTTTGGCTCATCAGGCACCTCGCCCACGATCCTCCAACCGGCAGCTTTCAGCACAGCACGCGCGCCGGTCTTGCTGAACCGGTTGCCGCGCCGGGGAATAGACTTTCCTAGATGGGGCATTTCCTGTTCCTGGTTTTCAGTGACAGTCATAACATTCTCCGAGCCGCTCCAGCTTGATTGCGGGGAGACCAGCTGTCGGACCCCCACGAAGACTATATCCCATAACCTGGGCAATTCAAACCACATGTTCCAGAAGCTAAGGACCATTTTTGCTCCATTCGGCAGTGACAGAACTTGACATACAACAACGGCTAATTTATCATCAGAATTAATTATTAACAGTCACCGGTCTACTCAATGAAGGTTGCTCCATTTCTTACCCCTTGGAGCCGCGACTTCTTGGAAGCAGCCAGTTGGTTTACCGATGGCACATTCTGCATAGGCAGGAGGCAAGGAAAAATGTTACTAGGACTTGGTTGTGGTTGTTTATTGGCGTTGGGAATCGGCCTGGCGCCGCGTATATTCCTCATACTGGCCTGGATTTTCAGCACCCGTTGGGATATCGTGTGGCGAGGTGATTGGTTGGTTCCCCTGTTGGGCATCATCTTTCTGCCCTATACGACGGTCATGTATATGCTGGCCTGGTCAGCCCCTGCCGGCGTCACCGGCTGGGAGTGGATGTGGGTCGTCTTGGGCCTCTTACTGGATATTATGAAGTGGTCCTCAATGATCAAGTATCGCAGGGAAAACGAATACTATCCGGCATCTATGCCTTAGATATAAGTTGTTTAACTATTCTTTGAAAAGGGTTTTGCCGGGGTCGGTAAAACCCTTTTTTGAATCCTTATTCCGCTTCCCGTTCCAGGATCGCCTCTTTGCGAGCCAGGCCCCAGCGGTACCCGCCCAACCCGCCACCACCACGCACGACCCTGTGACAAGGCACGGCCACGGCGATCTGGTTGGCCGCGCAGGCGCCGGCGACCGCGCGCGAGGCTTTTGGCCGGCCGATCTCCCGGGCCAGATCGCCGTAAGAGATGGTTTTTCCCGCCGGGATGTCACGTAAAGCGTCCCAAACACGCCGTTGGAAAGCCGTTCCCTGGATATCAAGGGGCAGATCGAGCCCTTCCTGCGGCCGGTCCAGAAAAGCGAGGACCTGATTGACCGTCGCGGCAAACTGTGGATCGTCTGCTTGCAGTTTAGCCCGGGGGAAATTTTCGCGCAGCCGCTGCAACAAACCTTGCTGGGTATCGCCAAAATCAATTCTACAGATGCCGCGTTCAGTGGCAGCGATTAGAACCAGGCCCAGGTACGTTTGGCGGATAGCGTAGCGGATTGAGACTCCCGGGCCGCCGTCGCGATACTCCATTGGTTTCATACCCAGAGAAGAGACGGCCGTTTCGTAGAAGCGGCTGCTGGACTCATAGCCTGCGTTGTATATCGCATCCGTAACCGCCGAATCGGTTTGCAGCTCACCCCGCAGGCGATCGCTGCGCTTCTCGGCGGCATATTGGGCGGGGGTCACACCGACGATACGTTTGAACAGGCGGTGGAAATGGTACTTGCTGAAGCCGGCTGCATCCGCCAGTTCATCCAGCGAGGGCGGCTGTTCCGCTTCCTCAATCATGCGGCAGGCCTGGATTACGGCCTTTACTGCGGGATCGGCCGGCTCTATTTGGGGCGTGCAGCGTTTACAGGGCCGGAAACCGGCCGCTTCGGCCGTCTGCGCGTCATCAAAAAAGCGCACATTCTCGCGCCTGGGTAGCCGCGACGCACATCCGGGCCGGCAGTAGATGCCCGTGGTCTTGACGCCGTACAGGAAATGCCCCCGAGCCTCCAGATCACGGTCGACCACCGCCTGCCAGCGGGAATCATCGGTTGCGTACGGCCGTTTGGAATTCATCAGATATCTGCCCACGTTTGCGGTTGGCCCGCCGGCATGATTGCGATCATGATTCCATTCTATCGTTTCCTGCGTTTTGTATAAAACAGAATATTGCATTGTGACCTCTTATTAATTGTGACCTTGTTCTTAATTGAAGCGCCTGGCGGACAAAGCAGGCGGTACGAACTCTTCATCGTTGGCGAGATCTGCACCCGCCTGGTTTACCCTACGATTTTATTTTTTACAAAGCTTCAATGACTCCATTATGCGGTCCAGGACAAGAGATTTCACTCCGATTCTTGCTCTATAATTCTCGGGCCGCTGTTTTGTGATGACGGGTACACGGTTGCAATATCGAGAAACAGCGACTGCCAATAATTACCCTAATGACAAGCGAGCATCTCTATATATAATATAACAGAGGATTCAAGCGACTTCACCAGCACTTGAATGCCAAGCGGTGGCAAAAAAGAGTGTGTTAGTGGCAGCCAAAGATCACGGAGGTGATCATCCATGTCCTATAACATCGATCTAGAAAAAAGTTGGTATTCGCTGACCGCGGCGGAGGTTGCCCAAGAGCTGCAAGTTGATCCAACTAAGGGCTTGAATACGGCTGAAGCCCAGCAGCGGCTGCAGCAGTATGGCCCCAACGTCCTGGCCGAAGGGAAGAAAGAAACGGGTCTGCAGGCCTTCCTGCGCCAGTATCAGGATCTGATGCAGATCATCCTGTTAATTGCCGCGGTGGTCAGCTTTGTTGTCACCCGCGAATGGGGCACGACCCTTGTCCTTATTGGATTGACCATCTTCAACGCTGTACTGGGTTTGCGTGGGGAGGCCAAGGCGGAAGAGAGCCTGGCCGCACTGGCGCAAACAATGAAGGATATCGCTCGCGTGCGCCGCGACGGCCGGGCGCTGGAGGTCGAGGCCAACGGGCTGGTACCGGGCGATATCGTGTTGGTGGAGGCGGGCAATAGCGTACCGGCCGACGGCCGTCTATTCGTCGCTGCAACGCTTGAAATCGAGGAAGCGGCGCTTACGGGTGAAAGCGTGGCTTCGCCCAAGGATACTGCGGCTATCGCAGAAGAAGAAGTTCCGCTGGGCGATCAGTCGAATATGGCGTTTATGAATACCTCGGTGACCCGCGGCCGAGGCGAGTTCATCATCACTGCCACAGGCATGGCAACCCAGATGGGTAACATTGCCGACTTGCTAAACAAGACGGAAGCGGATAAAACGCCCCTACAAAAGCAGCTTGACCACTTAACCAAGATCATCGCCGGCATCGCCGGCGTCGCCTTCCTCTTGATGGTAGTTTTAGGTCTGCGCAACGGTCAACCATTCAATGAAATTTTCATCGCCGGCGTCGCCCTCGCCATCTCGGCCATCCCCACCGGCATGCCCGCGGTTGTCACGACCATGTACTCCATGGGCACGCGTAAGCTGGCAGAAATGAATGCCATCGTCAAGCGCCTGCCTTCGGTGGAGACGCTGGGATCTGTGTCGGCAATATGCTCCGATAAGACCGGTACGCTGACGCTGAACAAGATGACCGCGCGGGAGTTCACGGTTCCCGGCCGCAATCGCTTCTCGGTAACCGGTGAGGGGTATGGCATACAGGGAGTGATGGCCCTGTCCGAGGCGACTCCCGGTGCCCAGCCCTGGCAAAAGCCCACACTGATTTACAGTACGGAAGGCAAACTGCTCAGCGCGGGTGGCGAGGAAGTGGATCTCAAGCAAATCCTGCTGCCGATGGCCTTATGCGCCGATGCGCGGCTTGATAATGGTGCTTTGATCGGCGACCCCACCGAAGGAGCGCTGATTGTTCTTGCCGAAAAGGGCGGTATCAGTGTAGACGGCGCGCGCGAGATGTATCCGCGCATCGCCGAAGTGCCTTTCGACTCCGATTATAAGTTTATGGCCACGTTTCACAATATGGTGAACGAGCAGGGCAAGCAGACGGTACGCTGCTTTGTAAAAGGTGCACCGGACGTCTTGATCGCCCGCGGCGGTTCTTATTGGCTTCCTGAAGGAGATATTGCAGTTATTACCGATGAAAACCGCCAGCTGGCGTTGGATGAGAATGAGCGAATCGCCGCTGCCGGTGAACGCGTCATGGTCGTGGCGCGCAAGGATTTCGATCCAAAAACTTTCCATCCAAATAGTAATCTGATCGATGAAGTCAACAGCCTGACACTTCTAGCAATGGTGGGCATTGTCGACCCGCCGCGCGCCGAAGCGAAAGATGCGATAGCCAAATGTCATAGAGCGGGCATCCAGGTACGTATGATCACGGGCGACCACGCTGTCACGGCGGCAGCCATCGGGCACGAGCTGGGTATTGAGGGCAAAGCGCTAACCGGCGCGGAATTCGCGGCCATGAGCGATGAAGAACTGCTGAAGGAACTACCGAATATTGGTGTGGTAGCGCGCGTGGCACCTGAAGACAAGATTCGTCTAGTACAGCTGCTGCAGGAACAGGAAAATATTGTGGCTATGACTGGTGATGGTGTGAACGATGCGCCAGCGCTGAAGAAGGCTGACATCGGCGTAGCCATGGGCATTACGGGAACGGAAGTCTCCAAAGGCGCGGCGGTGATGATCCTGACCGATGACAATTTCGCGACGATTGTGAAGGCGGTGGAATACGGCCGTGCCATCTATGACAACCTCTCGCACTTCATTCGCTTCCAGATGACGGCATTGGTAGCCTTTATTGCCACATTCCTGGGTGCGGCCATCTTTGTCATTCTGGGAGGCATTCCTTTCGCCCCGCTGCAGATCTTGTGGATCAACTTTGCCGTACAGGTGCCGGTGGCTATCGCCCTTGGCTTTGACAGCCCGGCTGCGGACCTGATGCAGCGCAAACCACGACCATTGAACCAGCCGATTCTGTTACGATCGCAATGGCTGCGTATCATCTTCATTGGCCTCCTGATGGCTATATTCACCCTATATGTGGAAGCGGCCAGCGAATCGTCCGGCGAAATACTGGCCTACACGATGGGCTTTGTCGTCTTTTCACTGTTGAATATCGCGATTGCCCTCAGTGCGCGCAGCGAGACAGCCTCCGTATTCAATCGTGACATTCTGCATGACAGACACCAACTCATGCTCTATGGACTGTCGTTTTTGCTAGTTTTGCTGCCGACAGTGCTTGCTTTCCTGCAGCGAGTTCTGGAGTTCCAGGCTCTCAGCCTGGAACAATGGCTCCTCTGTTTCGGCTTTGCCCTGGCCCTGCTGCTGGTTGATGAAGTCATCAAACTCTTCATGCGCAGGCAGCGCAAGGAGGTAACAAAAGTCTAAGGCAAATTTTCAACCGTCCAAATCCAGGTCAGGAGGACATCAACAGAATTCGGCCGTTTTCGAATATAATGGGCACATGCTGGACAGCCTTCTACACACAAAACTACACATACCCTCGCCGCGGCCGAATCTCGTCCCCCGCCTGCGCCTGATCGAACGGCTCAACCAGGGCTTGCAGCAGGGCCATAAACTGACCCTTGTTTCCGCTCCGGCCGGCTTCGGCAAAACAACGTTGATTGCAGATTTCGGATTGCGGATTGCGGATTTTTCCTCGCAAACCACAAAACAGAATTGGCAAACATGTTGGCTTGCTCTTGACGAAGGGGATGGTGATCCAATCCGCTTTTTCACTTACTTCATCAGCGCCTTACAAACGGTTGAGCCGGGAATTGGAGAAGGAGCTTTGGCGGCTTTGCAATCTCTCCAACCACCACCGCCAAAGTCTGTGCTGACCATCTTGCTCAATGACATGACGACCGTCGCCAACGGCATCATTCTGGTTCTCGACGATTACCATGTTGTAACCAATCAAACAATTGATGAAGCACTTTCCTTCCTGCTCGATCACCTGCCGCCTACGCTGCACCTGGTCATCACTACTCGCGAGGATCCCGCTCTTCCTCTGTCACGACTACGCGCCCGCGGCCGGCTGACGGAGCTGCGCGCCGCCGATTTGCGTTTCACACCGGACGAGGCGGCGCAGTTTCTCAACCAAGTGATGGGCCTGGAGCTGATGGCCGAAGAGGTGGCAGCCCTGGAAAAACGTACCGAAGGCTGGATCACCGGCCTGCAAATGGCCGCTCTCTCCATGCAGGGACGATCGGATACGGCCGCATTTATTGACGCTTTTACGGGCAGCCACCACTTCGTTTTGGATTACCTGCTTGAGGAAGTATTGAGCCGCCAGCCCCAGGACGTGCAAGATTTTTTGCTGCAAACGGCCGTTCTCGACAACCTCAACGGCCCTTTGTGTGATGCCGTGTGTTTCTTCGAAACACCTGAGAGTTCCCCAGGAACTGCCGTCTGTTTCTCCGAAACACGCATGGACGGCCAGCAAATGTTGGAATATTTACAGCAGGCCAATTTGTTTATCATCCCCCTTGACGATGAGCGGCGCTGGTACCGCTATCACCATCTCTTTGCCGATTTGCTGCGCCAGCGCGCCCAGCGCCAATTCCCGGACAGACTGGCCGAGCTGCACGGCCGGGCCAGCGCCTGGTATGAAGAGAACGGCCTGGAAGTAGAGGCCTTCCACCATGCTGCCGCGGCCGGCGACGTTGCCCGCGCCGCGCGCCTAGTCGAGGGTGGAGGCATGCCTCTGCACTATCGCGGCGCGGTAGTACCTGTAATAAACTGGCTGGCCTCCTTGCCCAAGCCAGAACTAGATGCCAATCCAGCATTGTGGGTTACTTATGCCACAGCCTTGACGATGACCGGTCGAGCGATCAGCGAGGTTGAAGCGGTGCTGCAAGCGGCGGAGACGGCGCTGCGAGATACAGATATGGATGATAAAAACCGCGATCTCTTAGGGCAAATAGCTTCCATCAGGGCGATGTCGGCCGTTCCCACACGCGAGGCCGAGGTTATGATGGCCCAGGCGAGCCAGGCCCTGGAACTTCTCAGCCCTGACAACTTAGCCGCGCGCACCGGAGCTACCTGGGTGCTGGGATTGGCTTATCAATACCAGGGGAATCGGATCGCGGCCGTCCAGGCTTATCGCGAAGCAGCGGCCGCCGGCGCAGCCTCAGGTAATTTCATGTTCACTATCGCCGCCAAAACCAGCCTGGGGCAAATACAGGAAGCGGAAAATAAGCTGAAAGCAGCCGCACAGAATTACCGCGAAGTTATTAAGCTAGCGGGCGATCCACCACTGCCGGCCGCCGCCGAAGCCTATCTTGGATTGGCGCGCATCCATTACGAATGGAACGATCTCCAGAATGCCCAGGCATATGCTGAGCAGGCCATGCACCTAGGAAGGCAGATGGAGACGGTGGACACACCGGCGGCCTGCATGGCGCTGCTGGCGCGCTTGAAGCTCGTCGCCGGCAATACGGCCGGCGCGGATGAACTGCTGACAGAAGCTGAACAATTTATGGTTCAACAAAGCTTTGTTCATAGCATATCCGAGATCCCTGCCACATGTGTGCGCTTATTACTGGCTCAGGGAGAAATAGCCTCGGCCGCCGAGCTGGCGCAGAGGGAGGAACTGCCACTCAGTCAGGCCCGCGTACTCCTGACCCAGGGTGATGCGCCCGCGGCCTTGCAGCTCTTAGAGGCATGGTTTCAGGAGATGGAGCGTGCGCACAGGCCGGATGAACAACTTAAGGGATTGGTCATGCAAGCCCTCGCATTACATGCCACAGGTGCGAAAGAGGAGGCCGTGCAGCGGCTGGCCGAGGCGCTGGCCCTGGCCGAAAGCGGCGGCTTTGTGCGCACCTTCGTCGACGAAGGCCGGCCAATGGCCCAACTCTTAACGGCGACGGCCCTTCGCGGCACGCTGCCTGTTTACACGAACAAATTGCTGGATGAATTCCCCATTCCGCAATCCGAATTCACGGTTGCGCATTCCCCCACATCCGACATCCGAAATCCGAAATCCGAAATCGCTGACCCTCTCAGCCCGCGCGAACTCGAAGTACTGCAGCTCATCGCCGAGGGCTTATCCAACCGCGAGATTGGCGAGCGGCTTTACCTAGCCCTGGATACGGTCAAGGGGCACAACCGCCATATCTACAGCAAACTCGGGGTGCAAAGGCGCACAGAAGCCGTGGCCCGCGCCCGAGAACTGGGGCTGCTGTGAAGCGCATTAGGTGGTAATTCTTCATCACTTTGTTCTTCTGAATGACCGGTTAATGACGGTGGCGCGCTCGGGAGGCGGCCACAACATCTGAATTTTCCGGTTTTCCCCTTCAATAACACTCAAAACAACACCTCAAACAACACTTTAGTGGCTGTACGCGCACACCACCCGGCAGGTATGCTAGGGGCATATTAATAAACGGGTATGACCGGAAACGAGAGGAACAAGCGTATGGCACAGGAAGCCAACACACAAACCAATAGAGAGGAGCCCATGGTCGTGGAGATCAGGATCAAGGGGCATCTAGACGGCCGTTGGGCCGATTGGTTTGACGGACTGGCAATCACGCCCGAGGAAAACGGCAATACGCTATTGAGCGGTCCGGTGGTCGATCAGGCCGCGCTGTACGGGTTGTTGAAGAAGATACGCGATATGGGGCTGCCGCTCCTATCATTCTCCAGCAGCCAACCCGGCGAATCGAAAACATCCCAGGTCAATGCCTAAAATAAACACATAAGGAGATTAATCATGGTACTCAACAGCACGATAGAAGGATTGGAAACAATAAAGCATGCCACCGGCACCTCACAGCGTACGGCGGCCCTGATAACCGGCATCAGTTTACTGCTCATGACGGTTCTGGCCATGTTCGCCAACTTCTTTGTAATCGAAGGCCTTATCGTTCCGGGAAACGCGGCGCTAACGGCCGAAAACATCCTGAACAATGAAGCGCTTTTGCGCTGGGGCATCTTCAGCCTGATGCTCGTGATCATCCTGGACATTATAGTGGCCTGGAGTCTCACCGTATTTCTACGACCGGTCAATTGGAGTCTTTCTCTGCTAGGGGGCTGGTTCCGATTGGTTTACTCCGCGATATTCTTTGTCGCTCTGGTCAGCCTGGTAAATGGCTTCAATCTGGTAACCGCTGCGGCCGGCGCGGGACTGTTTACGGCCGAACAGGTACCGGCACAAATGATGCTGGCAATCAATTCCTTCAGCGCCGGTTGGGATGCCGGACTAGCCATTTTCGGCCTGCACCTGGTTATCGTCGGCTATCTCATTTTCAAGTCAGGCAACATGCCCAAAATCCTGGGGCTGCTGGTAATCATTTGCGGAGCAGGCTATACGATTGACACTTTTACAGCGCTGCTCATTCCTGACTTTGGCATATCGTTGAGCCTGTTCACCTTCTTTGGCGAAATACTGCTGGCCATCTGGCTCCTGGTCAAGGGCCTGCAGGCCAAGGCATGGGAGAATGGCATGCTCAAGTCTAGCTAGGATAGTACCAAGACAAATTCGCTTCAAAGCAAGCAAAAATAGCATCTGCTCCTGTCGCCATGGAATATAACCATGGCGACAGTTTCCTATATAGTTAACTCAAACTGTCACCTCGTCATTCCTTCAATCGTGTTTGATCCAATTATTACAATAAGGACGCTGGCGAGAGCTGACGAGCACTGAAAACGGTTATTTTTCTGCTTTCATCCGCTCTAGTCCGCGTCCAAAATCTCGTCTCTATTTCATGCTTGACACCCCCTGCGGGTTATGTTACAGTTTTGCCATCTTTTGTTTAAATTACGCAAAAGTTGTTGATGATTTTGCATAAGCCCGTTTTTTCTAGCAGGCGCTTTGCAGAAGATGGCTTATAAACAGGCAGCACAAACCCAAAGCTGCCGATAGGGATAACTATTCCCGTGGTTGCGCCGCTAAACCTTCAAGACCGCACACTATCACTCGCCGAAGCCAGAGTCCTGGCCCTGCTGCGCCAATCCGGGCCGCAGTCCAGAGCTGAGCTCGCTGAGCATTTGCGCTATTCGCGAGCCAATATCACGGCCGTAATCAAAAATCTTCTGGCGCGGGGCATCATTGAAAAACTGGGGCTGGGCGAATCACAAGGTGGGCGCCGTCCGCGCCTTTACGGCATCAACGGCCGCTTAGGATACGTCGCCGGGGTCGATATTGGCGCCACCAGCCTCGATCTGGCCCTGGCCGGATTTGACGGCGTCATTCTAGAGCGCCTGGCTGAACCGGCCGATGTGCACGAGCAACCGCAGATACTGTTGGGACGGGCAGCTGGCGCAATTGAACGGATGATCGAACAACACGGCGGTTCTGCCGAACAAGTCCTGGCCATTGGTATCGGCGTACCCGGTCCGGTTCAGTTTGACGAAGGGGTCCTCGTTGCCCCACCGTTGATGCCCGCCTGGGAATCCTTTTCCATCAGAGAATTCATGAGCCAGCGATTCAGCGCGGCCAATATCACTGTTGATAATGACGTCAACGTGATGGCCATCGGTGAATCCTACGCCGGCGCGGGCAAAGGGATCGCCAATTTTCTCTTCCTCAAAATCGGCACCGGCATCGGCTGCGGCATCATATGCCAGGACCAAATATACCGCGGCTGTGACGGCGCCGCCGGCGACGTCGGCCACATTTGCATCGATTACAATGGCCCAGTCTGCCACTGCGGCAACGCCGGCTGTCTGGAGATTATGGCCGCCGGCCCGGCAATCGCTGCCCGCGGTCTGGGAGCGGCCGTATCCGGGGAGAGTGAACAATTGGCCGCGGCCCTCGCCGCCAACAACGGGGTCATGACTGCCCAGATGGTCGGCGACGCCGCCAAAGCCGGGGATCGCGCGGCCAACGAGATTGTCAAAAGCAGCGGCCGCATGATTGGCGGCATGCTCGCCGGCTTGGTCAACTTCTTCAATCCGCAGTTAATTCTCATTGGCGGCGGCGTCAGCAATATAGGCATCCGCCTGCTCTCCGCCATTCGCCAGGCCGTTCTCAGGCGCTCCACCGCCCTCTCCACACGACACTTGCGCATTGAGTTTTCTCCCTTGGGCAAAGATGCCGGTGTGATTGGCGCGATTTGGCTCGCTTTGGAGCATGTGTTTACCATAGAGGCGTAATTTTCTTTTTGGACATCAAACAGCTAGGAGGTGAGAACAAAACAGTAGATTACTCAACAAGGTACGTTCGCAGATTCTTATCGGTTCACGTTAAAAGCAAGATGTATTCCCACTAACGGAGGTGGAATGATGAAGAAACTAGTCCTTTTTGTCCTATTAGCACTTTTTGTACTGGCTCTGGCCGGCTGCGGCGGCGCCCAGGAAACGACCGATGAGCCTTTCACCATCGGTATTTCCAACGGCTTCGTCGGCAGCGAATGGCGCACGCAAATGATCCAGGATTTAGAAGAGATCAACCAGGAGTTCATGGATCAAGGTTTGACCAATGAACTCGTCATCGAAAGCGCGGACGTCGACGTTCAGGGACAGATTCAGCAAATCCAGAATCTCATGAACCGCGGCGTTGATGCCATCATCATCAACCCCAACGACCAGGCGGCGCTCAATCCAATCATCGAAGAGGCGACCGGCCAGGGCATCGTGGTCATCGCTGTCGATCAGGAAATCTCGGCGCCCGGAGCCCTCAATGTGGTCATCGACCAGACCGAATGGGCGCGGATCAGCACCCGCTGGTTTGCTGAGCAGTTGGGCGGCGAAGGCGACGTGGTTTTGATTGAAGGCTTTGTCGGTCACCCGGCCAATGAAGCGCGGATGGCCGGTGTTGAAGAAGTGCTGGCCGATTACCCCAATATCAACGTCGTCGGCCGTGAGACCGGCTCTTGGGATCAGGCCACGGGCCAGCAGGTAATGTCCGATTTCTTGGCCTCCCTGCCCAATATTGACGGCGTATGGACCCAGGACGGTATGGCCCTGGGTGTGCTCCAGGCTGTCAACACCGCCAATCCGGCCGTCTGGCCCGTCATCTCCGGTGAAGCGCGCGCCGGCTACATGAAACTTTGGAAAGAAGTACAGGAATCAACCAATCCCGACTTCACCAGCATCGGCGTCGTCAATCCTCCGGGAATCGGCGCCAGCGGTTTGCGCGTGGCCCTGGAACTTCTGCAAGGGGGAACAGTCGATGAGGCACAGCTGGCCGGACCGTTCGGCAACTCGCTCTATGTAGCCATCCCCGGCGAAGTAACGGCCGACAACTTTGAAGCGGAGTACGAAAAGATCAAGGATCTACCCGACTCCTACACCCTGGACGGCATGATCAGCCAGGCTGATGCCGCCGGCTTTATGTCGCAGTAAACAGTTAAGAAACGGGATACGGCTTCACGCACGCGAAACCTCACGCGTGAGGCCTCATGTATGAGGCAGTATCCCGTCAAGAGATTCCATGGCGGAAAACCACGTTTCCCTATCTGCCCAGCACATCGTCAAACGATACGGCGGTGTGCTGGCGCTGTCCGACGGCAGCCTGGAGGTCCAATCCGGCGAAGTAGTAGCCCTGCTTGGCGCCAACGGCAGTGGCAAGAGCACGCTGAGCAAAGTCATCACCGGCGTCGTCGCCCCCAATGAAGGACAATTGATCCTTGATGGGCAGCCGGTGGTCTTTGCTTCCCCACAGGGGGCCAAAAACCGGGGCATAGCCGTCGTCTACCAAGAGCTTAGCCTCATCCCCGACATGACCGTCGCCGAAAACATCTGGCTCAGTCATCAACCGCTGAAATGGGGCATCTACGTGGATAAAAAGGCTGTGCAGACCGGAACCCAGGAACTCATTGATCTCTTTGCCGGGACCGTGCAGCCGTCTCTGCAAGCGGGAGAACCTGTTTCCGCGCTGCCGCCTGACGAGCGGCAGATCGTCGAAATCCTCAAGGCCCTCAGCCTCGATCCGCGCCTGATTATCCTCGACGAAGCAACCGCCAGTCTGGACAGCCGGCAGGTAAACCGGCTGTTCGATCTGATCGAAAACTGGAAAGAACAAGGCAAAGCCATCGTTTTCGTCTCCCATCGTATGGACGAGATATTTCGTATCGCCGATCGCGCGGTAGTGCTGCGCAACGGCCGTACCGTTGGCGGCGCCGTGATCAGTGAAACCGATGAAAACGAGCTGGTCAACATGATGGTCGGCGACGCAGCGGCCGTTCCCCGCCGGCTGGCCCACCAACCCGTCCCCGCCGGCGCGCCCATACGCCTGCGCCTGCAAGACATTCATTCTGATGTACTGCAAGGCGTGAGCCTGGAAGTGCACGACGGCGAGCTGCTGGGCATCGGCGGCCTGCAAGGGCAAGGACAGTCCAACCTGCTGCACGCTGTTTTTGGCGACATCCCTTTCACCGGCGACATGACCTTGTCCAGCGCAGGCACCGGAGGCGCCCTGCGCGTGCATTTCAGTCACCCGCGCCAGGCAATGGAGCATGATATCGCCTTCGTGCCCGGCGACCGCGGCAATGAAGGGCTGCTCCTCATCCGCTCTATTCTGGAAAATATCCAGCTTCCTTCCTGGAAAGGGTACGGATTCCCGCTGCGCATGGAGGCCGCGCGCGCCGACGCCACGCAGATAGCCGATGATTTAAGCCTGGTGCGCGAATCGCTGGACGCGCCGGTCAGCAGCTTAAGCGGCGGCAATGCCCAAAAGGTCGTGATCGGCAAATGGCTGCTGCGCCGGCCAAAACTGCTGCTGCTCAACGACCCCACCAAAGGCGTGGACGTCCATACCAAGCGCGAGTTTTATAATTTATTGGCCGAACTACGCCAGGAAGGAACGGCAATCCTGTTTTACAGCAGCGACGACGAGGAGCTGCTGGGCTTGTGCGACCGCGTGCTGGTGCTGCTGGACGGCCGTATCAGTGCTGAACTCAGCGGCGAGACCCTGACCCACTCACAGCTGGTCTCGGCCAGCATGAGTACCGGCCATCTTGAGGCAGCGGCATCATGAGAGAGCGACTACAGATCAAACACGTGTCCCTGCGCTACCCCTTCCTGCTCGCCCTCGTCTTGCTGGTAGTGGCCATGCTCCTCAATTTGCTGCTGCAGCCGAACCTATTGGAGCTGCGCGTGCTCAACGGCAATCTGCGCACCTTTCTACCGCTCATTTTCGTCGCCGTGGGCCAGACAATCGTTATCCTGGGCAGCGGCATTGATTTGTCAATAGGGGCGATAGTCTCTCTGGTAACGGCCGTGCTCGTAACCCGCATGTCCCTGGATGCATCCGCCGGCCAGATCGTGCTCGTCATCCTCCTGGCCTGTGGTGTGGGCATGGCTGCCGGCGCCCTGAACGGCTTCGGCGTTGCCTGGCTTCGCCTGCCGCCCATCGTCACGACTTACGCCACCGCCTTCATTTTCTCCGGCCTGGCGCTCTGGATCTTACCCCGCCCCGGCGGCAGTATGCCCGAAACATTTGCCCGCTGGTACCGCCAGGCGACGCCATTGGGCATTCCCTTGGGCATCTGGATCGCCGCCGCCCTGATCCTGGCCTGGTATTTCCTGCGCGGCACTCGCTACGGCAGCAATTTATTCGCCGTAGGCGGCAATGCCCAGGCGGCCTACGCAACGGCCGTTCCGGTCACGCGCGTCCTCTTCAGCACTTATGTTATTTCCGGTCTGATGGCCGCCCTGGCCGCTCTGGCGCTCACCCTTGGCACCAGTTCCGGCGATCCGCGCATCGGCGAGGCCATGACCTTGGATTCCATCGTGGCCGTCGTCCTCGGCGGCACGCGCCTCAGCGGTGGCCAAGGCGGTATCGCCGGCTCCATTCTCGGCGTAATCATCCTCGGTCTGATTCGCAATATCATTTCCTTTGCCAACGTACCCAGCTGGTACCAGACCCTCGTTGACGCCCTGATCATCATTATTGCCCTGGCCGCGCCCGGATTCATCCAACTTCTCAGGAGGCGACGCGTCTAATGGAAACTATCAAATCTCTGAAACTAAACCCACCGCTCATCGCCCTCCTATTAGCCGTGGCCCTATTCTTTCTGGGCGGCCTCATTCAGCCCGGTTTTCTGAACATCAACCAGGCCTTCAATATTCTGCGCCTGGCCGCCTTCCTGGGCATCATCGCCGCCGGGCAGACGCTGGTTATCCTCAGCGGTGGGGAAGGCATCGACCTCTCCATCGGCGCCGTGGTTACCTTGGCAGCTATTCTCACCTTTCGCATTAATGACGGCCAGAATACAATGGTCCTACCAGCCATGGCCGTCGCCCTGCTGGCCGGAACATTCATCGGCCTGCTCAATGGCGTCGGCGTGGCCTTTCTACGCGTGCCGCCCCTGGTCATGACCCTGGGCATGGCCGGCGTCGTGCAAGGCCTCATCCTGGCCATCACCCAGGGAGAAATGATCGGCGATACGGCGCCTGTCATGGGCCGCTTTATCTCATCGCCGCTTGTCTTCGGCATTCCCGGCGTCATCTTCATCTGGTTTATTCTTGCCGGCCTGATCTGGCTGCTTTTAGAGCGCTCCGCTTACGGCAAGCAGCTCTATGCGATCGGCGTCAACCGCACCACCGCCCGGCTGTCCGGCGTGCGCGTGCCGGTCATGGTCATCATCACCTACACCTTGAGCGGTCTGCTCGCCGCTTTTGGCGGTTTTATGCTGCTTGGCTTCACCCAGACGGTCTTTATGAACCTCGGAGGCCCCTACCTCTTCCCATCCGTAGCGGCCGTGGTCGTCGGCGGCACGGCCCTTTCCGGAGGCAAAGGCAGCTATTGGGGCACGATGGCCGGCGCGCTGGTCCTGACGCTCATCACCAGCCTACTGACGACCATGCAGCTGCCCCAGGCATTCCGGCAGATGACGCTGGGGGTGATTTTATTGGTTTTAATTTCAGTTTACGGCCGTCAACGCGGCCTGAGACAGTAATAATCCCGATTGGTCCAATTTTTAGAAATCTATTTTCGTAACCATACAGCGGTTGAAATTGGACCAATCTAATGACATCTAACCGAGATTGGTCCAATTTTTAAAAATCTTTATTCGTAACCATATAGCGATTGAAATTTGACCAATCGAATGACACGATATGTTTAAGGATACAACTTAGATCAATTATTTAGACTCGGAGGAAAAATAATTATGGAAACACTCAAACTCGGTATCGTTGGATCGGGTTTTATCACCCGCTTTCAGGTGCGGGCCATCGCCCAAATTCGCAACATGGAAATCAGCGGCATCACTTCGCTGGATAAAAAGAACGCCGCCGCAGTCGCCCAGGAGATCCGCGACATGGGGCTGGGAGAAACAGTTGTCTATGACAGCGTGGGCGAGATGGCCAAGCACGTCGATGCTATCGCCATTTATACGCCTAATTACACGCGCATCGACATCATGGAACAAATCGCGGACGCCGTTCAGCAAGGCGCCGGCCTCAAGGGCGTCATTTGCGAAAAACCATTGGGCCGCAACGTCCGCGAAGCGCGCCGCCTGGTCGAGCTGGCTGACGAAGCCGGCCTGCGCACCGCCTACTTCGAAAACCAGATTTTCATGAAGCCAATCCAGGCCCAGATGGCGCAGCTCGCCCCGCAGCAAGAAACCATGGGTCCGTTGGTCTTAACCCGATCGGCCGAAGAGCACGGCGGTCCGCATGAACCCTGGTTTTGGGATCCGACCCAACAGGGTGGCGGCGTCTTGTCCGATATGGGCTGTCACAGCATCGCCGTCGGCTGGTACGTGCTGACCCCGTTGGGCGAACCACCCACCTACTTGCAGCCCGTATCCGTAACGGCCGAAACCTCGCTGCTCAAATGGGGCCTACCCGAATGGCGGCAGAAGCTGCTGGACCGCTTCGGCGTTGACTACACCAAAACGCCGGCCGAGGACTTCACCACGGGCATGGTGACCTATAAAAATCCGCAGACGGGTCAGCTCTCCAAAGCGCAGTTTACCGACTCATGGATGTTCGAAAAGCAGGGCCTGCGCCTGTTCATGGACGGCATGGGCCCTGGCTATGCCTTCGAGGTCAACACCCTGCGTTCGACGCTGGAGATATTCATCGGCGACGAAGCGGCTGATGCCATCGCCGACGCCGAAATGGCCCTGGAAAAAGCGACCGCCTCCCGCGGCCTGCTGGCCGTCCAGTACAACGAAGCCGATCTCTACGGCTACACAGATGAAAACCGCGACGCGGCAGACGCTTTCCTGGCCGGCAAAGATGGCTTCCTCTCCTGGCGCTATGGCCTGGAGATCACGAAGCTGGTGATGGCCGCCTACCTATCGGCCGAGAAAGGGGTAACCATTGACCTGACCGATCCGGCCGTTCAGGAAGAGCTGGAGACATACGTTCCCCTTATTCAACAAGGGCGTGGCGCGGAAGTGCTTTTTTAGCTGGTCAGGTGGTCAGCTAATCAGCTAATCCATGGACAACGAACAGCTGCTGCAATGGCTGCTGGATGGTGATGTGGCCATCCAATACCAGGTCAAGCGCGACCTGCTGGGCCAGGATATCCCAGCCTTGCAGCAGCGTATCGCCGGCGAAGGCTGGGGCTACCGGTTCTTACAGGCACGCAATAAAAATGGCCATTGGGGGCGTGGCTTCTACCAGCCGAAGTGGATCTCCAGCCATTATACGCTTCTCGACCTGAGGTATTTGCAGCTGCCGCCCGACCATCCGGCGCCCACCGAGACAATCGACCTGATTCTGAAGCATAACAAGGCGGAGGATGGCGGCATCAATCCGGGCAAGACGATCAAAAACAGCGATCTTTGCATCAACGGCATGTTCCTCAATTACGCCTGCTATTTCGGTATAGATCCGGCGAGCCTGCACTCAATCGTCGATTTCATCCTCACCCAACAACTTCCGGATGGCGGTTTCAACTGTAATTTTAACCATCGCGGCGCGGTGCACAGCTCGCTGCATTCCACGCTTTCACTACTGGAAGGCGTTCACGAATATGCCGCCAACGGCTACACTTACTGCCTGGCGGAACTGCTAACCGTGGCAGCACAGTCACGCGAATTCATCCTGCAGCACCGCCTCTTTCGTTCCGACCGCACGGGCGAAATCATTAATAAGCGCTTTCTGATGCTCTCCTACCCCAGCCGCTGGTTCTACGACATTTTGCGCGCGCTGGTGTATTTTCAAACGGCCGATCTTCCCTATGACCCGCGTATGGAAGAAGCCCTCGACATCTTGCGCCAAAAACGGCGTAAAGATGGGACATGGCCCGTGCAGGCCAAACACGGCGGACAGGTCCATTTCGATATGGAAAAAACGGGCGGCCCCAGCCGTTGGAATACACTGCGGGCGATGAGGGTGTTGGAGCATTTCAGGTAGTCAGTTTTTCAGTTGGTCAGTTGGTCAGTCTTGGCTGACAGGTTGATTAGCAGATTGGTTAAGGTGGCGGCCGGCTGCTAAACTGAAATTTGAATATCCCAATTAACAATTGACTACAAAACGAAGGAGTAAGAAAATGAAATTAAGTGCACGTAACGTGATCAAGGGCACGGTGAAATCGTATAAGGAAGGGGCAGTGAACGATGAAGTCATCGTTGAAATCGCTCCAGGAATCGAAATGACCTCGATTATCACCAGCAGCTCCTGCGATCGACTGGGTATTGAAGTGGGCAAGGAAGTCTATGTCATGGTTAAGGCTTCCAATGTTATGCTGGCAACCGAGTAATTGACACAAAACGAAGCAGTTAAAAAAGGCCGGCGGGGCACCTACCCCGCCGGTCTTTTGTATGGGCAATCTTGCCGTTTATCTCAGCTTGTTGGCTACCGCGTGCCATGGACTAAAAGCATTTTCTAAACCACGAACGGCCGGTTCAAGGGCCGGATAGTGGCGCAGTAAAACGGTGAGCATTGAGTTGTTACGAATCCAGTCCATGCCGATCTGGGTGTAAACTTCGTCGTTGAAGCTGGAAGTTAGGAAGCGATCGCTTTTCAGCCGGCGCGAGGCCATGACGATGGCAATGCGGAAGGCTGTTTCCGAGAATCCAAATCCGGCAATAAGCGGTTCGGCATAAGCGCCGGTCATCAGGTCCACCTTATCGACATCGCCGTACACCGCTTCCATCTTCCCGGCCAGTTCTTTATCGCCGGTCATTTCCTCAAAAGTGCGGACGCGCTTCAGGCGCAGCATCTCGCGAAAATCATTATAGCGCGGGATGCCGCGCTCGCGGTCGCGCAGAATATCAATCGCCGCTAGATCAATGACGCTGCCATCGTCTTTGCGTAAAAACTGCAGGTGCTTGGGGTAATTAAAAAGGCGCAGCATGCCTGGATGGGCCAGGCCAAAACTGTAAAAGAGATCCTGCATGGCGTATTTTTCCAGGATACCGCGCGTGTGGCCCAGGCTAACCTCGGGCAGTGTGGCCGTACCAATTTGCTGCCCTGTGTCCAGGGAATAGAAAGTGAAGTCATCGGGCATGAGCGGGTGCATGCGGTAAATGGCCACAAATTCCTCGGTGAGCGAGAAAGGGGCTGAATGGTGATCTGGCGTGGTACCTACAATACCGCCCAGGAGTTCGATGTCGTCCAGAAATTCAAACTCTTCTTGCAGCGCTTCCCCGGCTACGCCTGCCCAATTGAGACGTAGTGCCGCGGCTACCGTCGGATGGGGAAGCATGGCCGGCGTCCATTCGGCGGTGTGGATCTTGGCCAGTAAAGCAGCGTTGATGAGCCGCGCCTGCTGGAAAAGGCGCTCATCTGACCAGGCGGGGTATACCTGCCGCAACTGATCACAGATGGTGTTGTGCTCGCTGACAAAAAGGGCGTGCAGCATGCTCAAACCAATCCACCAATTATCGGAAAAGCCGGTCAGTTCCACGCCTTCCACGTTCAGGGGCAGCCGTGCTTCCTCCCCCATCTTCATCTTGCCATGTCGCCCGGAGCGCAGCCTGCGGGCCGTCGCTTCATCACTGCCATAGATTTGCGAGGCGTCCCACCAGTGTGAATTGATGTTGGCGTAAGTAGGCAGCCCATCCCTCCTCTGCGGTTCGGCGGGCGTACGCGGTACGCGCATCCCGTTTTCCGGCCAGAGGTCTCCCGCATCCAGGGGAATCTCGTGACTGTCTTCATTCCGCCCCGGCCTGTGGGCTACCCAGTCATGGACCATGAACTGCACCCAGGCAGTGGCCGTCAGATTGAGGTATTCGACAGGCTGGAATTTTTCCCTGGTTAATAGTTCGCGGCTGATCAGGCGCGGGCTGGGGTCCATTAAATGGATCGTATCGGGGCGCACCCTGTCCAGTGAGAAATTACGGCCGAATCTTGTGCCTGCAGCACCCATTCGCGGGAACTTCAGATCGTTATACGATCCATCATAGGAACGATACCTGACTTTCTCCGGCGGGCTGGCATCAGGATTGGGATTTTCCTCAAAAGGGGGATCTTCGGTATCAAAAAGATTCTTCGCACGTAGCTCGTCACGGAGTGTGAGCAGCCATAACAATCCTAAAGCTTTAGGCATTTCATACCACTGCAAGCCATCGTCCAATTTAGCTCGTAAATCTGAAAACAAAGACTCTAGATTGCTCATAGTTATATCTCCAGCAAAAGATGTTTAAAGATGCGTGCTTCTACTTAGATAACAAGGCACGTACTTGATTTTCTACCCGAAAGCTGGCATCTGTTGTTGACGAAGTCAGGACAGAAATTTAATCGCCATAATAGATCAGGAGAGTTTCATAATCAACATTGCGGAAACTTTCACAATATTGACAGTGACTTCGGGTTCCTCTATGCTGTCCGATAAGAGTTCCCAAAGAGGCATGAAATGGAAATAGCACCCGATATTTATGAGATTGGAGCCAAAAAGCGCGGTTATTTTAAGGCCGGATATACCAAGGCGTTCCTGGTTGATGATGGTGATGGGTTATATGTCATCGATACTTTTTACGATGATGACGCGCAGTTATTCATGGACGAGATAGCCCAAATCGGCCGTTCGCCAAAGGACATCAAGCATATCCTGATGACGCACGGCCATCGCGGCCATCTGGGCGGGCTGGCAGCGTTAAAGCGCCTCAGTGGCGCGCCTGTTTATGGCCATATTTGGGAAGCGGATATTATCTCCGGCGAGCGGCCGTTTCAGAACCCCTCCATCCTAGCCTTCAAGCCCATCCAAACCTGGCCGATCACGACTATCGGCCAGATTTTGGGCCCGCTCAACCCATTCGAGGGCGTCCCGGTCGACCATTTGATCGATGAAGGGGATAAAGTCGGCGTAATGGAGGTACTGCACACCCCAGGCCATACCCCAGGGCACCTGGCCTTCTACTGGCCGGAACGCAAAGCGCTGTTCACGGGGGACTCTTTTGTCACCTGGCCCAAAGTAGTGCCCGGCTGGAAGAGTACGATGCTCAACAAACGGCAGTCATGGGAGTCTCTACGGCGCATGGCCGCTCTGGATGTGGAGGTGATCGGGCCTGGACATGGCAATTCGATCACTAAGGATGGCGGGGAGGTTTTGAGGGCATTGGGTAACCAGTAAGTTGTATTTAGTGAAGAGTGTTTCGTTGGGCGATTGCGCCGCTACGCTTAAAGGGATTGGGTTAGCGATGGTTTCTGTCTGTTGGTGGCGAGCGGTCAGGCGTAATGCTATGATCGGCGCATGATTTCCGCTTCTGAGGCAATTGAGCGCCTGCGTGAAGGGAATAGCCGCTTCGCCGCCGGGCGCAGCGACCAACCTTCTCTCTCTCCCAACCGGCGGCGAGAACTTTTGGCCGGACAAAAACCTTTCGCCATTGTCCTCGGCTGCTCCGATTCGCGGGTGCCGGCGGAGATCGTTTTTGACCAAGGGCTGGGCGACCTGTTCGTGATCCGCGTGGCCGGCAATGTCGTCGCGCCCTCGCTCGTAGGCAGCGTGGAGTTCGCCGCGGAGAAATTCGGCACGCCGCTGGTCGTGGTTCTGGGCCACTCCTACTGCGGGGCGGTACAGGCGACGCTGAAGGAACTGGCTCTGGGTCCGGAGGAACGATCACCGAATCTAGCCTCCATCGTCGACCGCATACGGCCGTCGGTGGAAACGCTGTTCGAAACAGACCTGCGCCACGATCCGCAGGCGCTGCTTTATTATGCAATACGGGCGAATGTGCGCGCCTCGGCCAGCCAGCTGCGCCATGCCTCACCTATCCTGGAAGCGCTCGTGCACGAGGATAGGCTGCGCATCGTCGGGGCAGAGTATGATTTGGAAAGTGGGCTGATTGATTTTTTTGAGAAAGGGAGCTGATTGGGAATTTCGGATTTCGGAATTTAATCGCCCTGTTTTCCGTTTTCTGTTTTCTGTTTTGTGTTTTCTGTTGTCTGCTGGCTTTGATGCATGCGGTAGTAGGAACCCTGCTGGGCTAAGAGGGATTCGTGGGTGCCGCGTTCGACGATACGGCCGTCTTCGATGACCAACACCTGGTCGGCCTGGCGGATGGTACTCAGGCGGTGGGCGATGACAAAGGCGGTACGGCCTTCCATGAGAGTTAAGAGGGCCGCCTGCAGGAGCATTTCCGTGCGCGTATCCACGCTGCTCGTCGCTTCGTCGAGGATGAGGACGCGCGGATCGGCGAGGATGGCGCGGGCAATGGCTAGCAGCTGGCGCTGCCCCTGGCTGAAATTATGTCCCTGCTCCGATACTTCCGTGCTGTAGCCCTGCGGCAGGTGGCGAATAAACCAGTCGGCATTGGCCAATGTGGCCGCCGCCCGCACCTCTTCCTCGGTAGCTTCCAGGTTGCCATAGCGAATGTTTTCCAAAACTGTGCCTGAAAAAAGGAAGGTATCCTGCAGGACGATGCCTAACTGCTTGCGGATGGAGTCCTGGGTTACAGCGCGAATGTCCTGCCCGTCGATGGAAATCTCTCCGGAGTCTACGTCATAAAAACGGCTGAGCAGATTAATGATCGTCGTCTTGCCCGCCCCGGTCGGGCCAACCAGGGCGATTGTCTGGCCCGGTTTCGTTTCCAGGCTGACCTCTTTAAGAACCGGCTTCTGCGGGTCATAGCCAAAGCTGACGTTATCGAAGCGCACCGCTCCCTGCACCTTGGGCAGCGGCTGCGCATCCGGCCGGTCGGGTACAGCGGGCGGAGTGTCCAAAACGGCGAAGATGCGTTCCCCGCCGGCCAGAGCCGATTGCAAATTGTTATAAAGCATGGCGATGGCGCGCATGGGACGGAAGAAGTTCATGATGTAGACCACGAAGGTGGCGATCACGCCCACGGAGACGATGCCTCGCAGGGAAAGCCAGCCGCCTAGAAGCGCCGTGGCGGCAATGGTGATCGTGCTCATGGTGGTGAACATAGGAGCTAGGGCGGCGGTAATGATGTTGGCCTTCGTGCCGGCCTCGCGATTGGCGGCATTGCTTACTTCAAACTCGGCCTTTGTATCCGCGGCGCGGGCGAAAGCCTGGATCACGCGAATGCCGGCAATGTTCTCTTCCATCACGGCATTCATATCGCCCATGTAACGCTGCACATCGCGGAAAGCAACGCGGCTGAGGCGGGTAACAAGCATGGTGATATAGAGCATGATCGGCAGCAAAATAAAAGTGCCGATGGCCAGCTGCCAGTTGAGCAGCACCATGGCCACCATGATGCCGCCTAGAGTGAGCACATTGGTGATGAACTGGATCAGGCCGTTGGAGAGGACCTGGTTGATAGCCTCGGTATCGTTGGTCACGCGGCTCATCAAATCACCGACGCGATGATGGTCGTGATACTCCATAGAGAGGGCCTGCAGCTGGTTAAAGAGTTCGACACGAATATCGGCGACAACGTGCTGGGCAATGTTGACCATGATCACGCCGTAGACAACAGCCGTCAAGCCGCTAACGAGGATAGTGAACAGGAGAATCAGGGCAATGCGCCCCAGGCCGCTCATGTCTCCCGGAGTGATAAAATCGTCGATAGCACGGCCGAAAAGGATAGGCGAAGCCAGGTCGGCCAGGGTGCCGACGATAACCAACAGGGCTACGATAATCAGCTGCGGTGTATAGGGACGGGCATAAGCGAATAAACGGCCGACCGTGCCGCGCACGTCGGCGGCCTCTTCGCCGGTTGACGGACCGCCGCCATAACCCAGGCGCAGCCGTTTCGGTGCTTCACCCTTACTCACAAGGCTTCCTCCTGGTCGCTTCCTGAAGGAGACATCTGAGAGGCAACGATTTCCTGGTAGATGGTACTGTCGCGCAGCAATTCTTCATGCGTCCCCTGGTCAACGAGACGGCCGTTTTCGAGAATGAGAATAGTGTCCGCTTCGAGCACCGAACTGAGCCTTTGGGCGACGATGAAGGTCGTGCTGTGCCGTTTCAACTCCTTCAACGCTTCCTGGATACGCGCTTCCGTCGGGCCATCGACAGCGCTGGTACTGTCATCAAGGATCAGGATGGCAGGGGAAATAAGCATAGCCCGGGCAATGGCGATACGCTGCTTCTGACCGCCGGAAAGGTTGGCGCCGCGCTCTTCGACAATGGCATCATAGCCGCCGGGCATGGCCATAATAAACTCATGGGCCTGTGCCGCCTGGGCCGCGGCGATCACTTCGTCTAAGGATGCCTCGGAACGGCCGTAGGCGATGTTGTCACGTATAGTACCGCTGAAAAGCGTGGTCTGCTGCAAAACGACGCCGATTTGCTTGCGCAGCGTCTCCAGGTCCCAATCACGAACGTCCACGCCATCAATGGTGATGCTCCCGCCGGTTACGTCGTAAAAGCGGGGAATGAGATTGACCAATGTACTTTTGCCTGATCCCGTAGCCCCCAGCAAGGCGAACTGCTGCCCCGGTTGGGTATCAAAGTTGATATTGTGCAGAACAGTACGGTTTTTCAGGGGGAGGCCATTATTAGAAAGCGCGTTTTCTGGTTCTTTAGAGACCGGATTTGGGGGAACGCTCCGGTTTTCAGAGGAGCTCTCTGAAAAAACCCGGGTTCCAGAGAGTTCGTAATTAAAAGAAACATCATGGAACTGCACATGTCCCTGCATTTTTGCGGCCGTGTGCGGGGACGGGGCGACGGGCAGCGCAGGCTGCATATCCAACACCTCCCAAACGCGGCTGGCCGAGGCGTCGGCACGCGAGAACATAGTTAAGATATTGCCCAGGAGAAGCAAGGGCGCCATGCCGATCAAGAGATAGCTGTTGAAGGCAACCAGCTGACCGATCGTCAACCGTTCGCTGATGACGCTGGAGCCGCCATACCAGACCACGACCACGGTACCCAGACCGGTGAGGATGGTCAGCAGCGGCAGGACGACGGCCATCAGACGGCCGACGCGGATGTGTTGGATCATGTAATCGTCGCTATAGTCCCGGAAACGGTTCATTTCGTAGGATTCGCGCACAAAAGCCTTAACGACGCGCACGCCGGCCAGGTTCTCCTGCACGATAGCATTCAGGGCCGAAAGTTTCTCCTGGACAACGGTGAACAGTGGCTGGGCCAGGTGCATGGTTACCCAGATAATGAGTCCGGCCAGGGGCAGGATGATGAACATCATCAGCGTCAGCTGGGCATCGACAAAGAACATCATGACTACGCTGCCGCCGATCATCAGAATGGCGCGCAAGAACAGGGCCAGACCGTTGCCCATAAACATACGTACCAGTTCAACGTCACTGGAGATTCGCGTGATCAGCTCGCCGGTCTGCAAATTATCCAGATTGGCGAAGGAGAAGGTCTGGATATGGGCAAAGAGCGCGCTGCGCATGTCGTAGGCCAGGCCCTGCGAGAGTCGGGCACGGAACACGCCCTGCCCCAGCGTGGTTAAGGCGCCCACTAGAGCGGCGCCGACCATGACCAGCACACCGCGCACGATACCGCCCATATCGCCGGGGGTGATGCCAAAATCAATGACGTAACGCAGTGCACGCGGCACCACCAGCTCCATGGCTACGGCCAGGATGACGCTGAGCACCAGCAGGGTAGAGATTAGCCAATACGGCCGTACAAAAGCGCCCATACGGCGCAAGGAAAACATTATCTTAATTTCGGATGTCGGATGTCGGATTTGCTATTGCGATAACGTCTCTATCGCTATCGCAATCGCTTTCGACTATCTACTCTTCAAAAACCCTGATCCTGTTAATTATTTAACTCAAGTCACTACCTAAAACAGTCACGAGATTGGTCCAATTTCAATCGCTCTATGATTACGGATATAGATTTTTAAAAATTGGACCAATCTTGATTGTGCCCCTATTTTACCCCGCTACGGCCAAATCTTCATAGGCTGCAGCGCGTTCGCGGCGGAACTGGTTGGTGTAGAGGTTGTAGTAATGACCTCGATTGTGAATCAGCTCACCGTGCGTACCGGACTCGGTAATACGGCCGTTTTCGATGACCAGAATTCGGTCCGCGCGCTTGATGGTGCTCAGGCGGTGGGCGATGATGAAACTTGTGCGCCCTTCCATGATCGCTTCCATGCCCTGCTGGATCAAGGCCTCGGTCAGGGTATCGACAGAGCTGGTCGCCTCATCCATGATGAAGATGTCGGGCTCAGCCAGGATGGCACGGGCAAGGCTTAGCAACTGCTTCTGGCCTACAGAGAGCATGTTGCCACCTTCACCAACATCCTCATCATAGCCATGTTCGAGGGCCTTGATGAAGTCGTGTGCACCGGCCAGTTTGGCGGCGGCTTCGATCTCCTCGTCCGTGGCTTCAAGCCGGCCATAGCGCAAATTTTCACGGATGGTGCCCGAGAAGAGGTGCGGGGTCTGCAAGACCATGCCCACGCGGGACTGGATCGCCTGCTGCGTCAGATCGGTATAGTCCATGTTGTTGAGCAGGATACGGCCGTTTTTGGGCTCGTAGAAACGGCACAACAGGTTGACGATGGTTGACTTGCCACCGCCTGTCGGGCCGACCAGGGCGATTGTCTCACCTTTTTTAACGTGCAGGTTGAAGTCATCCAGCACCGGCTTGCCTTTTTCGTAGAAAAACTCCACGTCTTCAAAGCGGATATCGCCGCTGATATTGTCAGGTGCAACGGCACCCTCTTTGTCCTCGATATCAGGTACGGCATCGATCAGCGAAAAGACACGCTCGGCGGAAGCGATCGACTGCTGCATCTGGGCAAAGACGCGGGCCATTTCCTGCACCGGCCAGAGCATGAAGGTAACGTAGGCGATGAAGGCCTGAATGTCGCCAATGGTCATCGTGCCATATTCAACTTGCAGGCCACCAAACAAGACGGTCGCGGCCACGCCAAAGGCGGTAATCAGCTGCACCACAGGCAGGAAGAGGGCCGAGAGCCATGAGGCGCGGTACGAGGCGCGGTACATGTCGGAAGAAAGATCCTGGAACTCCAACAGATCGAGCTGCTCGCGGGCCAGGGCTTTTGTCACGCGCACGCCGCTGATATTTTCGTTATAGGCGCCGGTGATCTGGCTGTTGATGCGCCGCACTTCGCGGAACTCACCTAGGATGCGCCTTTTGAACTGGAAGGCAACATAGATCAATATGGGCAGCAGCAGCAGGATGATCAGGGCCAGCTGCCAGTTAATCAGGAACATGAAGACCATGGAGATGATCACGCTGGTCATGCCCCAGGTCACATCCAGAAGGCCCCATGTCACCAGTTCAGCGATGCGCTCCGTGTCCGAGGTCACGCGGGAGATGATCCAGCCTACCGGCGTGCGGTCGAAATAGGAAAAGGAAAGCTTCTGCAAATGATTGAAGAGCTTCCGGCGCAGGTCGTAACGAATGCGTTCACCGAGCACGCCTGTGAGCGTGATGAACAGGAACACGCCTACGGCCTGGAGCAAGATGAGCACGCCATACATAGAGAGGAAGCGCACCAGAGCCTGGCGATCTTGGGGCGTGATGGCATTATCGATGATCTCCTTGCTCAGGAAGGTGAATAAGCCATCGATCAGGGCCACGGCGACAATGGCAACGAGGAAACCGGCAAGCAGAGGCCAGTGGGGCGTGGCCTGCATTAAGATACGCTTGACGGTCTGCCCGTTAAAATCGCTTTCAAATTCTTCTTCTTCAAAATATATTTCGCTCATAATTCACCGTTAGTTTTATATGGGCGCTTCGCGGAGCGCCCATAATCGATTGCGAAAGAGATAGCGATTGGGATCGCTATCGCTTTCGCTTTCGTTATCGCAATCGAAATATCAGACAACTGACAGCTGATCGCTGACGACTGAGAGCTCTGCTTCCAGCTCGTCTTCTATTTGCGCCTGCAGGTTATAGATTCGCCTGTAGGGACCGTCTTGAGCCAGCAGCTCGTCATGCGTGCCGCTTTGCGTGATTCGGCCGTCTTCCAATACCAATATCAAGTCCGCGTTCATCACCGTCTGGATACGGTGGGCGATGATGAATGTCGTGCGCCCGGGCATCAGCACTTCCAATGCTTCGCGAATCTCGGCTTCCGTCTCCGTATCCACCGAGGAGGTGGCGTCGTCGAGGATCAAGATCTGCGGGTCTTTCAAAAAGGTCCGGGCCAGGGTCAGGCGCTGTTTCTGCCCGCCGGACAGGGTCACACCACGCTCACCGACCAGGGTGTTATAACCCTTGGGGAAGGTGAGGATGACATCGTGGATGGCCGCGGCGCGCGTAGCTTCCTCTATTTCGGCATCGGACACCGGACGGTCTACGCCGTAGGTAATGTTGTCGCGTATGGTGCGCGAGAAGAGGAAGGGTTCCTGCTGCACGATACCGATGTTCTGGCGCAGAATACGGCGCGGATAATCTACCAGCTCGACGCCGTCGAGGGTGATGCTGCCCGAGCTGTAGTCATAAAAACGGGGCAGCAAATTGACCAGCGAGGTCTTGCCCGAACCTGTGCCGCCGACCAGGGCAATGACCTGGCCCGCACCGGCCGTAAAGCTGACATTGTTCAAGACCGGCGCGTCAGGATCCTGCTTTTCGTCTTCATAGAGGAAGCAGACATCGTCGAAGCGAATATTCCCTTTGACCGGACCGGAGGGGCGATAGCTGCCCTCTTCGAGCGGTTCCGTATCCTCGCGAATGATCTCCATCACGCGGTTATAGGAGACCATGCCGCGCGTAGCCTCGACGATGAGACGGCCGAGATTGCGCAATGGCCAGAGCAGCCAGCCCAGGATACCCAGGTAAGCCAGGTAGGTACCCAGGGAAATCGTGCCGTTGATGGTCATCGTGGCAGCCACGAAGTAACCGATCAGCAGCTGGATGCCGACCAGGATATCGGTCGAGGGCCAGAAGTAGGCATGCATGAAGAGCAGTCTCTTGCCGCGGCGGTATTTCTCGATGTTATCGGCCTCAAACTTGGCTTCTTCGTAATCCTGACGGGCGAAGGCGCGCACCACGCGCACGCCGGTCAGGTTCTCTTGCAGCGTCGTAGAGAGGATCGCTTCCTGCTCCTGGAAAGCCTCGTAACGATCGGCGATCTTGCCGAAGAAGATTATGGAGACGATGAGCAGGGCGGGGACGATAATGACCGAGATCAGGGCCAGCTGCCAGTTGAGGTAGAGCAACGCCGCAAAGTTTACCAGGAAGAGGAGCACGATGCGCCCGAGCCCGATGGCTTGCTCGCCGTAGAAACGGCGCATGGCATCCACGTCGGAAGTGGCGCGCTGGATGAGCTCGCCGGTCGGCGTACGGCCGTGGTAAGCAAAAGAAAGGCGTTGGATGTGATCGTAAAGATAGTCGCGCAGGCGTACGATCACACCTTCGGCAGCCTCGGCCGCCCAACGGCCGCTGAGGAAGGTAAAGAACCCTTGCAGCAAAGCCAGGCCGATGATGCCCAGGGCGACGAGTACGAGCTGGCGCACCAAATCCTCCTCGCTGCCCAGGACATCGTCGGTGAAGTAGCGAATGAGGTAGAAGGTGCTAACCTGGAAGACGGCCGAGAGGCCAATGGCCACCGTGGCGGCGATAAAGAGGCCGCGATAGCCGTTGAGCATGCGCCATAAACCAACGATACGGTTTTCCGATACCGCTTTTTTCAAATCATAATCGGGTTCGTTTATTTGTATTGTTGCCATAGTAATTACCATTAACCAATAGCCGATTTGTCATTGTACAAAGTTGCAAGGTTGCAAAGTGGCCAAATAAATTGCGCATTCCGCATTTGACCTCAACTGAAATCAAAAAGGACGGGCTACGGGCCACGTCCTTTTTGGTTACAAACCTGTATTTTTCAACAGGGACAAAAAAAGGCCGCGGCGCCGTTGTGCGCCGCGGCCTTGAAATTGTATGGTGATACAATCAGCCAACAGGCGCACCTCGAGAAGGAACATCAACATCGCCGTATGCTGGGATGTGTAACCAAATTAACGTTGTATTGGTCATTAACGAACCTCCGTTCTTTAGTCGCAAAATGCGCCGACCACAACTTTAGCATGAGCTGGGGTGCAAGTCAAGCGGGAACTGGGATTTTCTTCAACCCCCGGCTACCAGCTTAAAATTTCACAAAATCCATCTCATTTTTTTGTCATTAGTCTTGACCTGGAAAATTATCGCAACATAATCAGGCAATATTTGTTTGGATGCCAACTCATTTTCGCTCGCCTTATTATCATAGTGCCGGTTCTACGTAATATATAGAACGGTCCTACCTCCTCATGGCAGAGTCGCAAGTTGCGCACCCAATCTCCAGATATTAAAAACAATTGTAGTGCCTCAGGGTATAAAATAAAGAAATATGGCAGACACAACACAAACCGCCTGGCATACATTGACCGTTGAAGAGACGCTAGCCGTCCAGCAGACTGATCTCAGGAGTGGCCTCTCTGAAGATCAGGTGCGGCAGCGCTTGCAGCAAGTCGGGCCGAACGAACTGCAAGAACGGGGCGGCAGAAGCCCCTGGGCTATTCTCTGGGACCAGATAAGCAGTGTGATGGTGCTCATTCTTATCGCCGCAGCCATTGTCTCTGCACTGCTGGGCAAAGTCACAGAAACGATTGCCATCGCCGGGATCGTCATTCTCTTCACAGTTCTGGGCTTCGCCCAGGAATACCGCGCCGAAAAGGCCATGGCCGCTCTGCGCAAGTTGGCCATTCCCATCGTGCGCGTCATTCGCGGTAGTGAGAGGCGCGAAATCGCCGCTAACCAGCTAGTGCCCGGCGATATCGTCCTGCTGGAGGCGGGCAGCGCCATTCCAGCCGATCTGCGATTGGCGGAGAGCGTTAACCTGCGCATCCAAGAGGCGATCCTAACCGGTGAATCAGAACCCGTTGAAAAAGAGACGGCCGCCTACCAGATAGCAACCATGCCCCTCGGCGACCGCCGCAACATGGCCTATATGGGCACCGTAGCCACCTACGGCCGTGGCCGGGGCGTGGTCGTGGAAACAGGCATGAGCACCGAACTAGGCAAGATCGCCAACCTCATCCAGGACGTGGGGCCGGGCGAAACGCCGCTGCAGGTGCGCCTGGATCAGGTGGGTAAACTGCTCGCCATCGTTGGCTTGATCGCCGCCGCGCTCGTGCTGGCAATCGGTGTCTATCTCAACGAGCCCCTGGACGAGATGTTCCTCACGGCCGTCAGCGTCGCTGTGGCCGTGGTGCCCGAAGGGCTGCCTGCGGTAGTCACCGTGACTCTAGCCCTGGGTGCGCAGCGCATGCTGCGCCGTAACGCGCTGATCCGAAAACTGCCTGCAGTGGAGACTCTGGGCGCGGTCACCGTTATTTGCTCCGACAAAACCGGCACACTGACCGAAAACCGCATGACGGTGACGGTGATCGATGTAGCCGGACATTACCTGGAACTGACCGGCACCAGCGCTATGCACCCGGCGCCTTCACTCAACCCGACCGGCGGGGGATCAACCCCCGACCTTGCCGGGCAGCCACCGGCCATTGGTCTTACCGTGGCCGGCGGCGCCTTGTGCAACGATGCCACATTGCGTCCAAACCCGGAAACAGGGCGCTACGCCGTGATTGGCGATCCCACAGAAGGTGCGCTGCTGGTGGCCGCGGCGCAGGCCGGGCTAGAACTCGAAGCTCTGAACAAGGCTCTCCCCCGCGTAGCCGAACTCCCATTCGACTCAGACCGCAAGCGTATGACCACGGTGCACAGCCTACCCGCTGACCCGGCGCAGGTCAGCCCAACCCTCCGCGCGCTGCGCCCTGAAGGGCTTTATCTATCAATCACCAAGGGGTCCGTTGATGGCTTACTGGACATCAGCAGTCAAATCTGGACTGAAAATGGGGTCCTGCCCCTCGACACCGCATGGCATGGCCGGATCCAGCAGGCTAATGAACAGATGGCGCAAAACGGCATGCGTGTTCTCGGCCTGGGTTACCGCTGGCTGGAGGATCCCGCGCACCTGGCCGAGTCTGATCTGGTCTTTATGGGCCTGACGGGCATGATTGACCCGCCGCGCCCGGAAGTAAAAGAAGCCGTGGCCACCTGCGCCACCGCCGGCATCCGGCCGGTGATGATCACCGGCGATCACCCGCTGACAGCACGCTTCATCGCCTATGACCTGGGCATCTCCCAAAACGGCCGGGTCAAGACCGGGGTGATGCTCGACGGAATGTCTCAGGAGGAGTTTGAGCAAGCCGTAGACGAGGTCTCGATTTACGCCCGAGTTTCCCCGGCCAATAAGGTGGAAATCGTAGATATGCTGCAAAAAAAGGGGCATGTAGTGGCCATGACTGGCGACGGTGTCAACGACTCCCCGGCGCTCAAGAAGGCCGATATCGGCATCGCCATGGGCATCGCTGGCACCGATGTGACCAAGGAAGCCTCAGACATGGTGCTGCTGGACGATAACTTTGCCACGATTGTCGCCGCCGTCGAAGAAGGGCGTGTCATATACGACAACATCCGCCGCTTCGTCAAGTTCTCCATCGCCGGCAACATCGGCAAGGTCCTGGTCATGCTGCTGGCGCCTCTGCTGCTTACGATGCCCGTGGCCCTGCTGCCCCTGCAGCTCTTATGGCTCAACTTGATGACGGACGGTCTGCTGGGCCTGGGTCTGGGGGTTGAACCGGCGGAAAAGGGCACCATGCGCCGTCCGCCGCGCGACCCGCAGGCGGGCATCTTCAGCGGGGGTATGGGAATCCATGTACTCTGGGTAGGCCTGTTGATTGGCGCCGTGGCCCTTCTGGCCGGCTGGTTAACACTCGATTTGCCCGACAACACCTGGCAGACGATGATCTTCACCACGCTCGCTTTTTTGCAGGTAGGTCAGGCCCTGGCCTCACGCTCCAGCCGCGAGTCTTTCTTCACGATGGGCTTGACCAGCAATCCCGTCCTGCTGGCGTTGGCCGTGCTGACCGTCATTCTACAGCTGGTGGTGATCTATGTACCCTTCCTGGACCGCTTCTTTGAAGTTGTGCCCCTGGGCGTCCGCGAGCTGCTGCTTGCCGTGTTTTTAGGCAGCGCCGCCTTCTGGGCTATCGAAATCGAAAAATGGTTCCTGCGCCGGCGCACGGCTGCCTAAGGGCTGCACACAACGCCATCCGGCCCGGATAAGCGTTTTCAGCCCGGGCCGCAAATGCCCTGGAAGTAGGCCCAGGCGTTGCAGCTTTGGCCGTCGTCGAAAGTACAAACGCCGCATTGGGTGCCGTCCGACTGGTCAGCTACCGTGTAGGTATATCCCTGATCTTTGCAGTAGGCGGCGGCGGCATTGGCGAGTTCAGGCAGCATGCCGGCTTCGAGACCCGTGTTCACGACAGATCCGGCGTCGTTGACATTGGCCTGCCAGCAAAAGCCGGTCTCGCCATTGTGCAGCGTGACATGGTATAAGGTCTCGGCCGTTTCCGGCAAGGAATAGGAAACGGTCATCTGGCAGCCCTCACTGCCAAAGCGGTAGACGTCAAAGCCCTCAACCGCAGCACCTGGCAGGGATTCCCAGAC
>Ga0316576_10000058_pt1 | contig 35784 bp, 34 predicted proteins | sample S0NA_FD_203075 | JGI IMG/M metagenome (GOLD analysis project Ga0316576, IMG submission 203075) | Rhizosphere microbial communities from salt marsh grasses in Alabama, United States - S0-2_050615r3r5 | ecosystem: Host-associated > Plants > Roots > Rhizosphere | place: USA: Alabama | collected...
CTGGCCGCCTGGTAAATCAGGTGGCGAAAGGCCGTGGCGCGCTCCCGGCGCCGGGCCTTGATGCTCATCTCCGACAGGTGCCCGGCGATCCCAAAGAGCTCTTTGATTCCGGGAACATCCGCCGCGGCCACGCCGAGCCGGTTGGCCGCGATGAGAAGATCCTCGAGCTCCACCGAGCTGCCACGAAGATCTGGCAGGTCGAGGCAGCGCTGGGCGACTCGCCGCGCGGCACCGAGGACCGACGGCAACGGTCCGGAGTCGGGCCGGCAGTGAACCGCCTCGAGCCCGAGGGTGGCGGCGTGACGCACCGCCTCCTCGACGAGGCGCCCCTTCCCCATCCCCACCGGCCCGTGGATCCGAAGCACACGGCAGTCGTGTCCGGCGAGGAAGCGCTTGACCTGACCCATCTCCCGGTCCCGCCCAACCAGCGCCAGGATCCCAAGGGGCCCGTGGTCGGCACCGGGCGCGGACGTCGGCGCCCGTGTCAGCCGCGGCGAGGACTGGCTTGCCAGGGCGACCTGGCCACGAGGTGGGGTGCCCCGGCCGAGCCAGGAGGCGGTCTCGCGCTGCGGGGTCCAGGCACCGGCCTGAAGCGCCCAGCCGGCGAGGGCATCGCGGAACACCGCTGCCGACTGGTACCTGTCCTTGGGCGACTTGGCCAGCGCGCGCAGGGTGATCGCCTCGAGCTCCTTTGGGATGTTGCGGTCCGGTCGGCGTTGCCGCGGTGGGATCGGCGGATCCTGGACATGGGACATCATCGTGGCCACGACCGACTCGCCAAAAAACGGGACCTGGGACGTGAGGAGCTCGTAGAGGATCACGCCGAGGGAGTAGACATCGCTGGTGGCGCCGATCTCCTCGCCCTTGGCCTGCTCCGGGGACATGTACTCCGGGGTCCCCGGCACCATCCCCGGGCTGGTGATCGACCGGTCTCGCATCGCCTGCAGCTTGGCGATGCCGAAGTCGAGGACCTTGACGAAGTCGTAGCTCGTGGTCTGGACGAGGAAGACGTTTTCCGGCTTGAGATCTCGGTGAATGATCCCGAGCTCGTGGGCCGCGTCCACCGCATCCATGGCCTGGCAAAGCATGTCGGTGACGCGGCCGAAGGGGATGGGGAACTCCGTGCGCAGCAGCGCGTCCAGGCTCCTGCCCCGCAGGTACTCGTAGACGATGTAGAGGAAGCCCTGCCGTGTCTGGCCAAAGTCGAGGACGGAGATGCTGTTCGGGTGGTTCAGCTGGCTCGCCGCCCGCGCTTCGTTTGTGAAGCGAGCGCCGGCCGTCTCGTCCCCCATCAGGTGGCGATGCATGATCTTGACCGCCACGGTCCGGCCCACCCCAAGCTGGTCCGCACGGTACACCTTCCCCATCCCTCCGGCGCCGATCACCTCCTTGAGCACGAACTTTTCGGAGACGACCACCCCGAGCAGGGGATCGGCAGCCCCGAGCTGCTCGCTGTCCATGGAGCTGCCGCAGAAAGGACAAAACGGGTGGTCCTTGAGGCTTGGCGTATTGCATTTCGGGCAGATACGCATGGGTGACGGCATTATAGCCCCATTTCATCAGATGAGAAGAAGCTCCATGGATGTCCGTATGGTTAGGTGAGATGGGTAAATTGGTGACTTGAAAACCCCTCTTGGAGCGGCTAAAAACCTTCCAGGTTGTGATGGATGACCGAAATCACTGTAACCAGGGGGAGGTAGGTATGATGAACATCGTTCGGGCAAAGTATCCCGACCGTGAGGCGTTCCTCCGTAGCTACCAGTCCTCCTTCCCCGGGGGCGGCGTTTTCATCCCGACCCGCAAGAAGCACGAGTTGGGCAGCTCGGTGGTGGTGGACGTCAGGTTCCCCGATCTTCACAGCCGGGTCCTGGTACGGGGCATCATCGCCTGGCGGCGCGCCGGGAAACGACGGACCAAGCTCCGCGCTGGCATCGGCGTCGAGTTTCTCGCTGCCGAGGAGCGGAAACGGGAGTTCCTCCTCGGCGTGGCAAAGCGCGAGATCGTGGATCTCACTCAGCGGAGACACCGTCGCCTGCCGGTGGAGATCCGTATCGACTGGCGGGAAAAGTCTGACCGAGACTGGCATATCAGCTCGGTGGACGACATTGGTGAAGGGGGAGCCTTCGTCCGGACGACGGATTTCCGGCCTGTTGGCTCGTCGGTGATTCTGGAGATCGTCGCCCCTGGCGGCGAGCGGAAGCTGCCCATCGAGGGAACGGTGGCCTGGACCCGTCACACCCCCGACGAGGAAGGAATGGGGATCGAGTTTCGCTGCCGGGACATCGGCGGCACCCGCTTGCTGAAGGAGCTGATCCGGCGTATCGAGCGATACGACGAGGAAGCGCTGGCCGAGCTCAGCGTCGGCTGAGCGAGGCCCCCCCGCCAGTCAAAGAATTCTGAACAGATAGAGCCGGCCCTGGTTGGTCAGGGTGGTCAGCAGCCCGCCGCCCACCGTGGGTGCGGCGCTGATGCCGTGCCCGGGATCGAAGTACTGCAGGAGCCGCCCGTGCGCGGCGTCGACCGCGAACAACCCGCTCTCTGTCCCGGTGACGAACAGGTAAGGTCCGTTGCACACGGCCAGCGAGGGGACCCCCTTGGCCATCGCCTGGCGCCAGCGCAGGTGGCCGCGTCTGTCCAGTGCCACGACCCCCACCTCCGGGGCCGTGAAGTACACGCGCTTCCGGTCAACGCTGACGGCGGTCACGCCCTCCACGGGGTACTGCCAGCGGATCGATCCGTTGTCCACCGACACCGCGTACACGCCGCTGGAGTAGCTTGCCGTGAGCAACACGTCATCGGAGATGGATGGCGTGGCGTCGATGTCCACGAACCGGCTCTTGCCCCCTTTGAGTGACCGGGTCCAGACCACGTCCCCGGAGAAGATCCGCAGGGCGACCAGCGTTCCATCCGCGAAGCCGGTGAACGCCGTGGTCCCCTTGACCGTGACGCCTGCGTAGCCCTGGATCGTGAACCCCTCGGGCATCTCCCGGTCGTACTGCCAGCGCCACTTGCCGCTGGCAGCGTCCAGGGCATAGATCCGCCCCTCGCTGCTGGTGAACAGGATGAAGCCCTCGGCCAGCGCCGGGGCCGTGTTGATCGTCCCCTGGGTGGCGTACCTCCAGCGGAGCCTGCCGCTCTCCAGGTCCACGGCGTAGAGCTTGCCGTCGTCGGCGCCGAAGTAGATCGTCTTCGTCGGTCGGTCCACGACCGGCGTGGAGGAGATCGCCCCCTGGGTGCGGAAGGACCAGCGGATCTGGCCGCTGGCGGCGTCGATGGCGAGGAACCGTCCCGCGCTCGAGCCGACAAAGACGCGGCCGTCGTCGATCACCGCCCGGGCCCATTCCTGCGGCCGAAAGTCGAGGAACTTGCGCTGGACAAGCGATGTCTGCCAGGCCACCCGGAACACGTCGTGAGGCGCCGGCGCGAGCGGCGAGGCTTCGTCCAGGCGGTAGTTGCGGGCACAGCCCGTCAGCCAGCCACCGAGGGCAAGGAACAGAAGGATCCTGGTCACTTGCCCTGTTCGATCATCGCGAGCTGATCACCCGCGCGGCCCTGGATGGAGGTGGACTTCGACTTCTCCACCACCTCCTTGAGCACCTTGATCGCCTCCTTCTTCTGCCCCTTGGCGGCGAGCACACGCCCCTCGTGGTACATGGCCTGCCACTTCAGCTCCCCGTCTCGTGGGAGCTTGCGGAAGGTCTCCAGCGCCTTGTCCCACTGCTTCTTCGCCTCGTAGCAGTAGCCGATCCCCTCTCGCGCCGAGTAACGGAGCTGCTCCACATCCCCCCCGGCCAGGTAGGCCTTGAAGTCGGCGATGGCCTCGTCGTGCTTGCCCAGCCCGTAGCGTGTGCTGCCACGCATCAGCTGGGCCACGAGCTTGAGGTCCCCCCTCGAGGTCTGCATCGCCTTGGAGAACTCCTTCTCGGCGGCCGTCAGCTTCGCCTTGTGGGTCTTGAAGCGGGGGATCCCGTCCTCGGTCGGTGGCAGCTTGGTCTCCATCGGGAAGACGGCCTGGTTGTAGATCTCGAACGCCTTCGTGAAGCCCTCGGTGGCGCGGGCCGCCCGGGCGTCGGAGAAGTACGACCAGGTCCAGACTCCGGCGACGATCAGGATGGCGACCACGATGGTGACGATGACCCGCGGCGCGTTGTCGCGCGTGACCTCCACCACCTTGGACCAGAAGGAGATGAACTCGTCAGGCTGTCTCAGCTGCTTCCTGGTGTATTTTCGCTTGGCCACGGTAGTCCTCGGGTGACGGCGCGATGTATCAAATGCCCGCCTGGGTGTCAAATCAGGCAGTCCGCCCCTTCTACCACCACCAGCGTGCACACGTCCACACGCTTGCCACGTCGAGGGCTCTGGCTTAAGTTCTGACGTCGTGCACGGTCGCTATCTTCGGGTCCTCGCGGCCCTGTCGTTCCTCGGCCTCGTCGCTCTGCCGGGGCGCGCCTCGGCGGTCAACAGGGGGGAGTGGGTCGTCGGGCTGAGCCCGGCGTACGCCTTCATCGTCCTCTCCGACCAGGCCGAGCCCAAGGGGGGAGGAACCGGCATATTCGTACACTACGGGCTCAGCGACGCCCTGGCGCTGCGTTTCTCGGGCCTCTGGACCGGACACAACGTGGAGGGCACCGAGGAGTCTGCGGCGGGGCTGTACCAGGTGGCCAACCTGGCGGCGGGCCTCCAGTACAGCTTCGACCTCCTCTCGGTCACCCCCTCCATCGAGGTGGGCGCGGGGGTTCTCTACCTGCGCTACCGGGGAGAGTCGGCCACCAACCTGGGGCTGCAGATCGGCATGAGCGTCGACTACTGGCTCCTCGACTGGCTCGGGGTCGGCGCGTCGTTTCACTACCACTCCTTCATCTCCAACCCGGCGGACTATCCGGTCTACTTCGACGCCGGCCCGCGAGTGGCGATCCGATGGCAGTAGCCCGGGAGCGCTCCGACGTCGAGATCTTCGCCCGGACCCGGGTGCTCATCGCCTCGGTCGCGATCTACCTCCTCACCGTGGGTTTCATGGCGCTCGGGGATCGCCTGTACGGCGGCACCGGCCACCTGATCTACTCGCGGCTCGCCGCCCTGCCCTTCTTCCTTTTGCTCGCGCTCCGCTGGGTGCGCCTCGTGCGCGTCCGTCCGCCCGAGGCTGTGCGCGAGGCGCGGCAACTCGTGGCCCGGGGCCGTCTGCGCGCCGCGCGGGACAAGCTCACCGGGATCACGCTGGGCGCCGGGGGGGGCAGCGTCAACCCCCGTCGTATCGACCGCGCGCGGCGCATCCTCCAGGACGGGCTCGCGGTGCCCATCGCGGACGAGATCACGCTGGAGAGCGGCCGCTGCAGCCTCGAGCTGGGCGAGCTGGAGCGCGCCGTGGACGAGCTCGGTCGGGCCTTCGCCCGCCTGCCCGCCCGGGCCGACGTGGGGATCGATCTGGCGGAGGCGCTCTCGCGCGCCGGGCAGAACGATCGGGCCGCCGAGGTGCTCGTCAAGAGCTTGCCCTACATGGACGCCACAGACCGCCAGACCCTGCTGGAGCAGCCCGCGCTCCTCCGTCTGCTCGGCGAGCGGGAGCTTCCCCGCCGGTCAGTGTTCTGGCGCAAGATCGTGCTGGAGCGCGCGCTCCTGGCGCTGCTCGTCGTCATCGCCGTGATCCACGGCATGCACCTCTACCTCGGGCTTTTCTGACCGCGGCTACTTCTTCGTCTGCTTCGTCGGCGGGGAAGCAGCTCTCTTCGCCGCAGGGCGGCGGTCGGCGGCGCGGCCGGTGTCGTCGGGGGCCACGTTGGCCCGGCGGATCGCCTGCTCCACGGCCTGGCGGAACTCCAGGCTCGCCCGGTCCCCGCGGCGCATCTCGCCGCCGATCTTGCGCACCAGCTCCTCGCCGACGCGCCCCGCGGAGTAGAGGAACGTCCCGTAGAGCACGGCTCCCAGCACGGCGGCCGCCAGGCCCAGAGCGGCGCCGACGGTCGCCACCCGCGTCGGTTGCCCCTGGTCCCGGGCCAGCTTCCGACCCCAGACGCCGAGCACGACGGCGACGATCCCGACCACGGTGCCCGCGAGCTGGGTGTAGACCAGCGGAAGCAGCGCGAAGACGAGGGCAACTATGGCGAAGACGAGCGCCGCGAGACCCATGCCGCATCCTGGCCGCACGGCGACGGGGCTGTCAAGCTTGGGGCTTCTGCCGTACCGCTCCCTGTGCTAGATCACCGTTCCATGTCGCCCTCCGCCGAGATGCGCCCGGGTCGCTGCGGGTTTGTCGCCATCGTGGGCCGCCCCAACGTGGGCAAGTCCACCCTGCTCAACCGCCTGCTGGGCGAGAAGCTGGCCATCGTGAGCCACCGCCCACAGACCACGCGCAACCGCATCCTCGGCGTCCGCACCTGGCGCGACGGGGCGATCACCAACCAGATGATCCTCCTCGACACGCCGGGCATCCACCGCCGGCGCGCCAACCTGAACCGGTTCATGGTCCAGCAGGCGCTGGACAGCCTCGACGGGGTGGACTGCGTGCTGCTCATGAGCGAGGCCCCTGCGCCGGACGACAAGGGGCGGGCCACGACGCGGCTTCACGCTCAGGACCTGTTCGTGCTCGAGCAGGTGGTCCAGCACGTGCGGCAGATCCCCATGGTGCTCGCGCTGAACAAGATCGATCGGCTCCGGGATCGCCGCCCCCTGCTCCCCGTGATGGCGGCGTGGGCCGAGCAGGGGCTCGAGCACATCGTCCCGATCTCCGCGCTTGACGGCGACGGCGTCGAGGACCTGGTCGACGAGCTGGTGCGGCGCCTGCCAGAGGGGCCCGCGCTCTACCCCTCCGACACCCTCACCGACCAGGCGGAGCGGTTCGTCGCCGCGGAGCTGATCCGGGAGCAGGTCTACCACCGCTGCAGGGAGGAGATCCCGTACTCCACGGCGGTGGAGATCGTGCGTTTCGAGGAGCGCAGTCGACCGTCGGGCCCCGACGTCTGCATCGAGGCGATCATTCACGTGGAGCAGGAGGGACAGAAGGGCGTCCTCGTCGGGAAGCGGGGCTCGATGATCAAGGCGATCGGCAGCGCCGCCCGCGAGGAGATCAGCCGCATGCTGGACTGCCCGGTTCACCTCGGTCTGACGATCCACGTCGAGCCGCGCTGGAGCCGGACCCCGTCCGGCCGGCGCAAGCTGGGCTACGAGTGATGATCCCGCTTGTCGCCATCGTCGGTCGCCCCAACGTGGGAAAGTCGACCCTCTTCAACCGCCTGGTGCGCAAGCGTCAGGCCATCGTGCAGGACGACCCCGGCGTGACCCGGGACCGGCACTACGGGGTGACCACCATCGAGGATCGACAGGTGCAGCTGGTCGACACCGGCGGATTCGTCCGCGATGCGGCCACGCCCATCGAGGTGCTGATCCGCGAGCAGGCGCAGATCGCGGTGGACGAGGCCGACGTCATCGTGCTGGTGATGGACGTCCGGCAGGGGCTGAGCCCCGAGGACCGCGAGCTGGACCGGCTGCTGCGCCGTACGGGGAAGCCCTTGCTCCACGTCGCCAACAAGGTCGACGGCGTGAAACAGGAGCAGCTGGTCGGAGAGTTCTACGAGCTCGGAGCGCGGCAGGTGCTCCGGGTGTCGGCGGAGCACGCCCTGGGCCTCGACGAGCTTCACGACGCCCTGCTCGACGCGCTCCCGCCGCCCGAGGCGGAGCCCGTGGCCGGCGCCGAGGGAGACGCGGGGATCCGTGTCGCGTTGGTGGGGCGCCCCAACGCGGGCAAGTCCTCGCTGTTCAACGCGCTGGTCGGTCAGAACCGGGCCATCGTCTCCGACGAGCCGGGGACCACGCGAGACCCTGTCGACCTCGAGCTGGACACCGACCAGGGACGGTTCGTGCTGGTGGACACCGCCGGCATCCGCCGCAAGCGGACCAAGAGCACGACGATGGAGCGCTACGCCATCATCAGGGGGATGCGGGCGATCATCAGCGCCGACGTGGCCTGCCTGGTGATCGACGCCGCGGCTGGCCCCACGGAGCAGGACGCCCGTCTGGCCGACATGGCCGAGGAGGCCGGCCGGGGGCTCGTCCTGGCCCTGACCAAGATCGATCTCCTGCCCCGGGGCGGCCGACAGGACCTGACGGCCCGGGTCGACGACCGGCTGGGCTTCGTGGACTACGCGCCCCGCGTGCTCGTCTCCTCCCTGACCGGCCAGGGGATCAAGCGCTTGCTGCCCGCGGTGCGCCGGGCCCGCGAGGGCGGTGGGCTGCGCATCCCCACGGCCGAGCTGAACCGTTTCCTGGAGCAGGCCCTGGCGGCCCACGCGCCCCCGTCCTACCGGGGCAAGGGGGTCCGCATCTACTACATCACCCAGCCCAGGGCCCACCCTCCGACCTTCATCGCCAGCACCAGCGCGCCCAAGGGGGTTCCGGAGAGCTACCGACGCTACCTGCTCAACCGTCTGCGGGAGCGCTACCACTTCGAGGGCTCACCGCTGCGCCTGTTCCTCCGCGCCCACCGCCCGCCAAAGAAGTGAGGGGCCGCTAGGCTAGCCCTTGATCCGCTCGGCCTTCTGGTCCCGCAGCTCGCGCAGCGCGGCCAGGGCCTGGTCCATCTCGAGGTTCGCGCCGCTCTCCTTGGCGCGTGCGAGCTGGCTCTCCGTGGTCTCGAGCACCTGGTTGACCGCCTTCAGCTCCTCCTCCTCGCGGTGGCGCAGCGCGATGTGCATCTCCTTGTAGACCTCGAAGAACTCCTGGAGCTGGTCCCCCTTGCGCAGGTTGTATACCGGCCCGATCCTGCCCTCCTTCACCTCGGTCATGTACTTGCCCACCTTGAACAGCGGCCCGGCGATCTTGTGGGTCAGCACGATGCCGTAGCCCATCAGCACCATGGCGAAGAGCAGGCCGAAACCAACCAGCGCCATCAGGCGCAGGTTGTCCTGGGACTTCATCTCCTGCCGGAGTTGCTGGATCTCCTGGCCGTCCACGTCCATCGAGGCCAGCGCCTTGACCTCGACCGTCATCGATGTCTCCCTCATCTGTCGGTACCAGATGTAGCCCAGGCCGGCCGTGAGCAACGAGCTGAGCAGGACCATCGCCGTGGCGTAGCGGAGCTGCAGCTTGCTATCCAGCAGGTAGTTGCGAATCCGGCGGCGGTGAACCTCGGCCATGATGCTCTCCCTCGGTAGACGCTACTGGGTGCTCAGGTAGCTCCGGGCGATGTGCTCGCGCGCACCCTGGGCGGCGCCCTCGATGATCTCGCGGTACAGCGTCTGCTCGTACTCCGGCCGCACCCGGTCCACGGCCATGCTCGCCCCGCCGGAGTAGAAGGCCTTCATGCTGTTGCCGGGGAAGGTGGCGAGCGAGACCTTGATGCTGCAGGACACCTCGTACCCCCCGCCTGCGGGCTTGGTGGACAGGCTGAGGATCGCGCCGTCCAGCACGAACCCCTTGAGCCGGTGCTTGCGGAGCACGGTCGGGCTCGGATCCCCGTCCGACCAGGGGGTCGCCACCCCTGGAACCTTGGAGAACTCCTTGAGCAACGCCTGACGGAAGGCCTCGGCCAGGCCCTGCCCGCCCTTGCGCGTCTTGTTGGTCAGCTTGCCCACGGTGACGAAGAACCTGGCGCCGGCGGGCGGCCCACCGCCGCCCGCGCCGCCCTTCAGCAGACCGATGGCCTTCTTGGCCTGGGACTGGACGAAGCTGTTGCGGTCACGCCGCGCGAGGTTCTTCAACGCGGGCAGGGCGCGCTTGTCGCCGATCTGCCCCAGTGCCGTCGCCGCGACGCCACGGACGGTGTAGTTTTCGTCGGAGAGGGCCCGGACAAGGGCGGGCACCGCGCGCTTGTCCTTCAGCTTGCCCAGGGTGATGACGACCTGCAGGCGGACCTTGTAGCTGTCCGAGCTTTGCAAGATCTTGACCAGGCGATCGATGCGGTCGGCCCGCGCCGGTGTGCTCCACGAAAGGGGCAACAGAAGCGCCACGACCACAAAGAGCAAGCGCGCTTTCACGGTTTCGGTCACTGGAGTTGGACGTCGGTCGCGTCTGAATCTTCATGTGGCGCGCCCACGCGCCCCCGAAGACGCTTTCATACTATCAACGGGATCCTAGCCGTTCAACGGTATTCGTTGGTGCTCACGGGCCAGCTCGACGTAGTGCTCGGCGGAGCGCTGGATCCAGATCAGCTCGTCCTCCGAGATCTCCCGCTTGCGGACGGCGGGGGCGCCGACGATGAGAGACCGCGGCGGGTAGGACTTGCCCGGGGGGAGCAGGGCCCCGGCCGCGACCACGCTGCCCTCCCCCACCACCACCCCGTCCAGCACGATGGCGCCGATCCCCACCAGCGTCCGATCCTGGATCGTGCAGCCGTGGATGATCGCGCCGTGTCCCACCGTGACGAGCTCGCCCACCTCGGTGGGGTGGGTCCCGGTGGAGACGTGGATCACCGAGCGATCCTGGACGTTGGTCCGGGCGCCGATCCGGATGTAGTGCACATCTCCGCGGATCACCGTTCCGTACCAGACGCTGCTCTCGTCGCCGAGCGCGACGTCGCCCAGCACGAGGGCGTTGGCGGCGACGAACACGTCCTTGCCCAGCCGGGGCTCATGCTCGCCGAAGGGGTGTATCATCGACGCCAGATTTCCACTGTTCGACTCGCAATGCAAGGGGTGCCGACGGGGATAAAACGGCCCCGAGAAGTAGCGTTTGCAGATCCGCCGAACGGGTCACCATCGGAGAGACCGACCAAGCAAGGGATGGACATGCTGCTCGATATCTTCTCCAACTTCTTCATTGTGTTCGGGGTCGTGGCGCTGCTCGTGGTCGTGACCCTGTGGCTCACGCTGCGTTTTTCGTGGCTGGACCTGTTCAGCTGGCTGGACTGGTAGTCGCGCCCCGCTACATCTTCCACTTGCCGAAGTAGGCCTCGGGGATCCCGGAGAGCACGTCGCTGCCCGGCTCTCGCGCCTCCAGCGGTCCCTCCGTCGTCCGGAGATCCAGGACGCTCGCCTTCTCGAGGACCCGCTCGTCCACGTAGATGGCGCAGCCCGTGCGCATGGCGATGGCGATGGCGTCGGAGGGTCGCGCGTCCATGTCGATGACCTCGCCGCGCTGCTTCAGCACCAGGGTGGCGTAGTACGTGTTGTCGCGGAGATCGGTTATCTCCACGTGCACGGTCTCGACCCCGAGCCGCTCGAACAGGTTGCGCACCAGGTCATGGGTCATCGGCCGCTCGAGCTTGACCTGCTGCAGCTCGGTGGCGATGGCCGAGGCTTCGACGAGGCCGATCCAGATCGGGACCGTTCGCTGCTCGTCCAGGTCCTTCAACAACAGGATGGGCATGTTGGTCAACGGATCGATCGTCAGGCCGGCGACCCTCATCTCGACGAGCATTGCATGACCTCCAGTTGTCGCGGGATCGGCGTTGCGGACAGCGAGTGGCGGCCGGCGGCGACGATCTCGACCGGGACCAGATCACCCGGGGCAAAGCGGCCCTCCGGGTCATCGATGTTAATCACATGATTGCCAGGATCTCGGCCGCAAAGCTGAGGTTTTCCCTTACGGCTCGGCCCCTCGATGAGCACCTCGGTCGACCGCCCCACCAGGCTGCGCAGCCGTTGCGACGTGATCCCATCCTGCACCTGCTGCAGGTGCTTCAAACGGCGCGCCTTTTCCTCCTCCGGGAGCTCGTCCCGCAGACCGGCGGCGGCCGTTCCGGGCCTCGGAGAGAACTTGAAGGAATAGGCGTAATCGTATTGAGCTTCCTCGAGAAGCTCGATGGTCTCCAGGAAATCTGCTTCGGTCTCTCCGGGGAAGCCGACGATCAGGTCGGTCCCCATGGAGACATCGGGGTACGCTGCACGCACCGCCCGTAGCTGCACCAGGTACTGTTCCCGCGTGTAGCCCCGGCTCATCGCCTCCAGGACGCGGGACGAGCCCGACTGGACCGGGAGGTGGAGCCAGGGGCAAAGGCAGGCCAGGTCCCGGAAGCACCCCGGCAGCTCGGGGTGGAAGTCCTTGGGGTGGCTGGTGGTGAACCGCAGCCGGGCGAGCTCCCGGCCCCCCCAGCGCTGGTCCACGGCCCGCAACAGCTCCACGAAGTCGTCCGCCGTGCCGGCGCTGCCACGGTACGCGTTCACGTTCTGGCCGATCAGCGTGACCTCGCGAACCCCGGCGGCCGTCAGGCGGTCCAGCTCCTCGAGGATCTCGTCCCGAGGCCGGCTGACGCAGGGACCACGGACAGACGGCACGATGCAGTAGGCGCAGTTGTTGTCGCAGCCCTTCTGGATCGTCACCAGCGCGGTGGGCCCGGCAACGCGCCCCGGCCGCGCGCTCAGGAACTGGTACTCGTCCGGTTCGGCGAACCCCGTCTCCACCCGACGGCGCTCGCCGGCCTGTTCCACGAGCTCGGGCAACGCGGCGATGTGGTCCGGGCTGAAAACCAGGTCCAGCGCGGGCACTCGCTCGAGCAACCGGGCCCCTTCCTGCTGGGCCACACAGCCGGCGACGGCGAGGATCAGCCCGGGGTGGGCCTGCTTCAGTCGCCCGTACCGCCCAAGAGCGGAGAGCACCTTCTCGTGGGACTTCTCACGGACGCTGCAGGTGTTGACGATGATCAGATCCGAGGTCTCGGGAGACCCGGCCCGAGCGTACCCCACCAGTCCCAGGACCTCTTCCATGCGGGAAGAGTCGTGCACGTTCATCTGACAGCCAAACGTGCGAATATAAAAGTATTTACTGGCAGACAAGTGAAGGTTACCTGGCCTACACACTGTAGCACTGGGGGTATGGCCGGGCAAGGAACCGACCTCTTCAAGTAAGTGTATGTAGGTTTTTTGACTTCATTTGACTACCAGGCGAGAATTCACCCAGACATCACAGAGGTGAAACGTGACCCTGGAGCACGACCGGAGAAACTGGACCCGTCTGGACAAGGTCTTTCCCGTGCTGGTGGAGTCCCCGCTGTTTGGATTCATGAACTGCGTCGCTCGCAACATCTCGGCCGGGGGGGTGTTCCTCGAAACCCGCGAGCCGCTCCCGCTCGGCACGCCGCTCAGGATCTACTTCGCGCTGCCCTACGGAAGCGGCGGCATATCCGCGCTCGGCGAGGTGAAGAACCACTACTACCTCAACTACGGCACGGCCAACGGCACATCCTCGGTCACCGGCATGGGCGTGCGATTCACGGACTTCGACGACAACGGCGCTCGCCGGCTGACACGGACGCTCCGCGAGCAGGTGCACTAGCGCCACCAGAGCCCACCAGAGCCACAAATTAGACACACCTGCCGGCGGATGGTAATCATCATTCGTGAGACGGATGTCAGGAGTGGATCGACATCTCTCCCCCGTGCTGGGTGGGATTCTGGCGACGATGGGGGTGACCTTCATCCTCGCCGTGGCGCTGGCACCCGAGCTGCCGGCCGCCCCTCCCCGTCCACGCCCGACGGCGCGCTCCGAGTCGCGACGGTTCGATCCGCCGCCGTCGGCGCTCGCGACGATGACTCTCGAGGGCGTGAAGAAACAGCTCGCCTCCGGGGCCAGAAAAGCCACGATCGCCCGCCTGCTGCGCGCAGGCCCCGCCGACGCGCCCAAGCTCCACGAGTGGCTCCACCGCCGCTCGCGCTGGTCCCCCGGGGACTACAAGAACATCCTGCGGCGCATCGGCGCGCAGGTCCCGGACCGCCACGGGAGGTTCCCCGACAACCCGACGGGGGAAAAAGAGGTCGACTGGCTCGAGGAGCTGCTGGCTCTCGATCCGGCGAGGCTCTCGCCCGGTCTCCGCGACGCCTACCCGGACGCGCTGCTGACCGTGGTGCTGATGCGCGCTCTGGCGGCCACGGGTCACCCCGACGCGTCGGTGTCGCTGCTGAGATTCGCCTATCGGCACAACTCCGCGTTCAAGGACGAATGTGGGCGGCAGATCCGCGCGATGGGGGTACGCGCGGTTCCCGGGCTGCTCCGCGCACGCGCGCTCCGGGACCCCCTGGCATACAAGATGGTGCGTTACGCCGCCTACCAGCTCGACAGGATCGACTGCGTGAGGCCTGATCGCGCCTTGAAGCAGGCCGACCCCGACCTGCGCGCGGAGATTCTCCACGCCTACGGCGAGGTCAGGGATCCAGGCTCGGTCCGGGCGGTCCTCCGGTACACCGACGCCGTCAGCTCTCGCGTCCGGCGCGCCGCGCGCTGGGCGATGCTCCGATATGTGAGCGGGAGGCCGCCCGATGCGGTGAAGCGCAAGCTCAAGCTCCCCGGCGGCAAGCAGACAACACAGGCACGGTCGATCTACCTCACCTACCGGCAGCTCGCCACGCACGCCCTCGTCGATCGCCTGGCGCAGGAGCTGCACAAGGACGAGCATCGGCCCGTCGAGGAGCTTCAGCGCTCCCTCCGTGACGAGGTGGAGCCCCGGCGCCTCGCGGAGCGGCTTTTCGCCCTGCTCGACTCGCGCCGGACCCAGTCTCACCAAGCCGCCCTCGCGGCCGCCCTGAAGCAGGCCCGGGACGGGGAGCTGGCCCAGGCGATCAAGGAGTTCGATCGTCAGCTCGCCGTGGACCCGTACCATCCCCGGCGCCAGGAGCTCGCCGGCTTCTACTATCGTCGGGGGCGCCAGCTGCTGGAGAACGGGCGACCGCGCCAGGCGCTGGCCCTGCTCACCAAATCGTTGCACCTCGCCCCACGTGGAGACTTCGCCAGCGATGCGCGCCGCAGGCGCGTGGAGGCCGAGCGGGCCCTGGCCGGCCCGGGCCCCGCGGCCGAGGCCCATGGCGCAAGCTCCCCCCGGGACCGGAGCGTCTGGCTCGTGGCAGGTGTGGCGTGCGGCCTTGTGCTTCTCCTCGCCTTCTCGCTGAACGTGCTCCGCCACCGCTTGACGATTTGAGCGGTGGGTTGACCATGACACCACGTGGACGGTTGTTCGCCCTCGAGGGCATCGACGGAGCGGGCACCACGACCCAGGCCAGGCTGCTCGCGGACGGGTTGGCAGCCCAGGGCCGCGCCGTTCACCTGACCTGCGAGCCGTCCCGGGGCCCCATCGGGGCGCTGCTGCGGCAGGTCCTGGGGCACGCCGTGAGGGCGGTGGACCGTGCATCGCTGGCGTTGCTGTTCGCGGCCGACCGGGTGGACCACCTGCGCGATGAGGTTGAGCCCCGGCTGGGACAGGGGGTGGACGTTGTCTCGGACCGCTACGTCTACTCGTCCCTGGCGTACCAGAGCATGGACCTGGCCCCGGAGTGGGTGGCGGAGATCAACCGTCTGGCACCGGAGGCCGACCTGACCGTCTACCTCCGGGTGGATCCAGACGAGGCGGCGCGACGCCGCGCGGATCGCGGGTCCGTGGAGATCTTCGAGACGACACCGGAGCAGATCCGTATCGCCTCGTTATACGATGATTTTTTTGGATCCGCCCCCGGCGATGGATCCTGGATCCCGGATCCCGGCGGATCCGGATGGATCCGGCAAGATCCGCCGGGATCGCGTCCCCTGCTGGCCCGTGTCGGCCGGCAGCCCGCCTGGGTCGTCATCGATGGTGCCCAGCCCATCGACGAAATCCAGCGGCAGCTCAGAAAACTGGCGCGAGAAATTTGCCCGCGCCCCCAGTTGTGGCAGTCTGCCTAGGTGGCCAACCTCCGTCGCCATCGGAATTGGGTGGCACATCCGGCGATGGGCCAGGGGGTCATGTTTGTCTTCCTGACCATCGCCGGATGTGCCCGTACACCAGCCCCCTCCTCTCCTCCGCCGGCCGCGGCGCGCCCTTCAGAGAGCCCCACGCCGGCTGCCAGCATGCCTACATCCGCACCGTCCAACCCACCGGCGGCGGCGAGCTCCCGCGGCCTGGACGGCGCGATCCGGCGCTCCGAGCTGCTCTTCATCCATCGGCTCGGGCCGCAGGAGTTCATCCAGCAGGTCCAGGTACGCCCGTCGTTCCGTCGGGGTCGTTTCTTCGGCTGGCGCATCGTGGCCTACTCGGGCCCGGGGCCCGTCCGCGGCGGCGACGTGGTGACGCAGATCAACGGCAAGCCCATTGAGCGGCCCGATCAGTTCATGGCGGTCTGGGAGAAGCTGCCCGCGGCGCAGGAGCTGGTGGTGCAGATGTGGCGAGGCGGCCGCGAGGTAACACTTCGCTACCCGATCATCTCGGATTGACACTCGCCGCCCACACCCCGACAATTGGAGTCCCCGCGTGGACCCATGCCGCGAGGGGCCAACGATGAGCACAGACGGAGCAAGCGAGGATGATCCCATACGAAGAGCTTTGTCAGGCCCTCGACCGCTTCAATGCCCGTCGCCGAAACGCGGCGGAGCTGGCGAACCTCGAGCAAGAGCCCGAAGAGCCGCGGGAGCAGGAGCCGGTCTCGCTGGCTGACGACACCGCGCCGGTTTCCATGTCAGAGGATCCGTTCCAGGAGACAGCGGAGCAGGATCCGGCCGAGGCTGCCGGCTTCGCCGAGCAACCCAAGGAAGACACCCACGAGATCGACGTCGACGACATGATGGTCGACGAACGGCTCGCCGAGGACAAGATCCCGGGAGACTGATCCCGCGGACCTGCCGTGGTCCACCTGCTACAAACGTCCCAGGGATCCAGGGCGTCCACCGAGACGGACGCGGGGCTTCTTCCGCCCGGTCCGTACACGCTGGAAGGAGGGGTACGCCTTGGGGTGCTCTCGTGTGCGCCGGGCCCCTGGGACCTCGTCCCTGCCCCGAGGTGGCCACGAGTGCCCGGCGCGGTGACGATCGGAACGACTCAGGACGGAGCGGTTTTCGTTGCGCCTGGCTACCTCCCCTGCGGCGTGTGCGAGCCCTGCCAGTCCGGGCTCCACATGGCCTGTCTCGACCCCTGGCGGCCGGGCTGGAACGCTCCGGGCGGCATGAGCGCCGAGCTCCATGTCCCTGCCGCGTTCCTGGTCCCCCTGTCCGGGGATGATGGTCGCCGTGCCGAGACCGCCGCGCTGCTCGCCGCCGCCGGCCCGACGTACCAGGCAGTCGCGGTGTCGGGGATGGCCCCTGGCGACACGGTGCTCGTCTTTGGGGACCCGGGCCCTGGCGCCCTGCCCCTCCGTTTGCTCGCCGGGCTGGGCCTCAGGCCGGTCTGGGTTTGCGACGCGTCGCCGCCGCTGCCGCTGCCGCCGGATGTGCTGGTCACGACCACGCTTCCGCCACCCGAGGAGCTGCCGTCGCCCAGGCGGCACCTGCTGGACCTCACGCCCTCGCCGGGCTCGCTGGAGCGCTGGGCCCCCGCGGCGGGGACCTGCGTCTCCTGCACCCTGGTCGGCCCCACCGCGCCGACGACCCTGCCCCGCCTCGATCAGATCCTCGCCGGCGAGGCTGTCTTGCGCCGCGCTCGCGACCTGCACCCGCACCTGGCACTGGACCTGGCCGCCCTCGTCAGCGCCGACCGCGTCGACATGACGGGCACGGTGGAGCTCCACGACCTCGAGAGCATCGCCCCGGCGCTGTCGGCCCTGGCGCGGGGCGGCGGCGAGCGCTGGCCCGTGCTGGCCCGGGCCTCCACCGACGAGCGTTGACAGCCCCCGGAGCCCCACCGATAATCACCGACCGTGGAATTCGTACCGTTCGCAGCGAAGGACTTTGACGCCTACCTCGAGAAGAAGTGGCAGAGCAACGCCTTCAACCGCGAACGCCTCGAGGTGCGGGAGAAGCTCGAGGCCCTCGGGCGTCTGCTGACGCCGACCATGGTCGGCGCCGACGGCTCTCCGCTCGAGTGCGATGTGAGCGCGGAGCACCCCGCCCTGTGGAACCAGCGCCGGGTCGAGAACCAGCACCTCTTCTTCTGCCGGGACAAGGACGCGCGCCGCGAGATTGACACCATCATCAGCAAGAAGCGTACGATGGCGGCGCTGATCGAGGACCCATCGCCGCTTCGGAACCACATCTTCCTCGGCGTGATGATCGACCAGGGCCAGGTCGAGCTGTCGCTGAAGCTGCACTCCGACGCGGCGGTCGACCGGGAGAACGTGACCCGGAAGTGCCAGGAGTACTTCCAGCGCGAAAAGCTGCTCGCCCTGATCCAGGGGCTCCGCGAGGGCTACCAGGTCGGGATCCAGGGGCAGGAGGCGCGCCCGGGCTCCGAGCTGAGCGACGAGACCCTGCAGAAGCTGCTCCATGACCTGCCGGGGGCGGACAGCTGGCTCACCGTGCGTCGCTCCTTCTCGCGTGACGATCCGCTGGTCCAGCAGCTTGCCTTCGTCGACGCCGTCCGCGACGGGCTCGCGACTCTGCTGCCCCTGTACGCCTTCGCCGCCTGGAGCCGCGACAACGACTTCGTCTCCATTCGCGACACGCTCAAGCAGCGAGAGGTGAAGAAGAAGTCCCGGGGGCTGGTCAAGAACGACCGGGTCCGCGTGGTGCGTGGCGTGTTCAGCGGCAAGACGGGGGTGGTTCAGGGCACCGACGCCAAGGGGGGCCTGCGGGTTCTGCTGGGCTCCATGGTGGTCAAGCTCGCGGGCGATGACGTCGCCAAGATCTGATCAGGAAGAGGAGCCTCAGCTCAGGACGAGGTAGGCCACCAGCCCGCCAATCCCGGCGAGCAGGATCGCGGCGCTGATGTAGATCAGCGTCCGGTTGCCGCTGATCTCGCCGATCAGCTCCTTGTCGGCCATGCGCTCCCCGGGCAGGTGCCCCTTGGGGACGTTCACCTGCTGCATCATCTGGGTCTTGCCGGTGCGCAGGGAGAGTCGACGCGCGGCCTCGTCGCTGAGGCTCCCGTCGTCGGCGTACTTGGCGGCGAGCTCGTCGGGCGAGGCCTCGTCCTCCGGCTTGGCGACCTCCTCGCCACCCTCCTCGGCCATGGCCGACTCGACCTCGCCCTTGTAGAACCACATGGTCTCGCGGAACGCCGCCTTCCCCGCAGGGGCAGCGGCCGGCGCGCCCGGGGCCGCCGCGGCCGGTTTCGGCGCCACGGGCTTCGGTGCCACGGGCTTCGGTGCCGCCTGTTGATCGGCAGGCTTCAGCTTGACATCCGAGGACAGCTCGCCGGTGGCCTGCGACATGCGCTTGGGCGCCGCCGGATCCGGCGCAGGCTGGGCCAGCGGCGCGACGGACGCCGGCTCGGGGGCGCTCGCCGCCGCGTTCATCCCGGCCGGCGCGACCGGAGTACGCGCCTCGGGGCCAACGTCACTCAGGGTCGGGCCGTCGTCTGCCGGCGGCGGCCTGAGCGGCGCGAGCTCGGATGAGGGCGGCGGACGTGAGCCGCCCTGCAGCGCGGTGACGCCGTGGAGCGGGGTCTCAAACGAGACCGGGGGCGCGTCGGTTACCTCGTCGTGGGGGCCGGTGACCACCGCGATTGAGTCGACCTCGCGCAGGAACTGCCGCAGCGTCAGGTGTCGTCGACTGGAGCTCTTGGCCAGCGCCTTGAGGATCAGGGCCTCGGCTCGCCCCGGCAGCTGCAGGTCCGGACGTCGCTTCTTCGGCGAGACCGGCTCGTCCTTCTGGTGCTTGGAGAGGATCTCGTCGACGCTGTTGCCCTCGAAGGGCGGCGTCCCGGTCAGCATGTAGAACATCAGGGCCCCGAGGCTGTAGATGTTCGAGCGCTGGTCCACCGGTCGGCCCGAGGCCTGCTCCGGGCTGATGAACTCGGGGGTCCCCGAGACATGTCGCTTGATCGGGGCAGCGACGCCGAAGCCGCGGACGCGCACCTCCCCGTCGGCGGCGATGATCACGTTGTGGGGCGCAATGTCCCGATGGATCACGCCCATCTTCTGGGCGTCGGCGAGCGCGACGCCGACGCCCTTGATCACACGCTGAGCCTCGGGCAGGTCGAGCGCCCCGCTGCTCACGATCCCGTCCAGCGTGGCCCCGTCAACGCGCTCCATGACCACAAACAGCCGCTCATCCTCTGCCTTGCCGTGGTCCACCACGCGGACAATGGCCGGGCACTCGACCTTCTGCAGCTGGCGGAGCTCGCGGCGCGCCCGCTCCATGTCCAGGGGCGACTGGAACACCGCCTTGTCCACCAAGAGCAGCTCGAGGTCCCCCGGCTGGCTCGGGTCGTTGGTCAGGTACAGCTCACCGGCCGGCACCCGCCGCGGTCCCTGTCCCAGCTGGTACTTGCCGGCCACCAGACCCCGCTGGCCCGCAGGCTGGGCGGGGGGTACCGGCTCCGCCGTCTCCGGGGTCGGGCTTGGCGACGGCGCCACTGCCTGGGCTCCGGCGAGCTTGTTCGGGTCGAGGTTGTAGCCGAACATCGTCTTGGCCACCCCGGCCCCCTCGGCGTCCTTCTCCAGGATCTTGGCCCCGCAAAAGCCACAGAAGACCGCGTCGGCGGGGTTTTGTTTGAAACACTTGGGACACGTGGCCATCGTGGACTCCGCGTGGAGTGTCGCCTGCACGAGTTACTGAGTCGGATGGTAGCGTAACCTCCGGCATTGCGGAGATCAAGAATGTCTACGTCGTGTTGTCTCGAATTGACAGCCGTTCGTGGATCAGCTATACGCAGTCCCCTGAAGAACAGGAGTCGACCATGGCGTCGTTGACGAAGATCCTCGAGACCAAGCGGGCCAACAAGCTGCGCCGGCAGGGGCACAGGCGCAAGCGCAAGCTGGGCAAGAAATCGACCCTCAGCTACGAGGAGCTCTTCGCGCCGGTCGCGCCCTTGCCCGACAACAATCCAAGCAAGTAGCTTCCGCTCTAGATCCGCTCCACCGAGTAGACCCCCTTCAGCTTCCGGATCGCCTTCATCACCTGCTTCAGGTGGTCGAGGTTGAAGACGTGGAAGTGGAAGGTGTTCACCGCCCGCCCGTTCCCCGTCGATCGACAGTTGGCCATGGAGATGTTCACGCCCTGCTCCGAGAAGGCCTTGCTCATCTCGGCCAGGATCCCCGGCTTGTCCACGGTGTGGACGTCGATGGCCACCGGGTGCTCCACCTTGGCGTCGGTGTCCCAGTGGACGTCCACGCGCCGCTCGGGATCCAGGTCCAGGGCCTTGGGGCAGTCGAGCTTGTGAATCGTCACCCCGCGTCCCCGTGTGATGAACCCAACCACGGCCTCGCCCGGCACCGGGTTACAACAGTGGGCGAAGCGGACCAGCATGTCGTCGATCCCCCCGACCCGGATCCCGCTGGTCTTTTTCCGCCGGGCCAGGTTGAGGAACTGGGTCAGCCTGCCCTGCTTCTTGGTCTTGTCCTGCTCCTCCGGGTCGGGCACGACGTCGGGCAGCGCGGCCCGCGCCACCTGGGCGGCCGTGACCTTGCCGAACCCGACGTACATCACCAGGTCTTCCTCGCTGCCCAGCCTGAGCTGGCCCGCGGCCTTCTGCAGCTCGCCCCTGCGCTGGAGCTTGGCCAGCGAGTGGCCGTACTTGCGGAACTCGCGCTCCAGAAGCTCTCGCCCCAGGCTCCGGCCGCGGTCCCGCTGCTCCCGACGGATGAAGTGACGGATCTTCGAGCGCGCCCGGGCGGTGACGACGAACTTGAGCCAGTCCTTGTTCGGCTTCTGGTTCGGGTTGGTTATGATCTCGACCGTGTCGCCGTTGCGAAGCTTGTAGCGCAGCGGGACGATCAGCCCGTTCACGCGGCAGCCGACGCAGTGGTTGCCGACCTCCGTGTGCACCGAGTAGGCGAAGTCCACGGGGGTCGAGCCGGCGGGAAAGGCCTTGACGTCGCCCTTGGGCGTGAAGATGTAGACCTCGTCGCTGAACAGGTCGATCTTCACGGCGTCGATGAACTCGGCCGGGTCCTTCAGATCTTTCTGGAACTCGACCAGCTGGCGCAGCCAGGAGAACTTGCGCTGGTCGTCGGTGGACAGGCTGCTCTGGCCCTCCTTGTAGACCCAGTGCGCGGCGATGCCTTCCTCGGCGATGCGGTGCATCTCCTGGGTCCGGATCTGGACCTCCATCCGGTCGCCCCGGGGCCCAATCACCGAGGTGTGCAGCGACTGGTACTGGTTGGGCTTGGGCATGGCGACGTAGTCCTTGAACCGCCCCGGTATCGGGGTGAAGTTTTCATGGACCACGCCCAGCGCGGCGTAGCAGTCGCGGATGGAGCTGGTGATGATGCGGAACGCGACCACGTCGTGGATCTGCTCCAGCTCCCGGGAGGTGCGTCGCATCTTGGTGTAGATGCCCCACAGGTTCTTGGGACGCCCCTGGACCTCGCACTTGATGTCGTTCGCGGTCATCACGCCGCGCAGGACCTTCTCCACCTCGGAGATGTACTGCCGTCGTTCCTGATCGCCCGCGGCGAGGTCCTCGACGAGCTTCGTGTACTCCTCGGGGTAGAGGTAGCGGTAGGCCAGATCCTCGAGCTCGGCCTTGATCCAGTAGATGCCCAGCCGTGTGGCGAGCGGCGCGTAGATGTCCATCGTCTCCGCGGCGATGGACTCCTGTTTCTCCGCGGGCATGTGCTGGAGCGTGCGCATGTTGTCCAGCCGGTCGGCCAGCTTGATCAGGATCACCCGGATATCCCGGGCCATGGCGACCAACATCTTGCGGAAGTTCTCCGCCTGGCGCTCCTCCCTCGTGCTCCAAGGGATCTTGCCCAGCTTGGTCACACCATCGACGAGGAACGCGATCTCCTCGCTGAACGTCTCCTTCATCTGCTTGAGGGAAACGTCGGTGTCCTCGACGCAGTCGTGGAGCAAGCCGGCGCAGATGCTCGGAACATCCAGCTTGAGGTCGCCGATGATGGCGGTCACGCCGACCGGGTGCACCGCGTAGGGCTCGCCCGAGCGACGCCGTTGACCGTCGTGGGCGCGAACCGCGAAGTCGTAGGCCCGGCGGATCAGATCCTCATCCGCGTGGGGGTTGTACGACTTGACCTTCGTGACGATGTCTTGGGCGCTCAGCACTCCCGAATCGCCTGTTCCAGGGGCAACAATACCTCAAAACTCCAACTCGCCGAAATTCCTGTTCCGGCCGACTGTTGCCCGTAACAAAGTCTAGAATCCAGCGGCACCCGCGGCAATAGGGACTCCGACAAGGTGGCTACCTTTCAGTCCTTCTCGTCCAAGAGCGCCCGGGCCAGGGGCTCCTGACGCGCCCGCCCGAGCTGGGCCGCGCGGTAGATGGAGCGGAAGTCCTCGTAGGCCCGACCGAGGTCGTCGTTGACCAGGAGGTAGTCGTACCGCACGTAGTGCGCCAGCTCCGCCCGCGCCACCTCCAGCCGGCGCTGGATCGCCTCCGGGGAGTCGGTCCCCCTGCCCCGTAGACGACGGGCGAGCTCTTCCATGGAGGGCGGCAGGACGAAGACAAGCGCCGTGTCATCGGGGTAGCGGTCCCTGAGCTGGTACCCCCCCTGCCAGTCGATGTCGAACAACAGGTCACGTCCCTGTGCGAGGGCGGTCTCCACGGTCTCGCGCGACGTCCCGTAGCGCTTGTCGTGGACCCGCGCCCACTCGGCGAACCGGTCCTCCTCGATCATGGCGTCGAAGGTCTCGTCGTCCACGAAGTGGTAGGCCACCCCATCCCGCTCGCTCCCGCGCGGCGCGCGCGTGGTGAAGGAGATCGAGACGCCCAGCACGCCGGGCGGCGCCTCCTGCACCAGCCTCTGGCAGAGTGTGGTCTTGCCCCCCCCGGACGGGGAGGAGACAACCAGCAGCAAGCCCCTGCGCCTGTCCATCGGTCACTCCAGGTTTTGCGCCTGCTCGCGCATCCGCTCCACCGCCGTCTTCGCCTGGACTACCAGGTGGGCGATCGACCCGCTCTGGGACTTGGACCCGATCGTGTTCAGCTCCCGGTTGAACTCCTGGAGCAGGAACTCGATCTCGCGGCCCACCGGCCCGTCCTGGTCCATCATGCGGCGTAGCTGCTCGATGTGGCTCTCCAGACGGGCCAGCTCCTCGCTCACGTCGCAGCGGTCGGCGAGGAGGGCCACCTCCTGGGCGATCCGTTCCGGATCCACGCTGACCCCGTCGAGGGCCGCGATCCGCTCGGTCAGCCGGGCGCGCAGCGTCTCCGGCTCGGAGGCGGTCTCCTCGGCGAGCCGCCCCCGCAGGCGCTCAACCTCGTCCAGGTGCTGCGCCATGTCGCGCCCGGTGGCCTGCCCCTCGACCCGACGCATCTCGAGCAGGCGATCGAGGGCCTGCGCCAGACCTTCCTCCAGCGCGGACCAGGTCTGCTCGGGATCCAGCCCCAGCGTGGGGTCGGCCAGGACGAGCTCCCGCTGGGGCGGGACCAGCCGCGCCGCCGTGCCCAGGTCAGCGCCGATGATCTCGGCGAGCTTTCCGAGGAGCGCCCCCAGATCCCGGGCCAGCGCCTCGTCGAGCTGCAACCGGCCGCCGGCCGCGCCGCCCCCGGTCTCCCACGCGGACGCCTCCACCCTGCCCCGGTGGACCCGCCCCCGGATTGCCCCCTCGACCTTGACCTCGAGGTCCTTCCCGAGCCAGGGCAGCCGTACTTTGACGTCGAGGAACCGGTTGTTGTAGCTGCGCAGCTCGACGCAGTAGCTGCGCCCGCCGAGCTCGAGCTCACCGCGACCGTAGCCGGTCATCGAGTTCATCTTGCCTCCTCCGCCGACGCCCGGTCGTCGGGGGCGTGGTCCGGATCCAGTCGACGCCCGGCGAGCAACAGCGCCCGCAGCCCGTCGAAGATCGTCCGCACCGTGTCGTCGGCGTAGTCCGGGTAGGTCCAGGGCAGCGGGGCGAGCCCCCCCCCGCCCCTGGCGACCAGCATCAGGTCGGCGAATATCCCCTGGCCGACGTGGATCCGGTGGGCCCGGGGCTTGGTGGAGGCGACGACGAGCTGGTGCTCATTCAGGACGCCGGGGTCGATGTTGACCTCCCGCGGCGCACCCGGGCGGCCGAGGGCGACCTCCAGACGACAGGTGGTTCGCTTCAGCGTGGCCAGCCCCGCGCTGTCGCCGTCGCGCCCGAGGGCGATGATCCGCCGCACCGGGCTCTCGCCGAGCTCGCCGCTGTAGTAGCTGGTCCACGGAAACGGGAGGGCCTCGCTCACGTAGCTCAGCCCTCCGACCTTCTCGGCCACGGCCTGGATCGCCGCGTTGGTCGAGGACAGGTCGCGTGAAAGGACACTGGCAACGACGAGCGCCGGCTTCGGGGCGCTGGTCACCGCGGGCGCCCTCACTGGCCCCCGTCCGCCTGGGCCCGATACCACTCGACGGTCCGCTTCAGCCCATCGGCGAAGAGCACCTCCGGTTCGTAGCCCAGGAGCTCCCGGGCCAGGGTGATGTCAGCCAGCGAGTGCTTGACGTCACCTGGGCGGGCCGGCTCGAAGCGCGGCTCGATCCGTCCGCCGAAGATCTCGCCGAGCAGATCGATCACGCGTAGCAGGTCGGTCCGCTCGCCGCAGGCGATGTTGAAGATCTTCCCCGGCGCGTCGGGCGCGGTGCAGGCCTTGAGGTTTGCCTGCACTACGTTGTCGATGAACGCGAAGTCGCGCGACTGCTTGCCGTCACCGAACACCGTGGAGGGCTCGCCGCGCATGTAGGCCGTGATGAACTTGGGGATCACCGCCGCGTACTGGGAGGTCGGGTCCTGGCGCGGGCCGAACACGTTGAAGTAGCGCAGCCCGACGTACTCAAGCCCGTAGGTGCTGAAGAAGGCGCAGCCGTACATCTCCCCCGCGGCCTTGGAGCAGGCGTAGGGGGAGAGCGGCGAGCGCTTCATCGTCTCCACCTTGGGCAGGGTCGGTGTGTCGCCATAGGCCGAGGATGAGCAGGCCTGGACCACCCGCTTGACCCCAGCGTCTCGCGCCGCGACCAGGAGCCGGAGCGTGCCGTGGGTGTTGTGGAAGTCGGAGGTCAGGGGGTCACGTACCGAGCGTGGCACGGAGGGGAGCGCGGCCTGGTGTAACACGTAGTCCACGCCGTCCACGGCTCCCCGGACGGTCTCCGCGTCGGTGATGTCACCCTCGATAAACGTGATCTTGTCGAGAACGTCGGTGAGGTTCTCACGCTTGCCGGTGGAGAGGTTGTCGATCACCCGGACCGTGTGGCCGAGGTCGATGAGCTTGCGGGTCAGGTGGCCGCCGATGAACCCGGCGCCTCCCGTCACGAGGTAGGTTGTTGACATGTCGCCGTTCTAATCCGCGCCGACCTTCAATGTCAACGACGGGGGGCAGCCATGCGTTAACGTTTGTTATCACCCCGGCGCCCAACGCGCAGTCACACCCTCGGGCGTGGTACCATGGCGACATCTTTAACCTGCTGAAAACACTGATGCATGCGATCGGTCAACTCTGGCACATGGCTTGTATAATGGGATATCGAGTTCATTTCCTGGAGCGCACCATGAACCGCTTCGCTGTCGCTTTGGTCGTTTTGAGCACCGCCCTGGCACTCCCTGCCGTGGCCAACGCCCGCCCCTGCTGCTACGGGTACAGGGTGACCTACTACCGGGTCCATCCGAACTACCACGTCGTCCACCGGGCGCCATCCCCACCGCGTTGGTCCCTGGGCCTGCACCTGGCCGGGATGAGCACGGACCAGATGTTCGATGACGAGGCCGTGGTCCTTGGAGGTCTTGGGGGCCACCTGCGCTACCGCAGCTACCGCTGGGGCGCGGAGCTCGCCATCGACGGGCTGGGCGGCGAGTTCCTCGACGGCCGGATCTCCCGGGTCTCCATCCCGATTCAGGCCTCGGCGCTGCTCTACCTCGTGCCCGAGGGCGTGTTCAACCTGTACCTGATCGGCGGCATGCGCGTGCAGCCCACGGTGATCCGCTGGAACTACCCGGACCTGAAGACGGACCAGGAGTTCGCCGAGTTCGGCCTCCACGGCGGCATCGGCGCTGACCTCAACCTGGGCCCTTACTTCGCGCTCACCGCCGACCTGCGGGTCTTCGGCGTGATGCGTGCGGACGGCGAGCCGGCCGGCTCCTACTACACCGACGCCGAGCCCGCGGTGCTGCCCAAGGACTCCACCGGGCTGCAGCTGAACCTCGGCGCGAGCTTCCGCTTCTAGCCCTCCCTTCCTCCTCCGCTCCACTCCAGCCGAATCTGATCTAGAATGCGCCGTGCCCCGGCCGCTCCAGACCACCGCCATCGTCGCCCTGCTGCTCGTCACCAGCTGCCCCGACAAGCCCCCCCGGGCGCGGACCGAGATCAACCTCTGGCACACCTTCAACCCCGAGGAGACCGCGACCCTGAACAGGATCCTCGAGCGGATCGGCCGCACGCACCCCGAGTGGCGTGTGCACGCGACGGTGATCCCCTTCGCCCGCGCGCAGAACAAGTTCCGCCAGGGGGCTCAGCGCTGCGGCACCGGGGCACCTCACGTGTTCCGCGCCGAGTTGCCCTGGGTCGCCGAGTTCGTCAGCAAGCGGCTGATCCGGCCCGTCCCTCGTCGCTCCGTGCCGCTCGCCGCCTTCCTGTCCCAGGCCCGCGGCGCGTCCCGCTACAAGGGGGAGCGCTGGATCCTGCCGGCGAGCCTGGACTGCCTCGCGCTGCTGTACGACCGTCGTCTGGTCAAGAAGCCGCCGCAGACCCTGGACGCACTCGTCGAGCACGCCCGCCAGTTGACCGTCGACGCCGCGGGCCACAACGCGACCGAGCCAACCTTCACCCCGTCCCGCACGGTGCGTTGGGGGTTCTACGTCCGCGCCGACGCCTACTGGTTCTTACCCTTCCTCTGGGCCCGGGGCGGACGGATGCTCGAGACCGCTCCCGCCCGGGTGCACATCGACGAGCCCGCCGCCGTCGCGGCCCTTGCCTTCTACCGTGATCTGATCCAGCGCTACCACGTCGCCCCGCCGCGACCCAGCCCCTCCAACGACTACGAGGACCAGATCCAGCGCTTCGGCAACGGCACGCTGGCGATGATGGTCAACGGTCCCTGGGCCACCTCCTCCGTGTTGAAGCAGCCGGCGTACAGGGACCACCCGGACCGGCTCGGCGTGGCGCCCTTCCCCTCCCGCACGCCCGCGGCGCCGCTGAGCGGCCACGGATGGGTCGTCTCTCGCTGCGCGCCGGATCCCTCGGCGGCATGGGCCCTGGCCCGCGTGCTCGGCGACGTGGAGGCGCAGGCGACCTTCGCCGCCGAGAACGCCCTGTTGCCGGCTCTCGAGGCGGCCTACGCCGACCCGCGTGTGAAGGACAACCGCTTTGTCCAGGGCTTCAAGGGCGCCCTGGCCCGCTCCCGGCCCCGGCCCCAGCACCCGGCCATCGCCCGGATCTTCGACGACTTCAACCCGGCCGTGCAGGCGGTGGTCCTGGGCGACGCCGAGCCGGGTGAGGCGCTGGCGGCGGTGGGCCGCGCCTGGCGTCGGCTCCTTCACATCGACGGGCCGACGACGCTGCCGGCGCCGGCTGGGGACCGATGAGCGCGCCCGAGCGCCACGCCCCGCTCCGGGTCCCCATCGGGCTGCGGGTGCGCCTGATGGGCGCCTTCGCCGTCCTCGCGGTCGCCCCCACCGTGCTCCTCGGTGTGCTGGCCATCCGCAGCGCCCGACGCGACGTACAGCGCGAGGTGATCCGCGGAAACCTCGCGCTGATCCGCGCCATCGGCCGCGAGCTCAACGGCACGCTCCAGGACACCCGCCGGGCGCTGGTCGTCTCCGCGGCGGCCTGGGCTCAGACCCCGGCGGAGGCTCAGGGGCGCCGGATCCTGCGCAGCCTGCGCTCCGAGTTTGCCATCCTGCGCCAGGTCACGTTGCTCGACCCCAATGGCCAGCACATGTCCGGCGACCAGGGGGGGCGCCCCTTCCCCCTCGAGCTGGCCAACACCTACGGCGGCTACGTCAGCGAGGTGCTGTTCAACGGCGTGCAGCGGCACGTCCAGCTCGTCGTGCAGGCCCGGGACCGGACGGGCGAGCTGCGGGGTTTTCTCGCCGCCACCGTGGACCTCGGCTTTGTCCAGCGTCGTCTGTCGGAGGCCCGGCTGGGCAAGGGGGCGGCGCTCCTGCTGGTGGACGGCAACGGCCGCAAGGTGGCCCAGCGGGGCGCCCTCCCCGCGCTGCCCTGGGGCCCGACGGGCCGCGCCGACAACCCGGTCGTCGATCGCGTGCTCGCGACCCACACCGAGGGGCACCTGGAGCTCGACGACCGGAACGACCGCCGCTGGGTCGCGATCTACCGCAACATCGCCGGGATGAGCGAGTTCCGCGGGGTGCGCTGGGGCGTGGTGCTGCTCCAGCCCACGGATGACGCCTACGCCCTGGCCCGCAAGACCACCCGGGACACCATGACGGTGACCTTGCTGGTCCTGGTGATCGCCCTCGCCGCCGGGGCCTGGCTCGCTGGCCGCATGACACGTCCCCTGGCTCGCCTGGTGCAGCAGACCGAGATGGTGGCCCAGGAGAACTTCGAGGCCGGCTTCGAGCCGCACCCGAGCAGCGACGAGATCGGGTTGCTCTCCAAGAGCTTCGCCTCCATGGTGCAGCGGCTGCGACAGGGCCGCGACCACCTCTACGCCCTGACCGAGTTCCGCGAGAACCTGGTGCGATCCATCCCCGTCGGCGTGATCGCGGTCGACCGCCACGGCGTGATCAACAGCGTCAACCCGGCGCAGGAGGGCCTGAGCGGGACCGGCGCCGAGGAGGCGCTGGGCCGCTCGATCTGGCAGGTCTTCGGCGGTGCCGACGGGGACCCGCTGCTCGACAAGCTGCGCGACGTGCTGGACCGGGGGGAGACCATCGACGAGACCCTCGACGAGCGCCCGACGCCGTTCACGCGAGAGACGCGCATGCGCTACCGCATCCACATGGGCCCGCTGCGCGACCGCCGGGGACAGGTCGACGGAGCGGTGATCCTGCAGGAAGACCTGAGCGAGCGGGCGCGGCTCGAGGCGCAGCTGATCCGCTCCGAGAAGCTCTCGTCGGTGGGGGTCCTGGCCGCCGGCGTCGCCCACGAGATCAACAACCCGCTGACCACCATCCTGGGCTACGCCAAGCTGCTCCTCGAGGGGCGCGATCCGGAGGACCGGGACTACAACGCGCTGGATCTCGTCGCCGGCGAGGCCCGACGGGTCCAGGAGATCGTGCGCAACCTGCTCGACTTCTCCCGCCAGGAGACCGGCGAGGTCGTCCCCGCCTCGCTCAACGATCTTTTGGAGCGGACGCTGAACCTGGTCGCCCCCGATCTGCGCAAGCGAGGGATCGAGGTGACGCGCGAGCTGGCCCCGGACCTCCCGCTCGTGCTGGTGGACGCCAGGCGCACCGAGCAGGTCTTCGTCAACCTGGTGACCAACGCGGCCCACGCCATGGACGGCGGGGGCGCCCTGTCGGTGCGGAGCGGTCGAGAGGCTGGCCGCAAGTGTCCGGTCTACGCGGAGCTCGGCGACACCGGCCACGGGATCCCGGCCGAGATCCTCCCGCGGATCTTCGACCCCTTCTTCACGACCAAGGAGCCGGGCGAGGGCACCGGCCTCGGGCTGGCCATCAGCCAGCGCATCATGACCGACCAGGGCGGCGAGATCGAGGTCCGCAGCAAGACCGGCGAGGGAGGCGGCACGACCTTCCGCGTCTGGTTCGTCGAGGCCTGAGAGTCCTCGACCGCGGCAGGGCTTCGCCCGGCGCGGACGCTCGGCTTGCATTGGCCGGCCCCTGTAGGGCGACCTCGGCCGGACGCAAGCCTCGCTCGGACCTCGTGCCAACAGGGAACAGGTCCGAGCCGCCTGTTGGCACTCGGTACGCCGCGCCGGCCGAACCCTGCCGGGTCTCGTCCGCTACGCCTCGTCGTCGTAGAGCCGCAGCTTCTTCCACAGCGTGGTGCGGTTGATGCCCAGGACCTCGGCGACCTTGGTCTTCTGGCCGGCCAGGCTGCGCATCGTCTGCTCGATGTGCCGGCGCTCGACCTCTTCCAGGGTCATCCCCTCGAAGGGGTACGGGGCCGGGGCGGCGGCGACCGCCGGCGTCCCGGCGGGGCGGACCGGCGTGCTCGTGGGCGAGATGTCCTCGACGTCGATCACCCGGTTGTTGGTCAGGATCACCGCGCGCTCCACCGAGTTCTGCAGCTCGCGGACGTTGCCGGGCCAGGGCTGCTGCTGCAGGTGCGCGAGCGCGGCCTCGCTGATGCCCTGGATCTCCTTGCGTGCCTTGGCGGCGTAGGCGCGCAGGAAGCGGTCCACGAGCAGTGGGATATCCTCGGGCCGCTCGCGAAGCGGCGGGAGCTTGAGGCAGATCACGTTGAGCCGGTAGAACAGGTCCTCGCGAAACCGACCCCCGCGCACCTCGCCCGCCAGGTCCCGGTTCGTCGCCGCGACGACGCGGACGTCGACCTTGCGGGTCTCCACGCCCCCCACCGGCTTGACCTCCCCCTCCTGGAGCAGGCGCAGCAGCTTGGGCTGCAGGTCGAGGGCCACCTCGCCGATCTCGTCCAGGAACAGCGTGCCTCGGTTGGCCACGGTGACGAGGCCGGTCTTGTTGACGTGGGCGCCGGTGAAGGCGCCCTTGACGTGGCCGAAGAGCTCGCTCTCCATCAGCGAGCCGACGAGCGAGCCGCAGTTCACGGTGACGAAGGGCTGGGAGGCGCGGCCGGAGTGCACGTGGATCGCCCGGGCGAACAGCTCCTTGCCGGTGCCGCTCTCGCCCTCGACGAGCACCGTGGTGTCGCTCCGGGCCACCTTCCGCGCGGTGTCGAACAGCTGCAGCATCGACGGCGAGACGCCGATGATCGTGTCCAGCCCGTGCTGGCCGCGCATCTCCCGGCGCAGGCGCTCGTTCTCCTCCTGGAGGTCGCGCTCCTTCAGCGCCCGGTCGACCACCAGCCGGATCTCGTCCGGGGTAAACGGCTTGGTGACGTAGTCGAGCGCGCCCTCCTTCATGCCGCGCACGGCGTTCTCGATGCTCGGGTAGCCCGTGACCAGGATCACGATCTGGTCCGGTCGCTGGTCGCGCATGCGGCGGCAGAGCTCGATCCCGTCCATCCGGGGCATGTTGATGTCGGCGAGCACCACGTCGAACTCGTGCTCGCCGAACAGGGCGAGCGCCGCCGGGCCGGAGTCGGCGGCCTCGGCCACGTGGCCCGCCCGCTGCAGCAGGTCGACGCAGAAGGTGCGTACGCCTCGTTCGTCGTCAACTACGAGGATCCGTGCCATCGGTCAGACTATGCGCGCCGGCGCGGAGCCCGTCAACGTGGGTACTTGCTGGGTTTATGCTGGTCCGCACCCTCTTCGGGGGCGACCTCATAGGCCACTTCGCCGAGGAAGCCTGAGTGGCTATTGGAGTAGCCGGCGCAGAGCACATTGTGTGTGAGATTGCTACACCCATGCTGCCCGCGTAATAGCGATTACCGTAAGTTGGCCACAGAATATCTTGGCATGCCTCCTGCTTGGCTTCGCCCAGCTTCGAATGTGGGTATCAACCCTGACAAAGACAAAAAGGATGAGGTGAGCAGATGATTCCACGGTGGATGGGACTTGTTGGATTGGGGCTTCTGAGCGTTGCGGTGCTGGGCTGCGACAGACCACCAATCGAAATCCCGGGGAGCCAAACCCATGCCGTTTCTGGCGCCGGCTTTACGACGACGAATCCAGCGGTGGACCCGGCAGACGTCTGCCAGAACGGCAACCCGGGCGTCAACTGCAACATCTATGGGGGCAAGGACTACGTCTGGCTGAACGGGGGCCCTGGTCCCGCCCAGCCCGGCGCCGGCACCTACTTCTTCGCGGTGCTCGAGCCCGGAGGTCAGCCTGACCCGAACGATCTTGGCAACAAGAACCTGTCGATCTTCGACAGCTACGCGGACCGCACGTTCTCGATCGACGACGCCGGGACGATCTCGTACTCGGGCCCCCACGCCTTCAACTCGAACAAGATCCGCCTCATGCCCTACGACGACACGACGAACCCGGGCGGTGTGTACATCCTGGCCATCTGCTCCCTGGCCCAGGGCTACCCGATCTCGCCGAAGGACTGCAAGTACGACGCGTTCAAGGTGAAGGTTGGAGAGGAGGAGACGCCGCCGGTCGACCTCGTGGTCACCAAGGACGCCGCCGCGACCTTCACGCGCACGTACGGCTGGAGCATTGAGAAGGACGTGGACAAGACGAAGGTGAGCCAGGTCGGTGGCAGCGCGACCTTCAACTACACGGTCACGGTCACCCACGACAGCGGCGCGGACAGCGCGTGGCAGGTGACGGGCTCGATCCAGGTCACCAACTTCAACACGTTCGACGTGTCGGGCGTGGACGTCACGGACACCCTGCCCGGCGCGGCCTGCACGGTCACCGGTGGAACGAACGTGACGGTGCCAGCCGACGGTGGCACGGTCACCCTGAGCTACGTGTGCGACTACAGCGCCGCCCCGACGAGCACGACCAACACCGTTACCGCGACCTGGCCGTCGTCCTACGGCACCCCGAGTACGACCGCCTCGTTCTCGCTTCTGTTCAACATGCCGGCCGACCCGACCACGGTGGTCGATGCCTGCACCACGGTGACCGACACGTTCGACGGCGCGACGACGACCCTCGGCACCGCCTGCGTGGCCGATCCGACGAACCCAACGGTCTACGAGTATGCGCGCGTCATCGCAATGCCCGCGTTTGACTGCCTGTCCTACACCAACACCGCCGTGCTCTCGACGGGCGGAGAGGCGAGCCAGACCGTCACGGTCTGCGGTCCCGCGCACACGGGGGCACTGACGATGGGGTTCTGGCGCAACAAGAACGGCCAGGGCATCATCAAAGGCGGCAGCTCGACCGCCGGGGTCTGCGACTCGGCAACGTATCTCAACCTTTACGCGCCCTACCAGGACCTGAGCGCGACAGCAACCTGCGCGCAGGTCGCGATGTACGCGACCGACATCATCAAGGCCGCCACGGCGCGCGGCGCCGCGATGAACGCGATGCTGAAGGCTCAGATGCTCGCGACCGCGCTCGACGTCTACTTCAGCGACCCCGCGCTCGGCGGCAACCAGATCGGCGCGCCCGGCCCCATCGGCGGCGTCGCGATCGACCTCACCATGATCTGCGCGGACATCGGCACCTGCAGCGTGCTCGAGGACGTTAGCGGTGCCTTCGGCGGCGCCCCGAGCATGACCGTCGCCGCGATGCTGGTCTACGCGGCCGGCCAGTCGAACGTCGGCGGCTCCATGTGGTACGGCAACATCAAGGCCGACCAGGAGGACGCCAAGAACGCGTTCGACGCCATCAACAACGAGGTCGCGTTCGCCTCCCGGTAGACGCTCCGTCGAATCCTCGGGCAGCAGCCCCCCCCCCCCCTCCCGCCCTGATCCGCTCACCGCTTGCCAGACCCGCTCCTGGACGGGGAGCAACCCCTACGATATGGAGTGTCCGTCAACAGCGTGCGCCTCAGTCGAGGAATGACAGGTCGATGGCCCGGACCACACAGCGGGCGACCTCACGGAGCCTCGCCTCGGAGAGCGGGCCACCACGAAGGGGGACGCCGGGCCGTTCAGTCAACGCCGACCCTTGCGACGGGAGCGTCCCTCGTCGTCGTTGATGCTCTGGAGCAGCGCCGTCGCCGCGGCCTCTGACCACTCCCGCTCGGGAGCGGTGTCATCCTCCGGCTGCTGGCCGTAGTAGGCCTCGATCTCGGCGTCCAGCTGACGCGCGAGCCAGAGGGCAGCGCGCCCTCCACGGCGGCGCTGCGGGTCCGATACGGGCCGTGCGGCTGTGACATGAGTAATGTCACATTCGAACCCCGACGTGCAGGGAGCCCTGGTTGAGCTATAGAAGCTCCGAGAACATGAGCCTTTTCAACCGAATCGTCGCCCGCTTGCTCCCCCTGGCCCCACGGGCCATGGTGCGCTACTTCTCGCGCCACTACATCGCCGGCGAGCAGCTCTCCGACGCGGTGCGGGTGGTCCGCGAGCTGATGGACCAGGGGGCCTGCGCCACCATCGACGTGCTCGGCGAGGAGGTCACCACCGTGGCGCAGACCCGCGCGGCGGTGTCCACCTACCACGAGGTCCTCGAGGCGATCCGGCGCGATCGACTCGACGCCAACATCTCGCTCAAGCCGACGCACATGGGGCTGAAGATCGACCCCGATCTGTGCCACGACAACATCGCGTCCCTCGCCGAGGTGGCGGCGGAGATGGGCTGCCTCGTGCGTCTCGACATGGAGGACCACAGCTGCACCGACGCCACCCTCCAGGTCTACCGCCGGCTGCGCGAGCGCTTCGACAACGTCGGCACCGTGCTCCAGGCCTACCAGCGGCGGACCATCGCCGATATCAACGGGCTGATGGATCTGAAGCCGAGCCTGCGCATCTGCAAGGGCATCTACGTCGAGCCTCGCGCCGTGGCCTACAAGGATCCCGAGATCGTCCGCCAGAGCTTCAGCTACGCCGTGGAGAAGCTGCTCTCCGGCGGGAGCCACGTCGGCATCGCGACCCACGACGAGCGGCTGGTCTTCGACGCCCTGCGGACGGTCGACAGGCTGGGCCTCGGCCGCGGCGACTACGAATTCCAGATGCTGCTCGGGGTCGAGGAGGAGCTGCGGCGGACGATCATCGCGCAGGGGCACCGGCTGCGGGTCTACGTCCCCTTCGGACGCGAGTGGCTCGCCTACTCGATCCGGCGCTTGAAGGAGAACCCCGCCATCGTCGGGCATGTCCTGCGTCAGATGTGGCGGCGGCGCGGCGTGCGCACGCCTCTCCCGGCGCCGGCTCCGAAACGAAAGCTGCCCCCGAGCACGACGTAGAGCTCAGACCTCGTCGGGGGCGAACGCGACCACGTCCCGGATGTCCGCGGCCCCCGAGAGGAGCATCACCAGACGGTCCACGCCCAGCGCGATGCCCGCCGAGGGAGGGATCCCCTCGGCCAGGGCCGCGAGGAACCGCTCGTCCAGCGCGTGCGCCGGGGCGCCCGCCGCGGCGCGGGCGCGCCGGTCTTCCTCGAGCCGGCGGCGCTGCTCGTCCGCATCGGTCAGCTCGCCGAAGGCGTTGGCCAGCTCCAGCCCTCCCGCGTAGAGCTCGAACCGCTCGGCGACCGTGGGATCGTCGGGCCTGAG
>Ga0316576_10000059_pt1 | contig 35324 bp, 13 predicted proteins | sample S0NA_FD_203075 | JGI IMG/M metagenome (GOLD analysis project Ga0316576, IMG submission 203075) | Rhizosphere microbial communities from salt marsh grasses in Alabama, United States - S0-2_050615r3r5 | ecosystem: Host-associated > Plants > Roots > Rhizosphere | place: USA: Alabama | collected...
CCATGCGCTTCACCCTCGAGCGCGTGCGCCGCGGCGAGGACACAATCTCGGTCACCGGCAACGTCCTCCGCGACTACCTCACCGACCTGTTCCCGATTCTCGAGCTCGGGACCTCGGCCCGAATGCTGTCCATCGTGCCGCTCATGAAGGGTGGCGGCCTGTTCGAGACCGGCGCCGGCGGCTCAGCCCCGAAGCACGTTCAGCAGTTCCTCAAAGAGGGCCACCTGCGCTGGGACTCACTGGGCGAGTATTGCGCGCTGGTGCCGTCGCTCGAGCTGGTCGCCGAGCGTACCGGCAACGCCAAGGTCGCCGTGCTGGCGAAGACCCTCGACGAGGCGGTCGCCGCCTACCTCGAGAACGAACGGCTGCCCTCGCGCAAGGTGCACGAGATCGACAACCGCGGCAGCACCTTCTATCTCTGCCTGTACTGGGCGCAGGCGCTGACGAACCAGACCGACGACCCGGATCTCGCCGCCCGATTCACGCCGGTGGCGGCCGCCCTCGGCGAGGCCGAGTCGACCATCACGGCCGAGCTGCTGGCGGCCCAGGGCGCGCCCGTCGACATCGGCGGCTACTACCTACCCGACGAGGCCAAAACCGAGGCCGCCATGCGACCGAGCCCGAGCTTCAACGCCGTCATCGACGAGCTGCGCTGACCACGCCCCCCGTGGGGCCTTCTCCGCTCATGAAACGGGCCCCGGCGCTGCGGCGCTGGGGCCCTTGCTGTGTCGAGACACCACCTCTGATCAGAACATCCAGCCGAGCTCGAGGTCCAGCACATCGAAGCGAGGGGTCCCGCTGGCGTCGCTGAGATCGACCCACTGGCTGGTGTAGCTGAAGCGCATGTAGGTGCTGTAGCTGAACTCGTATCGAAGGCCGAGGGTCGCCTGGTAGGAGAAGGCGTCGGTGGTCTTCGTCGGGTAGGTGGTCCAGCACACATAGCCGTACCACGGGTCCCACCAACAACCCGTGATGGGTGGTCCGTTGGGGATGTTGGTGTCGATGAAGGTCCAGCCGAGACCGGCGCCCACGTACGGCGCGAGAGCCCCGTCGCCGAAGTAGTAGAGGGCGTTGCCGAACAGCCGGTAGGAGTCGAAGCTGCCCCTGATCCGGGACTGCTCACCCTGATCGTCGACCACATCGGCGTCGTAGTCGATGCCGGCCCAGCTCATGCCGAAGTTCACGGCGACGTGGTCCGTGAAGTTGTAACCGCTGTCGATGACAAAGCCGAGCCCGCCTCCCGTGTCGATCGACGAACCGCCCCTAGCGTCGATCGTCGAGCCGAACTGGTAAAGGACCCCGAGGCCAAGCTCCCAGCGATCCTCGCGGTCCTGGGCCCCGGCCGTCGCGGCGACGGCGAGCATCGCCAGCGCCACGGTCATGAATGTCACACCTTTTCGAGCTGCCGTCGTTCGAATCATCGTGTTCCTCCCGTCGGGCATTCTACGCGCGACGAGCTCGCCAGGTTGCGACAGCCGTCGCCCCCTCCACGACACCAAGCCGGGGAGCGTTCGTTCCTTGTTCTCGCTCGTTTTCGAAAAAGGGCCAAGCGGTTTTCGAGCAGGGTTCAGGAAACCAAGGGTTTGCGCAGAGGCGTACTGTGGTACGCCGCACAAAAAAACCCGCAGGTTGACGCCAAGATCGCCGAAAAGCGCCGTTTCTGGACGGGAACGGGCTAGGAGCTTGTCGCGCAAAGATCAGCGGCGTCTTTCGGATTCCGTGAAGGCCCTTTTTCGTTGCATTCTCGGCCCGTACTCTGAGTACTGCTCCGAAATCGCGCCTCAAATGGCACTCCACGGCTCTCCGAAATCCATCCGCCACCTTCACGCTACAAGCTCCTAGCTGCGCCCCCCCGACCAGCGCAGGCGTGCCCACAGCACCCGGCCAGGCTCGTTGACCTGGACCGGCACCGGATCGAACAGGCTCGCCCGGTTGAGGTGTGTGGCGTAGGTGTCGTCGAGGACGTTGTCGACTCCGGCGACGATGTCGAAGCTCGAGCCGAGCCGCAGCGAGCCCCGGAGGTCGAGAACCGCCCACGATGGGGTCTCACCGGCGTCGAGGCCACTGCCGGTCATGGGGTTGGCGTCGACTCGGGTCTGGGTCGCCGCAGCCCGTGCCGTGGCGCCGGCGGACCAACGATCCGCGGCGTAGACCAGACCGATCCGGCCTTCCAGGGGAGGGGTCTGCGCCACCGGTCGGTCGTCGCTGGTGTTCTCGATTCTCACGTACGACAGGGAGCCGTCGAGTGACAGTCTCGAGGCGATTGGCACTCTACCGGAGAGCTCGCCCCCGAGGCGGGTCGCATCGACGTTGCGGTAGACGAAGGCGCCGTCGTCCCTCAGCACATCGGGCTGGCCGTGGGCGCGGTCGCGGAGGATGAAGTCCTCAACCGTGTCTCCGAACAGGGACGCCTGGAGCGAGCCGACCCGGCCTGACAGCTCGTAGCCGATCTCGAGCTGGTTGTGGACGGCGACGTCGAGGGTGGGGTTGCCGACCCAGCGCATCATGGGAGTCGGGTTGTTGCCGCCGAGGAAGCGCTCGCTCGCATCGGCGGCTCGGGCCGTCCGGCTGACACCGCCAAATAGGGTGCCTTGGCCGACCGACCACTCGACCCTGGCCAGGCCCCCAATCGTGGTCTGGTCCCAGCTCGGCACCGCATCGGCGTAGTACATGCCCCACAGCATGAGCGGCGTCGGTCCTGAGCCTCCCATGGTCGGCGTCTCGGCCGCTCGCGCCTCGGCGTCCCAACGGTCGAGGCGGAGGCCGCCGGTGAGACGAACCCGATCGGACAGCTCGACGGTGGTCTCGGCGAAGATGCCGACGTCCTGGGTGACCACGTCCGGCCACATGATCGACTGCACGGTCTGAACCTGGTCGGGGTTGGGACCGGCAAAACGGACCGCGTCCCGCTGATTGCGCTGCCAGTCGGCGCCGACGGCAACCCGCCAGCCGGAGGGCGCCCACTCCGCCATCGCCCGGCCGCCGGCGGTGTCCGACGAGCTCGGGACCCGCATGGCCATTGGGGCCGAGAGCTCGCGCAACGAGTAGTTGTCCATGAGATGGTCGACGGTGTCAGAGTAAGCCATCACCGACCACCGGATCGCCGCATCTGTCGCCGGGTCACCGAAGAGACGGAGCCTGACGATCGATCCCCGGTCGTACGGCGAGTCCATCCCGGCACCGGCGAAGAGCGCGTCGTCGGTCTGGGTGCGCTCGAAGCTCGCCTCGAGGTGGGTGGAATCAGACAGGCGGAGGCCGAGCATCAGGGTGCCGGCCTTGCTCTTGAATGCCGAACGCACCTCGTTGCCATCGCCGTCCTCGTAGTTGTCCTGGTCGCGGCTCGACCCGAGGAGACGGAGCGACCACCGGTCGGTGCCGACGGCGGCGTCGATCGCGACGTCGGGGCCGTCGAGAATCGTGCTCGAGCCGACCGAGGCATCGGCCCGCCAGCTGAGTTCGTCGGCGAACACTGGCGAGTGCCGCTGGTAGAGCACTGTCCCGCCGACGCCTCCGCCGCCGTAGCGAAGCGTCTGGACGCCACGGATCACGACGACCTCGTCGTAGCTTTCTGAGGCGGCGTACGAGGTCGGCGGATCCATCCGGTTGGGGCAGCCGCCGTGGACATAGGCACCATCCACGAGAACGTTGAGGTTGGTTTCGGCAAGGCCGCGAACGACCGCCTCGAGACCATGGCCGCCCATCCGGCCGAGGCTCACACCGGGCACATCTCGCAGCACCTCAGCGCCGTCGCCGATCGGCGAGCTCGAACGCATCGCGTCGGTGTCGATGGTGGTGATGGAGGGCACCTGCGGCGCCTCCGCGACAACGTCAATCGAGCCTCGCACCACCGGAAGGTCGGTCGGAGTTGCCTCGACCACGTCGACGGAGTCGGGCGCCAAGTCTTCATCACCCGTGCTCGCGTCAGCGGCCTGCGCCCAGGGTGAGCCGATGACGAGGGTGAAGGTTCCAACAAGTGCAATCGCGAGTATCCAGCGTAGCATGTGATCATCCTTGTGCCAGCGCAGCAGCAACAGACCCCACATCCGGGAAGGCGTCGGGTCATGGTTGGACGTGTGGAACGGAGATGTCGTGCGCCTGCCATGACGCGGATGGACGGCACAATCGTCGGATGGCGGAGGCCTCCATCCCCGGGGTCGTCTGATCGCGATCACCGGCGCACATCGCCCCGCGAAACCGGTACCGGCCTCGGAGCCGGGTCGGTCGTCACCCTCACGACTCAGGACTGATCAGCGACTCTGCGCGACAGACCGAGCGAGGCAGCCTCGCCGTGAAACGATCGATCGTGCGACCGCACTTTCGACGTCCCGTCGCGTGCGATCGTCTGACCGCGTTGTCGCCTCGCGCTCGTCGCCGCGAGCCCTCGTCAACGGTGCGGGGTCAGCGGGGCGCCGGGCCTTCGGGGACGGGCACATCGGGCTCGAGATCGACCGCGTACGGCCCGATGGTCCCGATCGCTTCGGCCTCGCTGTCGACACCAGGCGCCATGAGACGTAGCGACGTCCCGAGAACGGCCAGCGGTTGCAGCGCGCTCCGGATCTCGGCGTTCTCCCTGTCACCGTTGCAGCGCATGGCGAGATCGGTGCCGCGCGGCGCCGCGCAGCAGCACGAGCCCACCTCCCGGCCGCAACCACAGCCACAGATGACCGGCTCGTCACCAGTGGACAGCCCGACCGCGAGAGATGGCAGTGGCACCGCGGCCGTCACCACCATCACCAGCACGAGTGCACGAGCGAAGCGTCTGAGCATGTACTCTCAAGAACAGTACGGTTGCTCATTTATTGCAACTATCCAATTCAACAAACTTCAACTGTCAACCACCTCGGGCTCGTCCCGGGCGGCCGACGGCCGTCACTCTCCCCGCGGCCAGATCGGCAGCCGACCAGGCGTCCAGGGCGCCCCAGCCCTGTCGAGAGCCGCTTCGAGGGCGGTCAGCCGCTGCTCGAGCCGACGCAGGACGGCGAGCTGCTCGGCGAAGGCCGCCGACGCGAAGCGATAGCCGTCCCGGTTGGTGGCGGTGGGGGCCTGGGTCGTGAAGAAGCCGCTGTCGACGATGCGGTCGACCCGCTCCCGGATCGACGGGTCCACCGGCTCGTTGCGTCGTGCCCGGCTGGTGTCGCCACGCAGCGCCACCAGAGCCTGGTCGAGATCGCCCTCGATGGCGGCGAGCTCGGCGAGGAAGGCCTGATCCGCATCCGGGGTGTCGAGGATCGCTTGCCGGAGGTAGTCGATGCGCTCGTCCATCTCATGGGCTGCCTCGAGGGCCCCGAGCACCGCCCGCTGGAGGTCAGCCGCCTGTTGCTGGAAGGCGAGAGCGGCAGCCGGATCGTCGATCGGCAGGGTTCCGCCACCCAGGTCGACGACCTGGAAGGTCTCCGGTCCGGCGAGCCGGCGGACCGCTCCGTCGACCTCGGCGTCAAGCGTCACCGAGTAGGTCCCGGGCAGTGCCAGCGGGCCGACCCGCGGCGAGTCCCAGGGCGCCGGCGGGCCCGGATCGGGGTCGGTGGGCCGTAGCGACGGATAGCGCAGATTCCAGGCGACGCGGTGGAGACCCTCGTCGCGCGGCCCTGTCAGGCGTTGGACCACCGCACCGTCGACATCGCGCACGGTGAGCACAACCTGGGGCTCGTTCTCCTCGTCCTCGGCGCGGAGCGCGTCCTGGCTCGGATAGGGCAGGGTCTCGCCCTCCTTGTCGGCCTCCTTCTCAGCCTCGAGGCGGCGTTCACGGCGCGTTTTCAGGCCGTCGCGCAGGACGTAGGTTACGACCGCACCAAAAGGCGGATTCGGGGCCGTGAAGTAGGTGTCGCCCTGGAAGGCCTTGGCCAGGGTGGGCAGGCCCAGACGGCTGGTCTCGACGTAGCGCAAGGCGTCCTTGACGGGGAACAGTGCCGCCTCGGCTGCGAGGGTGTCCCTGGTCATGGCGCGCAGAGGCGTGTAGTCGTCGAGCACGAAGAAGCCGCGACCGAAGGTCGCCAGGGCAAGGTCGTTCTCGCGCCGCTGGATGTCCAGGTCGCGGACCGCGGTGGTCGGTAGGCCGCCGGTCATCTTCACCCAGTGGTGTCCGCGATCGACGGTCACATAGAGGCCGAACTCGGCGCCCAAGAAGAGCAGATCGGGGTCGACGTGGTCCTCGGCGATGGCCCAGGCGAGCTCGCGGTCGGGCAGGTCGCCGCGGATCGAGCTCCAGCTCCGGCCGCGATCGGTGCTGACCAGCACGTAGGGTGTGAAGTCGCCCTGCTTGTGGTTGGTGAAGGTGGCATAGACCGTGTTGGCATCGTGGCGCGAGGCCTCGAGCTCGGCGACGTAGCTGCGCTCGGGAACGCCGGGGAAACGACCCTCGGTGTGCCAGGTGGCGCCGCCGTCAGAGGTCACGTGGACGAGCCCGTCGTCGGTGCCGACCCAGATCAGGCCCTCGACCAACGGCGATTCGGTGAGGGACACCGCATTGCCGTACAGGGAGGTCGACCCACTCTTGTAGACCGCGTCCGGTCCCCAGACCTTGCCCATGACCTTGAGCGAGTTGCGGTCGATGCGGCGGGACAGGTCGCCGGAAACGGCGGTCCACGTGTCACCGCGATCGTCGGACCGGAAGAGCTTCTGAGCCGCGAAGTAAAGGCGCGTGTGCGAGTGCGGACTGATGATGACCGGCGCGTCCCAGTTCCACCGGTACGGCTCCTCACCCGGCGCCGGCTGCGGTTGGATGTCGACCATTTCGCCGGTGGCGCGATCATGGCGCACCAACCCGCCGTACTGCGACTGGCTGTAAACGAGGTTCGACTCCACCGGGTCGACGACGGTCTCGAAGCCGTCGCCGAATACGGTGACGAACCAATCCTCGTTGGTGATGCCGCCGCTGTGCCGGGTCCGCGTCGGCCCGCCGAGGGTGGCGTTGTCCTGGGTACCGCCGTAGATGAAGTAGAAGGGCACCGACTCGTCAACGGTGACGCGGTAGAACTGCGTCACCGGCAGGTTCTCGATGAAGTCCCAGGTGGCGCCGCGATCCCCGGTTTCGTAGATGCCGCCGTCGCACCCCGAGAGGAGGTGACGCGGGTCGGTGGGGTCGATCCAGAGCGCATGGTTGTCGACGTGCTTGAACTGCTCCCCGACGTGACTGAAGGTCTCGCCGCCGTCGACGGTGACCTGCATCCAGGTGTCCATGGAGTAGACCCGGTCGACATCCGCGGGATCACAGAAGAGCTCGTTGTAGTAGTCGCCCCCGGGGGCGTGGTCGGAACGTTTGCTCCAGGTCTCACCACGGTCCGTGGAGCGGAAGAACCCGCCCTCGTCGCGGGCGGCGTCGACAACACCGTAGATCACGTCGCTGTCGACAGGCGAGATGCACAGACCCATCCGACCGGTGTCCCCATCGGGCAGACCGGCCGTGATCTCGCGCCACGTCGCGCCGCCGTCGGACGACGTGTAGAGCCCCGACTCGGGACCGCCGTTGATGAGGGTCCAAGTGTGGCGGCGGCGCTGGTAGGCGGTGGCAAAGATGATGTCAGGATCGTCGGGATGGAGCCGGACCTCGGCAATCCCGGTGTCGTCGGAGACGTGGAGCACCTGCTCCCAAGTGGCGCCGCCGTCGCGGGTGCGGTACAGACCCCGGTCGCCGCCCGAGCGCCACAGCGGTCCCTGGGCCGCGACCCACACCACCTTCGAGTCGCGCGGGTCGACCACGATGTTGCCGATGTGCTCGGACTCGCGAAGACCCATGTTGGTCCAGCTGGAGCCCCCATCGAGGCTCTTGTAGACGCCGTCGCCGAAGCTCACCGAGCGTTGAGAGTTGTTCTCGCCGGTTCCGACCCAGACCACATTCGGGTTCGTCGGGTCGATGGTGACGCAGCCGATCGAGTACGAGCCCTCGTGGTCGAAGACCGGCTCCCAGGTCGTGCCCCCGTTGGTGCTCCGCCACACGCCCCCTGAGGCCACCGCTGCGAAGATCCGCGACGGATCGGTGGAATCGACTGCAATGTCGGCGACGCGACCCGACATGACCGCCGGTCCGAGGGCCCGCAGCTCGAGCCCCTTCAGGGTCGCGGCGTTGAGCCAGTCATCGTCGGCGTCCTTCGAGTCGGCGGCGCCGACCGCCATCGCCGAAACCGCCACGAGGGTCAAGAAACACGCCAGCGTTCGATGCATCGTCCACCTCCAGGCAACCGCCATCCTACCCTGACACGACCGATTGTCCGCGAGCTTCGTCGAAGACCGGCTTTCAGGAGCGGCAGACGTGGAGGGAACGAGACCGGGGAGCAACCAGCTCTCGACGCCGACGCCGGTTCATCCGAGAATGTCCCGGATACGCCGGCTACGTGTCGCTTCGATGCTCGGGTTGACCGTCCTCACCGTCCTGTCCGCACCAGCGGTTGCGGAGCATCTGGCGGTCCACACCTACACCATCGCCGACGGCCTCGCCGGCGACCAGATCACGACCATCGTCCAGGACCGCCAGGGCTTCCTCTGGATCGGAACTCGGACCGGGCTGTCACGCTTCGATGGAGTCGCCTTTCGTTCCTTCGACACCGAGGACGGCCTGCCATACGCCAGCGTATGGAGCGTCTTCGAGTCGTCAGACGGCAACTTGTGGGTCGGGACCCGCGGCGGACTCGTCCGCATGCGGCTCGAGCGCTCGCCAAAAGGGCTCGCCTTCGAGCCTGTTCCAGGGATCACAGAGGGGGTCAGCGCCATCGCCGAGGACCCGGCAGGAGGGCTCTGGGCCGCGACGGAGGAAACCCTCTTTCATTGCGATCTTTCCCTCGACCGGCCCTGTACGCCGATCGACACCGGCATCCAATGGCTCCCCAACGAGGGCCGTTCGACCGAGGCACTGCTCGTCGACAGCAGTGGCGCCCTCTGGCTCGGCACGAGCCTCGGCCTCTACCGGATGACGACCGGTGGGCCGGCATCCCGAGTTGAGGTCCCGGCCGACGGTCTTCAGGGACGGGTCCGGGACCTGCTCGTCGATCGGTCGGGCCGTATGTGGGTTTCGTCGATCGGTGCTGCACACTTTGCGGCCGATCTGACCGGGTCGCCTCCGGCGCCGGCCCCGGAGATCGTCCGTCCGAGCTTCGACGAGGCCATCGACCGGGCAGCGGCCTTCGACCTCAGCGAAGGCCCTGACGGGTCCGTCTGGATCGCGACCCACAGCGGTCTGGCGGTCGTCTCGCGCGAGACCGTGAAGGTCCACCACCGCGATACCGATCTGGTGACCGAGCATCTGTCCGCGGTCCTCGTCGACGACGCCGGCAACGCCTGGATCGGCGCCGAGTCGCACGGGCTCATGCGGGTAAACTCCACGGGCTTCACATCCTACGTCGAGTCGGATGGGCTCGCCTCGCCACGGATGGCCTCGGTGACCTTGTCGCCCGCAGGCAGGATCGTCGCCATCGCCCAGCCACCGGAGGACATGATCCACCTGCTCGAAGGCGACCGCTTCGTTCCCATCGAGATCCAGCTGCCCGAGCTCGGTCCCCGCCCCGGCTGGGGCATGAACCAGGTCACCTTCTTCGACCACGAGGGCAAGCTTCGGGTGCCCTCGCCGTACGGGCTCTTCCGCTTTCCGGTTGTTGCCGATCTTCACGCACTGCCGACTGTCTCCCCCGAGGCTCGATACCTACCCGACAACGAGGTCTTCCGCCTCTTCGAGGACAGCCGCGGCAATCTTTGGATCGGCGCCTTCGGCAGCAGCCGATAGCTCCGATGGGAGCGGGCCGCCGACACCATGCACAGCTACGGACCCTCGGAAGGGCTCCCCTTTCAGGCCGGCACTGCGTTCGCCGAGGGTCCCGACGGTGCGGTGTGGATCGGCTTCTACACCGGTGAGCTGGCTCGTTGGTCCACCGGCCGTTTCGAGGTCTTCAGCCCCGAGGACGGCATGCCCGGCGGGATGATCAACTGTTTGCATCCCGACCGGCGGGGCCGACTCTGGGCAGGAGGCTTGACCGGCGGCCTCGGACTGACCGCCGAGCCGACCGCGACCCGACCCCGATGGCGCGCCTTTACCACCCGCGACGGGCTCGCCAGCGACGCCGTCTTCAGCCTCGCCGAGGACCGTTTCGGACTGATCTACGCCGGAACCCTCAAGGGTGTCGACCGCATCGATCCCGACCTCAAACGAATCGACCACTACGACACCTCCTCGGGTCTGGTCAACAACCTCGTCGGGGGCGCCGGCACCGCGCCCGACGGCGATGTCTGGTTCGCCACGAATGGCGGCGTCAGCCGCTTCCGCCCGACCGAGCCGCAGTCTCACCCGTCGCCGGCAGTCTTCATCGATCGGCTGACGATCGACGGCACCGACCGTCCGGTCCCTCTGCGCGGTTCCGACTCGGTTACCGGCGTCTCGCTGCCGAGCCGGACCAAGGTGGTGGAAATCGGTTTTGCCGCTGTCGACCTCACCCCCGGATCGAGGCTCGACTTCGAGTTCAGCGTCGACGGAGGCACTGTCTGGACCGCAACTCACGGCAGACGCGAGGTCCGCCTCGCAGGTCTCGCTCCCGGCCGACGCACCATCGCGATCCGCGCCCGGCGAACCGACGGCACCGGCGGGACCGGCGGGACCGGGGCCCAGGTCCAGCTGAGCATCGCAATCCCTGTGTGGCGGCGATGGTGGTTCCTCACGGTTCTGATCGCACTGGCGGCGGCCGGCGCCTGGACCGTGCAGCGCTGGCGAATGTCCCGGCTCGAGGAGCTCCACCGCGAGCGCGGCCGCATCGCCGCCGACCTCCACGACGAGATGGGCCTGTCCCTGGCACGAGTCGCCTTTCTAGCGGACGTCGCCGGCCACACGACGGTTCAAGTCGAGACCGCCGAAACCCTCGCCGAGATCGGGACCACCGCACGGGATCTGGTGGATGCCACGTCGGACTTGGCATGGGCCCTCGACCCGCGGCACGACTCGGTGGCGGCGCTGGTCACCCGGTTGCGGCGGACGGCCTCGGAGGTGGCCGAGGGCTCAGGCGCCCGATTTGAGCTCGAGAGCGACTCCCTGGACGGCGTCCCCATGGGCTCGGCGGAGCGTCGTCACCTGCTGCTGATCCTCAAGGAGGCGCTTCGCAGCGCCTGCCGGCACGCCCGGCCTCGGGAGCTCCGCCTCGAAATCCGGCGGGAGCCGGCACAGCTCGTTCTCACTCTGGTCGACGACGGTGTCGGATTCGACCCGAATGCCGCACACAACGGCCAGGGGTTGGCCAGCATGCGTCGGCGGGCATCCGAGATCGGCGCCGAGCTAGTCATCGACTCGACGCCCGGCTCAGGCTCGCGGATCGAGCTCCGGGCGCCGCTGCTGATCGACGCATGAACATGCGCTGTCGATCCAGGGTCCGCGCCGGCATCATGGGATCTGGACGATGACCGGCGACACAACCCGTCTTTCCGTTGGCCTGGTGGAGGACGACCGACGCTTCCGCAGCGTCCTCGAGACCGTTCTGTCGCACACTCCGGACTTCGCGCTCGCTTTTGCCGCCGGATCGGTCGAGGCGGCGCTTCGAACGGAGCCTGCGATCATGCCTCGCGTCATTCTCCTCGACATTCATCTGCCGGGCGTGTCAGGAATCGAGGGAGTCGGACCGATCGGGGCGCGTTTCCCGGAAGCGGTGGTGCTGATGCTCACCGTCTTCGAGGACGAGGACCGCATCTTCGAGGCCCTGTGCAACGGCGCCGGCGGTTACCTGCTCAAGAAGACGCCTCCGGCGCGGCTCCTCGAGTACCTCGGCGAGGCCGCCACCGGGGGCGCACCGATGTCGCCGGAGATCGCCGCCAAGGTGGTCCGGCTTTTCTCCAGGCTGCCGCACCGTGTCACCGTGGAGGAGATCCTCACCGCGGTTGAGACCGACTTCCTGGCGCTCCTCGCCGACGGCCACAGCTACGCCACCGCAGCGACCAGGCTCGGGGTCAGCGTCAACACGGTGCGCAACTACGTCCGCTCGATCTACGACAAGCTTCACGTCCACTCCAAGTCTGAGGCGGTGTCCAAGGCGATGCGGGCCGGGCTCATCTGACCCGCACTCTTCCTGATTATCCCGAATTTTTCACCAGGGTTCGTCGCGAGGTTGGCGAGGTGCAGTGCAAAGTGGTGTTTGCGATCCGAGGCGCGCGGAGGCGTACTTGACAGTACGTTGAGCACGCCGAGGCGAGAAGACACCGCTGGGTGCTGTGCATCGCCGACCGCAACAGAAGTCTGGCGAATCGTCCGGGTTCATCCGCTGCGCGGTGCTTCCCGCGGTTCCCGACAAACCCTCATGAATGTTCCGGGCGACGCGAGGCCCGAAGATCCGAAGTGCATCATTCCTACAGACACTGACGCATGATTGTGCGTTGCACCCATCACAGTCCCGCACAGAAGATGAGGCTCGAACCCGAGGCCCGGATTCAGCCTCGAATGGAGGTGTCCCCCGATGTTCTCCCGACATCCGTTCTGCTGCCGCGTCACTGGAATCGCGATGATGCTGTCGATTCTCGGGCTCCCACTCGAGGCCGGCGATCGACGTGACGCCCCTGCCCACCCCGTGGAGTCGAATCTCCTGGCTCGGCGGATGCACCCCGAACCCGTGGACTCCGAGCAGCTGCGAGCCGGCATCGAGGCGGCGCTGCGGATCCCCGAGTGGCGGACGGTTGCTCACACCAAATCGGCCACCGAGTGGACCCGGGTCTCCGGCACCATTGTCGATCCGACGCCCGGCGTCGAGCACGACAAGATCGGCCGCATCCGTTGCGCCGCCTGGGCCTGGCACAACGGGCTCGGCGAGACGACGCTGTGGCTTGGGGCCTCGTCCGGCGGGCTCTGGTACCTCGGCCGCAACCCGATCGTCCCTATGCTGCGGATCTGGGCGCCGGTGAGCGAGAGCCTGCCCGGCTCGCCGTCGGTGGGGGCCTTCCTGGTCAAACCAGGCAACTCGAATGTGATTCTGGTTGGCACCGGCGACTGGGGGCGATCCGCCGACCCCGGCACCGGGCTCTACCGCACCACCGACGGCGGCAACAGCTGGACCCGGATCGCCATGAGCCCCGAGCCGTCCCACTTCTTCCGGCTGATGACCAACCCCGCGGACCTCAGCGGCATGCAGGTCTACGCCGCCACCAGCAAAGGGGTTTACATTTCCACGGACCTCGGGCTCAGCTGGGACCGCGTGCTCACCGGATCTGCGTCGACCGGAGTCACCGACATCGCGCGGGCGACGCCGAGCTCCGACTGGATTCTCGGAGTGCCCAACGTCGGCGTCGTGCGGTGCAGCATCCTGAGCACGCTGATCACAACCTGCACCAATGACACCGGGATCGGCGGCACCATCACCCGGGTCTCCGTTGCCGTGACACCGGCCAACACGAACTGGGTCTACGCCCTGGTTTCCGGCCCAGCCTCCGACCTCAACGGCATCTACCGCTCGTCGGACGGTGGCAGCACCTTCGTCGACATGGACCCGCGATACACCGGCGATCCCATCGCCTGGGGCCAGGCGAACCACACCCACGCCATCGCCGTCGATCCCACCAGCCCGGACCGCGTCGTCGTCGGCATGGCCGCCGCCCAGATGACCCGCAACGCCACCGCTGCCGCTCCGGCCGACGTGTGCTGGCAGCGAAACGTCGGCGTCACCGGATCGGGCTGCGACACCACCGGCTTCGATGCAGGTCACGTCGATCAGACCTCCATGGCCTTCATCCCGCAAAGCGTCGACCCGGGCAACACGGAGGTTCTCATCACGAACGACGGCGGCATCTACACCTACGACTGGGCCGTCGACAGCCACGACGACCGCTTCAACGAGTGGGGCCTCAATGCCTCCCAGACCTACAACCCGCGAACCTTCGACCTGTCGCGAACCGACCCCGACCGGCTCCTCGCCGGCCTGCAGGACAACGGCATGGTGCGCATCGGCCGCGGATCGGGCGGCGAAGGCTACCGTTTCCTCTTCGGCGGCGATGGCGGCGCGGCCTCGATTCACCCCTCCAACGAGGATCAGCTCGCCATGACCTCCGGAATGACCTACCACCGGTACTTCTGGCAGGGCGAAGGGCCCCAGGAGCTGATGGACGTCGGCCTGCCCGGCAGCGCCAGCCCATCGATGGTCTACAACCACATCGTCAACCTCCCCATCGTCCTCACCCACGACGGCCGGCACCTCTACTGGCGCTGGTCGTGGGAGGGCAACGGCGTCGCCTGGCGCTACGTCAACCCGCACCACCCATTGCCGTCGGATATCAACATCCAGGGCGTCGAGGCGGGCAGCGTCGATCCTCTCGTCATCTACATCACCGACTGGGACTCGGACACCAACGGCGTCGCGCTCTACGCCATGGAGGAGGGGGTCACCGGAACCCTCGGCGACATGAGCTGGGAGGATCGGACGCCGAGCGGCGCCCTTGTCCCCGACGTTCCCACGGGGGGCTGGGTCTTCGCCGACCGCTCGTCCGAGCACGGCAACTTCGTCACCTTTGCCACGGGAGGCCACCGCCCATCGCGGGTCTATCTCAGCCCCAGCAAGGGCGACAGCTGGTGGGACGTCACCGGCGACCTGAAGCAGGCCCTGCCGAACGTCGACTACTGGCAGCTCGTCATCCACCCCATGGACCAGCACCAGCAGTTCCTTGCCACCGAGGTCGGGGTCTTCCGCACCGACGACGCCGGCTTCCACTGGTACCGGTATATGGACGGGTTGCCGGCGGTGGTCAAGGTCCGCGCCATGCAGCTCCGCTCGACCGCGCCCGACGACGCCGAGCTCATCATCGCGACCTGGGGTCACGGGATCTGGGAGCGGAGCGTCGAGTTCCAGGAGGGCGCGCTGTTCGGCGACGGCTTCGAGATCGGAGCCGCCGATCGCTGGGACGGCGTCGTCAGAGCCGCCCCATGAGCGGCCCATCCCGGCCTGCGTCGGACGACCCGGCGCCGGCTCAGTCAGTCGTGATGCCCGACAGGGCGTAGGCGTGGTTGGGATCGTTGAGCTCGGCGAGCTCCGCCACCGCCTCCTCGACCTGACGAAGAACCTCGTCGAAGGCTGGGGACGGCGCCTCCTCGGGTTCGAAGGCGGCGATCGCCCGGACCGCGAGCTGCCTGAGAATCCGGTCCCGCAACGTCTCCTCCTTCTCGATGTAGCTGACCTCGTAGTCGTCGCCGAGGTCGGCGAGCTCGGCTGCCGCCGCAACCGCGTCGCTGAGGTTGCCGAGATGGTCGACGAGCCCGCGTTCGAAGGCGTCCTGACCGCTCCACACCCGGCCGCGGGCGATCGGATCGACCTCTTCGACGCTCATCCCACGGGATTCGGCGACCCGCTCGAGAAACTCGCGGTAACCGTGATCGATGACCCCTTGGATGAGCTCGCCGACCTCGGGCGGCAGCTCGCGGTCGGGCCGCACGCCGACCAGAGGCGCCGTACCGACACCATCGACCCGCGTCCCGAGAAGCTCGGCTAAGGGGCGCTGGTAGGTCGGGATCATGCCGAAGATCCCGATCGAGCCGGTGATCGTGCCCGGGTAGGCCCAGATCTGGTCGGAGGCGGTGCTGATCCAAAAGCCGCCCGAGGCCGCCACGCTGCCCATGGACGCGATGACCGGTTTGCCATCGGTCCGAGCCGCCTCGCACTCACGGCGGATGACCTCGGAGGCGAACGCGCTACCACCGCCCGAATCGACCCGCAGCACGATCGCCTTGACGTGGTCGTCGGTGCGCGCCTGGCGAATGAGGGCCGCCGTGGAGTCGCCGCCGATGGCCCCCGCTGGCTGGCTACCGTCGAGAATCGTGCCTCGCGCCACAACCACTCCCACCCGGTCGCCCTTGGCCTTGCGGCCGAAGCGGTCGTCGTCGAGGGTCGTGAGGTAGTCAGCGAAGGCGACCTGGTTGAAGCTGTGGCTGTCCTCGTCCTCGCCGACGAGCTCGACCAGGCGTTCGCGGACGCCGACCCGGGTGAGCGCGGCATCCACCAGGCCGAAATCGAGGGCGGCCTTGGCGGTGTCGCCACCGGCCTCGGCAACGAAGCGGGGGAAGTCGTGGGCGTACTCGTCGAGTCGCTCGGCGCTCAGGCCGCGGGCGGCCGCGACCTCGTCGAGGTAGATCCGCCACAGGTCACCGAGCCACTCGCGGTCCGCCTCTTTGGCCTCGGGCGACATGTCGTTGCGCAGAAAGGGCTCGACCGCCGACTTGTACTCGCCAACCCGGAAGACGTGAATGTCCAGGCCGAGCCGGTCGATCCCGTCCTTGTAAAACATCCTGTAACGTCCGAAGCCCTCGAGCACGACCATGCCCATCTCGTGGACCAGGATTTCGTTGGCGAAGGCCGCCAGGTAGTAGCCATCCTGGGTGTAGGTGTCGGCGGTGGCGACGACCCTCTTACCGGTAGTCTTGAAGTCGAGAATCGCGTCCCGCACATCCTCGAGCTTGGTCAGCCGGGCGCCCGAGAAGGCCGAAAGGTCGAGCACGAGCACCTTGACGCGGTCGTCCTCCTTGGCTGCGGCAATCGCATCGACCACGTCCTTGAGCAGCGTCTCGGGCCCCGCCGCACCGCGCGCCTCGTCGAGCATCCGCTCCACGGATCGCGCGCTGAGCTGCTCGACGAGCTGCCCCGTGGGGTTGATCACGAGGGCGGTGGTGTCGGCGATCTTCGGTCCGCCGCCGCCTATCAGCACCACCGCCGCCGCCACGAGGACCGCCGCCACCAGCAGGGTGAGCACGACCCTCACGGCCCAGTCGATGCCGCGCCAGGTCCCGCCGAGAATCCGCATCACTGTCGTTCGTCGCTCGGTCATCGTCGTCGCTCCTCTCTTCCGGTCATGGCGTCCGGCCTCGTCTGGACAACGACCGACCGCCTCCATGATGAACGTGAGCTCGGGCGCAGAGGTTCAGTCCTGGCCCTTTCCGTCCTCGACCGCGCCAGCCAACGACGGCAGTCACCGCGACCGGAGCTCCCGTTCGAGCTCTGCGGCTTCGACCGTCGCGGGGTGGGCCTCACCGAGCAGTTCCTTCCGTGCCGCGAGCACCCGGGCGGCCAGCTCGGCGGCTGCGGATCGATCGCCCTGAGCGGCCAGGGCCCGCGCCCGAGCGAGGCGGGCCTTGAGAACCTCCGGGTGGTCGGTCCCGAGAGTCGGGCCGCCTTCGCGCTCGGCACGCGCCGCGAGCTCGGCCGCATCGGTGTATCGGCCCTGCGCGATGCGCGCTCGCGCCAGGGTGACGAGGCTCGACAGCGTGTCCGGGTGGCCCTCGCCGCGGACCCGCACCTCGTCGTTCAGGATCGCCTCGATGTGCGCCGCCGCAGCCTCCGGCTTGCCGCTGCGCAGCTCGAGCTCGGCCAACGCGCTTGCCGTGCGCAGGGTGTCGCCGTCGTCCGGGCCGAGCGCCTCCCGCTGCCGCTGCAGGGTGGCCCGGTAGAGAGCCCCGGCCTCGTCGAGGCGTCCCTGGTCGCGAAGCACATCGGCCAGATAGCTCATCGAGAAGAGCAACCTCCGGGGATCCCCCGGCATGGTCTCGCGGACCGCGATCGCTCGACGGAGCCGGGTCTCGGCCTCGTCGAGACGGCCGAGCTGAGCCAGGGTCACGCCGAGGTTGTGGACGGCCATGATCGTCAGGTCGTGATTCTCGCCGAGGACCTGTACCCGTCCTTCCATCACGTCCCGCAGCAGCACCTCCGCCTCGGCGTAGCGCCCGATCTCAAGGTACGCTGCGGCGAGGTTGTTGGCGAGCACGAGGGTGTCAGGATGGTTCGGGCCAATCGTCCGGCGTCGGAGCTCGTACCCCTCCTTGAACAGCTCCGCCGCCTCGGCGTAGCGGCCACGGCTGAACAACGTGGCTGCAAGGGCGTTGGCCGAGCGAAGGGTGGCCGGGTGGTCCGGCCCCAACACCCGACGTCGAATCTCGAGCACCCTCCGGTCGAGGGGCTCGACCTCGTCGATCCTCCCCTCACTGTAGTAAAGATCGGCGAGGTGGTTGAGCGACGCGAGCGAGTCAGGGTGCTCCTCGCCGAGCGCCGCCACGCGAGCCTCGAGCACCGCCCGCAGCAGGTCCCCGGACTCCGCATAGAGCCCGAGGCGATGGTAGAGAACGCCGACGTCAGCGGCGGCCGCCATCGCCTCCCGGTCACGCGCCTCGGGCCAGCCGAGCAGCGTCGCCGCCCGTTCCAGGTGCTCCCGAGCATCTTCGTAGCGACCGAGGGACACGTAGGTATCGCCGATCGTCCGGCGGATCGCAGCCTCGATCTCGGGCTGGCCGGCGAGCTCCTCGTTCGACGCGATCCGCGCAGAGGCCTGCTCGAGGACGTCGGCCACCGCCACCTCCTCGCCCTGGGCCTTCTTCGGGTCGACCGACGACAGCAGCTCGGACAGGAAGTCCGACACCGCCACCGCCCGCGCCGCCTGGAGCTCGGCCTCGGCGCGTGCTCGCTCGGCAGCGCCGCGCAGGATCCACTCGCGGACGAGACCGGTGACCATGAGTGCGACCAGCGCCCCGGCGACGAGCACGCCGCTGCGGTGGCGGCGCAGAAACAGGCCGGCGCGATAGCCGAGGGTGCCGCGACGAGCGCGCACCGGCAGACCGTCGAGATGACGCTCGAGGTCTTGACCGAGCTGCTCCGCCGACGCGTAGCGTGCCTCCGGATCGGGCCGAAGCGCCATCAGGCAGATGGAGTCGAGATCGTGGGCGATGCGTCGCAACGCTCGTGGCCGAGCGACGCCGACCTCGGCCTCGGCGGCCTTGGCACGACGCGCTCGCAGTCGAGAGCTCGGGGTCGGCGGCAGCTCACGGCCGCCGTCGCGTCGGTCCGGCCGTTCGCCGGCGAGCAGCTCATACAGCACGACGCCGAGGGCGTAGACATCGGTTGCGGTGGTGACCGGCCCGCTCTCAAGCTGCTCGGGAGCGGCATACCCGGGTGTCATGAGCTGCTGGCCGGTCCGGGTCAGACCGGCATCGTCCGGCGCGTCGGCAAGCAGCTTCGCGATGCCGAAGTCGAGGAGCTTCACCCGGCCATCGCCATCGACCAGGATATTGCTCGGTTTGAGGTCGCGGTGGACCACCAGGTTACGGTGCAGGTAGCTGACCGCGTCGATGACCTCGAGCATCAGGCGGAGGACCCGCTCGACCGACAATGCCCGCGTTCGAACGTAGTGGGTGATCGGCTCGCCCTCGACGAGCTCCATGACGAAGTAGGGTCGGCCCTCGTCGGTGACCCCACCGTCGATGAGATGGGCGATGTTGGGGTGGGCAAGACCCGCCAGTAGCTGGCGCTCGGCGAGGAAGCGCGCCCGCAGCTCCGGGGTGTCCATGTCGCGGTGGAGAATCTTGAGCGCCACCTGCTGGTCGAACTCGCCATCGATTCGTTCCGCTCGGTAGACCGCGCCCATGCCACCGTGTCCGATAGCGGCGAGGGTCCGGTACGACCCGATCGCCATTCGCGGCTGGGCCGCGGTGTCGAGCTCGAGGGTCGCGACAGTGGCAATCTTGTCGGCAAGGGCGTCGAAGTAAACCGCCGCGTCGTCGTGAACCGCGAGCAGCTCGTCAAGCTCGCGGCGCAGTGCTCGATCGCCACCGCATGCATCGTCGAGAAAGGTCCCCCGCTCGTCCTCCGGCAGCTCGAGTGCTTCAGCCAGCAGCTCTTCGAGCCGGTCCAGGTCGCCCTCGCCCATGTCAGACCGCGGCCGTCCTCAGGGCTCGGAAGAGCCATGCCCGGGCGAGGCTCCAGCCGCGCTTGACCGTCGCCGTCGACACCGCCAGCGCTTCGGCGGTCTCCTCGACGGTGAGCCCTCCGAAGCAGCGGCACTCGACGATGCGGGCCAGACGAGGATCTCGCCGTTCGAGGTTGTCCAGCGCCTGGTCGAGCGCAAGAAGCTCCTCCGACCGCTCGGTCGACACCAGCATCGAGTCCACCAGGGTCGCAGGCGCCCGCCCGCCGCCCCGCTTCTGGCGCCCGTGCCAACGGGCGTTGTCGATGAGGATGTTGCGCATCGCCTTCGAGGCGAGCGCGTAGAACTGGCGACGGCTCGCGAAATCGGCCGAGACATCGGCAAGCTTGAGGTAGGCCTCGTGCACCAGGCTTGTCGTTCCCGGCGAGTCAGCGCCTCGCCAGCGGACCCTGTTGGCGTGGGCCAGCCCCTTGAGCTCGCCGTAGACGAGGGGCATGAGCCGCTCGAGAGCGGCCGATCGTCCCACCCCGTGCTCGTCATCGAGCTGGGCGAGAAGGCGCGTGATTTCCCCGAGGTCGTCCATGGATTCCGGTGCGTCCAGACCTCTCAAGAGGATCCATCCACGCAAGACCCCGGCCAGATGGTGGTCGCAGGCATTTCCGGAGGTCATGCGCGGCGGGTCGTTCCCTAGAAATCATAGCAAAAAACGGCCTTCGTGACCTTCGCGCGACGTGCGGTCGCCTGCGTTGCTGAGCTTCCGATGCCCACGTCCGCCCTCGGCGCCGAGCGGTGATCCCCCTTCTGGAAAAAAGTCGTTCGAATGGGCAGAGGGCGAGACTTAACGAGTCATCAGCACCATCGCGGGATCGCGGTTTCGCCGTCGAAAGGAGCTTGGCCATGACACGTGGATCCAACCTGTTGTTGTCGGCATTCCTCGCGGTTCTCGTCGGCGTCATCACCGTGGTGGATGCCGGGGCGTTGGAGGACTCTCCTCGAGTGCCCCTCTCCTTCAACGAACGAGTTGCCGCCGTCGAACACATCGAGGACGTCTACTGGGCACATCGCATCTGGCCCGAGGCGAACCCCGGGTCCAAACCGCGACGCGACGAGCTCACGTCCCACGAGCAGATCGTCGCCAAGGTCGAGCGCTCGCTGCTGCTCGAGGGCGTCCTCGAACAGGTGTTCGGTGAGCATCTCACCGACCGTCGGATCCAGGTCGAGCTCAACCGGATCGTAAAGAACACCCGACACCCGGTGTTGCTCAACGACGTGTTCGCGGCACTTGACCACGATCCGGTGCTCATCGCCGAGTGCTACGTTCGACCACGCTTGGTCGAGCGCCTGGTGCATGAGCGTTTCGCCTGGGATCAATCGATCCACGCCGATCTGCGCGGGCTCGCTCTGGCCGAGCTGGCCGGCAGCCGGCACGTAGGAGATCTTGCGGGCTCGAGCGCGGAGATCTCCGAGAGCACCTGGATGGTGACCCGAGCGAGCGCCGTCGGCGAGCCGCCGCAAAGCGGCGTCATCGAGCTCAGCCCAGACGAGTGGCCGACCCATACCCGAAAGTTGGCAGGACGATTCCGAAAGGACACTCCTGGTGGGCCGGACGCGCCGGTGCCGTTCGACCCCGGCGAGCTCCTTGCCCGGCAGGCAGGGCAAGGAGTCTCGCCCCTTTTCGAAACCGCCGGCGGCTTTGCCGTGGTCGAGATCCTCGAGGCGACGGACGGCCGACTGGTTGTAGCCACGGCCACCTGGGCCAAGATGGCGTTCGCCGATTGGCTGCAGGGCATCGAGAACGAGCTCGTGCCGGCCATGCCGCCAGCCGGCTCCTACACCCTGCCCAAGCTGGCGAGCGGCGACCCGTGCATCGACGACACCTGGATGCCCACCGCCGGCAGCGGTCCGCCTCCTGCGGCCTCGAATCTCGAGGCGGTGTGGACCGGGAGCGAGATGGTCGTCTGGGGCGGCTACGACGGCAGCGCTGCGATCGACACCGGTGGTCGCTACGACCCGGCGGCCGACAGCTGGCTCCCGATCTCGACAAGCGATGCGCCATCTGTCAGGTATGCCCACACGACGGTTTGGACCGGTACGAAAGTGATCGTCTGGGGCGGCTACGACGGCAGCTCCGCGATTGACACCGGCGGGCGCTATGATCCGGTGACCGACAGCTGGGCGCCCGTCGAGACGACTGGCGCTCCGTCGGCTCGCTGGGGCCAGCTCGCGGTCTGGACCGGGTCGACCATGATCGTCTGGGGCGGCTACGACGGGTCCGTGTACTTCGACACCGGGGGAGCCTACGACCCGGTCACCGACAGCTGGACTGCCACGTCCACCACCGGCGCACCATCCCCCAGGTATCTCTGCGCGGTTGTGTGGAGCGGCAGCGAGATGATCGTCTGGGGCGGCTACGACGGCAGCCAGACGTACAACGATGGAGGCCGGTACGACCCGGTCGCCGACAGCTGGACCGCCACCGCCACCACCGGCGCCCCGATCGGGCGCTACTACAACCTCGGGGTGTGGACCGGGAGCGAGATGATCGTCTGGGGCGGCCACAGCGGGTCCACTCCGCTCAACGACGGTGGCCGGTACGACCCGTTAGCCGACAGCTGGACCTCCGTCAGTACCTCGGGAGCGCCAAGCATGCGCTACACATTCGCCCTGGTGTGGAGCGGCACCGAGATGATCGTCTGGGGTGGCTACAGCGGGTCCACTCTGCTCAATGACGGTGGCCGTTACGATCCGACCAGCGACAGCTGGACCGCGACCAGCTCTTCCGGCGCCCCGTCCGCCCGCCGAACCCATACGGCAGTGTGGACCGGGAGCGAGATGATCGTCTGGGGTGGTGCCAGCGGGTCCACCATATTCAACGACGGCGGCCGCTACGACCCGACCACCGACAGCTGGATGGCGACCTCCATGGGCAGCGCGCCGACCCGCCGCCAAGTCCATTCGGCCGTATGGACCGGCGCCGAGATGATCGTCTGGGGTGGATACGACGGATCGAACACGAATACCGGCAGCCGCTACGACGCCGCCGCCGATACCTGGCTTGCGACCACGACCGATGGCGCACCAAGCGGTCGCCACAACCACACGGCTGTGTGGACCGGCGCCGAGATGGTCGTCTGGGGCGGTTGGGCCGGCTCGCCCAACTACTTCAACACCGGGGGCCGGTACGATCCGGTCACCGACAGCTGGACCGCAACGACGACCACGGGTGCCCCGGCAGCACGAGAGCGCCACACTGGTGTGTGGACCGGCGCCGAGATGATCGTCTGGGGCGGCTTCAACGGAAGCTCTCAACTCAACACCGGCGGCCGGTACGATCCGGTGGCCGACAGCTGGGCGGCAACGACCACGAGCGGCGCCCCGAGCTCGAGGTTCATTCACACGGCGGTGTGGGCGGAAGACGAGATGATCGTCTGGGGCGGCACCGCCGGTTCTCCTGTGAACACCGGGGGCCGGTACGACCCGGTCGCCGACAGCTGGACGGCCACATCGACGGGCGGCGCGCCGAGCTCCCGTTACTATCACTCGGCCGTGTGGACCGGCGCCGAGATGATCGTCTGGGCCGGATGGAATGGCACAACGTTGTACGACACCGGGGGCCGCTACGACCCCACCTCCAACAGCTGGCAAGCGATGTCCACCGCCGACGCACCAACGGCCAGACTTGTTCCCGGCATGGTGTGGACCGGCAGCGAGGTCGTGACCTGGGGAGGAACTGATGCCATCGTGTCCTTCACTTCCGGAGGTCGTTACGACCCGATCGCCGACAGCTGGAGCCCCACCGCCCTTGGTTTTGCGCCGCCACCGGCCCGAAATTCCCCCGCCCTTTGGACCGGCACCGAAATGATCGTCTGGGGCGGCTGGGATTCAAGCCGCGATCTCCTGCGCGACACCGGCGGCCGCTACTGCGCCTCCGGCGTGCTCGGCATCGACTACGGCGACGTGCCCGACCCCACTTACCCAACCCTGTCGTTCTCCGACGGCGCCCGGCACGCCTCCTACGGAGTACTCTTCCTCGGCGCGTCGGTGGACTACGAGACGGACGGCCAGCCCACCGCCGGCGCCGACGGCGACGACCTTGACGGCACCGACGACGAAGACGGTGTGGTCTTTACCTCGGCTCTCCGGCTCGGCCTCGATGCGACCCTCGACGTCACCGCCTCGGCCACCGGCGTCCTCAACGCCTGGATCGACCTCAACGCCGACGGCGATTGGGCCGACGCCGGCGAGCAGGTCTTCACCGACACCGCACTGGTCGCGGGAGTCAACAACCTGCAGGTTGCCGTGCCGCTCAGCGCGACCCTCGGCACGACCTTCGCCCGGTTCCGGCTCGACTCCACAGGTGGCCTGATGCCGACCGGACTCGCCGGCGACGGTGAGGTCGAGGACTACGCGGTCACCGTCGAGCCGTCAGCCGAGCTCGGGGTGACGATCGTCGACGAACCCGACCCGGTGATCCAGGGCACGACCCTCACCTACGTCGTCAAGGTGGCCAACGGTGGCGGCCTCGACGCAACCGGGGTGGTTCTCACCGACACCCTCGACGGCAACACGAGCTTCGTGTCGGCGAGCCTGCCGGCGTGCAGCCACAACGCAGGCGTCGTCACCTGCGACCTGGGCTCGGTGGTCGGCGGCGGCTCGGCTGAGGTCGAGATCGAGGTCACCGTGGCCGGGGGCTTCACCGGACTGCTCACCAACGGGGCGTCGGTGGTCCTCAACGAGGGCGATCCGGTGCCGGCCAACAACAGCGACAGCGAGACCACCGAGGTGGTGGCGCCCGGCGACCTGGTCTTCGCCGACGACTTCGAGATCGGCACGGCCGATAACTGGTCGAGCACCGTCGGCGGCTGACGGTCGGGAAGCTGACCCTTCGCCGGCCCGCCGACCCGGTTTCCGGATCGGCGGGCCGCTCTTTGTTCATCGACGGTCGTCGTCGATGATGGTCTGAACCCCGGACTCGATGATCCTTTTCGTCGCCGAATGTCGTCTGAAGAGACAAAGGCCGGGAATCAGCACCGGACCCCGCATCATCCTGGCCACACGTTGCACGGCGAAAGGAGCCCGTCATGTCTCGCTTGTCGTATCTGTTGCTTGCGGCCGTCGTTGCCGCGGCTGTCTGTTTCTTGCCTGCAGCAGCCGCGGGCGGCGACGAAACCCAGGGTCGGCAGGTTCTCACCTTCGACCAGCGGGTCGCCGCCTTCGAGGCGATCGAGGACGTTTACTGGTCTCACCGGATCTGGCCGGAGGCGAACCCGGAGCCGAAGCCCGAGCGCCGCCGGGTCGTCAGCCGGGCGCAGATCGTCGCCAAGGTCGAGCGCTCCCTGCTGCTCGAGGCGGCGCTCGATGACGTCTGGGGGATCAGGTTGACACCAGCGCAGATCCAGGCGGAGCTCGACCGGATCGCCGCGCACACCCGGAACCCCGAGCTGCTGCGCGACGTGTTCACCGCTCTCGACCACGACCCGTACGTGATCGCAGAGTGCTATGTCCGACCGAGGATGGTGGAGCGACTGGCGGTCGACCGGTACGGATCCGATTTCGAACTTCACCGGTCGCTCCGCGACCGTGCCCTCGACGCACTCGACCTGGGAGGCACCGCCACGCAACTGAAGGCGTCGGGTGCGGCGAGCACGACCCTTCGGATCGCTCGACTCGACCCGACCGACAGCGGTGCCGGGCCGGCCCGAGTGGACGACGTCCTTCAACTGTCCGCGAAGGAGTGGGGCGACACTGTTCGCCAGCTCGCCGCCCGCTTCCAGACCGACCCTCGGTCAAACGCTGTGGCCCTGAATGAGAGCGAGACGATGCGTTTCCTCGAGCGCCAGGTCGGCAACGGGCCGTCGCCGCTGTTCGAAACGATCGAGGCGTTCGAAGCCGTCGCCATCGTCGAGATGGGCCGGGAGTGGATGACCGTTGTCCAGTATTCGTGGCGAAAACGCCCGGTCGCCGAGTGGCTGCTTCAGGTCGAGGCCACCCTGCGCCCGTTCGACCCGCCGGCGGGTCGCTTCGAGCTGCCGTCGATCAAGGCTGCCGCAATCTGCACCGACGGGGAGTGGGCCTCTGCCCCGGAGCTGCCCGATGTCGTTCCGACCGCGCGCTACGACCACTCCGCGGTGTGGACCGGGACCGAAATGATCATATGGGGCGGATGGACCAATACCGGCGCCCGGTACGACACGGCGGCCAACGACTGGACGCTGGTCACCACCACCGGCGCCCCGACCAGCAGAAAGGCCCACACCGCGGTCTGGACCGGCAGCGAGATGATCGTCTGGGGCGGCGACAACTCGGGCGTGTTCAACACCGGAGGCCGTTACAACCCGGCCACCGACTCCTGGACCACGACGACCACCACCGGCGCGCCTGCGGCTCGTGAATGGCACACGGCCATCTGGACCGGGTCCGAGATGATCATCTGGGGTGGCTGGCCGGCCACGAACACCGGCGGCCGGTACGATCCGCTGACCGACAGCTGGATCGCCACCACAATCACCGGGGCGCCGACCGCGCGCTACGACCACACCGCGATCTGGACCGGAAGCGAGATGATCGTCTGGGGCGGCGATTACACCAACTCGGGCGGCCGATACGACCCGTCCACCGACAGTTGGACGGCGACCTCGATGACTGCCGTTCCGACAGGCAGGTCGTCTCACTCAGCCGTCTGGACTGGCGCCGATATGATCATTTGGGGGGGGAACGCCGGCGGCCACTATGACACCGGGGGCGTGTACAACGTCGCCACCAACAGCTGGACCGCAACCTCGATGACCGGCGTCCCCCTGGGCATGCAGAACCACGCCGCGGTGTGGACCGGGACCGAGATGGTCGTCTACGGCGGCACCCCCGGCACACTCCAGAGCAGCGCCGGGCGGTACGATCCGGCGACCGACTCCTGGGCAACCGTGACCGTAGTGGGGACCCCGCCCGCACGGGTTGCGCCGACCGGAGTTTGGACCGGGTCGGAGATGATCGTCTGGGGCGGCTACGTGCCGAGCGCCGGCGGCGTCTCCAGCGGCGGACGCTACGACCCGTCGACCGACGTATGGACTCTGACTGCCGGAAGCTCCGCACCCCTCGGTCGGTCGGAGCATGGCGCCGTCTGGACCGGGTCGGAGATGATCTTGTGGGGTGGAATCGCGAGCTCCGCCTACACGACCACGGGCGGCCGATACGACCCGGCGGCAGACGACTGGGTCGCGACCTCCGTCAGCGGAGCGCCGAGCGCCCGACTTCTGCCATCGGCGGTCTGGACCGGCAGCGAGATGATCGTCTGGGGCGGTTGGACGGCGGGGACGTTCCAAGGAACGGGTGGCCGGTACAACCCGGCCACCGACAGCTGGTCGAGCACCTCGAACACCGGCGCCCCGAGCGCGAGGCAGTCCCACATCGCGGTCTGGACCGGGTCAGAAATGATCATCTGGGGAGGCTACACCGGCGCGACGACCGACACGGGAGGCCGGTACGACCCGGTTGCGGACAGCTGGAGCGCGACGACGACGACGAACGCCCCGTCGGCGCGGTGGAATCACTCCGGAGTCTGGACCGGTGACCGCTTGATCGTCTGGGGCGGGTACGGTTCGGCGTATCTCAACGACGGCGGCGTCTACGATCCCCAGACCGATACCTGGACGGCCACGACGACGACCGGCGCACCGAGCGGACGCAACTACCACTCTGCGGTGTGGACCGGCAGCGAGATGATCATCTGGGGCGGGTACGCGAATTGGCAGCAGAACACTGGAGGCCGGTACGATCCGGCGACCGACTCGTGGTCATCGACAACCACATCCGGTGCTCCGGCCGCCCGGTACCGGCACTCCGCGGTCTGGACGGGGTCCGAGATGATCGTCTGGGGAGGATACGCCAACTCGAGCTTCAACTCCGGGGGCAGATACGACCCGGGTACCAACAGCTGGACCGCGACGACCCTCACCGGCGCGCCGACACCGCGAATCAAACATTCCTGCGTCTGGACGGGGTCCGAGATGATCGTCTGGGGCGGCTCCAATCGGGAGAATGACGGCGGACGCTACTGTGCCGTCACCATCCTCGGCACCGACTACGGCGACGCACCGGACCCCTGGTACCCGACCCTGCTGGCCTCGGACGGCGCCCGCCACCTTCTCTTGGGAAGCGTGTACCTCGGCCTGTCGGTGGACCCAGACGCCGACGGGCAGCCGACGGCCGACGCGGACGGCGACGATACCGACATCGAGGGGGACGACGAGGACGGCGTGGTCTTCACGTCGAAGGTCATCCCGGCCGAATCGGCCGAGCTGGATGTCACGGCATCGGCATCGTGTCTGCTCAACGCCTGGCTGGACTTCACGGCCGACGGCGATTGGGACGATGCCGGCGAGCAGATCTTCACCGACGAACCGCTCGTTGCCGGCACCAATGCGCTGAGCTTCCTGGTCCCCGCCGACGCGAGCCAGGGTTCCGATACCTTCGCCCGTTTTCGCGTCGACACCGGCGGCGGGCTGCTGCCCTCCGGTGAGGCAGCCGACGGCGAGGTCGAGGACCACCCGGTCGCCATCGAGGAGCTCGACTTCGGCGACGCGCCGGACCCCACCTTCTCCACTCTGCTGGCGTCGGACGGCGCGCGACACGTGCTCGGGTCGGGGCTCTTCCTCGGCACTCTGGTCGATGCGGAGCCCGACGGACTCCAGTCGACCTGGGCTAACGGCGACGACATCGACAACAGCGATGACGAGGACGGCGTCAACATCGGTCTGTTGCCCGTCGGCAACCGCGCTTCGGGAACCATCACCGCATCGGCCGCGGGTCTCGTGAACGGTTGGATCGACTACAACGCCGACGGGGACTGGGACGACGCCGACGAACAGCTCTTCACCGACTACGCCGTGTCTTCCGGCAGCAATCCCTTCACGTTCACGGTCCCCGCAACTGCAGTCCCCGGGCACGTCATCGCCCGCTTCAGGATCAACAGCGTCGGAGGTCTGTCCCCGACCGGGTTGGCCGCGGACGGCGAGGTGGAAGACCACGCCCTTCAGGTCGTCGAGCTCGACTGGGGCGACGCCCCCGACCCGAGCTACCCGACCCTGGGCACATCCCAGGGCGCCTACCACATCATCAGCAGCGGAGACCCCTACCTCGGCTCGTCCATCGACGGTGAGGTTGACGGCCAGCCGACCGTTGATGCGGACGGCGACGACACCGGCGGTATCGACGATGAGGACGGCATCGTCTTCACCTCTCCGCTCGGTCCCGGGTTCGACGCGACCTTCGAGGCCACCGCGTCCGGCGCCGGCCTGCTCGACGCGTGGGTCGACTTCAACCGGGACGGCGACTGGGCCGATGCCGGTGAGCACATCTTCGACGGACAACCGTTGGTCGCCGGCGTCAACCCGTTGAGCTTCCCCGTGCCTGCCGACGCGGTCCTCGGTTCGAGCTACGCGCGATTCCGATTCTCGACGACCGACGTTCCGTCATTCAGCGGCGGGTGGTTCAACGGAGAGGTCGAGGACTACCTGGTGGAGATCATCGAAGGGCCGGACCTGGAGGTCGAGATGACGGCGTCCGCAGAGCCCGCTCCGTCGGGCAGGCCCCTGACCTACACCATCACCGTCACCAACAACGGGCCGTTGACCGCCACGTCGGTAACCGTCACCGACACGCTGCCGGTTGAGCTCATCTTCGTCTCCTCGACTCCGGGTTCACCGGACTGCACCTTCAGTACCGACACGGTGACGTGCGACCTCGGCACCATGGCGGCCACCGACACCGCGCAGATCACCGTCGAGACGGTCCTTGACCATCCGGTGTGGGGCGGTTTCTCGAACGCCGCTTCGGTGACAGCCAGCGAGACCGACCCGAACCCGTTGAACGACACGGCGACGGTGGACAGCTTGATCGGAATCTTCATCGACGGCTTCGAGACCGGCACCACCGATCGGTGGGACGATACCGTGGGCGGCTGACCGGACACGAATCCCCACCGACCGCAATCCGCCGGTCCGATCTCGCGTCGGATCGGCGGAGTTCTTTCGCCTACCTCGGAAGGCATCGACACAGAGTGTTTCTGCTCCACGGCGACTCAACCGCGTCAGCGTTCGAGGTGTGATTCTGATGATCCGCTTCGCCACGAAACAACGTCTGAATGTGCAAGGGCCGAGATTCAGCACCGGACTCCGCATCATCCCGGTACGCAGCTCGCGATTGGAAGGAGCCACGTCATGTCACGGAACCGTTTCCCGCATTGCACATCTCTCTCGACCGCCGCGCTTGGCGCCGTGTTCGTCTTCGGCGTCGCCCACGCCGGCGACCTGCCGGCGTCGCCTCCGGCGGCCGAGCATGACATCAGCCGGATGCACGCTGACTACCGCGGCGAGCTCGGCTTCCTGATCGAGCAAGGCGTCGCCGAGCCCCTGTCGCTGGCCACTGCCGACTTCGACGAGGACGGCATGCCTGATCTGGTCGTGGGTTACGGCGACGGTCTTGCCGGACTCGTCGCCGTGCACCGCGGAAACGCCGAGGCGGTGTACCCGAGACCGGGTCGTGAGGCGGGCGAGGCTTTCCAACCAGTGGCAGAGGTCTTCGTTGCACCGCGAAGGGCAGAGCTCGTGGGCGCCGGCGATTTCGACGCCGACGGCCACTTCGACGTCGTGGTCGGGACCCTGGGCGAGACCGCTCTTCGGCTCCTGCGAGGCGACGGCGCGGGCGCCTTCGCCGAAGCCGACAGCGTGCCGCTCGACGGCGAGCTCACCGCGATGGCGGTGGGCGAGGTCAACCGCCGTGACGGACTGGCCGACGTCGTGGTCGGCGTCGACGGAGTCGGTGGACCGCACCTGTTGGTCTTCGAGTGGCCGGAAGGCGCGCTGCGGGGCGAGCCCGAGCGGGTGGAGCTGGATCGGCCGGTGACGGGGGTCGAGCTCGCCAGGGCGGACGATAACGGGTTGTATGACATCGTGTTCCGGGCGGAACACCAAGACGGTATCGTCCGCGGCCGGGATCGGCGACTGACTTCGATTGCGGCTGTGCAAGCCGCGATACTGCCTGCTCGGGCGGAGCAGGGGTGGCGGGCGGCGACCAAGAATTCCGATATCCGGGAGATCGGCGACCAGCTCGAGAGCCGGGACGACGTCGTCGCGGCGGTTCCCATGCGACTCAATCGGGATGCCATCCCGGATCTGGTGGCGATCGTCCGGGGCGAACCCGTTCCCCTGGTGGTCAAGAGCCTGAGCCGTGCTGTCTACACCGTAGACTCGACGGCGGACGATTCCGACTTCCTCGCCGGGGACGGCGTGTGTGACACCAACGATTCTGTGGGCGACGGTCCGTGCACGCTGCGCGCCGCCATCGAGGAGGCGAACGCCACCGCCGGCGCCGACGCCGTCGAGTTCGACATCCCGGGGATCGGGCCGCACACCATCCAACCCGGATCGGAGCTGCCGGAGGTCACCGAAACCCTGACCATCGACGGCTTCACCCAGCCGGGCGCAAACGCGAACACTGTCGCCTTCCCGGGCGCCATGGACAGCGTCCTCACGATCGAGCTCGACGGAATCAACGCCGGGCTCCGGACCTCGGGTATCGTCATCACCGCGGACAGCTGCACTGTGCGTGGGCTGGTGATCAACCGGTGGGACACGGACTCGTCCCACTACGGAGGACACGGCATCGAGCTCCACCTGGCGTCGAACAACATCGTCGAGGGCAACTACATCGGCTGCGATCCCACGTGCACGACGCAGCGCATCAACCGGAAGTGCGGCATCCTCATGGGCGGCTCGAGCGGCAACACGGTCGGTGGTACCGCGCCGGCCGCGAGGAACGTGATCTCGGGGAACTACTTGGGCGTTCGCGTCCAGGCTTCCGAGGCCCTTATTCAGGGCAACTTCTTCGGGACCGATCCCAGCGGCACGATGCGCGTGAACTTCGTCGCGGGAACCAATGTGGAGGTCGACAGCGGATCGGCGACCACGATCGGCGGCGGAGCGCCCGGCGAAGGGAACCTGGTCACGGGGATGCAGGGTTACGGCGTGAGGCTGTGGAACTGGACCGCCGACAACCTCATCCAGGGGAACATCATCGGCCCGGACCGCACGGGAACCGCGGAGCTCCAGAACTCCACGGGGATCGAGCTCGATCGGGCGTCGAACACCCTCATCGGCGGCACTGCACCGGGGCAGGGCAACTTGATTTCCGGCAACCATGATGACGCGATCAGAGTTGGGGACATTGCCGGCGCGGAGATCCTCGGCAATCTCATCGGCGTGGCCATTGACGGGGTCACCGCCTTGGACAACTGGGGCAGCGGTATCGAGGTCCGAGGCAGCGGTGTCCAAATCGGCGGAACCCTTCCTGGAAGCGAGAACATCGTCGCGCACAACGGCCTCTTCCTGGGCAGCGGCGTGGATGTCCCATGGACGACCACGACTGGTGTCTCGATCCTCGGCAACCTGATCTACGGACACGATGCTCAGTGTCACCTCGGGATTGACTTGGGGGGAGACTACGTGACGCCGAACGATCCCGGAGACGGCGACAGCGGAGCCAACAACCTGCAGAACTTCCCGGTCGTCACGGAGGTCCTGGGAGGGGGCAACGTCGTCGTGGGGACCCTCGACAGCACGCCGAACACCGACTTCCACCTCGAGTTCTTCGCCAATTCCGCGTGCCACTCCTGGTACGGCCACGGTGAGGGTGAGCTCTTCCTTGGATCCGACACCGTCACCACCGACGGTGCCGGCGCAGCGGCCTTCGCGTCGGCTGTGACGACCGCAGCTCCGATCGGCAGCTTCGTCACCGCCACGGCCACCGCTCCGGATGGCAGTACATCGGAGTTCTCGGCCTGCTTCGAGTTCACTGTCGCCGCCGACCTCGGCATCACCAAGGACGACGGAGTCACCTCTGTCATCCCCGGCAGCCAGGTGACCTACATCATCGAGGCGTCGAACGCCGGTCCTGACGACATCTCGGGTGCGACGGTGACCGACGTGTTTCCGGCGGAGCTGAGCTGCAGCTGGACCTGCGTCGGCTCGGGCGGCGCCGCGTGCACGGCCGGTCCGGTTGCCGGCGACATCGGCGACACCGCCGACCTGCCGGTCGGCGGCACGGCGACCTACACGGCGGTGTGCGACCTCGACCACACCGCATCCGGATCGCTGTCCAACACCGCCGCCGTTGCGGCGCCGGTCGGCGCCACCGACCCGAATGCCGCCAACGACTCGGCGACCGACATCGACACGATTCTCGAGCTCGACTACGGCGACGCGCCCGATCCCACCCACCAGACCCTGTTCGCGTCCGATGGCGCGCGTCATGCGCTCGGCAGATCGCTCTACCTGGGTTCGTCCGTCGATGCCGATTCTGACGGGCAGCCGACGGCTGCGGCCGACGGCGACGACCTCGACGGGACCGACGACGAGGACGGGGTGGTCTTCACCTCCACCGTGCTCACCGGTCTCACCGCGAGCGTCGAGGTGACCGCTTCGGCGGTCGGTCTGCTCAACGCCTGGGTCGACTTCAACGCCGACGGCGACTGGCTCGACGCCGGCGAGCAGATCTTCTCAGACGAGCCCCTGGCTGCCGGGATCAATCCGCTCGTCTTCCCGGTGCCCGCAGCTGCGGTTTTGGGGGAGACCTTCGCGCGCTTCCGCGTCGACACCGCGGGCGGGCTCGCCCCCGCTGGCCTCGCGGTTGACGGAGAGGTCGAGGACGAACGGCTCGAAGTCCGCTTCTCGGCCGTCGAGGTGCCGATCTCCGGTCAGACCACGAGCTACAGCCCTGGCGACGATGGCGCCTACCAAAGTGGTGTCCCCTGGCCCGAGCCTCGGTTCACCGACCACGGCGACGGCACGATGACTGACGAGCTCACCGGCCTCATGTGGACCCAGGATAACGTCACCCCCGGCCCGGCGGTGTGCACGCCGGGGATCCAGAAGAACTGGTTCGACTCGTTGGCCCACGTCGACTGCCTCAACGCCAATGCGTACCTCGGCTACACCGACTGGCGCATGCCCAACGCCATCGAGATCATGAGTCTGGCCAACCACGAGGAGACCGATCAGCGGACATGGCTCGCCAGCCAGGGATTCACTCTGACTCCTTGGTATTACTGGTGGTCGTCGACGACAGGGGCATCGAGCATTGCCGCGACCTGGGTCCTCGGTCTCGACGGAACCGACGGGTTCTACCAAAAGACCAACTCCTCCGGCACTACCCTGTGGCCGGTGCGCGGCAGCTCGGCGGGCAGCCCGGCGCCGCTGCCGAAAACCGGTCAGATCCGGTGCTGGAACTCCAGCTACAGCGAGATCCCCTGCTCTGGAACCGGCCAGGACGGCGACCACCGGGCAGGGATCGAGTGGCCGTCGCCGCGGTTCGAGGTCGCGGGGGAGTGCGTCACCGACCGGCTCACCGGACTCATGTGGACCAGGGACGGGAGTCCATTCGGAACCCAGAACTGGTGGGATGCCCTGGATTCCGCCTTGAGCCTCGACCTTTGCGGCTACAGTGACTGGAGGCTCCCCAGCCGCCTGGAGGTGAAGACCCTGAACCACTACGACCGGCGAACGGGCCCGGTGCCGCCGACGATGATGGAGTGGTGGGAAAGCCAGGGCTTCGTCAACGCCACCAGTTACCAGCCCTGGTCCGGCACCTCGCAACCCACCAACCCGCTGACCCGGGCTTTCCAGATGATCGGTGGAGACTTCAAGAACGATGGCGATTTCGCCATCGCATGGCCGGTTCGCGGCAACCTCAACGCGGCTGTCGCCGACCTTTCGGTCGAGCTTTCGGACTCACCCGACCCGGTCGCTGCCGGTGAAGCCCTCACCTACTCGGTGACCGCATCGAACCTCGGACCATCGACGGTGGACGAGGTCACGATCACCACGATGCTGGACGCCGGCACGGTCTTCGTCAGTGCCTCGGGATCCGGCTGGACCTGTGGCGAGGACTCGGGAGTCGTCACCTGCACCCACGGCACTCTCGCAGTCGGGCCTGCGCCGTCGATCTCGATCGACGTGACTGCCCCCAACTCGCCGGGCGCGACCCTTACCAGCTCAGCCTTGGTGGACTCGCCGCGAGGCGACCCGGAGCCGGACAACAACGCCGCCGAGCAGGAAACGACGATCGTCGGGTTCGACTTCGGCGACGCGCCGGATCCCGGCTACCCGACGCTGCTGGCGTCGGACGGGGCGCGGCACACAATCGGCGGAGGGCTCTACCTCGGCAGCTCCATTGACGGCGAGGCCGACGGCCAGCCGAGCGCCCTCGCCGACGGCGACGATCTCGACGGCACTGACGACGAGGACGGCGTGGTCTTCACCTCGGGCCTCGGACTCGGGCTCGGTGCGTACCTCGAGGTCGAGGCTTCGGCCGCCGGCCTGCTCAACGCATGGGTCGACTTCAACGCAGACGGGGACTGGACCGACGCCGGCGAGCAGATCTTCACCGACCTGCCGGTCGTCGCCGGGATCAACTCGTTGTCGTTCTCCGTGCCGGCAGCCGGCACGATCGGGCCGACCGGCGCCAGGTTCAGAATCGACTCCTCGGGCGGCCTGTCGCCCACGGGCGCGGCCTCGGATGGCGAGGTCGAGGACTACCTGGTGGAAATCATCGAAGGGCCGGACCTGGAGGTCGAGATGACGGCGTCCGCAGAGCCCGCTCCGTCGGGCAGGCCCCTGACCTACACCATCACCGTCACCAACAACGGGCCGTTGACCGCG
>Ga0316576_10000060_pt1 | contig 35094 bp, 27 predicted proteins | sample S0NA_FD_203075 | JGI IMG/M metagenome (GOLD analysis project Ga0316576, IMG submission 203075) | Rhizosphere microbial communities from salt marsh grasses in Alabama, United States - S0-2_050615r3r5 | ecosystem: Host-associated > Plants > Roots > Rhizosphere | place: USA: Alabama | collected...
CGACGGCGTAGACACCTACCGTCCGCTCTTTTTCGTCGCCCTCTGGGCTGTGTACCGGATCAACGGCGCCGACCCCTATTGGTTCCACACGGCGGTGTTGGCCGCCCATCTCGGCGTGTGTCTGCTGCTATGGGCCTTGGCGCGACGGTTCGTCGGCTCCGACCTCGCGGCGGCCGCGGTGTTCCTGGCGTTCGCGGTTCATCCAGTCACCGCCGAGGCCTACCTATGGGCGTCGGCGCTGTCCGAGCCGATGGCGGCCGCGGGGCTGCTCGGAGCTGTTCTGATCCTCGACTGCTCGGCCCGACGCGTCCGAGGGACCGCCTCGACCGGAGCCGTCGCTGGGCTCGCGATGCTCCTCGGTCTGCTGTCCAAAGAGGTGGTGATCACTGCTCTACCGGCTCTGTCGCTCTACCTCTGGCGGGTGCGCGGCGTGCGGCCGGGCGCGCTCGCCTGGCCCTGGTTCTCGGCTGCGGTCTTCCTCGTGATGCGGGTTGTGGCCATCGGCGGTCTCCAAGCCACCGGCGGCGGCGCCGGACAGCGTCTCGAGGCGCTGCGGAACCTGCCGGTGCTGGTCGTCGACGGCCTGCGCGCCCTGGTGAGTCTCGAGCCGGTCGGCATCCGCCAGCTCTATTGGGCCTATCGAGACCTTCCCTGGTGGCTGGTTTCCGGCGCCGCGTCGGTGGTGCTCGTTCTTGTCGCTTCCGCCTGGCTTGCACGCCACCGAACTCCCCTGACCCTGACCTCGGCCGCTGTGACGGTGTGCTCGCTGGCACCGGTCGCTCTAGTGGCAACGATCCCGGGCTGGGGCGGTTTCGGTCGCTATCTCTATCTGCCGTGGGGGATCTCACTGCTCGCCCTGGCCGAGATCGCGGTCTGGCTCCGACCGGCGCTTGCGGCCCGCAGGCTCTGGCTCCGATGGGCGCCGACCGCGCTCGCCGTGATCTTCATCGGACTCGAGCTCGTCGGTTTCGGCCACGCCCTCGCCGTCTACCACTCTCAGGAGAGCCTGGCGCACGCCGCCATCGAGATCCAACCCGACGCTCCGGACGGCTGGGAGTGGCTCGGCAACCACTTCGTCGCGGCCGGCGACCCGGTCGCTGCTGCCCGCTGTTATGGCGAGGCGGTGGCGGTGGCGCCCGAGCTGTATCGACCGCGCCACAACCTGGCCGCAGCCATGCTGGCCCTCGGTCGTCCCGGCGAGGCCCTAGAGCACGAGCGGATCGCCACCTCCGGCCACGGGGTCACCCCCGAGGGGGCCGTGGTCGCGGCCTCGGCCTGCCTCGAGCTCGGTCGCGTGCAGGAGGCGGGGCGCTGGCTCGAGGAGGGCCTCGCGGTTGCACCGACCGATCGCCGGCTGCTCGAGCTCCGGCAACGGTGGCTCGATCTGGCGCCTCACGAGATGCGGGAAGGGCCCTAAGACCCGGATCATTCGTGAGGATTCGTCTCGAACCGCCGGAGGCGCAATCGTGGTGGTGTTTCTCGTAAGAAACGGAAAGCGTACTTGCGGTTTGAGCGACCGTTTCGAGAAAACACCTCTGGGCGCTGTGCATTACCGACCGCAGTCGAAAGCTCATCAATACCGCCAGAGTTACTGGATTGGGGCGGAATCGGCCTACCGGCCGGCTCAGGAGCCTGTCGGGGACGCGGCGTCGAGGAGGACCCGCTCCATGGCGTCCACGTGCCGCGCCACCGTGAGCTCGGCCGCAGCGTGCATCGCCCCCGCCTTGCCCATCCGCCGACGCAGGCCCTCATCCGCGGCGAGGCGGACGAGGCCGGCAGCCAGCCCCTCGACGTCGCCGGGCTCCACCAGCAGCCCGGTCTTGCCATCCGTCACCATCTCGGGCACGCCACCGCTGCGGTAGGCAACCACCGGCCGGCCGGCGGCCATGGCCTCCATGGCCGCCCTGGGCAACGGGTCGGGCCACAGGCTCGGCACCGCCACGACGTCAACCGCCGCCAGCAGGTCCCAGATCTGCTCTCTCGGAGGTAGGACGAGGAAGCGTTCCGGGTGTGAGGTGCCTTCGATCGCCGCCCGCAGGCGGTCGAGATCCTGCGGCGGCCCGGGTCCGGCAAGCACGACGGTCAGGGCCGGGCAGCTGACGATGGCGCGTGCGGCCGCCGCCACCAGGTCGGCGTAGCCCTTGTGAGCCACGATCTGGGCGAAGAAACCGACGACCGTTCCACCAGCCGACAGGCCGAGCGCGGCGCGGGCCGGTTCCCGGTCGAGTCGATCGGCTGGAGGCTCGACCCCGTTGTGCACCACCGTCACGCGGTCGCCGAGCCCCTCGTCGGCGAGCCACCCGGCAACCGCCTCACTCACCGCCACGATGCGCCGAGCATCGCGCCGCAGGTGGCGGGCGAACCAGCGCCGGCGAGCCCCCGGCGGCAGGATCTCTCGCACGTGCCAGACCACCGGCAGGCCGAGGGCGCGGGCCGCCGCAGCGCCCTTGAGCTGGGGCAGGCAGTTGACGTAGACCACCTCGGGCCAGAGTCTGTCGAGCCAGACCATCATCCGCCGCGGTCCGAGGTCCGGCAGCCGCCACCGCAGCCAGCGCAGCAGCTGGAGGGCCGGCGGCTGCGGCCCCCACTGGACGAGCCAGGCCGCGCGGCTCGGGATCGTCGCGACCCCGACCCCGGCGGCGGCGAGCTCGCTCGCCAGGCACCAACGGCCCGGGGCGATCACGCCGACCTCGTGGCCGCGAACGGCGAGGGCGGCGGCGAGCCCGGCGAGGCTCCGCTCGGCGCCGGTCGGCGCCTCTGGCGAGGCGAGGTGGGAGATCGCCGCCAGCTTCACGGCCGGCTCCACGGGGGGGTGTCGTCGAGGCGGCGCTGCCAGTGCTCGAGCACCATGAGGGTCCACAGGGCGTTGCCGTGGTCGCGCTCGCCGGCCAGGTGCTCGGCGAGCAGCCTCTCGACCGCGGCGGGCTCGAACAGACCGCGGCGGCGCACGGCGTCGACAGCGAGGAGGTCGGCTGCGGCCTCGCGGAGCTCGCCCCGTAGCCACGGGCCGATGGGGGTCGCAAAGGCCTGCTTGCGGCGGGTCGCCGTGGTCTCGGGGACGATCTCCGCCACCGCCTGGCGGAGCAGGACCTTGTCCCGGCGTAGGGTCGCCTTGAGGCGGCCGGGCAGGGGCAGCACCAGGTCGGCCACCTCGTTGTCGAGGAAGGGGACCCGGACCTCGAGGGAGTGGGCCATGCTCATGCGGTCGACCTTGGGCAGCAGGTCGCCGGGCAGGAAGCTCTCACGGTCGGCGGTAAGGCGGCCGTTGACCGGGTCGGTACGGGCGAGGGCCTGCCACCGGACGGCGAGGTCGGCGTAGGGTGCGAGCATGGCGGCCTCGTCCGCGATCGGGGAGGCGGCCAGGGCGTCGATCCCGCCGGCGGTGAAGATCCGGCCCCAGTGGAGCTGCCGACCGAGGGATGGCGCCATCCGCGCGCGCTCGCGCAGCCGCGGCGAGGGGGTGCGTCCGAGCAACCGCACCGCCAGCGGCACCAGCCGTCGGCCGGGCGCGCCGAGCAGGTCGAAGGCAACGTCGAAGCGTTGGCGCTCGTAGCCGCCGAAGACCTCGTCGGCGCCCTCGCCGGAGAGGGCGACCGTGACCGTGTCGCGGGCCAACCGCGACATGTACCAGGTCGGGATGGCGGTGCAGTCGGCGAGCGGCGTGTCGAGGCCGTCGAGGATCTGCTCGAGGTCGGCGGCCACGGTCCGCGGGTCCATGACCAGCTCGTGGTGGTCGCTGCCCAGGCGGTCCGCCACCAGCCGTGCCGCACCCAGCTCCGACACCGCGCCCGGCCCGACGAAGCCCACCGAGAAGGTCCGCAGCGGGCCCGACACCGCGCGGGAGGCGAGGACCGACACGGTCGACGAGTCGACTCCGCCGGACAGGAAGACCCCGACCGGGACGTCGGCCACCAGCTGCCGCTCGACCGCTTCGGCCAGGGTCGCGGCGAGCCGCTCGGGGGCGTCCTCGGGCGACCGGGCGCCGGGCTCGGGCGGCCGCCAGTACGGCACGAGGCGCTCCCCACTGTCCGCCGCCAGGCTCAGCACCTGCCCCGGCGGCACCGAGCGCACCCCGGCGAGCAGGGCCCCTCCCGGCGACGCAAAGCCGAGGGCCAGGTAGTGGCGGAGCTCAGCACGGTCGAGCTCAGGCCGGGCCGGGAAGCCGCCCGCGAGTAGCGCCCCGAGCTCCGAGGCGAAGGCGACGGCGCCGCCCTCGCGGCACCAGTACAGAGGCTTGATGCCGAAACGGTCCCGGGCCAGGTGGAGCACCCGGCCGCGGGCGTCCCACAAGGCCAGCGCGAACATGCCGTTGAGGCGCTCGAGACAGGCGATGCCGTCCTCGGCGAAAAGCCGCAGCACCACCTCGACGTCGCCGCGGGAGCGAAACCGGTGGCCCTTCGCCTCGAGCTCCGCCCGCAGCTCGCGGTAGTTGTAGATCTCGCCGTTGAGGACGATCGACGCGCGGCCGTCCGGAAGCACGATGGGCTGCTGCCCGGTCTCGAGATCGATCACCGCGAGCCGACGGAAGCCCAGGGACACCGCTTCGTCGTCGTGAAAGCCCTCGTCGTCCGGCCCGCGGTGGGCCATGGCCGCCGCCATGGCGGCCACCCGCCGCGACCGCTCGCCGCGGTCCATCTCACCGAGGATGCCGGCTATGCCGCACACGAGTTGATTATGCCAGCCTACCGCCGTGCCGGACGGCTGAGGAGCTGATCGACCAAATCGGCCATGCCGACGCCGACCCGTTGCAGAGAGTAGGAGCGCTCGACCACTGCTCGGGCGGCTCGGCCCATCCGTTCGCGTCGCTCGGGATCTCGCACCAGGCGCAGCAGCTCGTCGACCCACTCGTCCTCGGTGACCGCAAACGCGCCGCTGACCCCCGGCTCCACCGCCTCTCTGTTCATGCCCACCGGCGACACCACTACCGGCAGACCCAGCGCCATGCACTGCAGGGCCTTGTAAGAGCACTTGCCCCGGTTCCACGGTGTGTCCTCGAGCGGCATGAGGCCGACGTCGACGTCCTCGAGACAGGCGGCCTCGCGATCGATCGTGAAGCGCTCGTAGTCGACTGGCAGGTCGAGCTCGGGCGGCCTGCGATCGGAGATCACCTTGAACCGAACCTCCGGCTCGGCAGCGACAACTCGTCGGAATGCCGCCTCGAGCCGTTGCCACTGGGGAAGGTTGCCGGTCGTTCCGATCCAACCGAGAACACAGCCCGACCCTCGTCGAGAGCGTGAGATCGGTGTGAAGACGGACAGATCGACACCGGTGGGCAGGATCGCCGACGGCCGGCTCTCGACCGCGGCCGCCAGCTCGCGGTTGCCGGCGACGACAAGATCGGCCGCCTGCACGGTGGCGTCGAAGTTACGCCGGTAGCGGGCCACTGCCGTCGGATCCTGCGGCTCCGCCGGCGATGGCAGATAGACCGCGTCGTCGAAATCGTAGACGACGCGCCGGGCGACGCGCCGGAGCCACCTCGCCGTCGGGTCGGGAAAGGTCTTTCGGTACACGATGACGAGATCGGACCGAGACGCCGCACCGAGGTCGCGAATCAGCTCGACCGCCCGCAGCAGGCGGCGACGCCGGAGGCGGTTGGGTTGGGATCCGAGGGGCACGCGAAGCTCCACCCGATGGCCTCGGGATTCGAGGAATGGAACGTACGCGAACGCCCGCAGCCTGGTGCCAGGGCTGTCCCGGTCCCCGACGGTGAGCAGGAGAACCCGGGCCGGTCCCACCGCCATGCCCGTGTCAGCTCCCGACAGCCGCGCCCGATGCCGAGGGTCGCTGGGCGCGCGCGATGGCGCTCACCGCGACCGGCAGCTGCCGGAGGTCGACAAAACCGGCATCGGCGAACCACGTCGCGAGCTCCTTGTCCGTGTGGCGCGAACGGTGCGGCGGCGAGTACCAGTCGAAGTTGAGGAAGGCCGCGATCCCCGGATCGAGGTGCTGGCCGACAGCCACCGCACTCAAGGCCCGCGCGATGCCGCCGGCGATCGTTCCACCACGGCTACGCAGTCGAGTCTTGAGCACGGTGAGCCGGCCCAGACCGACACACAGCCGCTCGAGGGCCCGGTGTGGGAGCCGGGAGGTCAGCGGCCGGAGCAGCCGCTCGTGCCAGATCTCGAGCAGGTAGGATCCGGGGCGGCTCGAGTGCGGGTACAACCAGACCGCGAGCTCACCACCGGTGCCGACGAGCGCAGCGACACTTTCGAAGGCTCGCCGCGGCGCCGGTGTGTGATGGAGGACACCAACGCTGTAGGCGAAGTCGAAGCCGCCGGCGAGCGGCGGATGGAAGATGTCCCCTTGGACGATGAGAGTGTTCGGCCGGCGCTCGGTCACCGCGACGGCACGTTCGACCGCATCGCTGGCATCGAGCCCGACGGCGAGCCGAGCTCCGAGGTCGGATGCGACTCGGACGTACTTGCCCATGCCGCAGCCTGCTTCGAGCACCTTGCGGCCCTCGAGTCGCGAGGTTGTGGCCGCAGCCAACTCTTCGGTCGTCGGCGGGCCGGTCGGGAAGTCGGAGAAGTCGACCCGCTCGTGAAACGAGGGTTCGATTCCGGTGAGGCCGAAGAAGGTGACCCGGTCCTCCTCCAGGGTTGTCACCGGGTACCGCAACCACTCGAAGCCGAAGGCGGCCTGGGTGCGGGCGCCGACGCGAGCTGTGCTGCTTTCGTCAGCGGCTGCGACCATCCGCGGTACGCCACCGACGATGAGATAGCTGGCCGCGCATTCCGCACAGGCCAGCGTGCCCGAGTCGATCCAGCCGCTGCCATCCGGCCCCGCGATCCGCCCTCTGCACCTCGGGCAGGCCAGCTCCACGACGTGTTCAGCAAACATCCCCTTGGAGATTAGCATGGGGTCATCGGCTGAGCTGGAAGCCCGGGCGCGAAGCGCTCCTCACGCGAGATTGTCGCGATACCAGCGGTAGGTCGTTGCGATCCCGTCGGCGAGCTCGATTCGGTGGTACCACCCGAGGTGGTGCAGGCGCCCGACATCGAGCAGCTTCCGGGGCATTCCGTCGGGCTTGGTCGGGTCGAAGACCAGTCGCGCCTCCGGATGAACCGCAGACGCCACCAGCTCGGCGAGCTCCCGGATGGTGAGGTCGCTCCCGGTGCCGACGTTGATGTGGCTTTCGTCGTCGTAGTGCCGCATCAGAAAGAGGCAGGCGTCGGCCAGGTCATCCACATGCATGAACTCGCGCCGCGGGGAACCCGTCCCCCAGAGCTCGACCTCGTCGCGGCCCTCGACCTTGGCATCGTGAAAGCGCCGGATCAGGGCCGGCAGCACGTGCGAGCTAGTGAGGTCGAAGTTGTCGTTGGGCCCGTAGAGATTGGTGGGCATGGCCGAGATGAAGTCGCAGCCATACTGGCGGCGGTAGGCCTGGCAGAGCTTGATGCCGGCGATCTTGGCCACTGCGTAGGCCTCATTGGTGGGCTCGAGGGGCCCAGACAGGAGCTCGTCCTCCGTCATCGGTTGGCGGCACTCCCGCGGGTAGATGCAGGACGAGCCGAGGTAGAGTAACCGCTTCACCTCAAAAAGGTGAGCGGCATGTACAACGGTAGCGTGGATCATCAGGTTGTCGTAGATGAACTCCGCCGGTCGTGTCGAGTTGGCCAGAATCCCACCGACGGTGCCGGCCACGAGAAACACGAACTCGGGTCGGTTCGCTTTGAACCAGTAGTTGACCGCCGCTTGGTCGCGCAGGTCGAGCTGGTCTCTGGTCGCCGTGAGCAGCGTGCCGAAGCCCTCGCGCTCGAGCCTACGCAGCACCGCCGAGCCCACCAACCCGGTGTGGCCGGCAACGTAGATCCGCGACCCGGGTTCCAACGCGATCATCGTCAGTTTCATTGTGCCACACCGGGGTGGTCTTGATTGAAGGGCTAGGTTCTGCAAGTCTCGAGGCGTGACGACAATCCAGCCGGCCGGACACCCCAGTGCGGCGTCGGATCCCGACGTGTCGATCGTGATTCCCAACTGGAACGGCGGCGAGGTGCTCGTGGAGTGTGTCGAGTCGATCCTCACCCACACGAGGGGGACTGACGTCGAGCTCATTCTGGTTGACAACGGCTCGTCAGACGCCAGCCGCGACGCGATCGCGGCCTTCGCCAAGGCCGACCGCCGCGTCACAGCCATTCTCAACGACCGCAACCTCATGTTCGCCCACGCCTGCAATCAGGGCGCCGAGCTTGCACTGGGCCGCTACCTGCTGGTCGCCAACAACGACATCGTCCTCGTCGACGATGCGGTGAGCGAGCTCGCGGCCTACGCAGACGACAACCGACACGTCGCGGCCGTGACACCAGTCTTCGTCGATGCCGAAGGTCGGCAACAGGAGTTCGTCCGGAGGCTGCCCCACGCCGGTCACATCATCTGCCACTACCATCGCCTCGGTCGCATCGTGGACCGGGTCCTGCTCGGCCGGCACTTCCAGAACCGCTACTTCTACCGCGATCGCAGCTTCACGGATGTCGAGGAGATCGAGCAGGCCGGGGCCTCGTTCACCCTGTTCCGGAAATCGGCAATCGACATCCTCGGCGTGCTCTTCGACGACAGCTACCCGCTGCTGTTCAACGATGTGGATCTGTATCGCAGGCTGCGGCATGCCGGCCTCGCGAGCCACGTCGTGCCGTCGATCAGGGTCGTTCACCTCGCGGGCGTCTCGTCCGCCAAGCTGGATCCTCGACTGTACCGTCAGCTCCACTTCCGCGCCATGTTCGACTACTTCAGGCGAAACCATCCGTGGCAGGTCCCGCTGCTCTGCCTCGCCTGGCCGCATCGCTGGATTTTCGGGCCGTGACTACGTCGGCGCCCTTTGACAACCTCACCACCGAACGGGTGGAGGGGTGCCCAGTGTGTGGATCGACCGAGCACGGCGTGCTGCTGGTGGCCGAGGACACGCTCCATCACCTCCCCGGAAGATGGACTGTGCGCCGCTGCGTCCGGTGCGGCCACGGCTTCACGTCGCCGCGACCGGACCGCTCGAGCATTCGAAGGTACTACCCTGACGACTACCAGCCCTTCTCGTCACCGGTGCGGACCGATCCTGGTCGCCGTCGGTTCTCGAGAACCCGAGAGCTGGCCTCGCGCCTGCTCGATCCGCGCGAGGTGGTGCTGCCAGGCGTGGATCCCGGAGATGCCCTCGAGGTCGGCTGCGGGTCGGGCCGCGTTCTCGCCGATCTCGCCCGGCGAGGGTGGCGGGTGCGCGGCCTCGAGCCGTCGGCTGCTGCCGCCGGTCGTGCCACCGCAGCCGCGGGTGTCCCGGTCGACCACGGTACGGTCGAGGGCGCGGTCTTCCCCGATCAGAGCCTCGACCTTGTGCTCACCCTCATGGTCCTCGAGCACCTCCACGATCCACTCACCCAGGCTCGGCGTATCGCCGGCTGGCTTCGGCCGGGAGGGCATCTCAGCGGGTCGGTCCCCAACGCCGGGAGCTGGGAGCTTCGAGCCTTCGGACCCGCCTGGTTCGCCCTCCAGGTACCGACCCATCTCCAGCACTTCACCCCTGGGTCGCTCAGCCGACTTCTGACCTCCGCGGGCTTCGAACGGCCGAGGATCGTTCACCAGCGCAACGTCAGCAACCTCGTCGTCCAGCTGGGATGGGTGCTCCGGCGACGAGGTTGGCCCGGTGGCAAGCTCTGTCTCGCCTACCCGGAACGGGGCTCGCGCGTGATGCGGCTCGCGCTCTGGCCGCTGGCCTTCTCGCTCGCGGCCCTCAAGCAGGCGGGGAGGATCAGCTTCATCGCCCGCCGAGCGGCAGATCGGCTCTCCTGATCCTCAGGAGCGGATCCGGGCACCCGGCGGCAGGCCGAGGATCCGCCGCGCGATGCGGCGCAACGGCTCCTTGACACGATCGACGGGGCGGCTCCAGCACCGATAGCGCAGGTAGTCGACCCAGAACGGCGACAGCCATCGACCGCCGTTCTCCCGGTACACCCTGGGCTCCTCGCGGAGAAAACGATTCTCCTGGCTCCCCGACTTCGAACCGCCGTGCAGCCGAAACCAGGCCATCACCTCGGGGATGAACTCAGCCCGTCCAACATCCGCCATCTTGAGGAAGAAGTCGTAGTCGAACAGGTAGTGCAGGTCCTCGCGCAGCGGTCCGAACCTTTCGACGGCGCGCCGGCTGTACCAGCTCCCGGGTTGCGACACGAAGTTCCGATGTCGGCGCAGCTGGGCGAGGTCCTCACGAACATAAGGGTTTTGAATGGTCAACGGTCGCTCGTTCTCGTCGACTACGAGGCAGAAGCCCCATACCATGTCGAGGTCAGGATCCCGTGCGAACCTCTCGGCGGCCAGCTCGACCGACCGGGGTGTCAGCAGGTCGTCGCTGTTGATCCACCCCATGACCTCGCCCGTCGCCATCCGAAAGCCCTTGTTGATCGCCTCGGCCTGTCCCGAGTCCGGCTCGGAGATCCACCGCAAGGGCAGCCTTTCGGCCCAGCTTTCGATCAGCTGCACGCTGCCATCCGTCGAGGCGCCATCGACCACGACCACCTCGGTGTCGACGTAGGTCTGGGAAATCAGGCTCGCGAAGGTGCAGGGAAGGTACCGGGCGCCGTTGAAGTTCGGTACCACCACGCTCACCCTCGGCAGGCGGCCGGAGATCAGTGCATCGCTCGTCACTGCCATCAGATTATAGAGCGAGGCTGAGATCCTTTCGAAACGTTGACGTCGCAAGGGTGGCTCGTCTTGCGAGACCTTCAACGACACGAAGGCGAGGCTGAAGAGGCACGCGACACACCCAAAGAGCATCGACAACGATGGGACCCACAGCCCTCGTCTTACAGGCCCCTCTCACAGTGGTGCCAGTCGTCGATGACGTCGTTGTAGAGCGTGGTGAAATCATCAGCCTGCCGTTGCAGCGAGTACTTGGAGCGTGCGTAGTTCGCCGCGCTCTCGCCAATCCGAGCTCGCAGAGCTGGACTGCCGAGAAGGTGAACAAGAGCCTGAGCCAGCATCCGAGGCTCCTTGGGTTCAACGAGTAACCCGTTTGCCTCGTCCGCAAGAACCTCCGGAATGCCGCCGACTCGACTGGCAACGGTTGCCGTGCCGCACGCCATTGCCTCGGCGATGGTCTTCCCGAATGCCTCAGCAGTGGCCGCATGAACGAAGACGTCCGCAGCGCGAAACAGGTCCGCCACGACACTTCGATCTGACACGAACCCCAGGAATCGTACGTCCCATCCCCCAACGACTCGGTCCGCTTGACGTTGGCCCAGAACGACTAACTGGGGCCGTTGGGGACCGTCCCAACCGAAGCCGGAGCCGATGTTCTCAACCTCTCCAATTGCTTTAAGCGTTGTGTCAAGGTCTTTGAAGGAACTCTGCGCGGAGGTGAGGACCATTGGGATAGAAGTCGGCAATGATAATCGCCGCCGAGCCTCGTCTCGTGGCGAAGGGAAGAAAAGGTCCGTTTCGACTGCGTTCGGAATCACCCTGGCGATGCGGGCGTTTGGCATGACTCGAAGCGCCCTTCCGAGCAGCCACTGTGACGGTGCGGACAGGTAGAGTCGACACGCGCCGAGAATGGCCCGTTTCCTCCTCCAATTGAACGCAGTGTCGTCTCGAACCACGGCCGGGTACACGGAAAGATCGGGGCATTCTCCACACCCGACCAACCAGCGGTCACAGGCAATGGGGTACGCGCAGTGCCCTGTCAGCAGCCACTCGTCTCGAAGGTCGAGGATTGTCGGAACCTCGTGAGTCAACCACGGCAACACCCGCAGATCGAAGTACCAGCCGTGCAGATTGTGGCAGTGCACGATCTGTGGCCACCGAGGCGGCAACTGAAGCAACCGCCGACTCCCAGGAAACGCGAAGTCCTCGCGGCCCCGGACACGAACGTCAACGAAGCGTATCGGCTCGCCGAGCCACGCGAACGCGCCGCAGATCCGGCGCATCAGGCTCCCTTCGCGAGCGGTGAGCTGCAACCGGCGCCAAGCCCTTACCCATAGACGCCGCCTCCGGTCATTTGGGATCACGAATACGCGCCTGTCGTCGGTCAGCTTGTAGCCGACCGCGAGCCAAGCGTCAAACCCACGGCTACGAAAAACCCGATGCAGGTTCTGAGCTGACAGGCTTGCGCCGCCGCCTTGATCCGCGGTCGAGACCTGCAGCACTCGAGGGAGCGCACCCTCATCCCGGGATCGCAACGGATCTGCCACGGAACCAATCAAGGGCCGACTCTCACATGCCCATCGACGGCGGACGCCCGTCGCGTCCAAGCCCAAATGTCATCGCTGCAGCAAGGTGACAACCCGACTCCACATCTCCTCGATTTCCGACCTCGCATGCTGTCGACTCGCCTGGAGCTTTCCCCGGCAGCGCCGGTTGACCGAGATATCGGCGAGCTGACCGACCAGGCGCCGTGCCTCTTCCCGACCGGCTGCTGGGTCCATGAGGAGCAGTCCGTCGGGGAACAGATCTCGAAGGCCCTCGTACTTGTGGCTCCAACCAACCGCGATTGCTGGCACACACTGCCCCAGTGCACCAACCAGGGCATGGTAGCGGGATCCAACGACGAAACGACTTCGGCCGAGCGTTCCTTTCAACTCGACTGGATCGTCAGCGCACTCGATCTTCAGCGTTGACTCGGAAAGGTGCCTTTGAACCCGTTCGGCAATCGCGAGGTCACCGCCGCTTGTGTCATGGATGAGCAGAAGCGGCCTCAGCCCTGCCTCAATGACCGCTGTTGCAGTCTCAATCAGCAGATGACAGTAGTCGTCGAAGCCGATTGTTGTCATTTCCGGGATTCTTTGGTTGGGCACGATACACACGCTCTCGGTCGTGGCCGGGTCCCGCAGCGTGTCCCCGCTTCCGTACAGCAAGGTCACATCAGGAGAGTGGAGGACCATCGCGCCCGGATCGGCCGCGTCTTCGAGGTGAGCAATTGACATCGAGTCGCGTGCGAACACCAAAGGCCTGAGACGGAGTAGCGCCCGGACCAGCTTCCTGCTTTCCTCGCGGACGAATGGCCCGAAAGCTTGAGGCAGCATGATCACCGGTCGGTCCCGACGAGCGTAGTAGGTGGCGAGGTCGACAAAGTCGGCCAGTGGCCTCGGTCCCCACTGATCGGAGAACGCGAAACCTGAAAGATCCACCAGGGCGTCAGTCTCAGCGATCGAGCACATACCGTACCGCACAAAAGCCCTTCGCACTCGGTGTCGGTTTCGGAGCAATCGCCAGCCGTGTCCCACGGCCTTCTGGACACCGAAACGACGGCCCCAACCCAGGCTCCCGACATGGCCTCGAGTCGGTACCATCTGGATCAACGAGAGCCCCGTACGTTCATCGAAGCGGCCATAGCTCGGATCAATCGCGAGCTCGAGTCCCGGGACTCGAGCTCGCAGTTCACTAACGGCCACCCGGAGCATCATGGCCGCTCCCTTGTTGCGGAACCCAGCTCCGTGCAGCTCGACAATCACGTCACGAACTCTCTGAGCTCATCGAGACTCTTCTTTGCGGATGACGGCGAAACCGAGCCGGCCTCCCGGTATCCGGCGGCGATCAGCATCACAACCTGGTCGGTCGGTGAAAGCCGAAGAAGACCAGCCATCTTCTCCTCGCGGTCGGGTAACGCCGGGAAATTCACGCAGCAGCTCGCCACGCCGAGAGTCTCCAGGGCCAGTATCAGCGCCATCGAGGCGAGTGACGAGTCGATGAAAATAAGGTGGCGATCGCGATCGTGTTGGTAGGCTGCGTAGTCGCCGACGACCACGAGGACGACGGGCACACTCGCGGCGTACTCTCCCGCACCTCCAGGGATCTTCAACACCCGCTCGACCTGACGCCGATCATCGAGAATGAGGTATCGAAACGCCTGACGATTGCATGCACTCGGAGCATGTCTGGCGACATCAATCGCCGCATCGATGAGGCTGCGCGGCACCGGACGGTCCTGAAAACACCGGACGCTGTGCCGGTTCACGGCCAGCTCGAGAAGCGTTTCATAGGCCTCCAACGCCGCATGACCTCGCGGTTCACCCTCAGATTGGAGGGCTTCGTCTCGGGAATCCTGAAGACTCCCTTCGCGAATCAGCTCCTTGAACCTGTGGTACGCAGCTTCAGGACGGCCCTCCGAATCGACAAAGAACTGACGAAGGGTCCGTACGGCCCATCGTACCGAGCTGTCGTCATGACCCGTCAAGGCCATCGCCAGTCTGAGCTTGTCGAGGCTCAAGTCTATGAGAGTGTCATCCACCGAAGGCGCCCCACCGCGCAACGAAAGCGCCTTCTCGAGGCGGTGGACGGTTCGCCGAAGGTCGGAAACTCGAGCGACTCGATCACGCTCATCGAGGAACGCCAGCTGGCCGGAGATGATCTTCCTGACCTCGTCGTCAAATGCCCGGCTGAGAAACGCGTAGGTGTTTCTCAGCGCCCTCGAATTCGGAAATGCACGCAGCAGCTTCCGCCATAGCACTGAGGTGACGACCGTGGACATCAGCACCTTCCTTGCCGCCAGCCGGCTGCCAATCTCGGGTCAAGCGCAGCCGCATCGTCACCCACAACCGCCCCCAACCAACCCCCAGGAATGATCCACCAGCACCTTCCCGTCCGATTCGGTGGTCATTCTGCCGGTGTGAAAGAAGTCCCCGTTGTCAACCGTGAAGGTCAATGCTGCCGGGACGTGATCCAGGCGCTCGAAGCCACTGTGCATCGAGACATTGATGACATATTGCCCCGGTGGGAGAGGGAGGCGGTCGATCCGGCACCTCACGGTTCCGGCCAGCTCGGAACGGAAGGTGGATCCGTGATCGCGTGTCGTGAGATGTACCAGCTTCTCGCCGAGCGCACTGTACACACCAACCGCAAAATGGACCTGCATTCCGGTTTCCTCCGCCTGGTAGGAGATGAGGAACTCCAGGGGTTCGCCGCTGGCGACTTGCCCGGCTCGGGACGACCGAACCAAGACACCGGAGAGAGCTGTCATCGATGGACGTCCTCCGCTTGGAAGAGGCCTCTCCCAACTGTTCCCTGCCGAAACCAACCCTTCCGCATACAGTCGCAAGGTGGCTTCAGGATGACTGCAAAGCTCGACCCTGCCCTCCACCAACAATGCGACCTTCGTGCACAGGTTTCTGATCGAAGCGAGATCGTGGCTCACGAAGCAGACCGTTCTCCCGTCTTTCGAGATTCCATCCATCTTACCGATGCATTTTTTTCGAAACGCCGCGTCACCAACAGCCAGGACCTCGTCGACCAGGAGGATCTCCGTGTCGAGGTGTGCCGCCACGGCGAAGGCGAGACGTACGTACATTCCGCTCGAGTAGCGCTTCACAGGGGTGTCGAGAAAGCGTTCGACCTCGGCGAAATCAACGATCTCGTCAAAACGACGGTCGATCTCGGCCTTGCGCATCCCGAGGATCGCGCCGTTTAGGTAGATGTTCTCCCGACCGGTGAGCTCGGGGTGGAACCCGGTGCCGACCTCGAGTAACGAGCCGACGCGACCGACCAACTCGACACGACCGGTTGTCGGCTCTGTAATCCGGGACAGGATCTTGAGAAGCGTGCTCTTGCCAGCGCCGTTGCGGCCGATGATTCCGAGCACCTCGCCTCGCCTGACGTCGAGGTCGACGTCCTCGAGAGCGCAGATGATCTCGGGCTTCCTTCGAAGCGGCTCGCCTCGGCTCAAAGCCGCCAGTCGCCGCACCGGCGCCAAGGCGAGATTGGCGAGCGACTCGCGGAGGGATCCGTAGGCCGCCTCGCGACGACCGATCCGATAACGTTTCCCGAGCCCTCGAGCACAGATGACGACATCGCCGCTCATATCGTTCATTACACCACGTCGGCGAAGGTCCGCTCCATCCGGCGAAAGTAGACGGCACCCGTCGCGAGCAGGATGGCAGTGACCGCAGAGCTGGCGAGGATCAACGGCCCGGGGGCGGAGTCGACCCCCAACAACGCCCAGCGGAAACCCTCGACCACGCCGGTCATTGGATTGAGACCGAACACCCAGCCGGGCAGGCCAAAGCTTTCGAGTCTGGCCGTCACCGTCGACGCCGGATAGATGACCGGGGTCACGAAGAGCCAGATCTGAACCAGAAACGGCACAACGTACCTCACGTCTCGATACTGGACGTTGAGAGCCGACATCCACATCCCCACTCCGAGGGCGGTCGCGAACGCGAGCCCAAGAAGCAGTGGCAACCAGATGATCGCGAATCCCGGCCAGATGCCGTAGTACGCCATCATTGCCAGCAGCACCAGGAATGCAAGCAGGAAATCGACAACGCCGGCAGTCACAGTTGCCAGCGGGATGATGAGCCTCGGAAAGTAAACTTTCGAGATGAGGTTCTGCGAGCCGACCAGGCTGTTTGAAGCCTGGCTCAGACCCTGGGCGAAGAACGTCCAAGGGAGCAGACCAGAGTACGAGAAGATCGGGTACGGCAGTCCTTCAGACGAGATTCGAGCGAGGCCTCCGAAGAAAATCGTGAAAACGACCATGGTCATGACCGGCTGGAGGATCGCCCACGCCGCCCCCAGCAAGGTCTGCTTGTACCTGACCTTGACGTCCCGCCAGATCAGGAAGTATAGGAGGTCTCGGTAGGCCCAGAGATCCCGCAACCGGATCGGGATCCACCCACTGGACGGCTCAATGATCAGCGATAGCGGCTTCGCATGAGCTCGCGGTCTGACGTCCATCGACCTGTAGTGTAATGCACCAGCGCGGTCCTGAGTGGCAGTGGTACCTTCAAGGTGGGATCTGGGGAATCGTTGTCCGAACACCCTCGCATTGAATCAATCATGAATGCCTTCGCCGGCACTCCGCCAACTCCACGCGACGCAACGGCGTCGACACCGGGACAGGGTGACAGCCGAAAGCGCGTCGTTTTCGCCGTCGCACTCGGGTTTGTCTGCGTGCTCGCTCTCGCAATGCGGGTTCACGAGCTCGCTGTGATTCCCAACGGATTCCACGTCGACGAGGCGTCCATCGGGTTCAACGCCCGGTGTATCCTCGAGACCGGGCGGGACGAGCATGGTGTGCGGTTTCCCCTCTACTTCAAGGCATTCGGCGAGTACAAGAACCCAGTCTTCATCTACGCCTGCGTTCCTGTCACGGCACTGCTCGGCTCCAACGTCTTCGGCGTTCGTGTGACGGCGGCTCTCTTCGGAACGGCGACCGTCATCGCCGTCGGCCTGCTTGGGGCCTCCCTCCTCGGTCGATGGGGAGGACTCCTCGCCGCCTTGCTATTGGCAGTGTCGCCCTGGCACCTGCAGTTTTCGAGGATCGCCTTCGAGGCCATCAGCCTTCCCCTTTTCGTCACCCTGGCGGTGTGGCTGATGGTCGTGGCCGAGCGACGGCCGCGCCTTTTGCTCGTCGCCGCAGCACCCCTTGCGGTCGCGACCTACTGCTACGGCGTCGCGAAGCTCTTCGTGCCCCTGCTTCTCATCGGCTTCGTCGCGCTCCGCGCGAGGTGGCTCTGGCGGCACCGCGGGGTGGCCCTCGGCTCGTTGGCGTTGCTGCTCGCCCTCGCGCTCCCGAATCTCTGCGCGACCATCGCGGGTGACGCGCAGGCCCGCTTCGAGAGGCTCTCCGTCGCTACTCACCCGGCCGCACAGGCGATGGGCCGCGAGGTTTGGCTCAGGAGCCCTGTGGCGCGCCACGGCCCTGACTGGTTGCGGGACAGCCGATTCGCCGCCACCGCAACGGCCTTCGTCCTGAACTACCGGGCCCACCTCTCGCCATCGTTCCTCGTCACCCGGGGAGACGCGAACCCGCGGCACAATCCCGGCGGAGGCATGCTCTCGCGAACGGAGGTCGTCGCGGCCGGCATCGGATTGGTCGTGCTGATCGTCAGAATCCGGCAGTGGACCTGGGCCCTCCTCGGGTGGTGGTTGCTCATCGCTCCGGTACCTGCCTCCTTGACCGCCTCAGGTATCCCCCACGGGATCAGGATGATCGACCTGCTGCCGTTGCCCCAGCTACTGGCAGCGACGGGTATCCTGTCACTGGTCTCTCTCGAGAGACGAGCCTGGGCCCGGGCGGGCGACCGTCTTCAGCAGTCTAGGATCGCCAGGCACGCGAGCACCCAGCGACGCCTCGCGCTGCCCGTCGTCACCATCGTCGTCGTGAGCGTTCTCCTGAGCGCTGACGTGACTCGACACCTGACGTGGTACTTCACCGTTTTTCCGCGCGAGGTTTGGAGACCTTTCTTCTGGCAAGAGAACGCCATTGCCAAAACCATCCAGGAACGAAGCGACGTCGATCGTTTCTTCATCGGCCGGCGGTCCCAGCGGATCTACGATGTCACGCTGCTGTTCTTCCTGGAGATCGCGCCCGATGAATGGCTCCGCAACCGGAGGATTCCGCGGGTGGAACGCCGATACCCGAATCCGGACCACCTGGAGGTTGGCGAGATCGTTGTCTGTGTGCCGAATGACCTCAGGTTCCAGAACCTCCAGCTAGCAACTCGGCTCATCGACCCCGCCGGTGAGGCTTTTGCGGACTTTCGGGGGCCGGGCGGCGAACCCCCAGACGAGAAGCAGGACGAGGACTGCCAACGAAACAGACGAGATCAACCGGGCCACCCGAAGGCTCGGGGAGGCAACCCAGCGCAGCTCGACTCGATGTCGGCCGGCCGGCAAGTGGAGAATCACGAGCCCGGTCGCGTGGTCAACGGTGATCGGCCACGAAGCGCCGTCGACCGTCACGGGCATCTGGGGAAACCAGAGCGTCCGCCACATGAGAGTTCCGTCGGTCGGAGCGTCGAGCTCGACGCAGCGCCGGATCTGCCCCCACTCTAGAACCCGGACCGGCACTTCCGGGTGTTCCAGGAAAACGGCAGGACGCCCGCGGATCGGGTCATAGACCCTTTCGGGCATGCCGGCGATCTCGCGGAACAGCGCTCGAGGCATGGACGAAGGCACCAGGCAGAGCTCCACCAGATTGTGGTGGCGCCAGTACCAGCCCCCACTGCCGGCCTCCCAAGCCGTGAACGGATCCGGGAACACGGTCCCCGGGAGCTGACGAGCTTGGGGCTCCTGGCCAAGAAACAACGCTGGTTCCTTGGTCCGGTCCCAACCCGAGAACGGAACAGTGAGCCCGACGGCGAGAGCGACAACCGCCCAAGCACGGAGACGTGACAGCCGAGCCGTGACGGCCGCCGTGATCAAGACCAGGATCGCAGTCACGCGCCAGGGAAACTGGAGGTTGACCAGGACCGGGGTCGCGTCCCAGATGGGACCCGCCGGTCCGACGGTTGCCGCGATGCACAGCACAGCGCCGAGGATGGTCCAGCGCGCTTGCCACGTGGCACGGACTGCCTTGGAGAGAAGCAACCAACCCGCGAACGTCAATCCAAAGCTTGCCAACACCATCCAGGAGAAGACCGCGTTGGCACCAGCGTTGGACGGCCCCGCCGCGAACAGGGTGTTGGACGAAGGCAGCAACGCCGGGACGGCTGGGCCGAAGCACAAATCGAGGTTCAGCAGGGAAGACGACTGAGACACCGGGATCAGGAAGAAGGCGGCCAGACCGAAACCGAGGGCGACACCGGCTGCGACCGCAGCGCGACGGCCCGCGAGATCGGCAGACATGAGGTACCAGGCCCCGAGGGCGAGCCCGAACAGAACGGCGAGTGGCACATTCGACAGCAGCAGGCCGACCACTGCAAGCGAGACCAGGGCCGCGCGAGCCGGAGGTCGCAGAGCAGTGGTAATCGCTGCCCACAGGATCAGTGGTGGAAACACGAAGGCCCAGTGCTCAGCAAGCGCACTCCTGAGGTAGAGATCGACGAGCCGATAGGGAGCGATCATGTACACGATCGCTCCGGCAAGGGCGGAGCGGCCGCTGCTCTGCGATCGAAGCCAGCCATAGGCTGCGACGCCGGACAGCAGGTGGGCCAGCAGGGCCAGCCACTGAACACCGAAGACCACCGGAAGGCCGGCAAGCACCGGCAGGGCGTCGACGTAGCTCGTCAGCGGCGGAAAGAACAGCAGGACGGGCGATCCCGACCCAGCGTTGTAGCCACCGCTCCAGACTGGGAAGATCAGACCCTCGCGCAGGTTCGCCGCCGTCTGCTGGGCGTGCACGAGGTAGTTCACGATGTCGTGTCCACCGAGCACCCGGCCCGCCAGCAACGGCAACCCAATGACTGCTGTGACGACAACGAGCACGGCCGATGCCTTCCACCACCCGCGAGATTCGGCTGTCCGAGCATCAATCGCGTGTGCATTCCATTCGGGCGCCGGCTCCGGGGCTTTCATGGGTTCGGCCCCTGAGCTACGACGAGCTCGCGGTCCAGCTCTTCGATTTGAGCGATCGGCCCGCGGAGCAGCTCGAGCTCGTACTCGGTGAGACCTGGACGGGAGGCGAGCCCCGTTCGCTCCTCGGCCTCGGCGAGCGCCGCTCGAGCTGCCTCGGCACGTCCCATCTCGGCCTCGAGCCGGGCAAGCATGAACCAGGCGCGGACCGTGTTCGGCTCTTCGTCGAGAGCACGACGAACCCAACTCGTGGCGCGATCGTAGTCACCGACGATCCTCGCGAGGCGGGCCCGCTCGAGCCAGTGCCAGGGTAGATGCGGGTCGAGAGCGCAGGCGTGGGCGAGGGCGGCCTCGGCCGTCCGGACATCGTGTTCAGTGCCGCCGCAGTCGGTAACGATCCGCGTCCGGACTCGACCGAGATCGGCCCACCGCCTGGCAAGGCCGGGATGGAGTCTGCGAGCGCACTCGGCCCAGTAGAGGGCTTCAGCGCCCGTCCGCCTCGACCAGGGCTCGGGGATCGCGAGCAGCGTCCGGACCCTCCCTGCCGGCGCCTCGTCGAACCACGGTTCGATGCGGAGCGTCTGCTCGACCTGATCGGCGGCCGGCGTCGCCGCTCTCCATCGCAGACGGGCGTGGGCCGGCGCCAACACCCCCCACGCGACCAACCAGGCGAGCGAAAGACCGCCGATCCAACGCACCGCCGGAGGCACCAGACGGATTGGGGCCGCGTCCGCGTCGCGGTCCAAAGGGTGGTCAACACAACCCGCGAGCATTGCCCACCACCAGAGCACCGGATCAGCGGTGAGCAGGTCATGGAAGAGCGCGAACACCGCAGCGGCCACCAAGGCCGCGCGGATCGGCCGCGACTCGAGAGCGCCGCTTCGGCGCGCGGCGACGAGCCAGACCACCAGGGCCACCACGACCAACCCGAGACCGACCAAACCAAGCTGAACGAGGACCGCGAGCGGCGTCGACTCGGCGTAGCTGATTACGAATTGGTAGCGTCCCACCTGATCGGGGTGGAGGATCCTTTCGACGCCTGCGGCCTCGACGAGCCCGCCCGGTCCGACGCCGGTCACGGGTCGCCGCAGCCAGATTGCGACCACTGCCCGCCAAATCGAAACCCTGTGCCACGCCAGGACGTCGGGCTGACTGGCGAAGCGCCAGGCCAACGCCGCCGCCGTCAGCCCGACCGCCGCCACCATGCCGGTTGTTCGCACCCGGCCTCGTGGGAGCAGAACCGCCACCATGACGAGCAGCGCCAGCAGCCCCGCCCGCGACCCGCTGAGGACGAGTCCGGCAGTCATCACTACCGCCCAGGCATGACGTAGCATGGGGCGGCGAGGCCCGATGACGACCCATCCGATGGGCAGGGTCGGAACCAGCAACGCCACCGCCATGTTCGGGTTGTCGAACAGACCGCCGACGCGGATCGTGCCGGATGCTGCCGCCGCCGCAACGATCGCCGCCGCAACGATGGCCGCACCCGCAGCCAGAACTCGAATCGCCAGCTGTCGGGACGACGACCTTCCCCGGCGCGCCACTGCCCACAAGGCGAGCGCGATCAGCCAGGTCGTCACCGCTTCCTTGGCCGCCAACGGTGCGGATCCAACCACAATCGCCGACACCGCGCCCCACACCGGCACCATGAGCCAGGAAGCCTCTACAAGGTCCGGCGTGCCCTGCCGCCGACAGACAGCGAGAGCAACCACAACCACCATCGCCGCTCCGACCAACAGACGCTGCCCAGGCCAGAACCCCCCGCCGAGGACCGCGACAAACACAACGGCCAGCGCAGCTGCCGGAACGGCGAGCTTAGCGCCGCGGGTCACTCGCTGCTCCCTCCTCAGCGCCTGCCAGCTCATCCAAGAGACGTCGCTGCTCGGAGCCGGGCGAGCCGTACCTGGCCGCACCCCACAGCTCCGCCAACCCGAGCGCCACATCACCCCGTGCCAGGGCGAGGCGAGCCCGACGCTCTGCGAGGGCCGCCGACCTGGGTCGCCACCGCCGACTGCGATCGAGCTGGCGCCATGCCCGGTCGAGATCCTCAGGCCGACCGCTGTCGAGAGCCGCCGCAGCGAGCAGGAACTGCGGTTCGATCCGCCATGGGGCGAGCTCGAGCGCGCGAAGGGCACCCTCGAAACGGTCGCCGACTCGTGAGGATGCGGCAGCCGCCTGCTCGACGGCAACGCTGGTGCCATGGAAGACCGTCATCGCGAAGACCACAGCCGCCGTCGCCACCAGGGCTGTACGGCCCCAGCGGACACAGCCGGGCGCCGATTCATCTCGGCCACACCGATAGGTCGTCGCCCATCCCGCGAGCACCGCCCAGGGAAGGACCACACCCGAGACATGGAACGAGAAGTCGATCAGGTTGTGAAGCGGAACCACCGTGATCGCGACTGCAAGCTCCCGGTTGTGAGGCCACACATCGAGAGCGAGCCGCAGCAACCACAATCCGAGCAAGACACAGGCGATGAGGCCTGCCGGCCCGAGCTCCGCCAAGCTCTCCATGGGGAGGCTGTGGGCGTGGGCCGGGCGGTTGCCAACCTCCAGTGGCGCTGACTGGGTGGCCTGGGCAAAGCTTCCAACGCCGGCTCCGGTGGTCGGAGCGGTCGACCACAACCAGGTCGCCGTACGCCAGTTGTCGAGACGAAGCGAAACCGGCTCAAGCCTGCCGACGTCCGGACGTAACGCCACCATGGTCAGCACTGCGGCCACCAGAAGCAGGCCGGCGATGATGAGCATCCGACGGGAGCGCCCCACCACGGTTGTGACGGCCGCGCCGAAGCCGAGAGCCACTCCGATCGGCGACCGCGTTGCGATCAGCCCTGCGACACACAGTGCCGCCCCAAGTCCTCTCACCACGCCGAGCGGGGTTGCGCGCAGGCGACGGAGCAACAGCGGCAGAGCCGTGGCGAGAAGAACCGCCAAGTGGCTCGGCAGCGGTAACGACGCGAAGGCGCGGCGGCTCGCCAGCCGCTCCTCGGCGTACAATCGCGTGGCTTCCGGGAGGCCGGCAAGGCTCGGTCGCAGGCTCTCGAGACCGATAGTGGACTGCCACAGGCCCCAGGCCGCAAGCCCGGCGAGACCGATCGCTGCCAGCGTCACCGTGACTTCGGAAGGTCGGGATCGCGAGGCAAGCCAACCGAGCGTGACGGCTCCAGCCAACAGTCCGATGTCGCCGACTCCTCGCGCCGGATCCCAACCCCAGCCCGCGGAGACGCCGAGCGCGGCGACCGCCATGAACGCGACAGCCACGGCGCGAAGCACCGCAGCAGGGGACCGGCGCCATCCCCACACGCTCAGGCACAGCACCGTCCCGGCAACGACCGTTCCACTGAACGGCCGGGTCTCGACCGGGAGCCAGGCCAGCCAGACGGCAACAGCGAGCAACGTCGTGTTGGCGGCGAGGTCAGGGTTTGCGAGCGAGCGCGGCCCTTCGACGACGTCACGCCCATCGTGACCTGTCGTGTATTCGCCGGGCGTGCTCATGCCGAGGATCTTACAACGAGTCGCCCTTCCATCCGGAGGTTCCAGATGGGAAGCGGCGAGCCGCGATCACGAAAAACGGAGGCGCCGAAGCGCCTCCGCTGTGGAGTGAGCGTATTGTCAGGTCCGCAATCAGTCGGTCTGGACGCCTTCCGGATAGGAAATGAAGGTGCCATTGGAGTAGATGATGTCGCAGTCCATGTCGGTGGTCGGGTCGCGGTCGTACGAGTTCGCGTCGAGACCTGCCTCGAAGACCTTGTCACGGCCCGCCGAACCGACGGTGTAGAAGCGAGACTCGGAGCGGCACAGGAAGGCCTCGCGCCAGCCATCGGCCGGCGGAGTCTTCTTGATGTACACAGGCGACAGGTGCGGTTCGAGACCGACAGCGACGGTCACGTCGCCACCGGTGGTGGGGTAGTAGGCCCAGTCGACAGCATAGGCCTCGGTCGCGGTGCCGATGGTCCGCATGTCGGACATGGAGCGCTTCTGACGGCTCCGGTTGATGGCATTGAGCAGGTTCGGAATCGCGATGGCGGCGATGATGCCGATAATCGCGACCACGATCAGCAGCTCGATGAGAGTGAAACCCTTTTGTCTGCGCATAGCAGGCCTCCTTTTCAATCCGTCTCCTCTCTACGCAAGGCCTGTGCCAAGATTGTGTCGATCAAAACGACACAATGGTGACGCTCAACGTTACTCGATTGAACACAGGCTGACGCGCGACGTCACTCCCAGACACTTCCACTCCACTCCCAACGGTGTGGTGGCGCCCAGGTACCGGGCCACTCGATGCCCGAGGTCACCCGCACTCGGGTGGCCTCCCGCCAGTAATCGTAGGCTCGTCCGTCCCTGGCGTGGACCGCCGCGTCCACCATGTACTCACCCGGCGCCAGGTCGAGGGAGAGATAGGTGCAGCGGACCTCACCGACACCGTCAAGCCGGCGGGGGACCAGTCCGTCAAGCTCCGTGTTGTGGCCGGCGATGTGGGCGCCGTCGGTCCGATGCCAGGCGACCCCGAAGACAAAGTCCACAACCGCTCTGTGGGCCCGATACCGGATTCGCAGGCTGCATGGCGTCCCGGTGGGCACCAGCCGGGTCGGACCCGCATCGGTCACGAGCTCCACGGACTCGATCTGAACATCGCCGGTACCCCATCGCCGGCCCTCCTCGAGGACGCGTTGCGGCACGGCCGCACACTCCGACGACTCGTCGGTCGTCCCGGCGACATCGCTGCGGTACCGGGCGACCACCGAGTCGGCCGGCCCGACGGACCGTACACGACCGTCGCGAAGGTAGACCGCGCGGTCGGCGAAGGCGGACACCAGGTCGAGGTCGTGCGAGACCAGCACCATGGTGACGCCGGCCTGACGCATCCGCGCCAATCGGTCCAGGCAGCGCCGGGTGAAGGACTCGTCGCCCACTGACAGGACCTCGTCGATGAGCAGCACGTTCGGCTCGACCGCCACGGCCACCGCAAAGCCGAGCCTGACGTACATTCCGGACGAGTAGGTCTTGACAGGTTGCTCGACGAAGCTGCCGATGCCTGCGAAGTCGAGGATCTCCGGCAACCGGGCCTCTATTTCCCGGCGTGACAGGCCGAGCAGCATGCCGTTGATGACGACGTTCTCGCGACCGCTGATCTCAGGGTGGAATCCGGCTCCGAGCTCGATCAGCGCGGTCACGCGTCCATCGACCTCGACCGTTCCCGAGGTCGGCCGGAGGATGCCGCCGGCAAGCTTGAGCAAGGTCGACTTCCCCGATCCGTTGGGACCGACCAGGGCCACCGCCTCGCCCGGCGCCACGACCAGGTCGATCTCGTCGAGCGCGACGTGCTCCTGCACCGCCGTGCGCCGGCGGCGCAACCATCGCTGCAGCACGGCGCCTTTGACCGACTCCGACCGAACCGGCGTGCCCCGCCAGCGATAAACCTTGCGAACACCGGCAAAGCACAACCGGCCCTTCACACCGACTCCACAAGGGTCTCGCGGAACCGCGAAAAGACCCAGGCCCCAACCAGCCAAGCGACAACACCCACGGCAATCGCGATCAGCCACTCCCGAGGCTCTGGCACGCGCCCGGCGAAGACGACGGACCGGTACACCTCCACCAGGCTCGACATCGGGTTGAAGCGGAGCGGACGTTCGAGCCAGGAGGGCACCGACAGTCCATCGAGACTGTAGATGATGGGTGATGAGAAGAACAACAGGTTGAGGAGATGGCCCACCAGATCACGAAGGTCTCTCAGCCTGGCCGATGCCGCCGACACTGCCAGCGCGGCCCCACCGGCGGTCAATACCCATGGCGCCAACGCCAGCGGGAGCATCCAGATCGTGACTGGAAACGGGTGCCAGCCCGCGATCGCCGCGATGATGAGAGCTGCAACGAGTACCGGCAACGCGAGCAGGTGATGCATCAGGTGGGACGCGACGGTGACCGCCGGGAAAATCTCCGGCGGACACATCACCTTGGCAAGCAATGGGCCGTTGTCGATGAGCGTGATGGAGGCGTCGAGCACGGTCCCCGAGAAAAACAGCCAGGGCAACAGGGCGCTGAACAGGAACAGGGGGTACGGTTCGCCGCCGGGGAACCTCGGGTCGAAGATGTAGGTGAAGACCACGGCGTACACGAAAAGAAGCAGCAAGGGGTTGAGGAGAGACCACAGGAAGCCCAGGGCTGATGCCCGGTAGCGCGCGTTGAGCTCGCGGCGCACAAGCACCACGATGAGCGCCCGCTGCCGCCACAGCACGCGGACCACCGACGCCGGCCCGGTCGTCATCGGCCGAGAAGCGTGGGGCTCAGGAACCCTCCGCTCCCGTCACCAGGAGCTCCTGAACCTCGCGCATGATCCGTTCGCGCTCGACCTTGAGGTAGCGTTGGTAGCTCATCACCTGGCCGTCCTTGACGATGAACATCTTGGGGTAGTGCTTGACGTCGCCGTAGTCGTCGAACAGGATGGGACCCGTCACCCCCATGAGCTCGTTCATGCCGAAATGAAAGGCCTTACGAATCTCGTTGGTGTCGGGCGGATTGGCGATCGTCATGACCTGGATGGTGAGCCACATTGCATCGTAGCCATGGGCCGCAAAGACATCCGGCGCCATGCCCAGAGCGTCCATATAGCGGTTGACGAAGCCGAGCACCGGCTCCTTGTCGGACGTACGGTCGAAGGGCGGCAGCGGGAACAGCACGCCTTCCGCAGCCGCACCCGCCTCGGCGATAATCCGGTCGTTGAAGAAGGCCGACGTGGTGACAATGCGCCCCGTGTATCCCCGCTCCCGAAGGAACGTGATCACCTCAAGCACCTCGAGTGCGTAGCCGACGACGTAGACGGCCCCCGCACGGGATGGACCGAGTACCGCATCGGACTGGGTTTTCCAATCGGGATCGGTAAGGTCGATCGTGCCGGCAACCTCGCCACCCAGGGTCGTCACGAACTGATTCTCGAACTCGGGCAGGATCCCCGAAACGTAGTCGCTCTTGCCGGCGTAGATCACGGTTCGTGTCTGGTCGAGCCGGTCGAACATGAAACGGGCCGCAGTCTGCCCTTCGAGCTCGTCGGACGGGTAGAGCCGGAAGAAGAGCTTGGATCGGTGGCTGATGCCCGGCGTAGATGCGGTCGGTGACAGGCACACGACTTCGAGCTCGTCGAGGTGATCGACGATTGCCTGCGCTTCAGCGGAGGTGGCGCCGGCGATGACCATCTTGATGCCACGGTCCTTGGCCAACCGTCGCAGCTCGGACAATGCCCGATCCGGGTCGGACTTGGTGTCGACCCACACGACCTCGAACCCCCGGGGCAGCTCACCACGCTCGCGCGCATCGCTGATCGCGAGACGAATCCCACTTTCGATGCTTTCGCCATAGGTCCCGGCCTCGCCGGTCGTCGGCAGCAGGACCCCCACCACCGGCTTGCTTCTGCACCCGATCAGCAGCAGCGAGAGCACCCCTAATGTGCCGATGGTCAGCGTGACTCGCCGGAACATGATGGCACCTCCAGTGAACGCGATCAGGGTACCACAGACAAGGGTTTCCGAACGGAGTTTCGAGACCGGGACCGACAGCCCGCGATTCACTTGTCGGCCTGATCAAGGGTCGTTTTTCTCATGATCGACGAGGACATCGAACACCGCCCGTCTGGGCAGGCCGAAGGTCAGGGCGACCGCCTTCATGGCGTCCTTTCGCGATTGCCCCGAGGCGAGCGCGTCCCGGTAGGTCCGGCGGATTTCCATCGGGTCCGCCTCCGAGCTCGGCGCCGCGACCGTCGGGCCGACCACCACCACGTATTCACCCCGTGGTGCGTCCGCTTCATCGGACCGAGCGAGCTCGCCGAGGGTTCCGGACAGGGCCCTTTCGTGGAGCTTGCTGAGCTCGACCAGCAGCGTCGCGGGCCGATCGGCGCCAAGCCCATCGGCCAAGGCCTCGAGCTCGGCCGAGAGTCGATGCGGCGACAGCAACACGACCAAGCTCCAGTCGACACCAGCGAGCTCGGCGATCCGGCTTCGCCGAGCCCCGGCGCGGGCGGGCAGGAAGCCGACCAGGGTCGCCGGTAACGGCGGCTGACCCGATGCAGCCAGCGCCGCAGTGAAGGCCGATGGTCCCGGCACCGAGGCGATCGTAGCGCCGGCGGCTCGAGCCTCGCGGACGAGGAGGAATCCAGGATCGGACAGCACGGGCGTACCTGCATCGCTAACCAAGGCGATGGATCGACCGTCAGCGAGGGCGCTGAGCGCGAAGGCGAGCCGTTCCGGTTCGTTGTGCTCATGGAGGCTGACAAGCCGCCTTCGGGGGGCGATGTCAACGTGGCCGAGCAGGTTACGGGTCCGTCGAGTGTCCTCAGCGAGGATGAGGTCGACGTTGTCGAGGATCTCGCACGCGCGCGGCGAGAGGTCGCCGAGCGTACCGATCGGGGTCGCCACGATCCACAGAGTCCCGGGCTGGCGGGCCACGTTGCTATGATACCAGGGTGAAGACTGGGCTGATTGCACTCATCTTGCTAATTTTCAGCAACTTGGCCTATGCGCAGTCGATCGTTCGCGAGCCCGTTGAGGAGGTCGTGGCGGTGGTCGACCGGACACCGATCCTCCGCAGCGACATCGACCTCGCGTTGCTGCTCGGTCTCGGTGGCTCTCAATCCGGTTCTGACGAGGAGGCGACGCGCTCTGCGTTGCTCGACCTCCGGATCCTGCTCGAGGTCCAGTTTCGCGACCTCGAGGCCTCGGGGGTGCTCTACCGTCTCGACCTCGATGTCACCAAGACCCGTCGGCGCCTGTTGGCGGCCGCGGGTGGCGCCGCGATTGTCGAAGCAAAGCTCGGCCGCCTCGGTCTCGGCGACGCTGATCTGGACGAGCTAGCCCTGCGACTCGGCGCCGTCAACGCGTACGCCGAGCAACGGCTGCGGCCGAGGGTCACTGTTGGCATCCAGGAGATCGAGACCGCATATCGAGAGCTTGTCGCGGAGCTCGTGGCGCGGGGCGAGCCCGTACCGGAGCTGACCGCAGTTAACGACCGCCTGCACCGTGTTCTGGTCGAGCGCAAGCTCAACGACGAGATCCAGCGGTGGACGGCCCGGGCCTTCGAGGAGCGGGAGGTGACCCGCTTCGTGCGCTGACCGGCTCGTCGTCGTAGAGCTCCAGATAGGCGGCGGCGGCCGCCAGGACCTCTTCCGTGTACCCGCGAGTCACCGAAAAGCTGACATGTGCCAGGAAACGGCGCTCCGAGCAGAAAGGCCCACACTGGTCGAGCCAGAGAGCTGCCTGCGCTTCGCCGGCGTTGTACGCGGCGACAGCGGCCGCCCGATTGCCGTCGAACCGGCCCAGCAGGCGGCCGAGCTCGATGGCGCCGAGCTCGAGACTGACGGCCGGGTCGAAGAGGTCATCCTGGCTCGTCTCGGCGCGGCCATTGGCGGTGCCAACGGCCACCGCCGTAGCGGGCATGAGCTGCATCAAACCGCGCGCGCCGACCTTCGACAGCACCATCGGGTCCCACCGGGACTCGGATCGGGCGACCGCAGCGAGCAGTGGCCATGGCACGCCGCCGCGTTCGGCGGCTCGATCCACGTCGGTCCGGTTCGGTAACGGGTACAGGGCGCGTCGCAGGCTGCGCGGCAGGCCCCGGGCCGGCAGCCATCCTGACGCCTGCCGCCAGGCCGCATCCGCCGCGCTGATCGCGAGCCAGGGCCGGCCGAGCTCGAGCTCGCGCAAGGCGGTCCACCAGGTTGACCGTGCGCTGTCGCGGGGCAGGCCCGACGGGTCCCAGCGCAGTGCGGCGCCCTCGAGACCGAGAGCCCACAGCCGGGCGGCCAGACCGGGAGCGAAGGTGGGCGCGTCGGGTTCGCCCTCGAGGCCGAGATCGACGGCAGCGCGGTCCCGGAGAATGGCGAGCCGAGCTGGGTCAGGCTCCACGACCAACGCACGATCGAGAGCGAGGCGGCTGGTGCGTTCCGAAGCATCGGCCATCGCCGAATCCTCCCGACGGCGCCAGTCGCCGAGGAGATCCTTCGGCAAACCGGCAGCGACTTCGCGGGCCTGGCTCGACCAGTACTCGTCGAGGGAGGATGCCGCAGCGAGCAGCTGAGCGAGAGACTCCTCGGGCTCACCGGCGGCCGCGGCCAGCTCGGCTCCGATGACCGCCGCCGGACCGATCCACGGCGGGCGGCTCACGCCCGCCAGCAACGCGCGCGCTCTCTCTGTGTCGCCGTCGCGCAGCTTGAACAGACCGCGCATGACAGCACCGCGATCACGCGCTGAGCGCGACCGAAGCAGAGCGAGTCCGGCTTCGGCAAGATCGGTCTCGCCGCGACGGAGGCGCAGCCGCGCGAGAAACAACCGCCGGTCGTCGGTGGTCCTCAGCCGTACGGCACGTTGCGCCGCGGCCACGGCCTCGTCCATGTCGCCGGCGAGCTCGCAGCTGCGCGCAAGATGAACTTCCAGGTCGGCTCGGCGCTCGCCGTTGGGCGCCATCTCGATCGCCCTGCGGTACCACGAAGCTGCTTCGTCGAGCCGATCGCGACGGAAGGCGCAACGGCCCCTGAGGAAGGCGACCTCCCAGGCGGGAATCTGCCGGTTGCGGACCGTGGACAGATCCTCGAGGATCGGCGCTGCCCGGTCGTACAACGCGTGCCGGTGAAAGGTCTGAGCCACCCGCCAACGATCGACCGCACCGAGGCCGTCCCGCGTGGCGAGCCGCTCAGCTGCCGTGAGGGCCTCAAGGTCACCAGTCGACGACTCGAGCAGCCGACTCAGGGCAGTGTCGTCCACCGGCTCCCGGCCCAAGGCCAGGGCTAGCTCCAGAGGACGCCGGGAGCTGCGGCCGATAGTTGGCAGGCGGCGTTCCAGCTCTGTCCGGCGGGGCTTGTCGATTCCGGAATTCACCGCTGCTGCGGCTGAGCGAATCGTCGTCTCGTGAAGCTCGCGAGTGGGCGCTCGTCGGAGCAGGTCGGTCACCAGGTCGAGGGCCCGCTCGGGCTCGTCCACCGCCACCATCGCGGCCAGCTCGACCCGCGCCACGACACCAACGTCTTGCGCGTCCATGGCCACCCCCAGAAAACGCTCGGCGGCCGCCATGTCTCCCACATTCTGTGCCGCATATGCCGCGACCAGGGCCTCGTCCGGCCGCAGCGGCAGCTGATCCGCACGCCGCATGGCAACCCGGTAGACCTGCTCCCACCGGCCGGCCCGAGCGGTCTCGGCCAAGCCGACGTCGACCGTCTTCGACGGCAGGTCGGCGCCGACCGCCAGCAACAACCACCAGATCATCATGCGCAATCCTCGATCAACTGCGTCTCGTTTCGGCTCGTGGTCACCCTCTCGGCTTGCCCCGAGGCCGGTTCTATGGATAATGCGTGGGCACGGTCGGCATTCCCGATCCGGCCGAGCACCAGCTTCGGAGGCCTCTCATCATGACAGTCACCCACAGCAAGGTCCTCATCATCGGATCCGGTCCTGCGGGTCTCACTGCGGCCATCTACACCGCCCGCGCTGACCTCGAACCGTTGGTCATCGAAGGCCTGCAACCCGGAGGCCAGCTGACGATCACGACCGAGGTCGAGAACTTCCCAGGCTTCCCGGAAGGGATCCAGGGCCCCGAGCTCATGCAGCGAACTCGAGCTCAGGCGGAGCACTTCGGAACAACATTCACCTTCGACGAGGTGACCGGCGTCGAGCTCTACCAGCGACCCTTCACTGTCCACACCGCCTCCTCCGGCGACCTCAGCTGCGACGCCCTGATCGTCGCTTCGGGCGCGTCGGCGAAGCTGCTCGGACTGGCGTCTGAGACTGAGCTGATGGGCTTCGGCGTATCGGCCTGCGCGACCTGCGACGGGTTTTTCTTCCGCGACAAGGAGGTCGTCGTGGTAGGCGGCGGCGACACCGCCATGGAGGAGGCCGTCTTCCTGACCAAGTTCGCGTCCAAGGTCACCGTCGTCCACCGCCGCGACGAGCTCCGGGCATCGAAGATCATGCAGCAGCGCGCCATGGACAACCCGAAGGTCAGCTTCGAGTGGAATGCGGTCGTGGCGGAAATCCTGGGCACTCGCGAGGGCGGCGTGACCGGGGTCGTGCTCAAGGACACGAAGACCGGTGAGCTTCGAGAGGTGACGGCACAGGGCGTCTTCATGGCCATTGGTCACAAGCCTAACACCGCGGTCTTCGAAGGCAAGCTGGACATGGACGACGTCGGCTACCTCCGAACAGTACCTGGCACCGCGCGCACCTCGGTGGCGGGTGTGTGGGCGTGCGGCGACGTCCAAGACGCAGTCTACCGCCAGGCCGTCACGGCCGCCGGCACCGGTTGCATGGCCGCTATCGAGGCCGAGCGCTGGCTTGCCGAGCAAGGCATTGAATAACTTCCGCCCCCGCGCGGTTTGCACGAGTTGAACGTATCCCGTCCGGCTTGCCGCGACTTCGACGCACAGGGAGGATTGAATGATCTCGTTTTCCGACACCGCCGTTGCCAAGGTGAAGGAGTTCGCTGCTCAGACCCCCGAGGCCGAGGGCAAGACCCTCCGAATCTTCATCCAGGGCGTCGGCTGCTCGGGTTTCTCCTACGGCTTCACCTTCGACGAGCAGCGCGACGGCGACACCTTGGTCGAGAGCGGCGACCTGACTGTCCTCGTCGACTCCGACTCGGCGCCCCACCTTGCAGGCTCCTCGGTCGACTTCGTCGATGACCAGCGCGGGACCGGGTTCCTCGTCGACAACCCGAACACGCCCGCCGTCGATGCGTGCAGTAGCGGGGGCTGCACAGGCTGCGGCTGAGGTCTGATGGACGACTCGCCCCGTCACCTCGAGGTCGTTCGCCTCGGTCATCCGGTTCTGCGCAAGGTTGCGGAGACGGTGCCTGAGGAATGGTTCGCGACCGGACGGCTGGTCGACCTCGGGCATGACCTCGTCCGCACAATGCTCGAAGAGAACGGTGTCGGCCTTGCCGCTCCGCAGGTGGCCGAGGGGCTTCGCCTCTTCGCATACTGGCTCCCAGGAGACGACTCTCACCCGGAGACCGAGCCTGCCGTTCTGGTCAACCCCGAGCTCAAAGCAGTCGACGCCGAGCTCGAGGAGGGCTGGGAAGGATGTCTTTCGATCCCCGGCCTGCGTGGCCTCGTCCCCCGACACCGACGGATCAAGGTCAAGGCGCGGTCGGTGGACGGCCTTCCCGTGAGTCTTACCGCCGACGGTTTTCACGCCCGAGTCATCCAGCACGAGCACGATCATCTCAACGGAGTCGTCTTCCTCGATCGTATGCGCTCCGTCCAATCTCTGGCCTTTGAAGACGAGTGGGAGCGATATGTGCTCGCCACGGACGAGCCCTGACGCCGGATTCATGACGGCGCCGGCGGCCGGTCCCGATACTGTCGCCCCCTCTCTTGAGCTTTCTCCGCACCGGGCCGTGATTGCCGCTGCTCTGGCCTTCGGGCTGTTGTGCGGGGCCTTCGAGATCACCAACACAGCCATCGGGTGGCACATCACGAGCGGCCTGTGGATGCTCGACCATCACCAGGTCCTCGACCGTGACGTCTTCAGCTTCACCGCAGCCGGCACTGACTGGATCGACCACGAGTGGTTGTTCCAGATCGTGGCGGCCGGGCTGTACAGGATCGGTGGGGCACCGGCACTCGTGGTGATGCGAATGGTCGCGATTGCCGCTCTCACCTTGCTGTTGCTGAGAATTGGCATCGCCTCCGGCCTCGACCCACCCGTCGCCCTCGCGCTGGCCTGCGCTTCGGTCATGGCGGCACGCCCCAGGTTCTTCGTTCGGCCCGAGCTTGCGACCCTTCTCCTGGTCCCCCTCGCTCTGTGGTTGTTCGCGTCACGGCGTGGTCGCCGTTTGTGGCCCCTGTCCCTGGCTGGAACGGTCGTCGTCGGCGTCAATCTGCACGGTGCCGTGTTGGTGGCCCCGATCCTGCTCGCGGTTTGGTTCGCCGGCGAGGTCGCAGACGGACTGCTCGCCCGGCAGCTCGACCCCGTCGACCTCCAGTCGGGCGCCTTTGGGCTTGCCGCCGCGATCGCAGCCACCCTCGTCAATCCGCGGGGCGTTGCGATCTGGACGGTGCCCGTCCGCCTCGGCGAGCTGGTTCGGCAGCCCCACATCCCGAACCCCGAGTGGATCCCTCCCGGCCCATCTGACGCACCGTGGCTCTACGCGTCCATCGTGGCCGCGGTGGTGACCTTGGCCTTCAGCAGGCGCGCGCCGCAAGGATGGCTGCTCGGCGCCGCCACTGCGGCGCTCGCACTCAAGCACATCCGCAACATTGGTTTGTTTTTCGTCGTGCTGCCGCTGGTCGTCGCACCGGCGCTTGCCCGGTGGCGGATTCTGTCCGCCCGCCCGTCCAACCGGCAGGCGTCGCGACGTGCCATCAGGATGACCTGCATCGGCCTCGTCGCGGTGCTCGCAGCAGCCGCTGTTTCCCGCCCCTGGCCGCGGCCCGGTTTCGGCTTCGCCGACCGTTGGTATCCGGACCGGGCCGTGAGCTTTCTCAAGGCTCATGGCTTGCTTGGCGGCAGGCTCTACAACGATGTCCGTTTCGGCGGCTGGCTGATCCTCGACGGCTACCCTGAACGGCAGGTCTTCCTCGACGACCGCAACGAGATCCACGAGCCCCTCCTGCGAGAGATCTGGGAGATCTTCGCCACGAGCAACGTCGCAGCCTGGGAGGACCTGCTCGAGCGATGGCACATCGACACTGTGCTGTTGCGCTACCACGAGCCGATCAGGGTCACCACCCCGGACGGCGCCGAGCTCGGGGAGCGTGGGTTCTCACAGCTGTGGTTTCCGACCGAACGTTGGGCGATGGTGTACTGGGATGATGTCGCCATGGTCGTGGTGCGACGCTCAGCAGTGCCCGCAGCGTTTGTCGCCGACCACGAGTACCGCATTCTCCACCCCGACGACCTGGACCACGTG
>Ga0316576_10000061_pt1 | contig 35080 bp, 27 predicted proteins | sample S0NA_FD_203075 | JGI IMG/M metagenome (GOLD analysis project Ga0316576, IMG submission 203075) | Rhizosphere microbial communities from salt marsh grasses in Alabama, United States - S0-2_050615r3r5 | ecosystem: Host-associated > Plants > Roots > Rhizosphere | place: USA: Alabama | collected...
TCTACCCGACAAATGGATGGCTTCAATCATCGATGATGATGCCCATCTCGAGAACCTTCTTCAGTGCTTCGATGCGGTTGTTGACATTCAGTTTTTTGTAGATGTTTTGCAGGTGGGTCTTGACGGTCACCGGTGCGATATAAAGTCTTGCGGCAATTTCCTTGTTGCTCAGTCCCTCAGCTACCAGCGGAAGAATTTCGATTTCTCTTTGGGAGAGACTCAAATCCGGGGCATGTTCGGGCAAGCGTGATATCTTATTGCCATTCGAGTCAGGTGAAAAGTCGAATCGGGTCTCGGCCCTGCAGGCCTCCAAAGCCAGCTGGGCATGCGTGTGGCCGGGCTGGACCTGATGAAGCCGTTCCAGCAGATCTCTCATGGGAGCACCCAGATCCACGAAGTTGCGGACCCAACCGCCCGGTTCGGCCATATCCAGCGCTGCCAGCAGTTTTGCAAGCGCTGTAGGCTCATCTCCCAATTTACGGTATGCGAGCGCTTCGAGAGCCAGGACATCGACGCACACGTTTCTTCTATTGATCCGAGACATCGCCTCTTCCAATTGAGAAAGGCGGTCACGGGCCTCGTTCACGCCCCGGTCCGTGCCCTCGGCCAGAAGAAGTTTGAGAGGGGTGAGTTGCGGCGTGTAGAGAAACCAATTGGGTGGCCGAAGATCGAAGTTGACACCGGCGCTCAGACGTCGAGCCTCGTCCACCGCGCCCCGGCGAAGGGCCAGCTCCACAAGCAGCGAGTCCCTGGTCGCTACGGGGTAGCCCTCCTGTAGATGATAGGCGCCATCGATTACCGATTCGACGAGTTGCGTGGCATCTTCAACACGGCCTTCCGAGAGATAGATAAAGCCGAGTGTACCGCTCGCCTGAACCAGATGTACGGCCTCTGACAAGGCGCGATCACGCATGATATCGGCCAAATAATATTTGGCATCGGCAAGCTCGTTGCGAAGATAGTGAATCGCTCCCAAATGAAAGCGTACGTTATTCTTATGAATGGCGAATCGCCCCCCACTTGCAATCCGCAGACACTCATGCCCTGCGGTCAGAACGCCGGATGAATCGGCCGCCATGTGGTTGATGATGCACAGGTAGTAACACGTTTTTATTCGTTCGCCGATTGGAAGCCCCGGCTCGACGAGCAGCTCATTCAATGTCTTGACACCTCGGCTTTTGTCTCCCGCCATCTGATGACCGCCGGCCATTGCACCCATCGCCATGGTTCGAGCGAAATAAGAGCGTTTCGGAAGAAGCTTCAAAGCCGTTTGCCCATTGTCAACGGCACCATCCGTGTCTCCAATGATGACATCAAAAACCCCCTGAATTACGGCGAGTTCACCCCGCAGCATCTCGGCCAATTCGGATTCTTGAGGCAGCGCATCCGCTATGCATCGGGCCTTTTCCGTGAAGACATACGAATCAGAATCCGGACCATAAGACATGCCAACAAACGCTCGGGTCGTCATCAAGAGCGGGGCACTTTCACCCGCATCCTCCGGCAGCGATCTCAGCCACCCGCTCAGACGGGAAAACTGATAGGTGTTCAGCAAGTCGTAACGATGCGACACGACCAGCCTGGTCGCCGCCTCGGTATCTCCGGCAGCCAGCGCGTGCCGGATAGCCTCGTCGAGCAGGCCGTTCTTGGCTAACCAGTTGCTGGCCTCAATATGCAGTCCGGCGATTGTATCGGCGTTTGTCTGCTTCCGCAGCAGAAACTGGAGGAACGTCTGGAACAGGTGATGATAGCGGAACCAATACCCCTCGTCGTCCAAAGGGATTATGAAAATGTTGGCATCGACCAGCCATTTGATAAACTGCTCCGCTTTGACGCCTTGTTTCTTATTCCCGCCTTCAACAGCTCTCGAACATACGGCCTGGCACAGGGGCGCACAGAAGCGCTCCAGGATCGAGGTGTTGAGGAGGTATTCCGCAATTTCCGGATTCTGTGCGGCAACGACCTCTGCGAGCAGGTACTCGGCAATATGTTGTGCGCTTCCTCTAAGATTTTGTATCCCACGGTTCAGATCGTCCAGAGTGCTCAGGTAGAGGCCGGCCAGACGCAGCCCCGTCACCCAGCCCTCCGTCTTCTCATCCAAGATCGCGGCGCTGGCATCATCCACCGGGATCATGAGCTTTTCTCTGAGAAATGCCGTTGCTTCGGCCGGCGTGAAGCGCAGGTCGGCGGCCCTGATTTCGTTCACCTGCCCACGGCCCCGCAGTCTGGAAAGCGCAAAGGGGGGATCATGCCGCGTCAGGAGCGCCAAATGCATCGCCTGCGGCGGGTACTCAAGGATCACCTTAAGGAAATCGTGAACGGGCCCTCCTCTTCGGATGCGGTGATAATCATCCAGCACGAGCATGAAAGGCTCGGTTATCTCCTGCAAATCATTCAATAGGTGGTGAGCCAGGACCGGAGCAAGGGGCAAAGGGTTCGCTTCCAGCAAATCCTCGGTCCGCAGCTCTATTTTGGGGAATAGCGAACTGACGGCAGCCAGCACATAGCTCAGAAATGAGCGCAGATCGCTGTCGCTTTCGTCCAGCGACACCCACCCGCTGGGGCAATCGCATGCCGCCACCCAGCGGCTGGCCAGGGTGCTCTTTCCGTAGCCGGCCGGCGCCGATATCAACGTCAGCGTCCGCTGACGGCCTTTGTTGAGTCGATCCAACAGACGGGCCCGCGGCAAAATGTCAGAAGCCGCGGGCGGACGCTGCAGCTTGTTGCGCAGGATAAAGGCCCCTTTGTGTGCGGCCGATGGTTCCGGCGCTTCAGAAGCGCTTTCCTCATTTTCGGCTTTCAAAAAGTCCGTTACAACAGCACCGGTAATGGTATCGTTCAGATATATCTCATTCCGCATCACTTTTCGGATGCCCTCTACCAGTTCCTCCGGCACGCTGTCCTTGAGGATATACCCGGAAGCCCCGGCTCCCAGCATGTCCTTCACAAATTGTTTGCCGGCATGAATCGAGAGCGCCACCACCTTGGTGGTTGGTGAAAGGGAAATAATCTGCCGGGTCGCTTCGATGCCGTTCATGTTGGGCATGCTGATGTCCATCACCACCACATCCGGCGACAATTCTTGCGCTTGCTCAATGGCCGCCCGGCCGTCTCCGGCCTCACCGACCACGCGGATGTCCTGTTCATCGTCAAAAAGCAGGCGGAGTCCTTTGAGGAATATGGGGTGGTCATCCACCAGAAGGACAGTGATGGGCATGGGAATATTCCTTGGTTCAGCGTTCAGAGGTTTACAGGTTTAGGTAGTTTCCGTCCATAAATGGCCCTTTTCAGCAATTTCGGCGTCAATCGGCGGAATCGCTTGTGCGGCGTACACGAGTACGCCTCCGCGCAATGCCGCCGTTTTCCTTGAACTTGCAGAAAATTGCTCATTTCTGGATCGGAAACTAATCAGTGCCCTTAATGAAACCGTGGATGGGCACTAGGCAATAAAATTCTTCAAGCTTAAACCCTTTTGAGCAAAGATTGGTCTTAACCCTGACATTTTCAAGCCTCCTTGCTATGTTATAGCTTAAGCTTTTCTGTGTTTCCACAAAAAGGGCTAAAACCAATGAATTATATTGAGTATGCTCTTATGTTAGAGGGGTATTACGGTTTTGTTAGATTTCGGTTATGAGCATCCTGCCGGAGATCTGACCGGAATCTCACTTTACAGGCACCCGCAATATCACCTGGGTCCCCTGCCCGGGGTCGGAAGAAATTTCTACGGCGCCTCCAAAATCAGCCATTCTTTCCCTGACACTGAAAAGTCCAAAACCGCCTTTAGGGGTCAAGAATTTTTCTGTGGCACCGGCATCGAAACCGCAGCCGTTGTCGCTGATGATCATTTCCAGGAGATCATTAACCCTGTTAAAATCCACCTTGACCCGGGTCGCCTGTGCGTGTTTGACCACATTGGTTAGAAGCTCACGCACACAGCGAAACAGAATCGCGCGCAGGTCTTGTTCCAGTTTTAGTTCAGGGCCTTTGTCAATGCACTCTGTTTGAATACCCTGACGTTTTTCAACCTGCTCCTCAAGCCACTCCCGTATGGCTGCGGACAGGCCGATTTCATTTAGCTGTGGGGGGCTAAGTCCATAAATAAGTTCGCGGGTCTGATGAAGGGTTTTATGCAGCGTATCGGAAATTTCATCCAGGACGGCGGCCTGCCCGGGTTCGGTTACACATTTACAAACAGAGGCAATCTGCATGCGCGCCAGGGCCAGCGATTGCCCGACATGATCGTGCAGGTCGGCTGCGATGCTGCGCCTCTCATTTTCCTCTGCAATCGTCAATTGAGACGTGAGCGCCTTCAGGCGCTGTTGATACCGCTCAAGCTCATGTTCCTTCTTCTTGCGCTCGGAGATGTCTTTCACAATCCCGGTCGCCCTGACCAATTGGCCGTTTAGCCTGAAGAGAGAAACCGTGACTTCCACCGGCAAAACCTCACCGTTTTTTTTCCTAAAAAGCACTTCGGTTTCAAAGGTATCATTACCCGCTGCAAAAGCCTGGGCCAACTTCTCGCCGAAGGCGAGATAATCCTCTTTGGTCGCATATAAAAACTCGGTCGTTCGTCCGACACATTCTTCGACTTCATACTCGAGCATTCTTACGGCCTCATTGACCCACTCGATTGTCCTCTCAGGCATGGACACTGAATAAACCATATCGGGCAAGGAATTTGTCAGGTCGCTGATAAAGTCACGACTCTCCCGGAGCTCAGCCTCTTTTTCACACAATGCCTTTTCGGCCTGTTTGCGATCGCTGATGTCCCGGTTTGACCCGCGTACTCCCAAAAATCTGCCGGTATCGTCCTTTACAGATTGGCACGCGTGCTCAATACATCGGACGGCGCCGTCTTTTCTCACGATGCGAAATTGGACTTCGCTCGGTATGTGTCCAGCCAGGCTGCTTTTTTTATGCTCCTGCCAAATGTGGCGGTCTTCCGGCAAGAGGATGTCATCCAGTAAATCGGCTTTTCCAAGAAACTCTTCTCTGGTATACCCGGTTATCCGCTCACAGGAAGGCGATACATAGATATATTTTCCGTCAGGCCCAACCCACCACTCCCAGTCGTATGTGAAATCGGCTACAATGCGGTAGTGCTCTTGCGCCTTAATCAATTTCTCCTCGGTCCTCAGGCGTAGCAAAGCCTCGCCGATACTGTCCGCTATGACTTCCATGAATTCGATGACTTCAAGTGTAAATTGTCCTTTTCTGTGGTCGTTGAGTTGCAGCAGGCCGATAATCCGACTATTGGCCCGGAGCGGGACCAAGGCAATAGATGCATACCCCTGATCAATGCACACATTGCGTGGGTGAGTTCTTGGATCCTGATTCTCGTCAAGATCCAGTAAAGAGGTGGCGTCGTTCGTCCAGAAACTTCCTTTCGGCGTGAAAAGCGGATTTTCAGGATCCGGGTCACCGCTAATCACCAGGCCACAGGTACATTCCAGGCTGACATTGCCGTCGGGGTCCCGGCAAAGATCGCCATCTTGAGTGCGGATGTTCAAAGAATTTTCTTTCTGCAGAAATTGTTCAGAAAATCCTTCCTGGCAGAAATACGGAAAATCATCACCATTGCGCAGGCGAATGCCAATGGCATCGATCCCGGTTGATGCCTTGATGGTGGCAACGGCGCGCCGGATCGAATTCTGCCAGTTACCTGATCCGCCGAAAATCCCGAGGATATCGACGCCTAAATTGCGATAGGCGTCTGTTTTTCTGCGACTGACCTGTGTCATCAATAATCCCGCTCTCCGCTGTTCGTAACGATCGCCGGCCGATTCAGCTTGGTCTGGATCAATATCTGTTTAAGATGACGTCCAGGCATAGCCTTTGGGATCTCCCTATTTTCTTGGCCCCAAGAGTCGATCACCAGGCGGCATTCAGAGAATCTTTTTTTGGGGGACACCATAATATCTGTTGAACATATATATCAATCTTTTAGGTTTCATGCCGGAACGGCTTAAACCGCACTATGCATTTTCCGTGTCTATCAGAGAAAATGGACCATAACGCCATAGTTGCACTGAATACATTTTGGACAAACATCATTTTCTAAAATAATTAGGCTTTTTCCCCCGTCTGCTGCCGGAAACCTTTAACGACGTCCCTCAGCGTTTCATATAAGGCCTCCTCACCGAATAGCTGACTGAGATGGTAGCGACTCTCGGCTTTAACGTCGTCCATAACCTGTGCCACAACCAGACGAATGCCTTTTTCCTTTAAAATTCCAAAGAGAGCGCGGAGCGTCTCCGCTGCGGAGTAGTCCACATCATCAACAGCGGCGGCATCCAAACAAAACCAGCGCAGCGGCGGCTGCGCACTGTTGGCGAGATCTAAAATCTCTTCCGAGAGCTGCTGTGAATTCGCGTAGTACATGCTGTGTGTGAATCGATAGATGAGCAGACCGGGGATCGCCTGTGCATTGGTTGCCACGGGTTGCGCACGCCAGACGCCCGACTCGCCTGGCACAAGCACTGCGTTCTTCGGGCGATAGCCGCGCCGGGTGTGATCGATTAGCGACAGCACGATGGCAAGCAGAATTCCTTGCTCAACACCGACAAATACGACCATCAACGCGGTGATCAGGGCGACCCAGAACTCCGGGCGCCTCTGGGAGAAGATTTTTCGCATTCCTTTAAGATCGATCAGGTCGACGCCGATCAAAAAAACGACCGCCGACAGTACCGCTTCCGGCAGGTAGGCCAGCGGCGCTGTCAGAAACAGCAACACCAGCAGCACGATAACGGTGGTAACGAGCAACGACAGCTGGGTGCGTCCACCGGCGCTGTCGACCATCTGGGTCTTGGTCGGGCTGCCGTTAACCACAAAGGTGCCGGACAGGCCCGCGCCGACGTTGGCCAATGCCAGGCCCACAAGGTCGGTGTTCTCACTGAACCGCTCGTTGTAGCGGGCAGCATAGGCACGCGAGGTGGCGGCGCTTTGTGCCAGGATGACCACGAAAATGGCAAAGGCCGTGGGAACCAATTTGCCGATGAGCTCCCAGCTCCACTTGACTTCCGGCAGCCCGATGTGCGGCAGGCCGCTGGGTACGGCCCCGAGTACATGCACGTGGGCTTTGAGATCAAGCGCCCAGCCGAAAACAATTGCCCCGATCACGGCGATCAGTGCCCCCGGTATTTTTTTTGAGACCCTTTTCGAGCCGACAATGATAACCAGAACACTGAGCGCAATGGCCAGTGCATAAAAGTTAACCTGTTCGATCTGCTGGAAATCGTTCCAGATCTTGCCCAGCGTACCGTGGCCGCCACCCTTCAAGCCCAGCATGCCGGAGATTTCACCCAGCGCCACCTGGCTGCCGACCCCGGTCAGGAAACCGACCAGCACCGTGCGCGAAAGGAAGTCCGCCAGGAATCCCAGACCAATGATGCGCGCCAGAATGAGAAACACCGCAGCCAAGAAGGCCAGCACCGCGGCCAGCGCGACATATTCATCCGAGCCGGTGGCCGCGAGTCCCACCAGTCCGGCTGCCAGAATGGCCGCTGTCGCCGAATCGGCACCGACCACCAGGTGCCGTGAAGAACCGAACACAGCGAACAGGGCCATCGGGATGAGAATGGTGTAGAGACCTGTGATCACCGGCGTTCCGGAGATTTTTGTGTAACCCATCACTTCGGGAATAGCAAGCGCGGCCAGCGTGATTCCGGCAACGATCTCGGCCGGAACCTGAGCACCCTTTATCGGAAGCACCCCCTGCAAGATCGGCAAGCGGAAACCTTCGGATTTGTTGTTTTTCGCTATCATGGCATCTTTCCTGCAGCCTCTGTGTCTTGAAATCATGACCCCTTAATTGCTGATCTGCCCGACCACTGACCGGGGCGTTCAATGAACATCGGCTGGTAGTTTGCAAATTCTTACCGTAAGCGGCAGGATCCGATAAAAGCAAACTGATTTTTTTAGTTTTAATATTAAAGTCAGGAGGAGAAGGTCAATAAATAAAAATCAACTAAAAGGAGCATAATGAATAGCAATCAAAAGAACGTTTACGATGTCATTGCAGAGGCCGTGTCATTGGCGACGCCGGCAGAGAAAATAGAAGTCGACCAGACGCCGACGTTTCTGAAAGAGCCGATCAGCGTCACCGACTTTGCCGCCGGGGTGGCTGCCGCTTTAGGCGCAAGTGCTGCAGAGCTGGGCCAGGCCCGTGGACTGCCGGCATATTCCCTCAATAAACCTGGGGTTTCGGGGGATGGAATGACGAGGACAAGCCCGACGCCAGTTATTTAAGAATGCTCTATTTCTTTATCTACAACCTGCCCAATGCCTGGCAGATCGGTTTTAACCCGACGATCAGTTACGACCGCAATGCAACTTCAGGCAACAAGTGGAATGTCCCTGTAGGGCTGATTGCGTTGAAAATGACCAAGATCGGAAAAATCCCGGTCAAGATCCAGTTCGGTGTCGAATATTCGAACGTCAGCAAGACGCCTTCGGGCAGAGGGCGCAATTCAAACTAAACATCATTCCGGTCATTCCGTCTCTGATCAAAAGGCCGCTATTTGGAAAATGAGGAACATGCGCCGCAGGAAGTGGAAAAGGCATAGCGCAGGACTGAATGGAAACCGCTGCGACCCCGCGTCACCCGCGGCTACCCCAAATTTCATGGCGACGAGAACACTGCCCACGGCGGACTGCTGGAGCGGTCTCAGCTGCTGGGCAGCGTCGGTGGTGCATGCGACTACCTGGTCGATCATGGCTTCTTCTTTGACGTGTCCGTGACCCAGTTTCTCCAGGGCAATGTCTCGGGAGGCGAGGATAACGGGGGCGCCCGGTACAACGGGACCGCAGATTACTGGCTCACATTTGACTCCGGCAAAGCCGGGCTCTGGCCCGGGGGCGCGATATTCCTGCACGCGGAAAGCTCGTGGCAGGCGGACCGGAGCGTCAACGCCGATGTGGGCTCCCTTTTACCGGCCAACTTCGATGCCGCCATGCCGACGCCGAATGATTCCGAGGCGATCGTGTTGCCCGAACTCTATCTGGTGCAGGCGCTGCCGGGCAATGTTGTCACCGTGGCGGGAAAAGTCGATTGGGCCGGTATTGGGGATACCAACGTGTTCGCCAACAACGAGCGCACTCAGTTCTTGTGCACGGGTCTTGTCAACAACCCCATCCTGGGAGCTTTTATTCCCTATACATCATTGGGGGTGGCCGGTGTCTGGGCGCCCAGCAAGCAACACAACCTGGCCGTTCTCGCGATTCAAGCCAACGGCGACGCTACGACCAGCGGATTCGACAATTTCAATGTTGAGTAGAGCGCCGGTGTGCAGTATCAGTTTTCGCCGACGGTCAACGGGAAACTGCCGGGCAATTATCGCGTTCTTGTCGGATACAGCAATAAGGACTTACCTAATTTCGACATCGACCCGCGTCATCTCATCGGTGAAATCATTGCGTGGTGCCGGTTGCGGAAAAATCTAACAATTATACGTTTATGATCAACTTTGACCAATACCTGTGGGTCAAGGGCGGCGGCCCGGCCGCCGGACGCAAGCACCAGCCTCCGGTCGGGATCGGCATTTTCGGTCGTGCCGGATGGGCCCCCAAAGACCGCAATGTCATCGACCAGTTCTACAGCTTCGGCATCGCCAGATTTGGCATGCTGATTCCGGGCAGAGACAATGATCAGTGGGGACTGGGCTGCGCAGTCCTTTGATTTTAGCCCATTCGATCTCGGGGTGCAGACTGGTGAAATTTTCCGGCAAACGGGCGGCAGCTTCTCCGATTATCTCGAGATTCCGCATGCTGGATCGTCTCACCCAAGCCCGGCCGGACCATGGATTCGTGCATCAGGTGTTGGCGGTGATCAAGGCCGAGATTCGAAATAACGTGTCCGCGAAACTTTCATTGCCCGGAGAAGCCATCAACCACATTCTCACCCGGCCAACAGATGGTTGATTGCCGCAGACCGACAACCGGCCAATTCCCCATTCCCGTGCTCCACATGCGGTGCCCATCATAACCATGCCAATGCCCTTCCGGGGCCTATCCCCTACTCCGAAGGGAGTAGGAGTGCTCTGCCTTTAAAATCCTCCTTAAAATACTCCCTTTGGATAATTTACAGGCAGGATAGTCAGTCATAATTAATGGTTATTCGGAACCTGAGTATCAGAGAAAAAAATCCGGGGCCAGCATATCGAGATCTACAGATTCTGAATCTCTGCGGTTTTAACTTCCTCTATTGTTTTCATTTTTATGAACGATTCCTGAAACTTTTTTTGTCACATCGAGGTGTCTGTATTGGATAAGCCTGCTGTTTACCGAATCAGAGTGGAAGGTGTCGTGCCCGAAAGCTGGATCGACCGCTTGGGAGGCTTGAGGATTGTCTCCGTCACCTCGGCCGCAACGACGCTGGAGGGCCGGTTGCCCGATCAAGCCGCGTTGAGCGGCGTTTTGGATACACTGTATCACTTGCGACTGCCCCTGCTGGAAGTAAGCTGTCCTCTACAGGGGGGCCCGATGAAAGCGCATCTGATCCGGAAAACTTCACGCAGTAAAAGTAGCGATGGCTCTGATAACAGCATTTGACCTGCGCTGGAACATCGACGCCTGTACCTTGGAGGCAGGCCGGTCGACACTGCTGCCGCATGTCCAATGCTTGCTTAAAAGTCCCTCTCACTCCGGCGACTTAAAAGAAGGAGATCAACAAGGACGACGAAATTCACTACAAAACCATTCAGTGAATACGACTCACACAAGCGTGGTTATCAGGGTGGACGAACAATAATGGGTTATAAAAAAGGGCAATCAACAGGAGGATTTGAAAATGAATGAAGCTGTCATCGTAGCTGGCGTAAGGACCGCTGTCGGGAGATTCGGCGGGGGATTCAAGAATTTTCCCGTGGTGGATTTGGGCGCGACCGTCATCAAGGAAGTGCTGAAACGGGCCGGTTTGAGGCCGGTGGTCAGTGACCTGATGGGGGCATGCGTTCCAGACAAGCTGAAGGATCAAGGCTTGACCGATCTCGAAAAGAAAAGCGCCGATTGGGATCCCGCCCTGCCGTCCGTGGCCGTCGACGAGGTGATCATGGGCAACGTGCTCACCGCCGGGCAGGGCCAGAATCCCGCCCGGCAGGCCACGGTTCGCGCCGGCGTCCCCAAGGAGACGCCGGCCTTCACCGTCAACAAGGTCTGCGGCTCGGGGCTGAAATCCATCGCCCTGGGGGCCGAGGCCATCATGGCCGGCCGGGCCGATGTGATCATCGCCGGCGGCCAGGAGAACATGAGCCTGGCGCCGATGTCGCTGCCCCAGGCCCGCTGGGGCTACCGCATGGCGACGACGGGCGTGGCCGACGTCAACGATCTGATGGTCTGGGACGGGCTCTACGAAATATTTTACGGCTACCACATGGGGATCACGGCCGAGAATATCGCCGCCAAGTACGGCATCAGCCGACAGGAGCAGGACGAACTGGGCGTTTTAAGCCACACACGCGCCCGGAAGGCCATCGCGGAAGGCATTTTCGCCGAGGAGATCGTGCCGGTGGTGATCAAGTCGCGCAAGGGCGAAGAAGTGGTCGACACGGACGAGGGGCCCCGGGAAACCGACATGGAGAAGATGGCCAAGCTGAAGCCGGTATTTAAAAAGGACGGCACCGTTACGGCGGGCAATGCATCCAGCATCAACGACGGGGCGGCCGCCGTGCTGCTGATGAGCGCCGACAAGGCCAAGCAGATGGGGCTTGAGCCCGTTTTGAAGATCACGGCCTTCGCCTCCGGCGGTGTCGATCCCGCTTATATGGGCACGGGCCCGATACCGGCCGTGCGCAAAGTCCTGAAAGCAACCGGCATGGCCATCGGCGATATCGACATAATAGAATTGAACGAGGCCTTCGCCGTCCAGGCGATCGCCTGCGACCGCGAGCTGGGCATCCCGGTGGACCGCCCCAACGAACTGGGCAGCGGCATCTCCCTGGGACATCCCATCGGGTGCACGGGCTCCCGCCAGATGGTGACCCTGATGCACCAGATGCAGCGCAAAGGCTATGCCAACGGTCTGGTCACCATGTGTATCGGCGGCGGCATGGGCATGGCGATGATCGTTGAGCGTTAAACGCCGCGTCGGAAGAACCCGGGGCGACAAACCTCGCCGAGGGTGGAAGACATCAACCGACGGACAATTTAATTAAAAGGAAACGGAGGACAACATGCTGGAAATCAAAGATTCTGTAGCGGTAATCACGGGCGGTGGCGGTGGCATCGGCTTCGCCGTTGCCAAGCATTGGGTCCAGAACGGCGGTAAAGTGGTTCTGGGCGACGTCGCGCAGGAGCCTCTGGACAGGGCCGCAGCGGAAATCAAGGCCATGCGGGGCGAAGTGGCGACGGTGGTCGGCGATGTGACCAACGAAGCGGATTCCGCCCGGTTGGCGGACACGGCCATTGAGAAATTCGGACAGATCAACCTGGTGGCTCCCTTCGCCGGGATCATCAAAGACGGCATGATGGTTTCCCCGGATCGCGAAACCGGGAAGGTCACCAAGAAAATGCCCTTTGAGAATTTCACCAAAGTGATCGACATCAACCTGAACGGCGTTTTTTTGACGGTACGCGACTGCGCCGAGCGCATGATCAACAACAACTGCAAAGGTCTCATTTGCCTGGTTTCCTCCACCGGATCCCTGGGCACCGCGGGCCAGATCAACTATGCCTCTTCCAAGGCGGCCATGTCGGTCATGCCCAAGGTCATCACGGCGGAGTTCTTCCGTCGCGGCCTGAGCAACAAGATCCGCTGCATGGCGATTGCGCCGGGCTATGTGGGCACGGCCATGGTAAAGGGCATGAACCAGAACGCCCTGGAAAAGATCCTGGCGGATGTGCCCATTGGCCGCCTGATCGAACCGGAGGAAATTGCCCAATTGGTGGGAGACATGTACCGCAACGAGGCCATCGCCGGCGATGTCTACTTCATCCACGGCGGTCTGCGGTTGGGCTCCCGGGGCTGATCCGGTTCATGGGAAGCGAAGTTCCGTGGCATCCAATGCCCCCATCTCATTCACGACGAAATTCTCCGGGGATCGGCACGGTCCCCGGAGACCGAAGGAGGTTACCATGACCGATCCACGCATTGATCCCAACGACCCTGCCCTTCAGCCACTCGCCATCAACACCCAGCCGCTGAAAGGCAAAAAAGCACTGATTACGGGCATCGCCAATCAGAACTCCATTGCCTACGGCGCCGCCCGTGCCTTGAGGGCCTTCGGGGCCGAAATCGCGATGACCTACCTCAACGACAAGACGCGCGAGTTCACCCAGCAGCTGGCGGATGCACTGGAGGTGGACCCCGATCTCTACCTGCCCCACGATATCAACAACGATGCCCAGACCGCGGCGGTTTTCGCGGCCATCCGGAAAAAATGGGGCCAGCTGGACACCATGCTGCACGCCATGGCCTTCGCCCCCAGGGCGGCCCTGCAGGGGGCCGTGCTCGACGTGACGCGCGCAGACTTTCAGACCACCATGACCGTATCGGCGCACTCGCTGATCGTCCTGGCGCACGAGGCGGTGCCCCTGATGACCGCCGGCGGCTCGATTTTTACGCTCACCTACTTCGGGGGCGACAAGGTGGTGCCCAACTACGGCATCATGGGCCCCGCCAAGTCGTGCCTCGAGGGGCTCGTCCGCTATCTGGCCGCCGAGCTGGGGCCGAAGAACATCAGCGTCAACGCCATATCGCCGGGTCCCGTCATGACGCGCGCGGCTTCGGGCATCGCCCATTTCGACGACCTGATGACCCTGGCCAGGGACAAAGCGCCGCAACACACGTTGGTGACGCCGGACGAGATCGGCGTCAGCATGGCCATGCTGGCCTGCCCCAGCATGCGCAAGGTCACCGGAGAGATTCTCTACATCGACGGCGGCTTTAACATCATTGCCGGCTGATGCCGGGGCAACGGTAAGAAACGGCAGCGGTGTCGGACCGTAGCCGGTCCGACATCCGCCTCCAACCTTCTGGGCAGGCGGGCGCCGGCGCAGTCAGGCCTACAGCATGGCAACACAAAAGGAGCAAGAAAAATGACCGACAACACCCTAAAAGACAAGGCTCCGGATTCGCTCGTGCCTTCGCGTCCGGCGATGAAAAAAAGCAAGATCGTCAGTGCCGAAGAGGCCGTGCGCCTGATTAAGGACGGCGATGTGGTCGCCACCACCGGCATCGTCCGGTGCGTTTCGGCCGATTATCTGCTGGAGGCGATCGCACAGGCCTTTCTCAAGGACGGACGGCCGCGCGACTTGACGGTCATGATCGCGTCCTGCATCGGCGACAGCCGCGCCGACGGCCCCCGGGTCGGCCTCAATCGCCTGGCCTATGAAGGGCTGGTGCGCCGGTTCATCGCCGGGCACTGGGGCATGGCGGCCCGAATGGGGCCGCTGGCCGAAGAAGGCAAGATCCAGGGCTATGTGTTCCCCCAGGGCACCATCGCCCAGCTGTTTCGGGAGATGGCCGGCGGCAAACCGGGCGTCCTCACCAAGGTCGGCCTGGGCACGTTCATCGATCCGCGCAACGAAGGCGGCAAGATCAACGCCCAAACCACCCAGGATCTGGTGGAGATCATGGAGATCGGCGGCGAGGAATATCTTTTCTATCACGCCGTGCGACCCAACATCGCCATTCTGCGGGGGACCACGGCCGATCTCGACGGCAACATCGGCATGGAACGCGAGGCGCTGTTCATGGAAGTGCTGCCCGTTGCCACCGCGGTGCACAACAACGGCGGCCTCGTGATGGTCCAGGTAGAGCGGATCACCGACCGCCACACGCTCGATCCCCGGGAGGTGAAAATCCCCGGCGTCCTGGTCGACTGCGTGGTGGTGGCCGATCCCGAATACCACTGGCAGGCCGGCACCACGGCTTACAGCCCCGCCTATGCGAGCCGTATTCGCGTACCGGCCGCGGCGGTCGTGCCGATGGCCCTGACCGAGCGCAAGATTATCGCACGCCGCGCCGCCTTCGAGATTCAGCCCAACAGTCTGGTCAACCTGGGCATCGGCATGCCCGAGGGCGTCGGCGCCGTCGCCAACGAAGAAAAGGTGGCCGATCTCATGACCATGACCAACGAGCCGGGCGGCATCGGCGGTGTGCCCCAGGGGGGACTCGATTTCGGAGCCGTGGTGAACGTCGAAGCGCTCATCGAACAGCCTTCGATGTTCGACATCTACGATGGCGGGGCCCTGGACGGCACCTTCCTGGGCATGGCCCAGGCCGACCGCGAGGGCAATGTCAACGTCAGCAAATTCGGGCCCAAAACCGTGGGGGTGGGCGGTTTCGTGAACATCAGCCAGAATGCCAAGGCCATCGTCTTCATGGGAACCTTCACCGCCGGCAAGCACGCCTTCTCGATCGCGGACAATGCCCTGCATATCGAACAGGACGGCAAGATCGCCAAGTGTGTGGAGCGTGTCGACCAGTTGACCTTCAGCGGCAAGCATGCGGCGGCCAAGGGCCAGCAGGTGCTCTACGTCACCGAGCGCTGCGTCTTCCGGCTGACCCCGGATGGGCTCGAGCTTATCGAGATCGCCCCGGGGGTCGACCTGGAGCGCGACATCCTGGGCCGTATGGACTTCAAGCCCCTGATGCGCGCCGAGCCAAGCCTGATGGACGCGCGCATTTTCAGCCCGGAGCCCATGGGCCTGCGGGATATCCTGCTCGGCGTGCCGCTGGAGCAGCGGCTGACCTACGACGCCGAGGCCAACATCCTGTTTGCGAATTTCGAGGGTTTCGCCGTGCGCGACACCCAAACGGTGAAGGAGATCGAGGCGAGGGTAGAAAAAATCGTGGCCCGCCTGAAGCACAAAGTCAGCGCCGTGGCCAATTACGACAACTTCGAGATCTATCCGCAGGCCTTGGACGATTATGTGGATATGGTCCTGCGTCTGAAAGAGCGCTTCTTCGATGCCACGAGCGTTTACACGACCAGCGCCTTTATGCGTATGAAGCTGGGGGACGCGCTGGCAGCCCGCGGTGTTGCCCCGCATATCGCCTGGACCCGTGAGGAGGCAATGGCTGCGCTTGACGATGCCCCCAAAAGCCAATCCTAATCTGGAAGGAAGCGGCAAGACATGAGCACGATAGAGAGCTATTACTTTGAGGATCTGTCCCTGGGGATGTCCGCAAGTTTTACCAAGACGCTGTCCGAAGCGGACGTCAAGATGTTCGCCGGCGTGACCGGCGACTTCAACCCATTGCACGTCAACCGGGAATATGCCGAGCAGTCGATATTCAAGCAGCCGGTGGCCCACGGCATGCTCGCCGCCGGCCTGATCTCCGCCGCCGTGGGCTGCAAACTACCGGGCCCCGGGGCCATTTACATGCATCAGGACCTGAATTTCGTGGCCCCGGTCCACTTCGGCGACACGGTGACGGCCACCGTTACCGTCAAAGAGCTCATTGCCAAGCACGGCCATGTCATCATGTCCACGGTATGCACGGTGGGCGGCAAGGAGGTCGTTACCGGCGAGGCCCGTTTGAAAGTCTCGCGACGGGAACAATAGGAGGGGATCGCATGCGCTATGCATTGGGCGACCGTCAGGTGGTGATGCGCGGCAACGGGCAGTGGATTGCACCCAACGCGGTCCTGATCGGCGACATCGTGCTTGCGGCCGACGTCAGCGTCTGGTGGGGCGCGGTGCTGCGGGCCGACGAAGACCTGATCACCATCGGCGCGGCGACCAACATCCAGGACGAATCGATCCTGCACGTCGATTCGGGGCATCCGCTGACGATCGGTGACCGCGTGACGGTCGGTCACCGGGCGATGCTGCACGGCTGCCGGGTCGGCGACGGAACGCTCATCGGCATCGGCGCCACAGTCCTAAACGATGCGGTCATCGGTCGGCACTGCATCGTGGGTGCCCAGGCGCTCATTACCGAGGGCAAGCGGTTCCCCGAGCTTTCCGTGGTGGAAGGGGTGCCGGGCAAGGCGGTGCGCGAGGTGACCGACGCGGAGGTGGCCTGGCTCGAGGCCAATGCACGGAACTATGTGGCCTGCGCGCAACGCTACCGCAAGGATTTGAGACCTCAGAAATGAAGCGGTGCAACCGCCAATTCCGGCCTGAATCATGCTGACGGTCGGAACCTGCTGCCAAAACAAATGGAAGATGTTTGAAAAAATAGCGTCTGTTAGAAACAACTCACAACAATAAGGAGATAGCAATGGCAACTAAAACACCTACTCAAGCACCGACGCCTCCGTCGTCTTCCCCATGGGCTCTGCCCGAGGCTGTGAACAAAACCGGATGGGAACCGCTGGTTGAATACGCGCAAGACTTCTGGCAACGGTCGATCATCTTCCTGGACACCCTGCGCCAAAGCGGCAACCAGCAGGCGGACATGACCGCACGGCCGATCAATGCGGTTCTGATCTACGATTTCGAGTTTGTGCTGCGCGGCAGCACCCTGCCGCGACCGGTCAATTTTGCTCTGGTGCGCGTCATCCCGCCCGAGGGCGCCGACATCGACGAGCGCAAGCGCCCGTTGATCGTGATCGATCCGCGCGCCGGCCAGGGGCCGGGCATCGGCGGCTTCAAGCCGGTCAGCGAAATCGGCGACGCGTTCAAGGCCGGGCACCCGGTTTATTTCATCGGCTTTTCGGCCGACCCCTTGGAAGGCCAGACCATCGAGGACATCGCACACGCCCACACCGTCTTTTTCGAGAAGGTGATCGAACGCCATCCCGAAGCGGAAGGCAAGCCGTTTATCATCGGCAACTGCCAGGCGGGCTGGCACGCAATGATCGCCGCCTGCATGCGGCCCGATCTGGTCGGCCTCGTGCTGATCGCCGGAGCGCCCCTTTCCTTTTGGGCCGGGGTGCACGGCGCGAACCCCATGCGCTACGCGGGCGGTCTGTTGGGCGGCAGCTGGCTGGCCACGTTGACAAGCGACCTGGGCTACGGGATTTTCGACGGGTCCTGGCTGGTGGCCAATTTCGACAATCTGAATCCGGCCAACACAATCTGGAGCAAACAGTACAACGTCTGGAAGGCCCCGGACAAGGAGGAGAACCGCTATCTCGGCTTTGAAAAATGGTGGGGGGACTTCATCAACCTGCGGGGCGAGGAGATGCAGTGGATGCTGGAGAACCTGTTTATCGGCAACAAGTTCTCCACGGCCCAGATCGTCACCCAGGATGGGAAACGGCTCGATCTTCGAGACATCAAATCGCCGATCATCTGCTTCTGCTCCAAGAAAGACAACATCACCCCGCCGCAGCAGGCCCTGGACTGGATCCCCGACAACTATCGGAACGTCGATGAGATCCGCAGGGCCGGCCAGACGATCCTGTATTGCATTCACGAAACCTCGGGTCATCTGGCCATTTTCGTGGGCACCAAGATAGCGGCCAAGGAGCATGCCGAGTTTATCAACCTGATGGAGTTCATCGACTGCATGGCACCCGGCCTCTACGAGATCGTGATCACCGAAAAGACCGAGGGTGAGGCCGGCGCGGACCTGGTCGCCGGCGGCTACAACGTGCGCATCGAGGCGCGCGGCATAGAGGATATTCTCGCCCTGGGCGGCAACTCATTGGAGGACGAGCGCGAATTCGCCACCGTGGCCCGCATGGCCGCCATCAACGAGAGCCTCTACCGCACCTTCCTGCAACCCTGGGTCCGCGCGATGACCACGCCGCAGACGGCGCGCTGGCTGCAGGAGCTGAACCCCCTGCGGCTGTGGTACACCATGTTTTCCGACAAAAACCCGCTGATGAGCGGCGTGGAGACCCTGGCCGAGCAAGCCCTGGCCGAGCGCAAGGTGCCCTCCGCCGACAATCCATTCCTGGTGATGCAAGAACAATTCTCCAAAAGCATGACCCAGGCCCTGGAGATGTTCGGCGACCTCCGCGACCAGATGCAGGAGCAGATGTTTCACGCGATCTTCGGCTCGCCGCTGGTGCAGACCCTGTACGGGATTTCGGCCAGCGATGGCCCGTCGCGGCCGCGGCCGGGATACTCCCCGTGGGCCCAAAAAGCGCTCGAGGCCGAGGTCGTTCGGCTCAAGGAGCGGTTGACCGAAGGCGGCCCGCTCGAAGCGGCCGCCCGCGCCCTGATCTATATCGCCAAGGGCGCGCATCGGGTGGATGCGCGCTCCTTCGAGGTGCTGCAACGGCTGCTGGCGGCGCACCCCGACATCACGCTCGCGCATTTCAAGGGCGTTGCGCGCGAGCAGTGGGCCATTCTGGCCATCGACGAACATGCGGCGGTTGCGGCCCTGCCCCAACTCGCTCCGCAAACTGACGCCGAGCGGCGCGCCCTTGTGGACATGATCAAGGAAATCGTAGCAGCCGCGGGAGCCCCCAGCGACGACGTTAAAAGCCGGATGGCGGAAATCGTACGGCTGCTGGACGCAGGGCCGGCCAAACCCAAAGCCAAGCCCAAGAAAGCAGAGGCGCAACAGAAATAGCGTTTGGTCCCGGTGGCATCATGACCCCAATGTTGCAACGTTGGGGATGAGTAACACCCCCCTGGTCGGCGCCGCAGACGAAATCAAAGAATGCGTCGATCCGTGCGCTCCTTGAGGAACCCGCTTTGTCTGCGGAGCCAGCCAGGCCAATCCACCCGCTTGACCAGGGTACGGGGGTCTAGCGTTGTGGAAAAGCAATATTGAATTCTAATTCGGAGGAAAAAACCATGGCCAACAACCTTTACATCGCCGCGACGGGGCCGAAGAGCGGCAAGATCACGGTGGTGCTCGGCGTGATGGAAACCCTTTCCCGGAGCATCAGCAAGATCGGTTTCTTCCGGCCCGTGATCAAAGCCGTCGAACCGCCCGACAACGACATTCAGCTGATCTTGAACCGCTACAATCCCAGTTTGTCCTATGACGATACCTATGGCTGCATCTATGCGGAGGCGCGCGCGATGATCGCCGAAGGGCAAGCCAACGAACTCCTGAATGCGATCCTCACCAAATACAAGCGGTTGGAAAGCCAATGCGACTTTGTGCTGTGCGAAGGGACCGACTACAGCGGTGTATCCTCGGCCCTCGAGTTCGACTTCAACGCCGATGTGGCCAGCAACTTGGGCTGTCCGGTGATAATCGTCGTCAACGGAAGCGGGAATGAGCCCGACCTCCTGGCGGATGCCGTCCGTGTGGCCCGCAAGGCCTTGGAAGCGCGTAACTGCACCGTCGCGGCGGCCTGTGTCAACCGGATCGAGCTCTCGCAAATGAAGGCGGTTGCCGATGCACTCGCGCTCGATGAGACCGGCGGCCATGAGGTTTATTTGTTGCCGGCCGATGCGAGCCTGGAAAAACCCACGTTGGGGGATATCGCGACCGGGCTCGAAGCGCAGTTTTTAAGCGGCGGGCCGGAGGCGTTGAACCGGGAGGTGCTTGACTGCAAGGTGGCGGCCATGCAGCTGCCGCACTTCCTCGACCACATCACCGAAGGATCGCTGGTGATCACCCCCGGCGATCGTGCCGACATCCAGCTTGGCAGCGTGGCGACGACCTTTTCCCGGGGGTTTCCATCCCTCGCCGGCGTCATGCTGACCGGCGGCATCGAAGCGTCGCCCCAGATCGTCAGACTGATCGAAGGGCTGCCCGGGTTTTCACTGCCCGTTATGCGTGTGGCCGACGACACTTACGCCGCCGCCGTCAAGGTCCACCAGGTGTCTGCGTCCATCGCGCCCGACAACGAACGCAAAATCGCCCGGGCGCTGGGCCTTTTTGAAAACCACATCGACGGGAAGGCTTTTAGGGAAAAGATCGCCGCGTTCCAATCCGAAAAGGTGACGCCGATCATGTTTCAATACCGGCTGATCGAAAAGGCCAAGACCCAGCCGAAGCACATCGTACTGGCCGAAGGGGCGGAAGATCGCATTCTGCGGGCGTCGGAAATCCTGTTGCGGCGCAAGGTCTGCGATCTCACCCTTCTGGGTGACGACGCCGAGATCATGCGCAAAACCGCTGCCCTGGGATTGGATATCACCGGCGCCCGGGTGGTCGATCCGATCCATTCGGAGTGGCTCGACGATTTCATCCAGACCTTTTTCGACCTGCGCAAGAGTAAAGGCGTCACGATCGAGATGGCCCGTGACGCGGTGCTCGACCCCAGCTGCTTCGGCACCATGATGGTATACAAGACGTACGCCGACGGGATGGTGTCCGGGGCGATTCACTCCACCGCCAACACCATTCGGCCCAGCCTCCAGATCATCAAGACCAGACCGGACTGCGCCATCGTTTCCAGCGTTTTCCTCATGTGCCTGGCGGACCGGGTGCTGGTTTACGGCGACTGCGCTGTCAATCCCGACCCCGATGCGGCACAATTAGCGGACATCGCCGTGAGCTCGGCCGAGACGGCGCGCCATTTCGGGATCGAACCCCTCGTGGCGATGTGCTCTTACTCCAGCGGGACTTCAGGCAAAGGCAAGGATGTAGACAAGGTGCACGAAGCCACGGAGATCGCCCGCAAGGCCCGGCCCGACCTGAAAATTGAGGGCCCCATCCAATACGACGCGGCGGTGGACGCCGGGGTGGCCAAAACCAAGATGCCCGGCAGCGAAGTCGCCGGCCGGGCCACCGTTTTCATCTTTCCAGACCTGGACACCGGCAACAACCTCTATAAAGCCGTGCAACGCTCCTCGGGGGCGGTGGCCATCGGGCCGATCCTGCAGGGGCTCAAGAAACCGGTCAACGATTTAAGCCGCGGCTGCACGCTCACCGACATTGTCAACACGGTGGCCGTAACCGCCATCATGGCGCAAACCGAATAGATCAAGGAGATCTGATGAAAATACTCGTTGTCAACTGCGGCAGCTCATCCATCAAATACAAGCTCTTCGACGTGGACCATCGCCGGGTGATGGCCTCGGGGCTATCTGAAAAAATCGGTGAGCCCGCAAGCGTCCTCAACCACCATTACACCGCGGCCGATGGGAAGGATCAAAAGCTCGTCCTCGAGGGCCACGTCACCGATCACCACCAAGGGCTGAAGCAGATCGTGGACCTCTTGCTGGACCCCCAGAAGGGGGGTGTCGGCGACCAATCGGAGATCACGGCCATCGGCCACCGGGTGGTGCACGGGGGCGACAGCTTTCACGCGCCGACCTTGGTCGATGACGACGTCATCGCCGACATCGAGGCCTGCATCCCCCTGGCGCCGCTGCACAACCCCGCCAACCTGATGGGCATCCAGGTGGCCCGCAAGCTTTTTCCCGGCGCCCCCCAGGTGGTTGTTTTCGATACGGCCTTTCACCAAACCCTCCCCCCCGAAGCATTTCTCTACGCCCTTCCGTACGCGCTTTACGACAAATACAAAATTAGGCGCTACGGGTTTCATGGCACTTCGCATGCCTTCGTGGCAGAGGAAGCCGCCGCTTTCCTCGGGCGGCCGCTGGCCGAGCTCAACCTGATCACCCTCCACCTGGGAAACGGGGCCAGCATGGCGGCCGTCGCGGGCGGCCGCAGCATCGACACCACCATGGGGCTGACGCCCCTGGCCGGTCTGGTGATGGGCACTCGCAGCGGCGATGTGGACCCCTCGGTGCTCGTTTTCCTGGCCCAACACGAGAAAATGTCGGCCGCGGCGCTGGACGCGCTCTTGAACCACAAGAGCGGGCTCCAGGGATTGTGCGGCGTCAACGACATGCGGGAGGTGATCGACAAAATAGAGGCGGGTGACCAACGGGCGGAGACGGCCCTGGCGGTCTTTGCCTACCGCATCAAGCAGTATATCGGCGCCTACACGGCCAGCCTGGGCCGCGTCGACGCCCTGGTGTTTACCGCGGGCATCGGCGAAAACGCCCCGCTGGTGCGCGAGCGCGCCTGTCAGGGGCTGGAAGGTTTGGGCATCGCCATCGACAGCCGGCGCAACGCCCGGCGCGCGGAAGGCGTACAGGAAATCAGCACGGCCGACAGCCGCGTGAAGGTTCTCGTGGTTTCGACCAACGAGGAGCTGCGCATCGCCCAGGAAACCAAGCAGGCCCTCGAAAAAAGGGCCGGATGAGTGGCGTTGATTTGCCACATCGGAAGGAACGATTCTCATGACGGATGAAACGAATGCCGGACGGCAGCCGCGAGGCCTGCTGGTGCTGCGGACCGTGGCCATGCCCAAGGATGCCAACCCCAACGGCGACATTTTCGGCGGCTGGATCCTGGCCCAGATGGATCTGGCCGGGGGCCTGATGGCCAAACAAATCGCCGGCAGCCGCACGGTCACCGTCACCATCGACAAAATGGTTTTCAAGCGGCCGGTTCATGTGGGGGATGCCATTGGCGTCTATGCCGAGCTGCTGCGCGTCGGCAACTCATCGATGGACGTGCATCTCGAGGTTTGGGCCAAGGCCCTTCCGGAGGATTATGCGGCCGAACGTCACCTGGTCACGGAAGGCCTTTTCCGTTACGTCTCCATCGACGAACACCATCGGCCGCGGCGGGTTCCCGACAATCCGCCGTTTTTCACCAGATCGGGCGACACCTTTGAGCGCCACATGGATGATCGACCGGGGAATTAGGATTTCGGGATGATTATCAAGCTGGTCCGTCACGGCGAATCCCAGGCCAACGTCGACGATCCCATGGCGTCGGCACCGGCCGACCATCTTGTGCCGCTGACGCCCCGCGGCATCGCGCAGGCCAGGGAGGCAGGACGCCTCCTGGGCGGATCCTATTTAACGGCGTCCTTGATCTACACTTCCCCGTTCCGGCGGGCGCGGCAGACCATGGCGGCCATCCTGGAGGGCGCCGGCCTCAGCCCGGATCGGCTCAGCGTTTGGGAGGACCCCCGCCTCCGCGAGGTCGATCACGGCTATTTCGACGTTGCCGGCCAGCACGACATGGTGGAGGAGTACGGCCACTTTTACTACCGCTACAGGGGAGGCGAAAGCGCGGCCGATTGTTACGACAGGGTTTCAGGATTTCTCGACACCTTCGTGCGGACCATCAAAAGCCGTCGATCCAAGCAAGCGCTGCTTGTCACCCATGGGTTGGCGTTGCGCGTCTTCGTGATGAGGTTTCTGCACCTGACCGTGGAACAGTTCGACAAGATCGCCAACCCCCACAACGCCGACATCGTCACCTTGGCCCTACGGGAAACCATCCCAGCGCCCCAGTTTGTTTCTGGACGCTGGGGCGTCGAAGGTCTGCGCAAATATACTGAACGCTAACAACGGGGATGGCAGGGCCACCGGGCTTTATTTTGAAGAGACGCTATTGAAGAAATAGGCTTTTAAGGTGCCACGTCAGCCATTCGCTGCAGGCAGGGTGAATACCAAGGGGTCAATTTGCTCGATCAATAATGTGCTATACATGGCTCGTCCGGAGCTGTCAATTCAGGATCAATGGAGTCGCTCATGAAGAAGGAATTGAAATGGATGATCGTGCCAGAAAGGCAAGATTTGCAAGGTTTTGGAAAATGTCGCTTATCAAATACATCTCTCATAGTTGAAAGGTATGGAGAAAATGGGCAGCGATATGTTGCCCTGACCTACTCCGAAAGGAGTAGGGGTGCTCTGCCTTTGAAATACTCCTTAAAATACTCCGTTTGGGTAATTTACAGGCAGGATAGACAGCCATAGTTAGTATTCATTCGGAATCTCTTACTGGAGAAAACGGTCGAGGCCAGCATTTAAAGTTCTACAACTACTGAAAACCTGCTGTTGTCACCTCTACCATTGTTTTCATTCTTATGAATGATTCCTTAAACTTTTTTTGTCACATCGTAGTGCCTGTGTTGGATAAGCCTGCTGTTTACCGAATCACGGTGGAAGGTGTCGTGCCCGAAAGCTGGATCGAGCGCTTGGGAAGCATGGAGATTGTTTCCGTCACCTCGGCCGCAACGACACTGGAGGGCCGGCTGCCCGATCAAGCCGCGTTAAGCGGCGTATTGGAAACACTTTATCACTTGCGCCTCCCCCTGCTTGAAGTCAGCTGTCTTGTACAGGGGGGGCCCGATGAAAGCGCATCCCATCCGAAAAACTTCACGCAGGAAAAGTAGCGATGGCTCTGTTAACAGCATTGGACCTGCGGCGAAACATCGACGCCTTTGCATTGGAGTTGGAGGACCTCGATCTTGTTGCGGATGCGGAAAAGAACTTCGTTGTGATCATGAAAGACGGGAAAACCTACAAGAACACGCTCGGCTAAAACAAAATGCTGCCAGGGGGCGGATGATATATCAATCGACGCAAACCAGTAATTTATAACCTGCCGGGATGGCTTGCCAACCGGTAACGCAACAATGCCTGTAGCGAAAGGAGAAAGCCAATGGCCTTACATGAAAAAGACAAAATCAGAGACCGCATTTCAGACGATGTGTATGCATCATCGGACCTTTCGGTCGTGATGCCTAAGTACAAGATGCCCGAAAAGGAGCACGACCCGCGCCACGCCTACCAGGTGGTGCACGATGAACTGATGATGGACGGCAACGCCCGCCAGAACCTGGCCACCTTCTGCCAGACCTGGCTGGATCCGGAGATCCATAAATTGATGGACGAGTGCATCGACAAGAACATGATCGACAAGGACGAGTACCCCCAGTCGGCCGAGATCGAAAACCGCTGCGTGCACATGCTGGCCGACCTGTGGAATTCGCCGGATGCCGCCAACACCCTGGGCTGCTCCACCACGGGCTCCAGCGAGGCCGCCATGCTGGGCGGTATGGCCATGAAGTGGCGCTGGCGCGAAAAGATGAAGGCTGCCGGCAAACCCACCGACAAACCCAACATGGTCACCGGCCCGGTGCAGGTCTGCTGGCACAAGTTTGCGAAATACTGGGATGTTGAGCTGCGGGAGATCCCCATGGAGGGTGACCGCCTGATCATGACCCCGGAGGAGGCCGTCAAGCGCTGCGACGAGAACACCATCGGCGTGGTGCCGACCCTGGGGGTGACCTTCACCTGCCAGTACGAGCCGGTCAAGGCGGTGAGTGACGCCCTGGACCAGCTCCAGAAGGACACCGGCCTGGACATCCCCATCCACGTGGACGGCGCCAGCGGCGGCTTCCTGGCACCCTTCGTGGATCCGGATCTGGAGTGGGATTTCCGCTTGCCGCGGGTCAAGTCCATAAACACCTCGGGCCACAAGTTCGGTCTGGCCCCTCTGGGGGTCGGCTGGGTGATCTGGCGCGAAAAGACGGACCTGCCCGACGACTTGATCTTCTGGGTCAATTACCTGGGCGGCAACATGCCCACTTTTGCACTCAACTTCTCCAGGCCCGGCGGACAGATCGTGGCGCAGTATTACAACTTCCTGCGCCTGGGCAAAGAGGGCTACCGCAAAGTCCAGCAGGCCTGCTACGACACGGCCCAATACTTGGCCGACGAAATCGACAAGCTGGGGCCCTTCAAGATCATCTATGACGGCCGTGGCGGCATCCCGGCTATGAGCTGGTCTCTCAAGGACGGTGCCGACCCCGGGTTCAACCTCTTCGACCTGTCCGACCGGATCCGCATGCGCGGCTGGCAGATCGCGGCTTACAGCATGCCGGCCAACCGACAGGATCTGGTGATCATGAGGATTTTGGTGCGCCACGGGGTCAGCCGCGACCTGGCCGATCTGCTGATTACTGACCTCAAGAGCTGCATGGCCTACTTCGAGAAAAACCCGGTGACTCACAAGAGTACCGAAGAAGAGTCCGGTAGCTTCAAGCACAGCTAGCAGTCGGGGCGACTAAGAATCGATATAGGAGGCACGGCCTGCACCTGTGTTGAACGGTGCAGGCCGTGCCTCACGAAAAGGAAGGAAGACATACCATGGATACATCACTATTCGCAAAACATAGGGGCGTGCTTGGAAAAGCACGCCGGCTGACCGGCACCGGCTTCTTGGGCCTGATAGCGATGGTGGTTTTATTCGCCATCAGCAACGCCCAGGGCGCCGGGATCGATCAGCATCAAACGCGCCAATTACACGATGGCGGCCAGATCCTGCTGGCGGCCAACGACGCCCATGCGGCGAATGACGCCAAAAAGGATGCCCCAAAAACCGAGGCCAAGGCGCCGACAGGGCCGCAGCCCAGCAGCTCCTGGATTGTCAACGTGCTGCGGTCCAATGCCGCGCTGACGATTTTTTTAACGCTGGCCCTGGGCTACTTTATCGGCAGCATTAAAATCGGCCACTTCAGCCTGGGCGCGGTGACGGGCACGCTGCTGGTCGGCGTGCTTATCGGGCAGCTGGACATCAACATTTCGGCCCAGGTGAAGTCGGTATTTTTTACCATGTTTCTCTTCGCCGTGGGCTACAGCGTGGGCCCGCAGTTCGTACGGGGGGTGGCCCATGACGGCGCGCCCCAGGCCATCTTTGCCGTGGTCATTTGCGTGATTTGTCTGGCATGCACTTACATTGCGGCCAAAATCGCGGGCTTTGACGTGGGGCTTGCCGCCGGTCTGTGGGCCGGTGCCCAAACCATTTCAGCCTCTATCGGACTGGCCACCGATGCCATCAACAACTCCGGCATCAGCAATGCCAAGGAGATGCTTGACCAGATTCCGGTGGCTTACGCCATCTGCTATCTGTGGGGCACGATCGGCACCGGTGTCATCCTTGCCCAATTAGGACCCAAGCTGATCGGCGCCGATCTCGTGGAGGCCTGCAAGCAATACGAAGCCGAAATGTCCAAGGGCCAGCCTGAAGGCGGCATGGGCTCGGCCTGGCACCAGCTTCAACTGCGCGCCTTTGAGATTGCCGCCGACGGCAAGGCGGCCGGAAAAACCGTCAGCGCAATCGAAGCCCTGCATCCGGGTGAGCGCCTGTATATCGAACGCATCCGCAGCGGCGGCAAGATCATCGACTTCGATGCCGACACCACCCTCAAAGCCGGCGACGTGGTGGCCGTGTCGGGCCCCACCGAAGCCCTGGTGGACCTCGAGCAGCATGCCAAGGAAGTCGCGGACAAAGAACTGCTCAACATTCCGGTCGAGTCCGTGGACCTGGTCATTACCCACAAGGATGTCAACGGCAAGACGCTGGTGGATCTCGCCAAGGAAGACTTCGCCCGGGGTGTCTACCTGCAAAAAATCACCCGCGGTGCGACCAGTGTGGACGTCCCCGTCCTGGCCCAGACGACGGTTCACCGGGGCGATATCCTCAAGCTCTCTGGAACCAAAACCCACATCGCGCGCATTGAAAAGGCCATCGGCTACGCCGACCGCCCCGCGGATGCCACCGACATGGTCTGGGTCGGCCTGTTCATCCTCGTTGCCGGTTTGATCGGGGCGTTGTCCGTAACAGTCGGCGGGGTGCCCATCACCCTTTCGGTATCGGGCGGCGTGCTGATCGGCGGCCTGGTGCTGGGCTGGCTGCGTTCGGTGCACCCCACCTTCGGCCGTCTGCCGGCGCCGACCCAGTGGTTCATGAACTCCGTGGGCCTGAACGTCTTTATCGCCATTGTCGGGATCTCGGCCGGTCCGGGTTTCGTGGCCGGACTCAAGTCGGCCGGGGTGGGCCTGTTTCTGTGGGGTGTGGTGGCAACATCGGTGCCGATGCTGCTCGCGCCGTTTATCGGCAAGTACCTCTTCAAGTTCCACCCGGCCATCAATCTGGGCTGCTGCGGCGGGGCCCGCACCAGCACTGCATCGGTGGCCATGGTGGGCGATGTGGCCAAGAGCAACATCCCCATGCTGGGCTACACGGTGCCTTACGCTGTCAGCAACACCCTGCTGACCCTCATCGGCATGATCATCGTGCTGATCTACTGATATTGATTCAGGCCGGGTGAATGATGATACGGATCGGGCTTCAGGTGTCAGTTGCCAGGTCCCGACTTTTGTCCTTTTACTTCCTGGCACCTGAAAGACAGTGAATATAGACAACCGCCCATGGCAATCACTGCAGAGGAGGATGCCAAAAGCAAATTAACAATACTTTAGATGGAGGAGGAAGGACAATGGATCCTAAGGAACTTGCAAAGTTTGCGCAGTTGAGTCCCTTCGAATTTAAGAACGTGTTGATTAAAATGGCCTCGCGGGATTCCGATAAGATGATGCTCAATGCCGGTCGCGGCAATCCTAATTTTCTGTCGCTGGTCCCACGCCACGGTTTTTTCCAACTGGGTCTTTTCGCCATGGGCGAATCCGAGCGGTCCTTCGGTTACATGCCCGAGGGAATTGGCGGCCATTCCGAACGCAAGGGCATCGAAGCACGGTTTGAAAATTTCGTCAAGCATTACTGGGATGTGCCCGGCGTTCGGTTTCTCAATGGCGCCGCGAGCTATGTGAGGGACCAGCTGGGCCTTTCCCTCGGTGACTTCCTGCATGAAATGGTGCAGGGAATACTGGCCTGCAATTATCCGGTTCCGGATCGGATGCTCACTTTAACGGAAAAAATAGTGGCTTACTATCTTCGCAGGGAAATGCTGGGTGGCCGGCCGATTCTTGGTCGCACCGACCTCTTCGCCGTCGAGGGGGGCACCGCGGCCATGGCATACATATTCAACTCCCTCAAAGAAAACAAGCTGATGAAGAAGGGAGACAAAATTGCCCTCGCCACACCGATTTTCACTCCCTATATCGAAATTCCGCAACTGAACACTTACCAACTCGTATCCGTGAATCTTCATGCGGATCCCCTCCAGGGAAATCAGTTGCCTCAGAGTGAACTCGAAAAACTGCTGGACCCCGAGGTAAAAGCCTTTTTCCTGGTCAACCCCAGCAATCCGCCATCGGTAAAATGCAGCGACGCGGTTCTGGAGAAAATCGGCGAGATAGTTCGAACCAAGCGCAAGGACCTGATCATCCTCACCGATGATGTCTACGGAACCTTTGCCGACGACTTTGTCTCGTTTTACGGCGCCTGTCCGCACAATACCATCCTGGTTTATTCTTTTTCCAAATATTTCGGGGCCACGGGTTGGCGCCTCGGCGTCATCGCCATGCACGAGGACAATGTCATCGACCGCCAGATTGCGGCGCTACCCAAGGCAGACCAGAAGGAGTTGGATAAGCGCTATTCTTCCATCACCATCAAGCCACATGAGCTGAAGTTCATCGATCGGCTCGTCGCCGACAGCCGCACCGTGGCCTTGAACCACACCGCCGGCCTATCCACCCCACAACAGGTCCAAATGGCGCTCTTTTCGCTTTACTGCCTGATGGATGAACCCGATGCCTATAAAAAGGCGACCAAGCGCATCCTCCAACGCCGGCATGCCGGTCTTTACGAGAGCATGGGGCTCGAGCAGCCCTGCGATCCCAACAGCACCTATTACTACACCCTCGTTGACGCAGAAGTGGTGGGTGAAAAGCTCTACGGCCGTGAATTTGCCGATTGGTTCCTGAAGAAGGTGGGTCCGGGAGAGGGTCTGGCCCGCCTGGCTGAAGAATCCCAGGTGGTTTTGCTGCCGAGCAAGGGGTTCGGCTCCGATCACCCATCGGTGCGGGTGTCGTTGGCCAATTTAAATGAAACGGACTATCGTAAAATCGGGACGGCTACCCGCAAATTACTCGACTCGTATTACGAGGCGTACAAGAAGTCCAGGAAGTAGCTCTTCCCATGGTACAAGCCGACATCCCTTCACTGAAGCTGGCGAACCCAGCGCGCGGTGGCGGCGGCCAAGCTGGCGCTGCGACGAGGCAAAAAGTAATACTGTTCATCTGATGCCTTTGTCACCCATAAACGAGCGAAGTGGCGCATAGCAAGTATTAAAAGGAGCCGAAAAATGAAAAAAATGTCATTGATATTAGCGATTGCCTTTATATTTGGAGCATCTGCTGTTTCCTTTGCCAACGAGTGGAGCCTTTACGGCAGCGCCCGTATGGCGACCTTTTGGACAAGCCGAGATCTCGGAGATGCCTACAAATCTAGTACGAATCCGAGTGGGGATGACGCCTTTGGGCGCAGCAATGTGCAGAACCTGCAGTGGAACCTGCAGGGCAACTCCCGCATCGGTGGCAAGGTCACCGGCGATACCCTCGAGGCCCGGTTCGAGTTCGGGGTCGGCGAGTCCGATGTCACAGCGCGCCTTATTTATGGCATCTGGAAATTTTCCGAAAACTGGGCCCTTAAGATCGGCAAGGATTATACGCCGATTCTTTTTGGCTTGAGCAACCAGGTATTCAACAACGACCTCAACCTGTGGCAGTTCGGCAACGCCTATGGCGGCCGCGTGGGACAGATTGCCCTCGAGGGCCGGGGGTTCAAGTTCGCGGCCATCTCACCGACCGAGGCACAGACCTTCGAGGCCGAAGGCAACGTGTCCGCCATTGCCACTGAAAACTACTGGCCCAAGCTCGAGGCCTCCTACAAATACGTTTTCGGCGACAACATGAGCGTCCACGTCTTCGGGGGTTGGCAGAATTACAAATATTACGCCAGCTTGAATGACGGGACCAGCAAGTCCGATACAATCAATTCCGTCGTCATCGGTGCCGGCGGGGATTTCAATTTCGGACCGGTTTACATCAAGCCCCAAGCCAGTTGGTACAAGAACGGTGCCGCGGCCGACTGGTTAGAGGCCACGCTGAAAGGAGGCGGCGCGTCCATTTCAACGGCCCCGGTCGTCGGACCAGATGGAAATGTCAGGGATGTCGACTCCTTCATGGCCATGTTGGCCATCGGTTATGCGGCAACGGAGCGGGTTCGCTTCGAAATCGGTGGGGGCTGGCTGCGCAACGAGGGGCAGGGGGATCTCGACCTCGACAATGATTTGTACGCCCTTTATCTGCAATCGGTGTTGACTTTGGCCCCGAGCGTGTATCTGGTTCCTGAAATCGGCTACATCGACTTCGGCGATGCGAAGACGACGACGACTGACGTTATTAGAGTCGATGAGCAGTTGGGAGATCTGTGGTACATCGGCGCCAAATGGCAGATCGATTTCTAAACGAGGTTGAATGGAATACGAGGTTACAGAAATCAGCATTTTAAACATTTGAACCCTTTATTCGGATGCCGCGTCATCAGTGCCCAGATTAAATACTGTGGAGAATCGCAATGGAACTGCTGCACGCCTTCTTTCAAAAGATACCGATGGCGGCCCTGTTCGTGTCGGTGGCGATCGGCTACTGGATCGGCAAGCTCAGGATCGGCAATTTCCAGCTCGGCGGCATGGCCGGCACGCTGCTGGTCGCCGTCATCATCGGCCAGACCGGTGTTCCGGTCGATCCGGTGGTCAAGGATATGATGTTTGCTCTGTTCATCTATGCCACGGGCTATGTCAGCGGCCCGCAGTTTTTCGCCAGCCTGAACCGCAAAACCATCAGCCAGCTCCACCTGGCCCTGATTTCGGCCATTACTGTTTTTGTCTTGATCTTTGTCATTGCCAAGGTGATGGATCTGGACAAGGGCACCGCCGCGGGCCTGCTGGCCGGCGCTACCACCGAGTCGGCCTCCATCGGCACGGCCGGTGAAGCCTTGCAGCGTCTCGGGCTGGGAGCAGATAAGATCAAAGAGCTGCAGGCCAACATCGGCGTTACCTACGCCATTACCTATTTGTTCGGGATATTGACCGTCATTTTTTTTGCCAGTCGGGTGGCGCCGCGCCTGATGAGAACCGATCTGAAGCGTGAAGCCCAGAACCTCGAGAGCACGTTCGGCGGCACCGGAACCAAGCTGACTCCGGGTCAATACGATGCCTTCGGAGCGCTCCGTGCCCGGGTCTACGAAGTGACCAATAATGATGCCGTCGGCATGACCATTGCCGATCTGGAAGCGCGTTTCGTGGTCAGGGTTGAACAGGCCGCCCACCACGAAAAGCGCGTCGATGTCACCCCGGATCTTACCCTGCAAACCGGCTACCGGCTGGCCCTGCAAGGCAAGCTGGATCAGGTGGGTCACGCCGGCAAATTTGTCGGCAAAGAAACCGCCAATCTCAGCGCTATAGGCTTCATCAATGAAGAAAGAGATGTGATCGTCACCCGCAAGGAACTGGTTGGCAAGACCATCGCAGATGCCGGAGGGATGCTGGATCTGAAGCACCGCTTCGGGGTTTATGCCACGCGGCTCAGGCGACTGGACCAGGAAATCCCGATGTACCCGCAGACGAAATTACAATCGGGCGATGTCGTCCGGCTTATTGGCGGGGCGGAAGATGTGAATAATGCGGCAGACCTCATCGGCTATTCCTTGGTTCCGTCCAAAGTGGTGGACTACGTTTTCCTGGGGCTGGGCGTACTGGCCGGCATTTTGATCGGTATGATCACGGTTTCGGCGGCCGGGGTACCCATCGGTCTGGGCACCGGCGGCGGCTGTCTAATTTCCGGATTGATCTTCGGCTGGCTGCGGGCCAAACATCCCACATTCGGGAACCTGCCCGGCTCCACGGCGCAGTATCTGCGCGACTTCGGTCTGGCCGTATTCATCGCCTCGGTCGGCCTGGCCACCGGCCCCCAGGCGATTGCCCAGATCAAACAATATGGCGTGACGCTGCCCGTCATCGGTATCTGTGTGGCGCTGGCTCCCTGCCTGGTGATGGTGTTTTACGGCCGGCTGGTTTTGAAAATGAATCCGGTCCTCATATGCGGCGCCATCACCGGGAATTTGACGTGTACCCCGGGCCTGAACGGCGTGATCGATGCCGCCGACAGCAGCACGCCCGTGCTGGGCTATACCGTCAGCTATGCCATATCCAACGTGCTGCTGACCTTTCTGGGGCCGGTGATCGTGTTCGCTGTCTGACAGCCCTGGAGAGTAAAAAAATAGGTTGAGCGGTTTCCCGCCCAGCGGGATTCAACGTTCTAGGTTAAAAGCCATAAACAGCTTGTATCTATATAATTCTTGCTTCGTGGTGTTTATAAAACCGTTTCACCCAATGGGGTATGTCGAAACATCCCGGATCTTGATAATGAGTGAATGCCGCATCCAACGGTTCTAACCTTTGAACCCTGAACCGGGTACCGATCAGTTTAGGAAAAATATGAAGAGAACGAAGAGCTGACGGCATGTATCAGGATCTGGCGGTATTGGGTGCATTTGTCTTTCTCTACAGCATTGTAGACCAGAGACTCGAGCATACATCGATCAGCGGGGCGATCGTGTTTACCGCTTTCGGCTTGGCGTTTGGATCCCTCGGACTGGGGCTCCTGACGCTGGAAGTGGGTGCGGAGGGGCTGCGCACCCTCGCCGAGGTCACTCTCGCGTTGGTCTTGTTTACCGATGCCGCCAATGCCGATTTGGGCGTTCTCAAAAAGAGCGTCCGTGTTCCCAGGCGTCTGCTGCTGATCGGTCTACCGCTGACCATCCTGCTCGGTTTCGGAATTGGGGTCTTCCTTTTCGGGGGCCTGAGTCTGCTGGAAATCGCCGTGCTGGCAACCATCCTGGCACCGACGGATGCCGCCCTAGGCAAGGCGGTGGTGACAAATGAATCCGTCCCGGCGGGTGTTCGTGAGAGCCTGAACGTGGAGAGCGGGTTAAACGACGGCATCTGCGTTCCGATCCTGTTCGTGTTTTTGTCCCTGGCCGCGGGAGCGGGCGCTGAAGACGGGACCTCGATGCTGGCACTTAAGTTGGTCGCCCAGGAGATCGGCATCGGCATCGCCGTCGGCTTCGGACTAACCGCGTTGGGCGGACAACTGCTCAAGCTGTGCGCCGACCGGGGATGGGTCAGTGAGACTTGGCGCCAGCTGCCCGTTGTTGCTCTCGCGGCGACCTGCTTTGCCGTGGCGCAGACGCTGGGAGGCAGTGGGTTCATCGCCTCCTTTTGCGGCGGTCTGCTGTTCGGCGGGATGGCAAAACATCATAAACATGTGCTCCTGATCGCCGCCGAAGGCACCGGCGACACGCTAGCTCTGATCACCTGGGTGTTCTTTGGTTCGGCCGTGGTCGGCCATGTGGCCGCTCATTTGACGTGGCAGGTCGTTATCTACGCCCTGCTTAGCCTCACTCTCGTCCGGATGCTGCCGGTCTACTTGGTACTGGCCGGTATGGGCCTTCGATCCGGCGTAAAATTGTTTATGGGCTGGTTCGGCCCCCGGGGTCTTGCCAGTATCGTGTTTGCCGTGATCGTGCTCGACCGGAACCTGCCCGGCGGCGGCACGATGGTGATAACGGTGGCCTGCACGATCATATTGAGTGTTCTGGCCCACGGGATCAGTGCGAATCCCCTGGTTGCCATGCTTGGAGCGAATACCAGGCGCTCGCAATCGAAACGAACCGCCTAGCATAGCTGAAGGTTTAAGGAATTAATTG
>Ga0316576_10000062_pt1 | contig 34989 bp, 25 predicted proteins | sample S0NA_FD_203075 | JGI IMG/M metagenome (GOLD analysis project Ga0316576, IMG submission 203075) | Rhizosphere microbial communities from salt marsh grasses in Alabama, United States - S0-2_050615r3r5 | ecosystem: Host-associated > Plants > Roots > Rhizosphere | place: USA: Alabama | collected...
TCTGGGCCAGCGTGTCCTTGACCGCCTCGATGATGTCGGGCGGGACCCCGGGCGGGACCTTCTGCCCCTCCATGAAGCCGTAGAGGCCGACGATTCCGCTGTCCACGTCCAGGTACTCGGATGTGCCAGTCCACGTGCCCGCGCGCATGCGCCGGACCAGATCGACGTAGACCGGACCCCAGCGCCAGTAGGGCACCGTGAGGCAGCGCTTCGGCGCGACGCGGCAGGCGTTCTCCGAGTCGTAGCCCACCGCCCACTTCCCGGCGTCCTTCGCCGCGTTGATCGGCCCCGGAGTGTCGGCGCCGGTGACGACGACGTGGACGCCGGCCTTGAGCAGCGAGTCTGCCGCCTCGCGCTCCCGGTTGGGGTCGAACCAGGTATTGATCCAGCGCACCTCCATCGTGCACTCGGGGCAGGCCTTGCGCGCTCCGAGCATCACCGCGTTGCCGAGGCGGACCACCTCGGGGATGGGGAACGGGGCGATGTAACCCAGCTTGGTCTGACCGTCTGCCTTGGCCCGGGCGCCGGCGATCATCCCGGCGAGGTACTTCATCGACTCCATCGCGCCGAAGAGGTTGCCGAAGTTCTTCCCGTTCTGCTTGTGGCCCGACACGTGGACGAATCGGACCTTTGGGAACTCGCGGGCCACGCTCTCCATGGTGTCCATGTAGCCGAACGACGTGCCGACGATGAGGTCGAACCCCTTGCGCGCGAGGCCTCGGATCACCTGCTGCGCCTCGGCCCCCTCGGCGACGCTCTCCACGTAGGCGGTGTGGACCTTGTCCAGGGTCCGCTCCAGGTACCGGCGGCCCTGGTCGTGGGCGTAGCTCCAGCCACCGTCTCCCACGGGTCCAACATAGACAAACGCCACGCTGAGCTTGCCCGGGGCAGGCTGTGGGATGTTCTTGCCGCCCTTGACCGCGGCGCCGGTCTTGTCGGCGGTTGCGGTCCCGGTCTGCTTTCGCTTGCAGCCGGGGGCGACGAGAAGGAGCGAGAGCAGGGGCAACAACAGGAAACGGTCGAGGCGCGGGAAACTCAACATTGTCGGTCCTCGCTGGTCAGGGGCGCGAGAGATAGGCGACGATCCGATCCGCCTCCACGCGGGGCGCGAAGAGCTGGACCTGTCGGCTGCCGCAGCTGAAGCGCACCATGCGCTCGAACACCATCCCCATCGGACGGACATCGTGCACCTCCTCGATGTCGCCGATCACGCCGCTCACCGGGCCGGTTCGCCGGAGCCAGAGCCAGGTGAGCTGTCCTTCACTCGAGGCCATCAGCCAGCGGTGGTGGCGCACCAGCCCGGCGTAGTGCAGCGCGGTGTGGAGGCCGATCCCGACGTGGAGGCCGCGGGGGATGCAGTACAGCCCGTCGATCTTGATCCACTCGATCATGAAGTGCGCTCTGGTCATCGTGCGCTGAGGTTAGGAAGGGGGGCATGTCGAGGTCAAGGGCAACCGGATGAGTATTTGACCGGCCCGCGCCCGAGGGCCAGAATGCCTGGCGTATGCACACGCGCGTCCGCGCTGCCAACCTGTTGATGCTGTTGTCCGCCCTGCTGCTCCTGCTGGGCGGCACGGCGCTGGTGCTCGCATCAGGGCCCCAGGGCTGGTCCGACCTGACCTCCGCGTCGGTGTACATGTTCAGGGGGCACGTCGCCTTTCTGGTCGTGCTGTTCCTGGTCGCCGTCGGCGTGGCGGCCCCCCTGATCGTGCTGGCGTTGCGCAGCGCCGCGGCGGCGCGCCGCCTGGGCGCGGCTCCACCCGCCGCGGCGCGGCGGATCGCGCCGGATGACGAGAAGCTGGTCGGTCGGGCCCGTCGTCGTCTCGACCTGGAGATCTGCCGCGCGCGTCCGGACGTCGACCGGGTCGTCGACGTGCTGCTCGGGGCGCCGGGGGACCTCGACGCGCGTGCGCTCCACCTCAAGCCGGCAGGGATGCTGGTCGAGATATCGCTCGAGGTGGGCGAGCGTCGTCACGCGATCACCTCGCTCCCTCCGCCGCTCTATTCCCAGGTGCTCGATCGGCTACGCGCGATGATCGGATCCGGCGAGACCGGGGACGGGGTGGTGGAGCTCCGCTCGTCGACCCGTTCGGAGCCGGTGCTGGTCCGCCTCAAGCGCGGCGAGCGGGGCGTCGAGGCCAAGCTCCAGATCGTGAGCCGGGACGAGGACGAGGGGCCGATCCGGCGCCGCCGCTCGAGCTCCGTCGTCTTCCGCATGGAGCGACCCACGCCGATCTCCGACGTGATCACCGGGGAGTTTCGGGTCCCACCGTTCGAGGAGCACGATGGCACGGACCCCGGGTCTGGCTTGCTGATCGGGTTCGGACGTCCGGGCGAGCGGGACGCGAAGCCTCCGCCGCGGGAGATCGGCGTCGCCGAGTCATGGCTGCGACTGGTGATGGGCCTGTTGCTGACCGGACTGGTAGTGGGAACCTTCTGGCACGCCTTCGGCTGGGGCCTCCAGAGCATCGGCGGTCACTTCCGGGCGCCGTGGCGCAACGTGTCGATCCACGTGGTCTCCTCTCCAACAGGGGGCGAGGTCAGCGTGGCGGGCACCGTCCGGGGTCAGACCCCGCTGACGCTCGTGGAGCCCTGCCGGGGCCGACCGATCCTGGTCCTGGTCCGGGCGCGGGGCTATTCCACCTGGCAGTGGACTGGCATCTGCCCGACGAGCGGACGGCTCGAGCTCGACGCCGAGCTGCAGCAACGGGCGGGCGCCACCCGGTAACTCGCGGGAATGGATGGCCAATCGTCCGCGCGAGCGGAATCGTCCCCCTTTGACCTGTCGCGGTGGTGTCCACGATCACTGTTGTGGCACGATCCATCCATGCGTACCCCGTCTTGGTTCCTTGCCCTGCTCGTAGGTGTTGCCTCTTGCAGCGACGACACCCATGTTCCAGATGCACGAGGGGACCAGCTCGTGCCGGACCGCGGGCCCGACCTGCGGGCCGACGCGGCGCCGGACCTCGGTCCGACGCCGGATCTCGGTCTCGATCAGGGGCCGGCTGACACCGGGCTCGACGTGGCGCAGGATTTGGGTCCCGACCTCGCTTCCCCCGATGCGGGACCGCCGGGTCCGACGGTCTGTCCCAACCCGCCGCTGGTCCCGCCGGCGAGCGGCGTCTGCGAGGTCAGCGCCGGCGCCGGGAGCGCTCTGCTGGTCCGCGGCCAGCTCTTGGTGCGCGATCGGGTCCTGCAGAACGGGCACCTGCTCATCGACCAGGGCAAGATCGTCTGCGCCGGCTGCGACTGCAGTGGCGCGCCCGGCTTCGCCGGCGCCACGGTGGTGGCCTGCGCCAGCGGCGTGGTCTCGCCGGGGCTGATCAACCCCCACGATCACCTGACCTACACCCTGAACAAGCCGGCCACGACCACCACGCGGTACAACCACCGCCACGAGTGGCGGCTCGGCCTCAACGGCAAACCCAAGGTCAGCTACTCGTCGAACACCAGCAACGACGCCGTGCACTGGGGCGAGCTGAGGATGATCATCGGGGGGGCGACGTCGACCATGGGCGCCGGTGGCGCGGACAAGCTGCTGCGCAACCTGGAGAAGGACACCGAGGGGCTGAGCAAGCCCGCGCTCTTCGACGAGACGTTTCCCCTCGACGACTCGGATGGCACGTTGCTCAGCGCGGGCTGCGGCTACCCGAGCCTGCCCAGCTTCGCGAAGGTGGTCGGCGCCACGGCCTTCGTGCCCCACGTGGCCGAGGGGGTGATCGTCCAGGCGCGCAACGAGTTCCTCTGCCTCAGCGGACAGCAGGTGGGCGGGGTGGACACGACCCTGAAGAGGAGCGGGTTCATCCACGCCGTGGGCGTGACCGCCACCGACGTCCTGGACATGCGCCTGGGCGGGACGTCCCTGATCTGGTCGCCGCGGACCAACATCAGCCTCTACGGCTTCACCGCCGACGTGGTGATGTTCCGCAACATGGGCGTGCCCATCGCCCTGGGCACCGACTGGACCGTGAGCGGATCGATGAACGTGCTGCGCGAGCTGGCCTGCGCCCGCCTGCTCAACGAGACCTACTACGGCTCGGTGTTCAGCGACCTGGAGCTGTGGGAGATGGTCACGCGCAACGCGGCGGTGGCGACCGGCTTCGACGCGGAGATCGGCCGACTGAAGGCCGGTCAGCGCGCCGACGTGGCGATCTTCGACGGCTCTCAGCGTACGGGGCACGCGGCCGTGGTCCAGGCCGAGGTCACGGACGTGGCGCTGGTGATGCGGGGAGGCGAGGTGCTCTACGGCGAGGACGCCGTGGTCCAGGCGCTCTCGCCCACGGGTTGCGAGGCGCTCGCGGTCTGCGGTCGCTCGATGCGCGTGTGCCTCGAGCGGGAGATCGGCAAGACCCTGGCCCAGCTCCAGAGCTCGGTGGGCAGCGCGGCCTATCCGCTGTTCTACTGCGGCGTGCCCCTGAACGAGCCGACCTGCGTGCCGAGCCGCCCCGGCGAGTACGACGGCAGCGTCAGCGCCACGGACGGCGACGGCGACGGGATCGACGACGCCTCGGACCTCTGCCCGACGGTGTTCGACCCGGTGCGACCGATGGACGGCGGCAAGCAGCGCGACGAGGACGGCGACGGCGTCGGCGACGCCTGCGACCCCTGCCCCCTGGAGGCGGGTGTGACCCAGTGCAGCCACGCGCCCAAGCCGGGAGACACCGACGGGGACACCGTCCTCGACAGCCAGGACAACTGCCCGACGATCTACAACAAGGTTCAGGCGGACCAGGACGGCGACGGCGACGGCGACGCCTGTGACCCGTGCCCCAAGGTCAACCCGGGCGGCGGGGTGTGCCCGCTGACGATCAAGGAGCTCCGCGATCCCTCGCTGGCCATACGGCCGGTCGACGGGACCCCGGTCAAGGTGCAGAACGCCACGGTGATCGGGATCCGCACGACCAAGACCAACTACTTTGGCTTCTTCATCCGCGAGGGGACGTCGGCCTTCGAGGCGATCTTCATCTACACCGGCAACACGATCCCCGCCGACAGCACCGGGGCGCCCCTCGCCGTCGGCGACGTGGTCACCGTGGAGGGGAAGCTCACGACCTACCAGGGGATCGACGAGCTGGCGGCCCCGCTGACCGTCACGGTGACCGGCAGCGGCCTCACCGACCCCGTGGACCTGACCACGGACAAGCTGCAGCCGGGGAGCGCGAGCGGCGAGGCGCAGGAGAGCCAGCTGGTCCGCGTCAAGAACGTGACCGTCGCGCTCAAGGTCAGCGGCTCCGACGACTTCTGGGTCACCGACAGCGGCGCGAGCTGCAGCGGCACGGATCCGGCCTGCGCGCGCGTGGCCGACTTCTTCTACGACGGCGCGGTGGTCGACGGGAAGCCGACCTCGACGGCGGGCGGGACCTTCAGCGCGATCACCGGCGTGGTCAACGGCCGCAAGAGCAGCTACACCCTCGATCCGCGGGGGGACGCGGACCTCGTGCCGTAGGGCTACTCGATGTCCGGGCCGCGCAGGAGCCGCTCCAGCAGGACGTCCTCGAGGTCCCGGCGGCCGTCGAAGACGGCTAGCCTAGGACATACACGCTGTGACCCGTGACCCGATAGACGATTCACCAGCCGTAGCGCAGGATCAGCCCGGAATCGCCGACGACGTACAGATCGGTCGGTCCGCTGCCCCACACGCCGTGCAGATCGGCCTCGACCCCCGCGTCCACGGCGCTCCAGCGCGCGCCGTCGAAGCGCAGGATCGTCCCGCGCTCGCCCACGGCGATGACGTCGTCGGCGGAGCTGCCCCAGATCCCGGCCAGCGGTCGCGCCGCGGTGACCGCAACGCGCCACTCCACCCCGTCGAAGCGCAGGATCTGGCCCGCGGCGGTGACGGCGAAGACGTTGGCCCCCGAGCTGCCCCAGATCCCACGGACATCCGAGGCCCCGTCTGGCAGGCCCATCGCGCTCCAGGCCAGGCCGTCATGTCGTAGCTCGAAAGCTTCTGGTGCACGATGACGGACACGTCGTGGACCTTGTCCGCACGGCGCTGGGGTGGGGGTCACCGGGGAACGAGGGCTGAGGGGCGTTTGGTGGGGTTGCGGGCGCCGGACCACGCAGACCGCGACAATACGCCGAGGGACGAATCGTTCGTGCGGTCATTGTCGCGGTTTTGCCCTTCCGAGCGCCGAGGCCCGACTAGCGTTCGCGGGGTTACCCGCGTCGGGCCACGCAGACCGCGACAATACGGCGAGGGACGAATCGTTCGTGGGGTTATTGTCGCGGTTTGGTGCTCAGGGTGTGAGCTTCCAGACGAACCCGGTCTGCTTCGTTTCTTTGTTGGTGACGGTCTGCCTGCCGAAGGTGGCCTGTTCGAAGAAGCCGCCGGTGAGCTGGTCTTGTCGATGGCCAGGCCCCGCACCCACGAAAACCGGGGCGAGCTGATCTGCTCTGCTCGGACCAGACGGGCTTGGTGCCCTGCTTGAGAAGCTCGGCGTCTCGTCGCGCAGCGAGCTCGCCGCCGCGCTCGCCTCGGGCGGCTGATCTACAGCGTGGCGATCACCTGCTGGTGCAGCTTGCCGAGCTCGTCGCGCTCCATCGGGTCGACTTTGTCGACCTGGAGCAGGCGGTAGAGGTCGACGATGGCGGGCTTGTCGGACTCGATGTCGTGGGCCAGCTCCCAGTCGAGCTCGGCGAGCAGGCTGACGTAGCTGTTCAGCGTACACATGTGGTCGACGACGTGGCGGATGTGGCGCGTGGCGTACTCCTCGCCGTTGCCGAGGAGGCGGTCGATGCGCTGGGCGACGTCCCTGTACAGGGCCTCGGCGCGCTCCCGGTGCGCTCCGAGCGAGGCGTGGGACAGGTCTTGTGTGGCCGTGCGGACCTCCTTGAGCCACGGGCGGTGCAGGCCTCGCTTGGCGAAGTCGCGCAGGATCTGGGCGCAGAGCGTGTTGTGGGTCCCCTCCCAGCTCTCGACCACGATGGCGTCGCGGTAGAGCCGCGGCAGCACGCTGAGCTCCTCGATGGTGCCGTTGCCGCCCAGGACCTCGATTCCGTCGCGGACGACGCTCGTGCAGTTGATGGCGGTCCAGTACTTGTTGATGTTGACGTGCGTCCGCCGGGCGGCGATCAGGTCCGCGTCCGGCTCGTCGGCGCGCTCGAGGCGGTCGGAGAGCGCGAGGATCCGGAACGTGGTCGACAGCGCCGCGGCGGTGAGCACCTTCATCCGCGCCAGCCGCTCCTGGACCATCGGGTGCTCGATGATCGGCAGGCCAAAGGCCACGCGGTGACGGGCGAAGGTCTGCGCCTCGACGTAGGCCCGCCGCATCGCCCCGCAGGCGGCGACGGCGTTGTGCACGCGCGAGGTGTCCAGCACGATGCTGATCAGGTTCTTGAACCCGCGGTGCAGGAGCCCCAGGGGCTCGGCGAGGGCGCCGTCGAAGTCGGCCTCGCCGGTGGCCAGCGACCGCGTGCCCAGCTTGTACTTCAACCGCCGAATCGTGAAGTTGTTGGGCGCGCCGTCGACGAATCGCGGCACGAGGAACAGCCCCAGTCCCGACGTGCCCTCGCCACCCCCCTCTGGCCGGGCGGTCATCACGAACAGCTGGGCGTCCATCACGGAGCAGAACCACTTCTCGCCGCTGACCCGGAACATGCCCGGCCGGTCGGGGTCCGGGGTCGCGCGGCAGGCGTTGATGCCGACGTCGGAGCCGCCCTGGACCTCGGTGACGAACTGGGCGGCGTGGAGGCGCTTGGAGTAGTCGGTCTCGGTCAGCTGGGGCAGGTAGCGATCGCGCTGCTCCTGGGTCCCCACCTGCCGGAGCAGCTTGATCAGGCCGGCCGTACAGGCCACGGGGCAGGCGTGGCCCGCCTCGCCGTTGTGGTCGATGAGGTAGGCCAGGGCGCCGCAGAGCAGGTCACCGGCCGGCTCGCGCAGGGCCCAGAGCACGCCGGTGCTCCAGACCAGCGCCCCGAGGTGGTGGTAGGTCGGGTGGAAGACGACCTCCTCGGTCTGACGGCCGACTCCGTCGTGCCGCCGGAGGTAGGGCAGGTTCTCGTCGCGGTTCGACTCGCGGGCGAGCTCGTCCATCGGACCCGCGGCGAGCTCGCCGGCGCGCCGGAGTAGCTCCCAGTGCCGCTGGTATTGCTCCTCGCCCAGGTGCATCTGCAGCAGGTTCTGGATGTTGCGGTCTGTCTCGAGGTAGTTGCGCGGTTTGGACTGCTCCCACTCGGCGAGGTGCGAGCGGCCGATATCGATGTGTGACTGTTCAGGCATGGGTTTTCCTCCCCCGGGGTCAGGCGAGCTGGTTGCCGGAGAGCTGGCTCACCGACTCGCCGGTGTGGACGTTGCGGATGGCGGCCGCGAGCAGCGGCGCGACGGAGACCACGGTGATCTTCTCGATCTGCCGCTCGATGGGCAGATGGATCGTGTCGGTGCAGATGAGCTCGGAGATCTTCGAACGGTTGAGCCGCTCGATGGCGGAGCCGGAGAGCACGGGGTGTGTCACGGCCGCGCGTACGCTGCGCGCTCCGCTGGTGATCAGCAGGTCCGCTGCCTCGGTCAGCGTGCCGGCGGTGTCGATCATGTCGTCGACGAGGACGCAGTCCGCACCCTCGACGTCGCCCACCAGGTGCATCGACTTCGCCTTGGCCGGCGCGCCCCGACGCCTGTCGATGAGGGCCATGGTGCCGGCGAGCCCCATGGCGATGGTGCTGGCGAGCTCGACGCCCCCCGCGTCGGGCGAGACCACCACCGGCTCGGTAAGACGCAGACCGGAGAGGTGATCGATGAGGAGCTGCGCGGTCTGCAGGTGATCCACCGGCGCGTCGAAGAACCCCTGGATCTGGGCCGCGTGGATGTCGATGGTCATCAGGCGGTCCACGCCCACGGCGGTGAGCATGTTGGCGACGACCTTGGCCGAGATCGGCACACGGGGGCGCATCTGCCGGTCCTGCCGGCTGTAGCCGAAGTAGGGCATCACGGCGTTGACCCGCGCCGCCGAGGCGCGGCGGCAGGCGTCGACCATCAGGAGCAGCTCCATCAGATGGTCGTTGCCCGGGTAGCTCGTCGACTGCATCAGGAACACGTCGTGCTCCCGTACGCTCTCGTTGAAGCTGACGTCGACCTCGCCGTCCGAGAAGCGCTTGACGTCGACATCGCCGACCTCGATCTGGAGCTCGGCGGCGACCTTGTGGCACAGCTCCGGGTTGGAGCTGCCGGTGAAGAGCTTGGGGGAGAGCATCGTTATTCTCCAGCTTCCCGCCTGCGCGGGTTGTTCGTAGCGGGACTGTACCGCGGGTCAAGCGGCCCTGTCAGGTCTTGCGGCCGATGGCCCGGCGGGCGGCGGAGGCGATGGCCGCGGGGGTGAGCTCGAAGTACTCGAGCAGGTCCTGCGGGCTGCCGGAGCGGCCGAAGGCGTCACGCACGCCGATGCGCTCCATGGGGACCGGATGGCGCCGCAGCAGGACCTCGCCCACCGCGTCACCCAGGCCGCCGATGAAGCTGTGCTCCTCGGCGGTGACCACGCAGCCGGTCTCTCGAGCGCAGCGGAGCACGAGGTCCTCGTCGATGGGCTTGACCGTGGCCAGGTCCACCACCCGCGCGGAGACTCCCTCTGCCTCGAGCAGCGTCGCGGCCTCGAGCGCCTGGTGCAGCATCAGGCCGATGCCGAACAGCGAGACATCGTCCCCGTCGCGGACCAGGGAGCCAACGCCGATCCGGAACCGTTTCTCGTCGGGGTAGAGCACGGGGAGCTTCTCCCGCGTCAGGCGGATGTAGACCGGCCCGTCGTACCAGGCGGCGGCCTCCACCGCCTTGCGCGTCTCCACGGCGTCCGCCGGCACGATCACGGTCATCGAGGGGATGGCGCGCATCACCGCGATGTCCTCGAGAGCCTGGTGCGAGGCGCCGTCCTTGCCCACGGTGATCCCGCCGTGGGTCCCGACGATGTTCACGTTCACCCCGGGCAGGGCCACGCTCTGTCGGATCTGCTCCCAGCAGCGCCCGGTGACGAAGACGGCGAAGCTGCAGGCGAAGGAGATCTTGCCCGCCAGGGACATCCCCGCCGCGGTGCAGATCATGTCCTGCTCGCTGATGCCCATGTTGAAAAAGCGATCCGGGAAGCGGTCGGCGAACATCCGCGTGCAGGTGGACGAGGAGAGGTCGGCGTCGAGGACGACGACGTCGCGGCTCATCTCGCCCAGGCGGACCAGGGTCCGACCGAACTCCTCCCGGGTGGAGAGCGTGCGGCTCACGGCGCCTCCTCCGCGGGAGGCTCGCCCAGGGCGCGCAGGGCCTGAGCCAGCTCGTCGTCGTTCGGCGCCTTGCCGTGCCACTTGGCCTGGTTCTCGAACAGCGGCACCCCCTTGCCCTTGACCGTCCGGGCGACGACGGCGGTGGGGCGCCCGCGGCAGGCCCGGGCCTGGTCCAGCGCGTCGAGGATCTCCTCGATCCTGTGCCCATCGATCTCGAGCGCGTTCCAGCCGAAGGCGCGGAACTTGTCGGCGAGCGGCTCGACCCCCATGATCCGCTGCACCTCTCCGTCGATCTGCAGGCCGTTGCTGTCCACGAAGGCGCAGAGGTTGTCGCTCTTGTAGTGCGCCGCGCTCATCGCCGCCTCCCAGACCTGGCCCTCCTGGATCTCGCCGTCACCGAGCACGACGTAGACCCGGGGCTGCTCCGGCAACGAGCGGATCGCCAGGGCCATGCCGTGAGCGACCGAGAGGCCCTGCCCGAGCGAGCCGGTGGAGGCCTCGACGCCCGGGCAGCGACGGGAGTCGGGGTGCCCCTGGAGAATGCTGCCCAGCTGGCGGAGGCGGTCGAGGTCCCGCTGGGTGATGTAGCCGCTGTGCTTGAGCACGGCATAGAGCGCGGGGACTGCGTGGCCCTTGCTCAGCACGAAGCGGTCACGCCCGGGCCAGTAGGGCTGGAACGGGTAGTGGCGCATTTCGGCGAAGTAGAGGCAGACCAGGATGTCGGTGCAGGAGAGCGATCCGCCGGTGTGCCCCGAACGGGCGCGGTGGATCATCTTGACGATGGAGACGCGAACTTGCCTGGCGAGCTCCCGCAGCCTGTCCGGGTCGCGGGTCCGGTGGGACTTGCCGTTTTCGAGCCTGCGCATCGATCCGCCTGGTGGGGAGTCTAGCACGGGTTCCGACCTCACCTCTTGAGCCGGAACGAGCCGAAGAAATCCCGCTTCATCTCCTTGTCCGAGGCGAGCTGGTTCGCACAGTAGGCGGTGACCCACGCCGCGTAGAGCAGCTTCTTGGCGGGGTCGTGCCAGAGGTGAATCAGCCCGTCCATGGGGGTGTGGCCCATGCGGAGCATGAAACGCCCGCTGGCCTTCCTCAGCCCGGTCTTGCGGTCGCGCCCTCCCTTGAGGCTGGCGGAGATCTGGGTGGCGTTGACCAGGGCCATCAGGCTCGTGACCTGCTCCTTGAAGAACGCGAGGCTGCCGTTGCCCTCGGCCGCCGTACGAAAGAAGTAGTAGCCGTCGGGGCTGTAGCTCTTGTTGAACGTGTACTCGTAGACGTAGAGGGTGCCGAGGTCGGTCTTCTCCTCCCGCGGTGGGGCAGGGAAGGTGATGCCGAAGGTCTCGTCGCCGATGGGCGTGGGCTTGAGCATCGGCAGCACGTTGGCGATGAGCCGGCCGTCGAAGTCCGCGACGGGCAGCTCGGGCGTGGTCTTGCGCCCGCCCTCCTCGGCGACGTAGCGCACCAGCACCCGGCTCCCCTTCAGCAGCTTGTTCTTGAGGTGGAGGAAGGAGAAGCGCGTCCCGTCCTCCAGACCCACGATGACCTTGTAGGTGGGCGGCAGCCGCTCCCTCCGCACGCCGCCGCTGGTGAAGGTGGTGCGGGTGCCCCGGAGCGTTTCGACCTTGAGGACGGTGGCCTCCTTCTCCTGGGGGCCGCGCTCCGCGGGGTCGCCGGCGCCCGCCTCGGCCCCGGAGGCGTCGTCGTAACTACCCTGGAACTCGATCCCGTCGCGGTACTGCACGCCGTCGGGGTTGCGCCCGCCGCTGAAGTGGTAGATCAGGGTCCGCGCCTCGCCGGAGAAGGCGAGCCCGGTGCCGAGCTTCTCGCGCATGCACTGCAGCGTGGCCGGGGACCTGGGCTGCATTTCGCCCCGCAGCCCGGTGACCTTGCCGTCAGCGTGGGCCACGAGGCGCACCTTGCCCATGAAGGGGCCGAAGCGGGAGAGGTTGCCGGCGACGCAGAGCTTCCCGCCGGCCTTCTTGAAGTGGGCCCGGAGGCGGTCGTTGGTGGTGGGCTCCCGCGGCGGCGCGGGCGGCTCGACGGCCTTGGGTGGATCCGGCGTGAACAGCGGCGCGGCGGCCTTGGGGGGCTCCGGCGCGGGCGCGGGAGCGATGGCCACCGAGGCGGGCGGCGCCTCGTCGGCCCCCCTGGCGACGAGCAGGATCGCGACGCCCCCCAGGCCGAGGACGACGACCCCCAGCACCGCCAGGATGATGACCAGCGGGCCGCGCCCGCCGCGCGTGGCCCCCTGGATCTGGTCGATGGAGATGGGTGCGCCGCAGTAGGCGCAGACACGCTTGTCGGCGGGCAGATCGACGCTGAGGTCGATGGGCGCGTCACACTGGTTGCACTGGACCTGTCTCATGGGGAGGGCGGCTTCTTTGTCTTGTCCGGCTTCTTGGCCTTGTCCGGCTCGGGCTTCTTTGTCTTGTCCGGCTTCTTGGCCTTGTCCGGCTCGGGCTTCTTTGTCTTGTTCGGCTTCTTGGCCTTGGCGGGCTCGGGCTTCTTGGGCGGCTCGGGCTTCTTGGGCGGCTCGGGCTTCTTGGGCGGCTCGGGCTTCTTGGCCTTGGCGGGCTCGGGCTTCTTGGGCGGCTCGGGCTTCTTGGGCGGCTCGGGCTTCTTGGGCGGCTCGGGCTTCTTGGGCGGCTCGGGCTTCTTGGGCGGCTCGGGCTTCTTGGGCGGTTTTTTGGCCCGTCGCGCCGGGGCGGCGGGCAGGTCTCTGAGCTCGTTGACGAAGATCACCGGCCGGATCCCCTCTGCCATGAAGCGCTCCTTGGCGCGCAGTCGCGGGCGGTCCACCCGGTCCGCGAGCTGGAGCCTGCCGCCCTTTTCGGCGAAACAGGTCGCGAACAGCTTCTCCGCTCCTGCGCGGTCTCCCGTCAGCTCGAGCGTGACGATTTTGCGCGAGAGGTCCTTGAGCGCCCGCCGCATCTTGCGGCCGTCGATGCTCCAGCGCCCGCTGGCGTCGTCGTAGGAGATCGCCTTCGCGTCGGCGAGGGAGCCCAGCGCGAGCGCGGCGGCCCTTGCCCGCGGGGACTGCAGCCCTCCCTGAAGCTGCTCCACCAGGCCGAGGATCGCCGAGGCGAACCGCTGGTCCAGCTGCTCCTCGGTAACCTGGTTGCGGCGGCGCAGCTCCCCGGTGAGCCAGAGCGAGACCAACCTCGCCTTGAGATCGTCGATCACCGGGGCCAGGTCTCCCAGGGCCTGGGCCACGGTGGTCTTCCCCTGCTTCGTCTGGATCTCCATACCGGGGTGAGGGCCGAGGTCACGGCAGACCTCGAGGAGCAGCGCGTCCTGCAACGTCGCCTCCTCGGTGACCTGGGCCTGGCCCGCCAGCACCTGGGCGGCGCGGGCCTGGCGCGTCGGGATCAGCGCCCGCAGGCGGTCGACGAACAGCAGAGTCTTCTGCGGATCCGCGGGGAGTCGCAACCGGGTCGCCCCGGCGTGGGCCTTGCGCGTCTGACCGCTGGCGAGCAGCAACGTCACGACCCGGAGGTGGGCGGCGACCTGCTCCGGCTTCGGCCGGGGCAACTTGCGTCCTGCGAGGTAGCCGAGCCACCCGGCGAGGCGGGGCACGTTCTTGCGCAGCTCCTCCAGCGCGGCCTTGGCCCCCGCGTCCTCCAGCGCGGCGATCATCCCATAGCGGCCCGACTCCAGCAGCCCCACCGCGACGTCCCAGCGTCCGTCGAGGGCAACCCAGAGGCGGTCGCTCTCGCGGTAGGCCGCGTCGGAGGCCAGGACCTTGGCGCGGGCGCGGAGGTAGCGCTGCAGGGTCTGGTCAGTCGTCGCTTCGGCCGCCTGTTGCAGCAGGTCGGCGAGCTTCTTGACCCGCGAGGTGACGGCGGGCTCCGTGGCCGCGGCGCCGCCGGATGGGCGCGGGGGCACCGACCGAAGCGTACAGCAGCGGACGTCCATGTTGCCCTCGCACCACGGCCCCTGGTTGCGGCCAAACAGCCGGCGGTCGTCTTTTGTCCCCTGCTCCTCGACCTGCCGGCGGTAGTCCAGCATCTTCGGGTCGATCTGCAGCAGGTTCAGCTCCTCCACCACCGCCGCCGCCTGCTGCAGCAGCGCGAGGAGCCCGGCGTCAGCGGGCTCGAGGGACTTGGCGGAGAACACCAGGGGGCGTTCTTCTTTCTGGAGCAGCTCCGCCGTGATCAAGCCCTTGCGGTCACGGTCCGCCTCCTCGGACAGGGTCGCGGCGGCCACCTCGCGCAGCTTGCTCGGTCCGGGCGTGGTCTCTGGTTTCTGGGGCGCCGGGCAAGCCGCGATTGCGGCGCAGAGCCCGACGACGAGCGCAAGGTTCACTGATCGATTCATTCTTCGCCTCACGTTGAGCCTCACTTCCCAAACGGATCTTGCAACACGTCACCCTCGAGTGTCTTCTTCCTGAGCGGGTGTCCGGGGCGGGGACGCCTGCGCCGGGGCGCCGAGGCGTCGGTTTTCAGCGGCTGCAGCTTCACCGCGCCCGGTGGGCGGGTGGCGCTCACCTTGACGGACGCCGTTCGGTAGCCGTTCAGCCGCAGCTGCACCTCCCGGGTCTCATCCGCCACGAGCCGGATCACGAAAGGTGTCCGGCCGAGCTCCCGGCCGTCCGCCGCGCTGTACGCGGTCGCCCCCGGGGGCTCGCTGGCCAGTTGGACAGCGCGGGTCGAGGAGGTGTCGGGCGGGGCGGCGTCGACGGTCACCGCGGGCCGACCGATGTCCACTGGTGTAGCCGGGGTGTCGGGCGTCGTGCTCAGCCACCACACAGCGGTGACCACCGCCGCGGAGGCGAGCACCACGCCGGCGATGATCAGCACGACGCGCCGGCCGCCATAGACCATGAAGGTCGCGCCGCGATCGCGCTCGACGGGTGAGCGCGCCTCCTTGAAGAAGGGGTGGGTGCCGGCCCGCCCCTCGCCCCTCGCCGTGGCCTGCGCCGCCCAGTCCCCGGTCCGGGTCCGCTTCCTCGCTTCGTCGAGCTCGGGCAGCTCGGCGCCCCGCAGGCGCTTGGCGGCGAGCTCGGCCCGGTCCCGGGCGACGATGGGCTCGGGCGCCGGCTCTTCCGCGTCTCGTCGCTCGGGCGCGGGGGAAGCGGCGCGGATCGCCTCGTCCAGCGACGGGCCCCTGTTGTCGGGCTCCGACGGCCCGCCACGTTGCGAGGCGAACCGCTGGGACCAGTCTTCCATCACCGTCCGCCGCTGATCCTCTCCCCCGGGCTCACCGGGCGGGAGGGACTCGGCCAGGACGGTGGGGCGCCTCGCCTCGGCGTCCGGGCTCTGCCCGATGATCACCTCGGCGCCGCCGCCCGGCGTGATCGCCAGCTTCTCCTCCTCGGAGACCGAGAGGCTCTGGCCGACCCGGGGGGGAGGTTGCTCGCCGGTCCGCGGCGGGGGGGCGTCGAGGGCGCCATAGAGCACGGTCCTGCGCGGGCGATCTTCGGGTTGCTCCGCGCTGCCCATCAGCAGGGTTGGGCGCGACGCGGCCCCGTCGTCTGTCGGGCTGGCAGGGGAAGAGACGAGCAGATCGTCGGTCGTGGCCTCGGGCTGCAGCCCGCCCCGCGGCGCGGGCTCGCTCCGCTCGGGGATCGTGGTACGCTCGTCCTCGAGGGAGAGCACGTCGTCCAGGTCGTGGCGGTGCTCGACCGCGTTGGCCGCGGACTGCAGGAAGGTCAGGAGGCTCTGGCCCTCTCGCTGAGCCTCCCGCCAGCGTGAGATCTCGTCGCCGAACAGGCCGGACATGAACTCCGAGAGCGCCAGGTCGTCGAGCGCTATGCCGGCGCTGGCCGCGAACTGCTCCAGGGCGTTCTGCATCGCGCGGGCGCTCGCGAAGCGCTCGTCGCGAGAGCGCGCCAGTGCGGTGAGCAGGATGCTCTCCAGCCCCTTTGGGTAGCCGGGGACGAGCCGCGAGGGCGGAAGGAGCGGCCCCTTGATCACCGCCTCGTAGATCTGGGTCGGTACGGTTCCGGTGAACAGGTGCCGGCCCACCGTCGCCTCCCACAGCGAGGTGCCCAGGGTGAACAGGTCGCTGCGGCCGTCGAGATCCTTGCCCGTGATCTGCTCGGGGGAGAGGTAGCGGATCTTGCCCTTGATCGTCCCGGGGAGGGTCAGGGCGGTACGCCCCGCGGCCTTGGCGATGCCGAAGTCGATGAGCTTCACCTGGCCGTCGAAGGTGACCATGATGTTGGAGGGCGACACGTCGCGGTGGATGATGCTCAGCGGGCTGCCGTCCGCCGCGCGCGCCTCGTGGGCGTGGCCAAGCGCGGAGCAGATCTTCACGCCGATCTGCACCGCCACGGCGGGCGGGACCGCGCCCTCCGACCGGGCCAGGCAGCGTCGGACGATGGCGCGCAGATCTCGGCCGTGGATGTGCTCCATCGCCAGGTAGTAGTTGCCGGCGACTTGCCCCACGTCGAGGACGAGGCCGATGTTTGGGTGGTTGAGGCAGGCGGCGATCCGCACCTCGTCCTCGAACATCGCGGAGAAGGAGGGGTCCTTGGCGTAGTGGCTGGAGACCAGCTTCACCACGCACATGCGCTCGACGCCCCCAAGGTTGGCCTGCGCCAGGAACAGCTCCGCCATCCCGCCGCGCGCGATCCGATGGAGAAGCGTGTACTTCCCGAAGGCGACCTGCTTCACGGGGCCAGTATACAGGAAAAGTGGGCGAGGATGGCGTCCAGGCCGGGGATGCAGAGGGGGCTCGTTGCCCTCGGTTGATCGAGCGGGTCGAGGAGCGCGAAGGCCATGCCGGCGGCCCGCGCCGCGGCGCCGTCCACGCGGTCCACATCGCCGACGTAGAGGCAGTGCGCTGGTGGGACCGAGAGCTCCCGAGCCGCGCGCAGCAGCAGCTCGGGGTCGGGTTTGGCCACGCCCTCACGACCCGAGTCCTTCAGGGCGCCAAACAGGTGCCGGACGCCCACGCGGGTCAGCTGAGCCTCGAGCGCGTCGTCGTTGTTCGAGGCCGCGCCGAGCAGGAAGCCAGCCGCGCGCAGCCGGACCAGCCGCTCGCGGGTCCCGGGCATCGCCCAGTGGTAGATGTCGCTCTCCCGGGGGAAGCGCTCCAGGGCGCGCTGGGCGAGCTCTGCGCCGAGCTCTCTGGCACACGGGAGACCCGCGTGCGCCAGCATGCGAGTGAAGAACCAGACCCGGATCTCCAGCCCGGTGAAAGCGGGGCCCCGGCGGTCCATCTCGCCGTCCATGTCCAGGTCGTAGATCGTGCAGTAGTAGGCGCGCAGCAGGTCGTCGCGGCCCGGCGTCCTGCCGTCGTCTTCGGCCAGGTCCGAGGTCTGCGCGGCGATCCAGTCCAGGTTGGGGTGCAGAATCACCCCGCCCGCGTCGAGGATCACGGCGGCGATCAGCCGCTTCGCCTTGCTGCAGACCTGCATCCGCGCGGCCTAGCTCGCCGGAGGCTCGCGGCGAAACTCGAAGCGGAAGGTCCCGAGCTGGAACGTGTCGCCCGGATTGAGCCGCACCGCGGAGGTGGCCTCCGCGCCGTTGTAGGTCACCGACTGACGCCCCGTGGCCGGCTCGAGCCAGAACTCACCCTGCTTGTTGATCACCCGACCGGCGATCCCGCCCAGGCGCGCCGGCCCGACGTGGATCTGATAGCTCAGCGAGAACTCCTCGGCGAGCACGTGCTCGACGGTTCGGGTGCCACAGGTGATCAGCAACAGGGGGACGGCTCGCGTCGGCGGTGGCGACTCGAACGTCGAGCCGAGATCGGGCAGGCGGAAGGTCATGCGGAACGAGCCGATCCGGATCACGTCCTGGTCTTCCAGCTTGTATGGACCGGCGATCTTCTCCTCGTTCACGAACGTCCCGTTCGCGCTGCCCAGATCCTCGAGGACGTAGCTGCCCGTGTCGCTGCGCTGGATGCGGGCGTGGCGCCGGGACACGCGGGCGTCGGGGATCGCCAGCTGACCGGCGCGGCCGATCACCAGCTCGTCGTCGAGGGGCCGCACCGTCGTCCCCTGCGGGGTCTCGACAACCAGCCGCGGGTGGCTCTCACCGCTGGCCGGTGACTCCGCGATCACGCTGTGGATGTCCTGGATCAAGTCCTCCTTGGACAGCTTCTCCTCCGGGGTGCTGCTCCCCGCGGACGGCGGGGCCTGCAGCCCGTGCTTCTTGGCGTAGACGCGCTCCACCAGCGCCGCGAGGTTGGAGGAGCCGTAGTCCGGGGCGTGCGCCGAGAGGAACTTGGTCAGCTCCACCTGGAACCCGTGGGCGGTCTGGAAGCGCTCCTCCGGCTTGCGCGAAAGGGCCCTCATGACCAGCTCGTCCAGGGCGCGGGGGATCTCGGGCCGGACGCTCGAGGGGGCAGGGATCTTCGCCAGCCGCACCCGCTCGACCAGGTCGCGGACGTTGTCGCCGCTGTAGACCATCTGGCTCGTCAGCATCTCCCACAGCACGATGCCCGTGGCGAAGATGTCGCAGCGCCGGTCGGCCTTCTTCCCCATCGCCTGCTCCGGCGCCATGTAGTGCACCTTGCCCTTGATCACCCCGGCCTGGGTCTTGGTGCTGACGCCCGCCGCCTTGGCGATGCCAAAGTCCACCACCTTCACCTCGCCGGCGCGGGAGACGAGGATGTTCTGGGGGCTGATGTCGCGGTGGACGATGTTCAGGGCTTTCCCCGTCGGGTCCTTCTTGGTGTGCGCGTACTGCAGGCCGCTGCAGATCTGGCGACCGATGAGCGCCACCGCCTCGCAAGGCACGCGCTCTCCCATGGCGTGGAGGCCGTTGACCAGCTCGAGGACGTCGATGCCATCGACGAACTCCATCGCGATGTAGTAGATGCCGTCGACCTGTCCCAGATCGAAGACCTGGCCGATGTTGACGTGGGTCAGACCGACGGTGATCTTCGCCTCGTCGATCAGCATCTGGACGAAGCGCTCCTCGTCGGCGTACTCCGGGTTGATCACCTTGAGCGCGAGCTGCTTCTCGAAACCGGCGAGACCCATGACCTTGGCCAGGTAGATCTGCGCCATGCCGCCGCCGGCGATGTGCTTCATGATGCGGTAGTTGCCGAACGGGCTGTCTGGCTGGAGCTGAGCCATCCCGTATTATTCGCACCCCTCGTCACCGGGCTCAAGGGCCGCGTTGACGCGCCGGAGAGGCCACCTTATGCTGCCGGCGCGAAACAAGCGCGCGCCGGGCTTGGTGGCGAGCGTGGGGAGGGGTCGGTGGGGAGGTGGCGCGAGCCGCGCAAGCCCGTAGCTTCGCGCCAAACAAAAGGAGCGATCCATGGCTCTCGAGCAGGTCTTCGTCCCCTACGGTGCGTACTGGAGCTCGCCGTTTTGCCGCTGGCAGGGCAGCCTCGGCGAGCAGAACGCCATCGAGATCGCCGCCCGGACCGCGGCCGCCGCGCTGCGGGCGCGCGGTGTGGCTCCCGAGGTTCTGGACAGCCTGATCCTCGGCTACACCGTGCCCCAGAAGCACAGCTTCTACGGCGCGCCCTGGCTGGCGGGAATGCTCGGTGCGCCGGGAATCAGCGGTGCGATGGTGGGGCAGGCCTGCGCCACGAGCGCGCGGGTGATCGCCAGCGCGGCCCTCGAGGTCGAGCTGGGTCAGCGGGAGTGCGTGCTGGGGATCTGCTGCGACCGCACGAGCAACGGGCCGCACATCTACTATCCGAACCCCGGTGGGATCGGCGGAATGGGCGAGGTCGAGCACCCCGTCTGGGATAACTTCAACCTCGACCCATGGGCCGGCCAGGCGATGATCGAGACCGCCGAGCGGCTGGCGCGCGAGGCCGGGATCAGCCGCGAGGAGCAGGACGCGGTCACCGTCCGTCGGTACGAGCAGTACGCGGAGGCGCTGGCCGACGATCGCGCGTTCCAGCGTCGCTACATGGTCCCGGTGGAGATCGGGAAGGGGAAGAAGGCGAGGGCGGTGGAGGCCGACGAGGGCGTGCACCCGACCAACGCCGAGGGTCTGGCGCGGTTGAAGCCCGTGCTGCCAGACGGCACGGTGACCTTCGGTAGCCAGACTCACCCTGCCGACGGAAACGCGGGCATGGTGATCTGCAGCCGCGAGCGGGCGCGCCAGCTGAGCAGGGACGCCAAGCTAGAGGTGCGGTTGATCGGTTACGGCGAGGCGCGCCTCGAGAAGGGGCGCATGCCGGCGGCCACGGTCCCGGCGGCCCGGCAGGCGCTGGAGCGCGCCGGCGTCAAGCTCGAGGACTGCGGGGTGATCAAGTCCCACAACCCCTTCGCGGTCAACGACGTCTACTTCGCTCGCGAAACAGGCGCCGACCTGCAGGCGATGAACCCACACGGATCACCACTGATCTATGGGCACCCTCAGGGTCCCACCGGCCTCCGGGTGGTGATCGAAATGATCGAGGCCCTGGCCGAGGCGGGCGGTGGGCACGGCTTGTTCACCGGCTGTGCAGCCGGTGACACCGCGATGGCTCTGGTTGTTCGGGTGGGCTAGCTCGTAGTCTACCAGCGCCGGCCGCCGCCGCCCCGACCACCACCACCGCCGCCGCCGCCGCCGCGGCCGCCACGACCGCCACCCCGACCACCACCGCCGCCGCCGCCGCCACGGCCGCGGTCCTCGGCGTGGTCGACGCGGATGTTGCGGCCGTCGAGAGATGTACCATTCATCTCCTCGAGCGCGCGGTCCGCGTCCTCGGCGTTGGCAAAGGTGACGAAGCCAAACCCGCGGCTTCGTCCGGTGTCACGATCCGTGACCACCTTGACCTCGAGAATCTCACCGAACTGGGCGAAGGCCTGCTGCAACCCCTCCTCCGACGTCCCCCAGCTCAGGCCACCAACGAATAGCTTCTTTGACATTTTCTCTTTTCCCTCACGTTCAAAAAGCGACCCTTCGGGTCGACGAGCGACTTCCAGACGATTTACTTGATTATTCCCAAGGTAGCCCGTGGGCTCAATGCCCTCTGCGCGCCATCCTGCGCTCCGCCCGGCGCCGTCGCCGGTCAGCCTCGCGACGCTTGCGGCGCTTGCGGATGCTTGGTTTCTCGTAGCTTCGACGATGCTTGAGCGCCTTGAGCACGCCCTCCATGGCGACGATCCGCTTCAGGACGCGGATCGCCCGCTCGACGCCCCGATCGTCCACGAGCACCTCCACCGGGTGTCCCACGACGGTCGCCCCGGGCCGGGCCAGATCCGAGCTGGCTTGGGACTCCCTGCCTCTTCGTTCATACACTGCCATTGACGTGCTCCTTTCGCCCATCGCCAGGCGTCTCACGATTCGGATCTGTCCATTCCTCCACCAAGCCCCACCGGACTGCGGGCCGCCGGGAAGCTCCCGGGCCTGCGCTTTCGGCTCGCGGTGGCGCTGAGACGCGTGGCAGCGACGCGGACGAAAGAACGAAGTTGGGCCGAGAATCCGAACAACATGCAATGGTGAGTCAATACAACGTTCTTCACCGGAAATCCAGTACGATCGTATGGGGGGCGAAGAATCCTGCTCATCGCCAAATCCGCGACGAAAAGCGAACAGCTACAGCACCTTGAGGCGGTGGGGGGAGCTCTGGGCGCGGTTCTCGGGTCGGTAGTACTCGTATACCGTCGACGGGCGGGCCTGCACCGCCAGGGGGTACTTGCCCCGGAGGCTGATCCCGAACCGCAGGGCGCTCCTCGCCCCGAGGCGGGTGAGATAGAGCAGCGCGCGGTTTCCGACCTGCTGGACCTTGTCCACCTTGCCGGCGCGCACCAGGCCGGTGAGCCCGTCCGGCTGGAGCGTGAACCCCGGCGGCAGCGAGAGAGAGACCAGGGGCATCTCCACCGGAGCGGCCGCCCGGTTCCGCACCTCCACGTCGAGCTGGATCTTCTCGCCCGGCCTGGACTGGAGCCGATCGAACCGCGTCTGGATCGCCAGGGCCGTGGGTGGCGTCGGCGCCGCGCGGCCGTCGGCCCGCGGGACCCAGTAGCGCCCTGTGAGGTGATACTGCAGGTTGCCCTTGGCCCTGGCGAAGCGCAGCTCGACCCGGTGCCGGCCGGCCCCGACATGCGGCGTCAGATCGATCTGGTGCGTCGCGTCGCGCTCGCCGTGTAGCCGTAGCTTCTTGCGCGTGCGGCCGTCCACGAGCACCTCCACCTCGCCCTCCGGCTTCACGCGGCTGACCTCGTAGCGCTTGAGCAGCGCACGGAGGCTGAGGATCGTCGCCTGGGTCGAGTGCCAGGAGCCGAAGGAGTCCTTGCTGGCGACCAGGGTGTCGACGAGCCGCGGGGTATCCGCCGGCGCCTCCCGGCTCTCCAGGAGTGCCAGGGCGCCGAGCGCCGTGGTCTCCAGCCGGCCGCTGTCACCCGCCCCGTACGTCAGGGTCGAACGCGGCGCCTCGAAGTAGAGCCCCTTGTCCGAGCTGTGGCGCTGCCTCCAGAGGCGCTGGCGGACCGCGCGAGCGGCGCCGTGGTCGTCGTGGGCGAACAGGTTGCCGAGCACCGCGAGGGTGTAGGGGTCCCGGGCCTGGGAGGCGTGAGCCTTGACGTAGCTCAGCGCCTTCCTCAGCGCTGTCCCGCGGTAGCCGGTGTGGCGCAGGGCGTGGGCGAGGTAGGCCGTGATCCGCAGCACGTCCGAGCGGAATTGGTTCGTCGCCCCCTCGTTGATCGCCTGGGCGTCCGGGGCCCAGGTGCCGTCGGGGCGCTGCTCCCGCGCGAGCCAGCGCTGCGTCCGCGCGATGAGCTTGGGGTCGACGGGGTGCACCCGCGCCATGTCGAAGAACTCCATCAGCCCGTAAGCGGTGAGCACTCGGTTGGCAGGCGCGTTCCCGAACCAGGAGAAGCCGCCGCCCTGCACCTCGAAGCCGATCAGCCGCTGGTAGCCCTCGTTGACCAGCGCCCGGGCCTTCTTCTCGACCTGGGGCGTCGCCTGCCCCGTGCGCTTGAGGTAGTCGAGCACGAGCAGGTTGGGGTAGGTGGCGGAGGAGGTCTGCTCGAAGCAGCCGTAGGGCCGGCGGAGCATGCCCTCCATGCCGTCCAGCGTCTGGCCCATGGGCCCGGCGTAGATCGCCAGCTGCACCCGCTCGGTGCCGTCGATGGCGCCCTCGGGGATGGTCAGCTCGTGGCTCGCGCTGCCGCCCTGACGAAGGCTCCCGCCCAGGGACAGCGCGCGCTCGACGCCGTCGGGCTCGACGAGGGTCGCCCGGCGGACGGCGTCCGTCAGCCCGCCCGACGCCCGGGCGTGCACCGTCAGCTCTCGCCGCCCGACGCCGCGCGCCACGATGGGGAAGTGGCGCACGCCGACCTGCCCCGGGCCGAGCTCGATGGATCGCTCGGTGGGGCCGGCGGCCGTGAACCAGCTCTCCCGGGCCAGGCGCAGCGTCACGCGCTGGGGCGTCTTGAGGTAGTTGTAGACGCTCACCGGCACGCTGACCCGGTCCCCCTGGGTCAGGGCCACCGGCAGGTCGATGTCGACGAAGAAGTCCTGGAACACCCGCAGCGTGGTGCTCGCGCGGCCGAGCAGGCCGGAGGTGGTGGAGCCGGTGGTCACGACGCGCCAGTCCGTGATGCTGTCGGCCAGCTCGACGTCGAGGGTCGCCCGGCCGCTCTTGTCGGTGATCAGCTCGGGCTCCCAGAGCAGGGTCTCGGGGAAGCGCGAGCGCACCCGCGCCGGCATGCTGCCCCCGCCGCCGCCGTGGCCGATGGTGCCCAGCGTGCCGAGGCCGATGGTCCCCTCGCCCGCGCCGCCGCCGCCGCGGCCCGTGCCCATCAGCCCGAGGCCGCCCACGCCGTGGGCCTCGCCGATCTCGTTGCCGATCAGCCCTCCGAGCGCGTCCTCGGCGTCGGCGCCCAGCACGGCGTCCTTTCCGAGGCGCTGCACCGTGACGCGCGGCCCCGCGGGGCCGACGTCGTCCTTGGTGCCCGAGACCCCGTCAGGACCCGCCGAGTGGATCAGATAACGCGAGACCAGGCCGGTGTAGTAGGGGTTGACGTAGAGCCGCGGGCTCGGCGTGATGCGGTAGGTCTGGCCCCAGGGGTCGACGATGTCGGAGCGCTTGAGCTTGCCCCGCTCGACCAGGCGAGCGAGCAGGTCGCGGGGCAGGACGAGGGGCCACCGCTTGCGCGCGAGCTTGCGCATCCGCTCCCGCGGCAGCTTGAGCCTGTCCCAGCACTCGGCGAGGACCTCGTAGATGTGCTGTAGCTTCTCGGGGGCGATGCGCCGGGCGTGGCGATCGAAGACGAAGCTCGGGTCGGTGGACCGCAGGTGCCAGGGGCGGACGACGCGCTTCCACGGGTCGACGACCTCGGACGACTTGATCGCCGCGGCCCGGGCCATGCGGGGCACGAGATCGGGGTGGAAGCGCCAGCCCCGGCTCGTGCGCTTGCCAACGCTGTGCGAGCTCATGAACGCGACGGCGGAGCGGACCAGCTCCGGCGCCTGGGCCGCCCAGCGCTCCTTGCGCTCGCGCCACGGGTTGGTCTCCCACACGGGCGCGTCGGCGGGCCGGACCGCGGCGAGGAGCACGTCCGCGGCGCGTGCCCGCCGGCGGTCCGTGCCCTCGGCGGCGACCCAGCTCTCGAGGCCGCGCCCCCCCGGCGGAACGGCGGGCTCCTCGCCGCCCCGGGCCTGGCTCGCCAGGGTGAAGAAGATCTTGGGCGAGCTCTCCGGCTCGAGCCCGCCGAGGGCGACCACCGCCTCGTCCACACCGAGCACGCCGAGGGCGGCCTGGACCCCGTCGCCGGTGCGGCTGTCCACGGCCCGGAAGCTCAGGCGGGCGCGCTCGCCGGGGCGGTGGACCGCCTTGTCGGGCTTGACGCTGATCTTCAGCTCACCGGGGTGGTCGACATAGATCGCGCGGGAGAGGCCGACCCGTTCGCCGTCTCGCTTCAGTCGGTAGGCGCGCAGCTCGAGCAGGCCGAAGAGCGCGCCGTCGGGCTGGAAGCGCACCCGGGCCCTGCCGCCCCGCGGGCGGGCGCTGAAGGTGGCCAGGGTCTGCCCGCCCTTGACCACGTCGAGGTAGAGGGTCTTGTCGGCGCGCCCGGCGCTGGCGCGCGCGAAAAGGTCCAGCTCCACCGGCTCGCCCGGAGCGACCAGCGATCGGAGTGGGCGGACCAGCGCCGCGGCGGGGGGAGCGAGGGGGGCGCATACCGAGGTCTGGCGCTGCTCGCCCAGCGGGTCCCGGGCCTCGACGGCGAGCCGCTCGCAGCCCCGGCGCTGCCGGGGCATGATCCGCAGCGTCGCCACGCCCAGGGCGTCGGCGGTCGCGATCTGTGCGCCCGCCGCGCCGGGCGCGCGCAGGGTGACCCGGGTCCCCGGGGCCGGCTGCCCATCGGGGTAGCCCGCGATGACGTGGATCCTGTTTTGCACCCCGCGGACCAGCCCGTCGTTTTCGGTGACCACGCTGAGCTGCAGCGGGCGTGAGGTCAGCGGCACCGAAAGGTCTCCCTGCTCGTGGTGTCCGGCGCTGTCGGTCACCTTGGCCAGCACGCGCACCTCGCCGGTCCACGTCCCGCCGCCGCGGGCCAGCTGGACCTCGAAGGTGGCTCGCCCCTGGCTGTCGGTCAGGCGCCGGGGCTGGCTGTAGTGCACGACCGAGCCCAGGTTGCTGCGGATGTCCAGCGCGACCCGTGCGCCGTTCACCGGCTTGCCGAAGAAGTAGCGGCAGCGCACCGTGCCCCGCAGGGTCTCGCCTGGCCGGTAGTAGCGCCGTTCGGTCTCTACCCTGACCTTGTACTTGGGCAGGACGTAGCGCCGGACCTCGACGCGCTTCTGGGAGCGCGCGCTCTCGCCGGCCCCCTCGGTCCAGGCGGCCACGGTGTAGTGGCCGAGGTTGATCTCGTCGGCGAGCTGGAAGTCGAGGGAGGCCACGCCGAAGCGCGACGTACGGTCCTGCTGGGAGAAGACCACGTTGCCCTTGGGGTCGGTGACCTGGATGCGCACCGGGCGCCTGGCCACCGGTCGAAGGTCCATGCTGCGCAGGGCGAGGGCGCGGACGTGGATCACCTGGGAGGGCTGGTAGAGCTTCTTGTCGGTGGTGAGCAGCAGCCGTCCGCCCGGGTAGATCTGTACCTCGTGCCTGCGGGTGGCGCCGCCGAGCCGTGAGCGCACCTCCACGTGCAGGCTGTAGCGGCCGGTGCCGAGCCGCGGCACGGTGAAGCGCAGATCGGCGTTGCCCGTCCGGTCGGTGATCCCCTGGGTGAGGTCCAGCCGGCCCTTCTTGGTCGCCAGGTCGAGCGCCACGTGGGCCCCGGGGAGCGGCCCGGAGCGACCCGGCGCCGAGGCCCAGTGGACCGCGACACGGTAGGATCCACGGGTTCCGGCGATGAGCTCGGTGGGGCCGAGGATGTAGGCGTCGACCGCCGCCCGCCTGGGCAGGGCTGGGCCCTTGCTCTTCGCCCTTGGATCGTCGCCGGCGCGGGCGAGCAGACAGACCACGACACAGGACGCCACCAGCGTGGCGCGCAGCCACCATCGAGCCATTGGGAAACTCCTTGTGGATCGGACCCGGCCACCCACCGGGCAGCAGGTTGGACGCCGGGCGGCCGGGAAAGTTCCCGGCGGACCTACGGACGGTCCAGGCGATAGACCCTGGTCACGTGGCCACCGGCGATCACGCGCAGGGAGTAGGTTCGGCTCAGCCCTCGCTCGGCGCTGACCAGTCGGATCCGGTGGATGCCCGCGCGGAGGCGCAGCCCCTCGAGGGGAGTCTCTCCCCGCGGGTGGTCGTCGATGTAGACCCTGGCCCAGGGGATGGCGTTGATGTCCACGGTCCCCGTCGCGGCCGGACGGCGGACCGCGGGCTGGCGAACCGGCGCCCGGGGAAGCCGCAGGTCCGGCGTCGCCGGCGCGAGATCGGGCGACGGCAGGTCGGGGAGTGGGGCGACGTCGGGGAGCGGGGCGGCGTCGGGGGGCGTCCGGTCCCCCGGTCGGCTCACGGCAGGGGCGGGGGTCGTTGGTGGAGGAGCCTCCTCATCGTGGACGGCGATGGCCCAGATCACCCCGCCGCTGACGAGCAGGAGGGCCAGGGGGGCGAGCAGACCGAGGCGCCGGCGCGGCGCGCTCGGCCGGCTTTCGTCTGCCGGGGCGATCGCCGTCGGGGCGTCGGCCAGCGTCGCGCTGTCGAGCTCGATCCCCGGCTCCAGCTCGGGGTCCGTGGCCACGGCCCGTGCCTCGGCGAGCACCGCCCGGGCGAGCCGGGCCGGGCCGCTCTCGGTGGGGCTGGAAGCCGGCCCCGCCAGCGCCCGGAGGAACCGCTGAAGGCGGACGTGGGGATCGGAGGCCGCGGTGGCGCTCACCTGGAGGCGGAACGACTCGGCCGCGATGGCGCGGTGCAGGTCCGCGGCGCTCGCCGGACGCCCGGCCGGTTCCGGCGCGAGGCACCCGAGGACCAGGGCATCGAGGCTGCGGGGCAAGCCGGGGCGTGCGGCGGAGGGAGGCGGGGGTCGCCGCGCGAGCAGGGTCGCGTCCGGGGGGCCGGACGGGCGCACCTGCGTACCGGTGAGCATCTCGTAGAGCACGGCACCCAGGGCGTAGAGGTCACTCGCCGGCCCTGCCTGGCCGCTGGCCTGCTCTGGCGCCATGTACTTGTACTTGCCCCGCACCAGGTTCACCTGCGTCACGTAGAGCCGTCCCGCCGCCTTGGCCACGCCGAAGTCGGCGAGCTTCACGTCGCCCTCGGTGGAGAGCAGGATGTTGCTCGGGCTGACGTCGCGGTGGATCACGCCCCGGGGCAAGCCGGCCCCCGCGGGCTGGAAGCGGTGGGCGTAGTCCAGGGCCGCGGCGACCTCGCGCGCGATGAACAGCGCGATGTCCGGGGGGACGGGCTTGCTCCCGCGACGGTCGAGCAACGTCCGCACGGAGCCGCCCTGCACCAGCTCCATCACGAAGAAGTACTGGTTGTCGATCTCTCCGGCGTCAAAGGCCTGGACGATGTTGCGGTGGGAGAGGGCCATGGCGACCCGCATCTCGTCCAGGAACATCAACCGCAGATCCTCGTGCTCGGCGAGGTGCTGGTGGATCAGCTTGAGGGCGACCTCCTTGGCCGCGCCGGCCGGCCCCTGCATCCTCGCGCGGTAGACGCTGCCCATGCCACCGGAGCCGATGGTGGAGAGGATCTCGTAGCGTCCGATGACGTCGGGCGGCATGCGGGCAGATGGTAGGGTAGGCAGTCGTGGTGTGACAAGCAGCCGCTCGGCCATGGTACCCTGAGGCGAGGAGGAGAGCGATGAGCGACGGAGACGGGGCGGATCGCCGGTCTGGCCGTGGGATCCCCATCGGAGTCGAACGTGTGCTGTACACCGCGGCCGTCGACGCTGACTTCCTCGAGGCGCTGCTGCGGGACCCCGAGACCGCGGCGCGCGCCCGCGGCCTGGAGCTCAGGGCCTCGGAGCTCGCCGTCCTGCGCCACACGCCGGGCGACCGGCTCCGCGCGACGGTCCGAAGCATGGACACCTCGCCGGCCAGCCTCGAGCGGCGGACGTTTCTCGGCGTGGTCGCCGCCGGGGCGGCGGTGGCGAGCCTGGCCGGCTGCGGAGAGGACGACGACCCGACCCGGGGAATCCGGCCCGACGCCTGGCCCGACACGTGGCCCGACGCCGACGACCCCACCCGTGGCATTCGCCCCGACGCCGTATCGCCAGACGCCGGGCCGGCCGAGGCGGGAGCGGACACGGTCGCGCCGCCGGACCTCGCCTCCTACGGCATCCGACCCGGAGGGTGAGCCGGCGGGTGTGGTAGACTGCTCCCGGCCAGATGTCCGAGAGCCCGACCCAGGTAGTCTACGCCGAGGACCGTCCGGTCCTCGTGCTGCGCTCCGCGGTGCTCCGCGTGGCGATGGGCCCCGACGTCGGCGCGAGCTGCGTGCTGGCCCGCGACCGCGTCACCGTGGGCACCGCGGCGGAGAACACGCTGGTGCTGACCGATCCCCAGGTCTCGCGCCGACACCTCGAGCTGCGCGTGACGGATGGCGGCTTCCAGGTGGTGGACCTCGACAGCACCAACGGCACCCACTACCGCGGCGCGCGGATCCACCAGGCCGACCTTGGCGTCGGCGCCGAGGTCCGCGTCGGCGCCACCGTGCTGCGGCTGGAACGCGGCTCGGTGAGCCAGGAGGAGGTCACCACGTCGGAGGCTTTCGGCGGGCTGATTGGCCGCAGCCCGGCGATGCAGCGCGTCTATGGCCTGCTCGCCGCGGTGGCTCCGACGGATGCCACCGTGCTGATCCAGGGCGAGACCGGCACCGGCAAGGAGCTCGTCGCCCAGCAGGTGCACCGTGGCTCTCCGCGCCGCGAGCGGCCCTTCGCCGTCGTCGACTGCGCATCGTTGCCCCCCGGGCTGATCGAGTCCGAGCTGTTTGGTCACGAGCGGGGGGCGTTCACCGGCGCGGTGACCGAGCGCGAGGGTGCCTTCGAGAAGTGCCGGGGCGGCACCGTGTTCCTCGACGAGATCGGCGAGCTGCCCCTGGAGCTCCAGACCCGCCTGCTCCGCGTGCTGGACCAGCGCACCGTCAAGCGCGTGGGAGGGGGCCTGCAGCGGCGCGTCGATGTCCGCATCGTCGCGGCCACCAACCGGGACCTGGCTGGTGAGGTGCGCGCCGCGCGGTTTCGCCAGGATCTGTACTATCGGCTCGCGGTGGTCCGCATCGTGCTGCCGCCGCTGCGCCGTCGCCGGGAGGACATCCCCCTGCTCGCTCGACACTTCCTCTACCAGGCCGGCTGCGCAGATCCGGACCGGGTGTTGACCGCCGAGGTGATGGAGGTGCTGGGCAGCCGGCGCTGGGAGGGCAACATCCGGGAGCTGCGCAACGTGATCGAGCGGGCGATGGTGCTCTCGGACGGATCGGAGGGGCCTCTCGACGAGCAGACCATCGAGGGGACGGCGAACCGGGTCGTGGCGCCGCTGCCCGGGTCACCGGAGGATGCCCACCCGGGCTGGCTCGCCCGCGTGCTGCCCAACGCCCTGCTCCAGCTGCCGTACAAGAAGGTGAAGCAGCTGCTGGTCAGCGAGCTCGAGAACCTCTACATCCGACGCCTCCACGAGCAGCACGGCGACAACATCTCGCGCATCGCCCAGGAGGCCGGAGTGGACCGGCACCTGGTGCGCAAGGTCTTGCAGCGGCAGGGCCTCTACGAGAAGAGGCGATGACCGCGGGCCGCTCCTTGATCGTCGCTCTGCTCGGCGTCCTCGCGCCGGTCACGTCCGCGGGGGCTCTGCCCCGCGCGGGCGTCCTGCCCGTAGCCGGTCCGGCGGAGCTCGCGGAGGCGCTGGCCCAGAATCTGCCGGCGGGGCTCTCCGGCAAGCCGGTCCTCGGCCCCGACGCAGTTGCCCGTCGTTTGAGCCGCAACCGGGAGGTGCTCCGCTCCCTGCTCGCGGTGCGAGGAGCGCTGGAGCAGGCCGAGAGGGACACGCTCTACATGCACAGGGGGCCGGCGGTGCAGGCGGCGCAGCGAGCCATCGACAGCCTGGACACGGTGGCCGGCCGGCTGCACGCGCCGGCGCTGGCCGCCCGGGCCCAGGCCACCCTGGCCCTGGCCCTGCTGCTCAGCCCCGCAGACGAGCCGGGCGCGGCGCTCGCCTTCCGGCGGGCCGTCTCCATCGACCCGAGCTATCAGCCCGATCCGGACCGGACGCCGTCCCGGGCGCGGCGCCTGCTCGAGCGGGCCCGACAGGCGGCGGGCGCCCCGACCCCTCCCGAACCGGAGGAGCTCGCCATCGTCGCCGGGCTCACCGCCCTGGACCGGCTGTTCTGGGTCGGTCTCGGCCCCGACGGCCAGGCGGAGATCGTCGTCTACGACCACGCCCACCGGCGCGTCGAGCGCCGCGAACGGGTGACCGGCGCCACCGTCGTCGGACGACTGCGCTCGTACCTGTCGGTCGCCAAGGCGCCGACACCCGCGCCGGCCGCGAGCTTGCCGGTCGCGGTGGATCGCGCTCCGACGACGAGCCGGGCGGCGGCCCGGCCCTGGTACCGGCGCTGGTGGGTCTGGGCCATCGCCGGCGCGGTGGTCGTCGGCGCCGGCGTCACCGTGGCGGTGGCGGCCAGCGCCCCGGGAGAGCGCAGCTATCAGTTTCACGTGAGCTACTGACCTTAGGAGGCAGGAGGCAGGACATGGCGGAGAGCAACGAGGAGCAGGGACCCGGGCCGATCGCGGAGGCGCTCGCGGCGGCCGAGCTGTTCGCCGAGCTCAACGCGGAGCAGCTGGAGCGGCTGGTCAGCATCGGCGAGCTTCGCGGCTACAAGCGGGGAGAGTCGATCTTCAACCAGGGCGAGGAGGGTGCGCACTTCTTCGTGATCTGCAAGGGCGCGGTGCGGGTCAGTCGGACGGTGCCCGGCATCGGCGAGGAGGCCATGGCCGTGCTCAAGGAGGGGTCGGTCTTCGGCGAGATGTCTGTCTTCGACGACAGCCCGCGCTCGGCCGACGCCATCGCGCACACGAGCTGTGAGCTGTTCGTGGCCGAAAAGGGCGCGCTGAAGCAGCTCTTCGCCCACAACCGGCTCCTCGCCTGTAACGTGCTGGACAAGATGGTGCGGCTGCTCAGCCGGCGGCTGCGCGAGAGCAACGACAAGCTGGCGATGCTCTCGGTCTGCGCCCGCTTCTAGCTACTTGGGCAGGCAGATCTTCACGTTCTGGTTGGGCTGGGCCACACAGGCCAGGCCGGCCGGGCAGCTGAAGGTCTGCCCCTGGGCCTCGCAGAGGTAGACGCAGTACAGCGCCCCGCTCGCGTCGGTCAACGCGCAGGTCGAGGTGGTGCCCGGTACGGAGGAGGGGCAGGTGGCGCCGGCGCCGGAGCAGCTCGCCACGCACATGCCGTAGGTGTTGTTGCTGCTCCACATCATGCAGCTGTCGCCCTGGGGGCAGGGCTTGTTCTGGTCGCAGAGCTGGCCCGAGTTGGGTCCGGTGTTGCACTGGCCGCAGTCCTTGGGGCAGCTCTGGCAGTCCTCGCCCATGGACGCGTCGCACTGACCATCGCCGCAGCCCCAGTTGCAGCCGCCCGCCGAGTTGGCGCAGTCCTGGGGGCAGCTCTTGCAGTCCTCGGTGGCCGGGTCGCACTTGCCGTCGCCGCAGGTCGGGCACTGGCCGCAGTCCTTGGGGCAGCTCTGGCAGTCCTCGCCCACGACCATGTCACACAGCCCGTCGCCGCAGCCCCAGCCACAACCGCCGGCCGAGTTGGTGCAGTCCAGGGGGCAGCTCTTGCAGTCCTCGCCCGCGGCGATGTCACAGAACCCGTCCCCGCAGGTCTGTCCGGGCTGGCACTTTCCGCAGTCCAGGGGGCAGCTCTTGCAGTCCTCGCCCGCGGCGATGTCACAGAACCCGTCCCCGCAGGTCTGTCCGGGCTGGCACTTTCCGCAGTCCTGGGGACAGCTCTGACAGTCCTCGGCGTTCGGGTCGCAGGTGTTGTCCCCGCAGCTCGAGGGGGGCTGGGAGCCGCAGTGCATCTTGTACACGTCGCAGGCGGCCGGGTAGGTCGGGCACGCCGCGGCGAGCTGCTGGCAGATCTGCTGCTGGGTCGGCACCTGGCAGAACAACGTGTGGGCCTTGCAGCCGAAGCCGGTGGTCGTGCACAGCACCTGGAGCTCGTTGCAGGCATCGGCGAAGGACTTGCCGCCCGAGAGCGCCTGCTCGAACGCGGCGATCTCGCGATCGGTCTCCGAGGTTCCTTCGTCCGGAGCGCAGCCCAGTGTTGTGAGACAGGCGATGAGGCCCAGGGCCAGGATTCTCGTTGCTCTGCTCATTCCGTTCCTCCGTGTTGTGGGTCTTGGATGGAGGAGTTGACTAGCAAGCCACGGACCAGCGACGAACCACAGGAAATGACTCGACTCGCGCTGCGGAATCGAGCGGGAGTGAGTTTTTTTCCCCAGCCCGGCAACGCTGAAGCCAAGTCAATACGCGGCGCTTGGGGCCCGGGTGCGATGAGTTTTTTTTCTCGGCGCTAGGGCCCGGTCACCCCGGCGACTTGAGGTGGACGAGCACGGGCTCCTGTGGGGTACCCCGCAGGACCACCGCCCCCGAGTCGCGGTAGCCCAAGGCGAGGCCTGGCACGGGCTCTCGGGACTCGGGACCGGTGACCTCCACCTCGTCCCCCTCGCGCAGGACGAGCTCCATCGTGTGTCCCGGGCCGTCGCCCTCGAAGAAGCGGTCCGGGTCAAACCCGAGGGCAGAGATCCCGTCGTGGGTAGTCGACGTGGCGCCCTTCGGCTCCCCCACGATCCACATGTTGCCGGTGACGAAGAGGGGATCGCCGGTGGGTCGCTGGACGAGAAACCCGGCCCCCCGCACGCCACGGAGAAAGAGGCTGCCGTCGCGCGTGCGGCCGACCATCAAGAACGCGGCCAGGCACTCCTCCGGCCGCAGGAACGCGGACACCTTTCCGTTTGATGCAGCGGCGGCTCCGGCGAACGTCGGGCCCTGGCCTGCGAGGAGCGCCGGGGGCAGCTTGACGAATCGTGGAGCCAGGCGGGGCTTGGTCGGTCCCCCGACGGCGATGGACTCGACCAGGAGCTTGGCCACCAGGCCGAAAACGCAGAACACGAGGCCACCGCCGATCACAAAAGGAAAGAAGACGTAGGCCGGGGAGCGGCGATCGATTCCGAGCGACTCCGCGACGAGGTACATCCCCCCGAGCCAGGCTGCCGTGAGCACGATGTACACCACGCTGGCGACGGTGCTCCCGTTCCTGTTCCCCGACGGTGGCCCGCTGAAGAAGGCGCCCCTGCGCCGCTTCAGCCTGCCCGGAGCCCCGCCGCCGCAGCCGCGGCATGTGTCCGCCACCGGCTGCACCAGTCGGCATTTGGGGCAGCACCGAGGCTTCGTGTGTTGCGGTTCCTTTGCCATGGGCTCGTTCGGGGCTCGGCGAGGAGAGTAACCCGGGAGCGGATCGAGGCCAACGCCGCGGCCCGCTGTGCCAGGGCACCGAAGCTACGTGAGGTGCACCAGCACCGGCTCCCGGGGCGTCCCCCGCAGGACCACCGCCCCCGAGTCGCGGTAGCCCAGGTTGAGCTCTGGCGCGGGTTCTCGGGACTCCGCGCCGGTGACCTCCACCTCGTCCCCCTCGCGCAGGACGAACTCCATCGTGTGTCCCGGTCCGTCACCGTCGATGAGGTGCTCGGGGTCCAGCCCGAGGGCGGAGACCCCCTCGCGGGTGCCCGACTTGGCGCCCCTCGAATCCACCGTGACCCACAGGTTGCCCGTGACATAGAGGGGCTCGCCGGACGGGCGCTCCACGCGAAAACCGGCCCCACGGACGCCGCGGAGAAAGAGGCTGCTGTCGTGGCGGCGGCCCACCATCAGGAACGCGGCGAGGCATTCTTCCCGGGCCAGGAAGGAGGACACCGTTCCACTCGATGCGGCGGCTGTTCCAGAGAAGGTGGTGCCCCGTCCGGCGAGGAGCGACCGGGGCAGCTTGACCGGTCGCGGGGCCAAGTCGTGGGTTGGGCCCTCGAAGGTGATGGAGCTGTATAAGTGCTTGCCCACCTGGACCGCAGAGTAGAGCACCAGGGCGCTTCCCACGAGAACCGGAAAGAAGTAGATTCCGAGGACTTTCCAGGCGAAGTACATCCCCACGAGCCAGGCGCCAACGACTAAGGCGCACAACGCTCCAAAGGTGGTCCTTACCGCTTTGACTGCGAACGCGTGTGCGGTAAAGAACGCACCACGCCATCTCCTGAGCTCGTCCGGAGCCCCGGCCCCGCACCCAGGGCACTCGCTCACGGCGCCCAGCACCAGCCGGCACTCGGGGCAGCACCGATGTCCTTTGTGTTGCGGTTCCTTCGCCATCTGTCCGCCCGGGATCGACGAGGAGAATAACCCGGGTGCGCGCCGCGGCCAACCGCGGCGGCCGCTGTGCTAAGATCCGCTGACGGTGCCCCCCCATGCGGTTCCTTCCCATCCTGCTCCTCGCCGGCTGCGTCACC
>Ga0316576_10000063_pt1 | contig 34942 bp, 26 predicted proteins | sample S0NA_FD_203075 | JGI IMG/M metagenome (GOLD analysis project Ga0316576, IMG submission 203075) | Rhizosphere microbial communities from salt marsh grasses in Alabama, United States - S0-2_050615r3r5 | ecosystem: Host-associated > Plants > Roots > Rhizosphere | place: USA: Alabama | collected...
CACCACCGCCCACCGCGTCCCCTCGGGGCTCGCCCGGGCGATAGGCTCGGCCCGCGCGGGCCCCCCCGTTGCCGGCGCCCAGGCTCGGGTCAAGCGCAAGCCCAGGCGGCGCCACCGTCGCCGCGACCCCATCGCCGTACGCGCGGTGCCGGTCCCACCGCAGCCCGTCCCTCAGCCCGCGGCGCGCGGCGGCTTCGACGACGGGACTGACCTGGGGCAGGACCAGCCGCCGCCCCCCGTGGCCGCCGCTCCGCCCCCTGTCCAGCTGCCAGTCCCCGCGCCCACCGAGACACCGACGGACGATGGTGTGGGGTTCGAGACCACACCCGAACCGCCTCCGGTGCCGGCGCGACGCCCGCGCGACAGCCTCGGCTTCGAGGTCGCCGACTCGGAGCGGCCGGGGGGCGATCAGGTGCCCAGCTACCGCGAGAAGGGCCCGCACGGAGCAGACGAGCAGTTCCGGATCTCCAAGAAGCCCCAGGGGCGACCCGAGTGGCAGAAGGTAATCGAGCTCTCGGTCGGCCTGATGGCCGTGAGCCGCAGCTTCGACTTCAACGATCCGATCTACCCGCGCAAGACGGAGGACCACTCCAACTACCGCTCGGGGCTCGTCCCGGCCCTGATGTTCGACACGGCGATCTACCCCCTCGCCTACTTCCACCGCGGACCGCTGGCGAACCTGGGCATCGTCGGGCGCTACTACCGCGTCCTCGGCCTCAAGTCTCAGCCCCCTGCTGGAGGAGAGCCGCTTCGAACCACCCTGCACACCTTCGAGGCTGGTCTGCGCTACCGCTGGAACATCATGGGCTCCATCGGTAGCCCGACGCTGAACGCCGGCGTCGAGTTCGGCCGCCTGGGGTTCGTGATCTGGGACGACCAGACCAACTTCGTGCCCCTGCCGGACATCGCGTACATGTACCTCAAGCTCGCCCTCGTCGGGCTGGAGATCCCGTTCTACGCCGCCAACCGTTTTTGCGTCGGGGCGACGGGCAGCTTTGACTACCTGCTGATCTTCTCCTCCGGCGAGATCGAGAACACGGACAGCTCGGGGTACGGCCGCAGCTCCACCGGCGGGATCGACGTGGGCCTGGGCCTGTTCGCCTCCTACAGGGGCTTCTTCGCCAAGATCAACGGCTTCTATCGCCGCATCTTCTACGACTTCGACAACAACTGCTACCACAGCGGCCTGGGGTGCAAGGCCGCCGGGGGCGCCCTGGACATCTACATGGGAGGCACGCTCCTCGTCGGGTACGCGTTCTAGTTTGATTCCGATACCTTGAGCCCCAAGGATCGTTGACAGGGCACCAGTAGGGATGTAATCATAGTTCCCCGGGTTTCTGGAGCCCAAGCCAACGTGCCGAGGAAGGACAACGCGCCGGTATCGATCCGGATCCGATTGAAGTACCCCGATCTCGATACGTTCATCGAGAAGTACGCCGCCAACATCAGCCCCGGTGGCATGTTCATCCAGAGCCGCGCTCCACAGCCGGCGGGCACACACCTGCGCTTCGAGGTCCTGCTCGCCGATGGCTCGCGGCTGCTCAAGGGCGAGGGCAAGGTGATCTGGGTCCGGGAGTACGACGCGGCAGATCCCACGCGGGTCCACGGCATGGGGGTCAAGTTCCTCGACCTCGACGACGAGAGTCGATCCGTTGTCAACTTCGTCCTCGCGCACAAGGGCGGACGACGCGCGAAGCGCAAGAAGAGCGCGACGCAGGAGGTCCAGGCCCTGGTGGGCGAGGCGCAGACCGACGAGGAGGAACCCGTACAGGAGGAGAGCAGCCTGCCGCCCGAGCCGGCGTCCACCGAGGCCACCGCGGCTGACGATACCTCGACGCCCGGCGCTCCCCCGACGGACGAGCACCAGCCGATCTCGCTCATGGACACGCTCGACTCCGGCGGAGACGGCGTGGCGGTGTCGCTGGCCAGCGCCGAGGAGACGCTGGGGCAGATCATGGGCGAGGCGGGCATCAGCGAGGCCCACGTCGCCGCGGTCCTGGCCGGCGCCCTGCAGACCGCCGGCCACGGCGCGGACCTGGCGGGGCTCGAGAATCTGCTCCAGCACGAGCCGCCCCCGGCCGTCGACCCGGAGCAGGTGATGGCGATCCTGCAGGACCGGCTGGGTGCGGCCCCGGTGACGCCGCCGGCGCGCTGGGAGCCGCCGCCACCGGCGGTCACGCCGCCGCCCGAGGAGCCGGTCCACGAGCAGCCCCACGAGGCCGAGGAGCACGCCCACGAGCAGCCGGTCCACGAGCAGCCCCACAAGGCCGACGAGCACGCCCACGAGGAGCCGGTCGACGAGCAGCCGGTCCACGAGCAGCCCCACGAGGCCGAGGAGCACGCCCACGAGGAGCCGGTCCACGAGCAGCCGGTCCACGAGCAACCCTTCGAGGCCGAGGAGCACGCCCACGAGGAGCCGATCCACGAGCAGCCCTTCGAGGCCGAGGAGCACGCCCACGAGGAGCCGGTCCACGAGCAGCCCTTCGAGGCCGCTCAGCCCGAGACCCCGCCGGCCGGGGAAGAAATCCCACCGCTGCCCGACGCAGCAGGGAGCTACTTCGAGGAGGAGGAGGAGGAGCCGTCCTTCGACCCGCGCCTGCTTCAGGCCGCCGCCCACGTCTCCCGTGCCTCGCACGAAGCGCAGGGCGAGACGGGCTTCGACCTGAGCGAGCCGCCCGAGGAGGCAGCGGAGCACGCCTTTGTCGAGCCCCGCGCCGAGCCCCCGGCGCCCGAGGCGCCGTCCGTGCCCGAGCCCGGCTGGAAAGACCTGAAGACCCAGACGCAGTGGCTGGACCACGGCAGCTCGGACGTGCTTCAGGACCTGGCGGCAAACGCGGCTCGCCACGACGCCCCCGACGACCCGGGCGACGGCTACCAGGACTACTTCGGCGCGGTGGGAGAGGACGAGATCGAGGAGGCCGTGACCATGCCTCGCCTCGACGACGGGCCCGAACCCAGCGCTCCCGGGGCGGATCGCCTCTCGAACGAGATGTGGCGCGAGGTGGTCCGTGAGGCTGCCGACGTCAGCGACCCCGGGAGCATCCCCGCGGTCGAGGTGGACGAGGAGATGATCGAGGAGGATCTCCGGATCGGCGAGTGGGGTCCCCGGGCGGACTCAGGCCGCCCGGGGCAAGCAGACTTCGAGGAGGAGCACACCCTGGTCTCGGCCACCCCGGAGTTCAACGGGAGGGTGGATCCTGCCACCTTTGACGACCGCGCCAACGGCGACCTGCTTCCGGCCGACAACATCTTCCCCCCGGACCCCGACCTCGACAACGAGGTGTTCGACGCGCTCGCCGGGATGAAGGAGCCCCACGAGCCCCGGGCCCCTCACGAGACGTCGGCCGCTCCCCTGGAGCCCGTCGCGTCGGCGGAGATCCCCTCGCTGGACGATCTGGCCGTCGTGGCGCAGCAGACCGTCGCCCTGTCCAGCCAGGAGGAGACGGCTGGCGACGTCGACCTGGGCAACATCCAGGTCGTCGCCGACGACCTGGAGGGGGGCCCGGATCCGGCCGACCCCGACATCAAGCCCCGCCGCAAGAGCAACCTGTTTCGCCGCCTGTTCAAGAAAAAAGAGTAGATCTGCATCAGGGGTAACACTTTGCGCTCCCTTGGCCGTATACAGCCAAGAAGGGAGGCCATCATGCTGCTGCTCACCGTTGCCCTGTTTGGTGCTCTGGCCCTGCTCCCCCGCCGCCGCTGCTGGTCCCGGTAGCTCCTCGCCCAAGGCGCGCCTTGACAGATCCGCACCGCGCCTGCTAAATCGGGCAGGCATCGGCACATCTATCGACAGAGAATTTCTGGGATTCTGAACTACAGCGCAGCACCAACCAGCGAGGTCAGCGCACATGGCCGACCATGTATGCATCATCGGCAAGCACATCGTCATCCGTGGCAACCTCTCGGGCGCCGAGGACCTGATCGTCGAGGGCCGGGTCGAGGGAACCATCAAGCTTTCCAACCACCTGACCGTGGAGGCCCCGGGAGTGGTGGAGGCCGACCTGGACGTGGAGGACCTGACCGTCAACGGCACGGTCCAAGGCGAGATCCAGGCCAGCCGGAGCATCTCCATCGCCAACGGCGCCCGGGTGGAGGGCAACATCCGCTCCCCGAGGATCATCATCGAGGACGGCGCCCGGTTCCGTGGCCGGGTGGAGATGGACGTAGCGCTTCCGGACGACATCCAGGGGTAGGCGACCAACCAACAACACGGCCCCTGCGGGGGCCTGCATCAGCGCGGGGCCCGTCGAGGGCTCCTGGAGGCGAACATGGCCAACACCATCATCGGTAGCTCCATCGTCATCGACGGCGAGATCTCCGGCGAAGAGGACCTGGTGATCCAGGGGACGGTGAAGGGCAAGATCGTGCTGAAGGAGAACCTGATCGTCGAGGGGTCGGGCGTGGTGGAGGCGGACATCGAGACCGCGAACGTGACCATCAGCGGTCAGGTGACCGGCAACATCCTGGCCAGCGAGCGGGTCGAGCTCAAGGCGGATGGGCGGATGATCGGTGACGTCAAGTCGCCGCGCATCCTCATCGCGGACGGGGCGACCTTCAAGGGCAACGTGGACATGGACGTCTAGCGCCATTCGGGAGGGCTCGCCTTTCCGCTGCACCGGACGCGGCACGTTGTTATTCCTCGAACGAGAGACACCATGGAAAAGACGGAGAAAGCGATGAGCAATCCGGCCACCGTGATCGGGGCTCAGACCCACATCAAGGGCAACCTCGAGGGCGACGAGGACTTGATGGTGGTCGGCCGCGTGGACGGCAACATCAACCTGTCCAAGACCCTCACCGTCGACCCCGACGGCGTGGTCGTGGCGGACATCCAGGTGCAACGCGCGATCATCAGTGGAACGGTGGTCGGCAACATCTCGGCTTCCGACGTGGTGCACATCACCGAGCAGGGACGGGTGGTGGGCGACCTGAGCGCGCCGCGGGTCGTGCTGGTGGAGGGGGCGTCCTTCCGCGGCAACATCGACATGGGCGACATGGAGGCCCCCGCGCGACCGGCGTCGATCGCGGCGCCGCGCAGAACCCGGACCCCCGCGCGACCGGCGCGGCAGGCCGAGCCGGAGGCGACCAAGCAAGCGGCACCACCAAAGCCGGCGCCCCCCCCGCGCAAGGTGGTGCGCCAGGCCGCCGCGGCGACCGCGCGGCCGGCCCCGGCGCGAGCCGCGGAGGACTCGCTCGACAAGCGCGCCGAGGCAGCGGCCCGCGCGGTGGCCAAGTCCACCCCCCGGCCGAGCGAGAGCAAGAAGAGCAAGTCGAAGAAGAAGGCGCCCAAGCCGCCCACCACGGCGGGCAAGCGGACCCGCGCCCGGCGCAAGTAGCCCGAGGAGGATCGGATGGCAGACTCCCACTACCGGCAGCGACTGCTCGCGTTGCTCCGCGAGCGGGCCTACGAGAAGCGGGACGTGATCCTCGCGTCGGGGCGCAGGAGCAACTTCTACATCGACTGCAGGCGGGTGGTGATGACCGCCGAGGGGCACTTCCTGGTCGGCATGCTGTTCAACCAGCTGATCCAGGAGCACTGCCCGGAGGCGGTCGCGGTCGGCGGGCTGACCCTGGGGGCCGATCCGCTGGCCAGCGCGACATCGCTGATGAGCTTCCTCGGCGGCCGCCCCCTCGACGCGTTCTACGTCCGCAAGGAGGCGAAGAAACACGGGACCGGGCAGTTCATCGAGGGCGCGGCGCTGCTGCCCGAGGGGGCCAGGGTGGTGATCGTCGAGGACGTCGTCACGACCGGGGGCTCGTCGCTGCTCGCCGTGGAGCGCGCAGAGGCCGCCGGGCTTCGGCCAGACCGCATCATCGCGCTGGTGGATCGCTGCGAGGGAGGGCGCGAGACCATCGAGCAGCGTTTGCCGCTGACCTCGCTGTTCGCGAGGACTGACTTCCCGGAGTGACCAGTCCATGACCTCGACGGGCGAGAGGGTTGTCGTCGTGCTCCCGGCGCTGCTCCTGCTGGCGGGTTGCGGCGAGTCGACCCCTCCCGTCTCCCTCGCGCCCCCCGCGGCCAGGGTCAAGGCCAGCGACTACGACGGCGTGCGAGACCGCTGGACCCGAAGCTCCCGTATCATCAAGAAGCTGGACACGACGCTCAGGGTCCACGCGACCCTGTTTTCACCGGAGGTCAACGCGGCCTACGTCGCCCGCCGCGCGCAGATGTTCAAGCTGCCCCCCGCCGATCGCGACCGCCTCGCCCGCGAGCTGGAGCGGCAGTGGACCGAGTCCTTCGTGTTCCTGATCTCCGCCGCGACCATCGACTCGAGCTGGAACGACTTCGACAGGAAACGCTCGGTGTGGCGAGTCTCCCTCGCCACCGACCGCGGCGACCAGGTCGCCGCCAGCAGCATCCGCGGCGAGACCATCGACGCCACGCTCAAGGAGCTTTTCCCGTTCATCGAGCGCTTCCACCGCGCGTACACGGTTCGCTTCCCCAAGCTCCTCCCCGATGGCTCGCCGCTGGTGGACAGCAACACCCGGGAGCTTCGGCTGCGGTTCGCAGGCCCGCTGGGGCAGACCGACCTGGTGTGGCGGCTGCGGTGAGGGTGGGCGTGGCCCCAGCATCACCTGGCACCGGCGGGCACCACCTCCGGACCTCGCTCCCGCTCCTGCTCCTGTCGCTGCTGACGTCGGGTTGCCCCTCCGGCGACCCCGTCGAGCGTCTGGTCTCGCAGCTTGACGACGCCGCCCACCGGGAGCGGGCCATCGACGGGCTCCTGGTGCTCGTCCGGCAGAGCCCCGCGCGGGAGCGAGCCGCGGTGAAGCTCCGCGTGGTCAACGCACTGGCCGACGCCTACCGCGAGGACACCGCCCGGCCTCAGATCGTCTCGGCCCTGGCGATCCTGCGCGACCCCGCCGCCGAGGAGGTCTTCGTCGCGGCGCTCAAGGATGTCGAGCGCGGTGGGGCCTACTTCGAGGCCGCCGTGCGATCGGCGCGCATGCTCGGCGAGCTGGGGCTGAAGAAACAGACGCCGGTGCTGGTGGAGACGCTGAAGCGCGCGCTGGCCGCGCCACGCCAGGACCGAAACACCTGGCTCGAGCGGTCGGTGATCCAGGCGCTGGAGACGCTCGGCGACCGGCGGGCGGTGCCCGTCTTGATCCGGGCGCTCGACGCCGACCCGAGCCAGGTCGACTTCTACGTCAACCGGCTCGCGGCGAGGGCCCTGGGCCGGATGGGCGACAGGCGGGCGGTCAAGCCGCTGGTCGACTCGCTGGGCGCCACGGCACACGGCCTGTTGCTGTTCGAGGAGAGCAGGCGGGCGCTCTGCCGCATCGGCCCGCCCGCGCTGGACGGGCTGCTCTCCGCCGCCGCCAAGCGGGACCGGCGCGGTCAACCGGAGCGGAACGCCGCCGCCGCGGCCCGGGTGATCGCGGACATCGGCCTGCCGCGGACAACGGCGAAGCTCGCCGGGCTGGTCAAGCCGCGCGACCCCGCCGCGCTCGTCCTCGCCGTCGCCGAGGCGCTGTTGCGTCTGGGCGACCGCGGCGGGGAAGCGCTGCTGCTCGATCTGGTGAAGGACCCGCGGGCCGGTGCCACCTCCCGCCGCCACGCCGCGGCGCTCCTCGGATGGTACGGCTCCGCCGAAGCTCTGGTCCCCCTTCTGCGCCCGAGCTGCGAGAAGCCCGACGGTCCGGCGGGCCAGCTCGTCTGCTGGGGCGTGGCCCTCGCCGTTAGCCGCGTCGCCGGAGCCCGCGGCGTCGAGGTGTTGGACAAGCTGTTGACCTCAATGCAAGATAAGGCCACTCGACGAAACCTCGAGGAGTACCGGGCACTGTTCGAGCTGATGCAGACGTGTGACCAATCGCTGGACTGCTACCGCGAGCAGCTGGCGACGGCCAAGAGCTGGCGCCAGCGCGAGCGTGCGGCCCTCGCGCTCGGGCGAAGCGGCGACATCAAGGTCGCGTCCGCCCTGGCGCGCGCCCTCCCCGAGGCCCACCCGCAGGTCAAGCGCGCGATCCTGGTCGCTCTCGAGCAGCTGGCGGTCCAGGGCCGCCTCGAAGACGTCCGCGCCGCGCTCGTCCGCACCTTCGAGCAACAGGGGAAGGACTCCGACCCCAACGGCGCCACGCCGCCGTCGACCATCAGCCGGGTGCTGTGCCTCGCCGAGCGCCTGGGGCGACAGGCCCACGAACGAGCTGACAAGGGCGGCGAGCAACAAAACGACAGGGTGAAGCGATGATTCGGCTCGAGGTACTACAGGGGCAGGATGTCGGACGATCGTTCGACTGCGACCAGCCGAAGGTGACCATCGGCAGGTCCCCCAACGCCATCGTCCAGCTCGGCGACTACCACCTCTCGAACGAGCACGGCCTGATCTTCCTCGAGGGCGACCAGTACGTCTACCGCGACCTGCGGTCGACGAACGGCTCGATGCTGCTGCGCGGGCAGAAGCGCTTCGTGCTCGACGGCAGCGACCGCTGGGAGGCAACGATCGAGGACGGCGACAAGCTGTTGCTCGGCGACGCCGCGTCCCCGGTGATCCTGCAGTGCAAGGTGGTCAACGCCCCGGTGGAGTCCGAGGAGGAGCACCGCATCATCGCCACCCGCTCCCTGGACGAGCTGCCGAGCGTCGCCGGGAAGGTCGAGCGCGGCCCCGACGTCTCCGTGCTCTACACCGCGATCAAGCAGCTCGGGGGGCGTCTCGATCTCAACGAGACCCTGGAGGCGGTCTCCACCGCCGTGTTCAACTTGCTCCCCCGGGCGACCCACGTCTCCATCTCCCTCAGCGAGGGGGGCGACGAGCAGCGCTTCGTCCCGATGCTCGCCCGCTCCCGCGAGGGCGCCGAGAGCGGCGACCCGATCATGATGAGCCGCTCGGTGCTCCGGCGGGTGCTCAAGGACCGCACCGCCGTCCTCGCCGCCAACGCCGTCGCCGAGCTGGGCGGGAGCGAGAGCATCATGGGCGCGCAGATCCGCTCGACGATCGGCGTGCCGCTCTGGCGGGGCGAGAAGATCCTGGGCGTCATCGAGTGCGACAACCGGGCGAGCTCGGGCATCTTCACCGAGAAGGACCTCGACCTGCTGCTCGTGCTGGCGGGGCAGGCCGCGCTGGCCATCGACAACGCCTGGCTGTACCACGAGCTGAAGGTCGCCGAGGAGAAGCTGCGCGGCGAGAACCGCTACCTCAAGGGGCGGCAGCAGGGCGTACGCTTCGACAACATCATCGGCGAAGCCGATTCGATGAAGAAGATCTTCGCCCAGCTGGAGAAGGTGATCGACACCCGCGCCACGGTCTGCATCACCGGCGAGACCGGGACCGGCAAGGAGCTCATCGCCAGCGCCATCCACCACCAGGGCAAGCGGCGGGAGAAGATGTTCGTCGCCCAGAACTGCGCCGCGCTGCCGGAGAACCTGCTGGAGAGCGAGCTGTTCGGCCACAAGAAGGGCGCGTTCACCGGGGCGGACCAGGACAAGAAGGGCCTGTTCGAGATCGCCGACGCAGGGACGCTGTTCCTCGACGAGATCGCCGAGATGAGCCTGACCCTGCAGGCCAAGCTGCTGCGGGTGCTCCAGGAGGGCGAGGTCCGCCCGGTCGGCGCGTCCCGCTCGAAGCAGGTCGACGTCCGCATCATCTGCGCCACGAACAAGAGCCTGCAGAAGGAGGTGGAGTCCGGCCGCTTCCGCGAGGATCTGTTCTACCGCCTGATGGTCTTCCCGATCACCCTGCCGCCGCTGCGCGAGCGGCGCGAGGACATCCCGCTGCTGACCCAGCACTTCCTGCAGCGCTACACCGCGGAGATGCGCAAGGCCGTGGCCGGCCTGAGCCAGGAGGCGCTGAACCAGCTCTGCACCTACCAGTGGCCCGGCAACATCCGCGAGCTCGAGAACGAGGTCCAGCGGCTCGTGATCCAGGTCAACGACGGAGACATCGTCGGACCCGAGCACCTCTCGCCCCAGATCCGCAAGGTGGAGAGCCTGGTCGAGCGCGTCGCCCCGCCCAAGGGCACGCTGAAGGAGATGATGGAGCACGTCGAGCGCTGGCTGCTGACCCAGGCGCTGAGGGAGCACGGCAACAACAAGACCCAGACCGCGGCGGCCCTCGGCATCACGCGGGAAGGCCTGCACAAGAAGCTCTCGAAGTACACCATCGACGGCAAGCGCTGATCATGTCCGAGCCCGAGATCTCCCGGCGCAAGAGCGAGCACCTGCGCATCGTCCTCGAGGAGCGGGTGACCCACGCGCGCGGGACGCTGCTCGACGACGTCCAGCTGCTCCACGACGCCCTCCCCGAGCTCGATCTGGACCGCATCGACACCACGGTGGAGCTGTTCGGCAAGCAGCTCCGGGCGCCGCTGATGATCACCAGCATGACCGGGGGCAGCGAGGCCACCGGCCCGATGAACCGCGAGCTCGCCCGCGCGGCCAGCCGCCGCGGCGTCGCCTTCGCCGTCGGCAGCCAGCGCGTGCTGCTGCGCCACCCGGAGCGGGTCAAGGACTTCGCCGTGCGCGATGAGATCCCCGACGGGGTTCTGCTGGGCAACATCGGCGGGGTGCAGCTGCCCGGCCTCGAGCCGGCGGCGGTCGCCGAGCTGGTGCGGTGCATCGACGCCGACGGAATCTGCGTCCACCTGAACCCGGCGCAGGAGCTGTGCCAGCCCGAGGGGGACACCCGCTTCGAGGGCGTGCTGGACGGCATCGCTCGACTCTGCGACCAGCTGCAGGGGCGGGTGCTGGTCAAGGAGACCGGCGCCGGTCTCTCGCCCAGGGCGCTCCAGCGCCTGGCCCAGATCGGCGTGCGCCACCTCGACGTCGCCGGCAGCGGCGGGACCTCCTGGACCCGCGTCGAGCGCCACCGGGCCCCCGAGGGGCCAGCGCGGGAGCTTGGCGATCTCCTCGGAGACTGGGGGCTGCCCACGGCCTTCTCTGTCATCGCCGCCCGCCGGCTCTGCCCCGAGGCGTGCATCATCGGCAGCGGCGGGATCACCAGCGGGATGGACGTGGCGCGGGTCATCGCGGCGGGGGCCGACATCGCCGGCTTCGCCCGCTCCGTGCTGCTGGCCTGGAGCGCGGGGGGGCTCGAGGGCGCGGTGCGGTATATCGAGGGGCTCGAGCGGGCGCTGCGCGCGGTGATGCTGCTCACCGGCTCGCCCGACGTCCCCAGCCTGCAGCGGGCCCCCCGGCTCTACACCGGCGAGCTGCGCGAGTGGCTCGGCCTGCTCGATCCCCCACCCTCGCAGCGCTGATGCGATCGGCCTGTCTGTTCGAGAGCTCCATCGGATGTTGTGCCCTGGCCTGGAGCGCGCGCGGCCTGAGCGCCGTGCAGCTCCCGCTGCGAGGGCCAGCCCGGGAGCGGACGCTCGCGGCGCTCTCGCGCAAGGCCGGCGCGGCGCCCGCCGAGCCGTCCGCGGCGATGGCGCGGGTCATCCGGCGGCTGCAGGCGCACCTCGAGGGGCGCCCGGACCGGCGGGGCTTCGTCGACCTCCCCCTGGATCTGGAGGGCGCCTCTAGCTTCGCTCGCCTCGTCTACCAGCGCGCGCGACAGGTCGGCCCGGGCACGACCATCAGCTACGCGGGCCTCGCCCGTCTGTGCGAGCGCCCGGGCGCCGCCCGCGCCGTGGGGCACGCGCTGGCCCGGAACCCGCTGCCCCTCGTCGTGCCCTGCCACCGCGTGCTGGCGGCGGATGACGGCCTCGGCGGCTTCTCGGCCCCCGGCGGCCTGACGACCAAGCTGCGCCTGCTGACCCTCGAGGGCGCCGACCTGCGGGGCGTCGCCCGCCAGGGCACACGCACCCTGGGGCGCGAGGACCCGCGACTGGCGCCGCTGATCCGAAAGGTCGGGCCCTTCCCGCTCCTCGAGCGCCGACGGGCCGACCCCTTCTCGGCGCTGGTCGCATCGATCATTCACCAGCAGGTCTCGATGAAGGCCGGGGCCGCGATCCACCGGCGCGTGCTCGCGCTCTTCGGACAGCGCCCCTGTCCCGCGGCCCTGCTCGCGCTGACCGCCGACGATCTGCGCCGGGTCGGCGTCTCGCGGCCCAAGGCGCGCTACCTCCACGACCTGGCCCGGCAAAGCCTCGAGGGCGCCCTGCCCTTCGCCCGCCTCGCCCGCCTGGACGACGAGCCCGTGGTCCAGACCCTGACCCGGGTCAAGGGCATCGGACGCTGGTCGGCGCAGATGTTCTTGATCTTCCAGCTCGGCCGGCTGGACGTGCTGCCCGTGGACGACTGGGGCCTGCGACGGGGCGCCCAGCGGGTCTACGGCCTGCGCCGCCCGCCGAGCGCGACGACGCTGACGCGCCTCGCCCGGCGCTGGGTCCCCTTCCGCTCCATCGCGTCGTGGTACCTCTGGCGCGCCCAGGACGGCGGCGGGATCGGGGTCTGACCGTGACCGCCGCCGAGCGTCGCCAGCGGATCCGCCGCAACTGGCTCCGGGGGCTGCTCGAGGCGCTGCCCGGCCGCCGCCCCTGCCCGGTGTGCGGCGGTCAGGCGCTGCCGGCGGCCGCGAGCTGGATGCACAGCCACCTGCGCTGCAGGCGCTGCGACCTGATCTTCGTCGCCCGGCTGCCGCGCCAGGAGGACCTGATCGCCGCCTACCAGCGCGTGCACCTCGGCACCTACCAGGTCCGACACAAGGAAGACTGGGAGCCCTGGATGCGCCACAAGCACGCGACCCTCGAGGCCCTGGGGCTCGCGGACCACGAACGGGGGGGGCCGGGGATCGCCCTCGATCTGGGCTGCGGCGAGGGACGGCTGCTCAAGGTGCTCGAGCTGCGCGGCTGGCGCGCCGAGGGGCTAGAGCCGAACGCGTCGCTCGCCGCCGAGGCGCGCGTCCTCGGCCAGCGCGTCACCGTCGGCGCCCTGGAGTCGTTCAGCCCCGCGCGCCCTGTCCAGCTGATCACGATGTGCCACCTGATCGAGCACCTGCGCCGACCGCTGGCCGCCCTGGACCGCGTGCGGGGCTGGCTCGCCCCTCCGGCGCTGCTGCTGGTCGAGACCCCGCTCTCGCCGGACTACGACAACATCGACCACCTGTACTGCTTCAGCGCCGCGGCGCTCGCTCGCGCCCTCACGCGCTCCAGGTTCTCGCCGCTCGCCTGGTTCGACTACGTCGACGACAACTACCACCACCACAACCTGGCCTGCCTCGCACGGCGCGTTTGACAGGAAGGGGGAGGCCGGCCGGGCCGAGGATCAGGCCAAACCGGGAGGCGTTGGCGCCCATTGTATCCCGGCCGGAAACCGCGCTATCCTTCCCCCTGGCACCGATGACATTCGACAAGACCGAGAAGCTCGAAATCCCACCGTCCGACGATCCTCGCCGGACACGTCCTCCGGGCGACAAGGATCCGGACTCCGCCCTGCTCCGGGCCACCGGCGGCTCGACGCTCGACGCGCCGCGCCGCCTCGTCGACCTGAGCACCGGCCTCCCGTCGCTGACGAGCCTGTTCAACGACCTGTGGCCCATCGCCGAGTCGCCCGAAGGGACCACGGTGGCCTACGTTCACATCCCCTCGAGCTCCATCGTCGAGGAGCGATTCGGCTGGGAGGCGCTGGAGGCCTTCCGCAGCCTGCTCGCCAACTACCTCGTCGGGCGCCACCAGGACATGCGACGGGATCGGGGCCACTGCGTGCTCGCCCGGACCTACGCCGACGACTTCGTGCTCCTCGCTCCTCGCCGCGAGGGAGACGAGGACCTGAGCACCCGCCTCGCTGACGGCATGACACGGCACCTGGCCGCCATCGACGCGGAGACCGCCGCGCTGCTCCAGATCTACGTCGGCATGGCGAAGACCAAGCCGTTCCCCAAGATCCACCCCGAGCGGCGGCTGTACCGCGCGATCCAGCAGGCCCAGACCGAGGCCACCGATGTCGGGCGCCAGAAGCTGAGCTCCCAGCTCCGGGTCCTGGACCGCTGCATCAGCCAGCAGCTGTTCAACATGGTCTACCAGCCCATCGTCAAGGTCGACGACCACGGCATCCTGGCGCACGAGGCCCTCGTGCGCTGCACCGACAAGGAGCTGCGTAGCCCGCACATCCTGTTCAACGTCGCGGAGCAGGGCAACCGGATGTGGCCGCTCTCCCGCCTCCTGCGCCGGCTGGCCGTCGACAACGTGCCGCAGATGCCGGACGAGCAGGTGCTGTTCCTCAACATCCACCCCCTGGACTTCGACGACCCGGACCTGTACGAGGTGGACGGTCCGGTGGCCCAGCAGGCTGGCCGCATCGTGCTCGAGGTGACAGAGCGTGCGGCGATCCTCGACCTGCAGCACTTCCGGGAGCAGCTGAAGAAGCTGCGCGAGTTCGGGTTCAGGATCGCCATCGACGATCTGGGCAGCGGCTACTCTGCCCTCGGCCTGGTGGCAGAGCTCGACCCGGACTTCATCAAGCTCGACATGACGCTGGTGCGGGACATCCACAACAGCTCCGTGCGGCAGAACCTGGTACGCAACATGGTCTCATTCGCGCGGGATCTGGGGGCGAGCGTCGTCGCCGAGGGCGTGGAGGTCCGGGAGGAGCTCTCGACCGTCGCCGAGCTCGGATGCCAGCTCGTCCAGGGCTACTACCTCGCCATGCCCTCGCCCCCCTTCGTCGCCAGCATCGACGTCCCACCGGCCCACTAGCTCGGTCTTGTTCAAAGCGGGCAGACGTAACCCTGGGTCATCTCCATGGCGAAGCTGTCGGCGCGCTCCTGGGCGTCCAGGGTCGTGAGGTGCCGCAGGACCGTGACGTTGGCCTTGAGCCGGTAGAGGGGCACCGTGCCGGGCTGTTGCTTGGGGAAGATGCCTCCGATCACCCCGTTGTTCTGGTACCAGCTCGCCGCCTCGTTCGCGTCCACGCTCAACATGAATTCCGAGTACTTGGTCGAAACGAGCCGGTACAGGGCGACGGTCTGGGGATCGCCCTCACGTCGGATCCGGAACAGCTTTTTCTCGAAGCCAAACCCCTGGGGCCCACCGGTCGCGCTCCGGCTGTAGTAGTAGGCATCCGTGCCGAGGTGGTGGTAGCGGTAGACGATGTCCGTGGCAGGGTCGCCGAGGCACTGGCCTGCACCGTCGCATCGGTCGTTTCCCGTACAGGCGTCCCCATCATCGCACGAGGTCCCCTTGGGCTCCGGTTCGGTGGTGCAGCCCCCGGAGGTGAGGCAAATATCCCGGGTGCACGGGTTTTGGTCGTCACACTGGACACAAGGGCCTATGATTGAAGACGAATCCTGGTTGCGTTCGTACAGGGCGACGTCCCATCCCGGAGGCTGGACATATGCGTCCGGATATGCGGGAGCCTCCTCTCCAGAAGCGCAGGCCATGAGGAGGCTGGGGAGGAGCAATGCAACCCAAAGCCTCACACTTACAGTATGACGGTTTCCCTGGGAGGGGGACGGTCCTTTGTGTGATATCATATGGAACGGCGCGTCAGACAATCGCTTCTGATTCGAGCTGGCTGGAAAAACATGGTATAGGTAAAATACTGTCATGAGAAATGTGGAAGCCGCCCTCTATCTCGTCTCTCCAGACATGGAGACGGCGGCCCGCAAGGAGATGGAGGAGGCGGGGGGCCTGCCGCGGCGCGGCGCGCGGGGCAAGGACTGGATGGTCCTTGCCGCACACAACCGGACCTATCAGTTTCGTATTGTTTCGGAGGTCTCGGTCGCCATCAACCTCCTGGCTGACCACTACTTCAACTTCGTGGTCCTGGACAACCGGAGAAACGGAGCGCCCCAGGGCCGGGACTGTTTTTCCGACTCCATCGCCATGTCTTTCATGGACCGGGTGCACTACTCCGCGGACCCCGAGAAGATGTATCCCCTCGACCGCATCATCGCGGTCCTCGACGCGGGCGAGTGCCTCGCGGACCAGGCCTTCGAGCTCGGCAAGCGACGAGTCGGGGGCTTCGTCATCCTGCCCTTCGACGGCTCCCTCTTCGACCTGATGCACAGCATCACGAGCCGCAAGCAGCCGGGCAAGGCGGCGATCTGCCTCTCCGGCGGCGGCGTGGAGGGGTTCCTGTTCGAGGTCGGCGTGCTCAAGGCGCTCAACGCACACCTGCAGAGCCGCTCGGTCGTCGACTTCGACATCTTCTGCGGCATCAGCGCGGGGTCCATCGTCGCCGCCTTCATCGCCAACGGGACGGAGCCCGAGGACATCGCCTCGGCGATCACCGGCGGCGACAGCTCGCCCATCGAGCCGGTGACGCCGGACATCATCTTCGACCCACACTACAAGGAGTACTTCCGGCGCCTGCTGTTCCTGTCGCGCAAGCTGCCGACGATGAGCATCGAGCAGTTGATCTCGTCGATCCTCAAGACCGTACCCACCGGCTTCTTCAAGGGGGAGGCGCTCCGGGCCTTCCTCGAGTCCCAGCTCAACCAGCCCGGCCGTACCGACGACTTCCGCAAGCTCAAGAAGGAGCTGTACATCGGCGCCACCGACCAGGACAGCTCGCTGCACACGATCTTCGGCACGGGTCAGTGGCAGGACATCCCCATCTCCACCGCGGTGCGTGCCTCCACCGCGTTGACCCCGTTCTTCCAGCCCCACAAGATCCGCGGGCGCTACTTCGTCGACGGCCAGTACACGCGCACCTCCAACTTCCACTTCGCCATCGAGCGCGGCGCCAAGCTGGTGATCGTCATCGACCCCCTGGTGCCGATCAAGGCCGACCGACCGGGCTACGTCCAGGAGAAGGGCGGCGTCTTCTCCGGCCTGCAGGCGCTGAAGGCGGTGATCCACACGCGGTTCATGCACGGCATCCGCCACGCCGTGGAGAACAACCCCGACGTGGACTTCGTGCTGTTCCGGCCCGAGCACGAGGACATGCGGCTGATGAGCGGCTCGCCGATGAAGTACAACATCCGCACCGAGATCCTCAACATGGCCTACCGCTGCACCGTGCGGAAGATCCAGCGCGACTTCGAGATCCTGAGCGGGACCTTCGCCAAGCACGGCTACCGTATCCAGCGCCACCCGCGGCTGCGCACGACGCACCACGAGGTGTCCTGAGACACCCCGTGTCAAGCTTTGGAATGCCGCGCACGCTCCACGTCGTGTTGTTGGTCTCTCTGGCGGCCTCCTGCGGGGGCGATCCCACGGCCGCCGTCGACGCCGCCTCGCCCGACCGGGCCACCACCGACTCTCGCGCCGACACCGCCACGCTCGACGCGCCGGCGCTCGAGGCCGGAGGAGCGGACAGCTGGCAGGTCGACGGCGGCGCCGACCTGTTGACAGCCGACCTCCCGCCCCCCGACCTGCCGGCGCCTCCCGGCTGCATCCAGGGCGCGTTCCAGCCCTACTTCGGCAACTTCCACGCCCACACCAGCTACTCCGACGGGGTTCAGACCCCCGACGACGCGTTCCAGTACGCCCGGGATGTGGCGAAGCTCGACATCATGGTGGTCACCGACCACCTGGAGCAGCTCTACCTCGTCCCCCCCGCGGATCGCTACGGAAGCTGCAAAACAGCCGCCACCGCGCAGACCAGCGCCACTTTCCTCGCGAGCTGCGGCTTCGAGTACGGCAGCGGGTTCAACCTGTTCCTCGCCTCCACCGGGCACAACAACGTGTTCTTCAGCCCCTCGCTGTTCCCGGCGATCCAGCTCGACTTCCACGACTTCTACAAGACGCTCGTCGCCTGCGCGACCTGCGTCGGCCAGTTCAACCACCCCGGCGACGAGCCGTACCAGCACTGGAGCAACTTCGAGTACCACTCGGACGCGGACGACCGCATCACGCTGTTCGAGCTCAACAGCTCGGCGGCGTGGGACCTGTTCTTCAAGGCCCTGGACGCGGGCTGGCACGTCTCCCCGATGTACAACCAGGACAACCACAGCGCCAACTGGGGCACGGCCAACGACCGCCGCAGCGGAGTGTTCCTGTCCCAGCTCGATGGGACCGCGCTGCGCGCCGCGATGCTCGACCGCCGGACCTTCGCGACGTACGACAAGAACGCGGTGGTCAAGGTGATGGCCGACACGGTGTGCTGGATGGGCAGCGTCCTCACCAACACCGCGAGCGTCACGCTCTCCGTCGAGGCCACCGACGCCGACGCGGCGGACACTTTCAGCTCGATCACGATCTACGGCAAGGCCAAGATGCAGCTCGCCACCTCCAGCTGCGGCTCCACCAACCCCTGCAGCGCGACGTTCACGATCCAGGCGACCCAGTCGCCCTACGCTGTGGCCCGTGTCGAGCAGGACGACGGAGACTTCCTGGTGGCCGCGCCGGTGTGGCTCGCGCCCTGACGCCGCGCGCCGCGATCGGCGCTGCCGAAGCTGCAGGTCGACGCGAGCCCGGACGGCTCAGCGCCGGTGTAACCCCAGCGCCCGGGCGCGGCGCACGTGGCGCGAGACCAGCGCCCCGGCGGCGAGCACGGCGACGCTGACGATCACGTAGCCGTCGAGCGGCAGCCGCCGCGAGGGGTGCCAGAGCTCGGCGTCCAGGATCAGGACCAGGCAGGCCGCCGCGGACGCCGCCGTGGTGAGGAGCACCGGCCGGACCCGCATCCAGAGACCGGCCGAGATGATCACCAGCGGGTAGCCGAGCAGCGCCGGGCTGGCGACGCCGTGGGTCAGCAGCAGGAGCCAGGTGAGGAAGGCCACGTCGGTCACGCCCCAGAGGATCCCCCCGGCGCGCCGGCGTCCGAGGAGCTGCAGGCCGGCGCAGGTGCCGATCCACAGCCCGACGCCCCCGCTGACCAGCAGGTCCGCGCGCGAGCCACGGGCAACAAAGGCGGCGAGCTTGGCCGCGGCGACCACGAGCAGGGTGAGCAGGTGCACGGCGAAGTTGGTCTCGCGCATGAGCCAGCGACGAAGGCGGTCGCGCAGGCCGCCGCCGGCGGCCTCCACCGGCTCCCCCGCGAGGAAGCGCTCGAGGTCGGCGGCCACCTCGCCGGCGGAGCCATAGCGCCGGGCCGGGCTCCGCTCGAGGCAGCGCAGGCAGATCGCCTCCAGCGCCGGCGGCACGACCGGCGCGAGCTGGCGCGGCGGCACGGGGGCGCTGCGGATCGCCTGCAGCATGGTCTCCATCGCCGTCTCGCCCTGGTTCGGCGGATGGCCGGTGAGGGTGCGGTAGAGCACCGCGCCGAGGCCGTGGACATCGGTGGCCGGCCCGAGGGGCCCGAGCTCGGGGCTCGCCTGCTCCGGCGCCATGTAGCTCGGGCTGCCGAAGACCGCGCCGGTGGTGGTCTCGCCCGGCCCGGCGGCCAGGAAGCGAGCGATGCCGAAGTCGGTGACCTTCGGCACCCCGTCCGCGTCGAGCAGGATGTTGGAGGGCTTGAGGTCGCGGTGCAGGACCCCCTGGTCGTGCAGGTGCTGCACCGCCCGCGCCACGCTGGCGAGCAGGCGGGCCGCCTCCCGCGGCGGGAGCGGCGCTCTGGAGGTCCGTCGTTCGAGGTCCTCGCCCTCGACGAGCTCCATCGCGAAGTAGCTCTGGCCGTGGAGCTGCCCCGCCTCGTAGACCCGCACCACCCCCGGGTGGTCGATGCGCGCGGCGGCGACGGCCTCGCGCTCGAAGCGCGCCAGGTCACGCGGATCGCCCTCGCCGACGAGCATCTTCAGCGCCACCGGGCGCTCGAGGTTGCGCTGCCGGGCGCGGTAGACCACGCCCATGCCGCCGCGGCCGAGCTCGCCGGTCACCTCGTAGTTGCCGAACTCCCAGCGCGGCGCGCTGTCATCCTTGGAGGCCACCGCGTCACCTCTTTCCGGTCCACCCGTCGGGCTTCATCACGTCGATGAGGTAGGTCCCCGCCCCCCCGCGAAAGCGGAACAGGTGCACCAGGCGCAGCCGGGAGTGGATGCGGTGGATGACGTGCTCCTTGTCGTTCTCCCAGAAGAAGGTCCGCGAGCGCGGGACCGCGCCGGGGCCCAGCACGTCGTACCAGAAGAAGTCCACGAGGTGCGTGATCGGTCCGCGGAGGATGTAGCGATCGACGTGATCCGTCTTCAGGTACCGGCGGAAGAACTCGCCGCTGTTCACCACGCCGTCCAGGTTCACCACACGGCGGTCGCTGAAGTATCCCAGGGTGCCGGCCCACCAGGCGCCGAAGACGGTATCGCGCGGGAAGTTCTTCGCGATGTTCCGCGCGGCGTCGAGGCGGGACTTGCGGAAGCTGAGCGCCGGCGGCTTGCGGAGGTCCTGGTAGCGCTTCGCGGCCGCCGGCACGCCAAGGTGTGTCAGCACGGCGAGGAGCGGCAAGCTCAGCGCGACTCCCAGCGCCGCGTAGCCCCGCCTCGGCCGGCCGCGGAGCAGCCGATCGAGGAGCAGGCCGAGGTCAGTGAGAATCAACGGCCCGCTCACCGCGAGGAGCAGGACGTAGAACAGGGCGAAGGGGAAGAAGTAGTGGTAGTTCCAGTGTCCGCAGGAGCGGTAGACGTAGAACAGGTACAGCCCGTGGAACGTGACCCCCACCGCGCCGCCGGCGACGAGGATCAGGGCCAGGCGGTTCGCCCGGGCCCGCGCGCTCCAGAGCAGCCGGAGCGTGAGCAGCCCGAGCAGAGCGGCGGGGAGCAACAGCCGGTCGGGGACCAGCTCCAGGCGCGGCTCGGGGTCCGCGCTCCAGAGCTGTGACAGCTCGTGGAACGTGCGGGTCACGCCGCGCCACTGCTCGGTGACCTTCCACAGCTCCCACGTCGGGGTGTGGGTCGCCGCGACCCAGGCCTTGACCTGGCCGCTGATCGGCACCGGGCTGCCGTGGGCGGCCCAGTTCCAGAGGAGGTAGGGCACGAGGAGCAGCAGGCCGGGCAGCGCGATCCACAGCGTGCGGCGGAGCCAGCCCCGGCCCCAGGCGACGACCAGGAGCGCGAAGGGCAAGAGGACAAAGGCGACGTCCAGGCGGGACAGGGTGACCGCGGCGAGCAGCAGGCTGAGGCCGATGCAGGCCCCACGCTCCCCGGCGAGGACCCGCTCCCCGCGCAGGGCCCAGAAGGCGGCGAGCCCGGCCAGGCAGGCGAAGAGGGCCGGGGTCTCCAGCCCCCCCTGCAGGATGGAGAGGAAGTAGGGGTTGGCGACCACCACCCCGCAAAGGAGGAGCCCGGCTCCGGCCCCGACCAGCCGCTCCAGCGCCGTGAAGAGCAGGACCATGGACAGAGCCCCGAGCAGCGTCGCCAGGATGAGCGCCGCGGTCATCCCGACGCCCGGATCATCGGTGAACCAGAACACCGGAACCAGGGCGAGGGTCCAGAGCGGCTGGTAGCCGTTGGTCCGGTTCACCCGATCGAAGGTCGAGCCGTGTCCCCGGGCCAGGTTCCGGGCCACCTGGAGATAGTAGTAGCCGTCATCGATCACGACGTTCCAGGCCACCTGCTGCTCCGTGGGCAGGACGGCGATGCGCACGCCCTTGCCCACCATCAGCAGGACGAGGAGGCCGAGCAGGGCCAGGGCGACCCTGTGTGCCCACCGCCGACTACGGTCGCCGGGCAGGGCCGATGGAGGATCGATGCGGCTCATCGGCCCGGCACCATAGCATGTTTTGTCCGGCGGGCGACTCGCGGCGATGAACCGCGCGCCGGGCGGACTACAAACTGGCCCCGCGCCGCGCTTTCCGGTATGTTGGTTCCCGACCATTACCCCCGACTCGGATCGGACGTGGCGGATTCGGACTCCGTAGAGATCAGAGTAGACACCGAGGTGCACGTCCCATCCGGCGCCACGCGCCGGGTGCTGGACGCCATCCGGCGTCAGCTGCGCCAGCACGACCTGCCGGTCGGGGCCGAGGAGGAGCTGCGGCGCCTGCTCAACCTGGTCCGCTCAAACCACGGCGGCAGCCGCCTGCCCCAGGCCCTGCTGCCCCGGGTCACCGAGGTCTGCCGGCGCTACGGCGTCCCCATCCTCGTGGTCGACCGCCGGGCGATGGTCGCCTGCCCCGCGCTGCGCTCGCGCCGTGAGCTCTCGCCCCAGGAGGAGGAGGCCCTGCGCCAGCTGCTGCTGCGCGACAGCGCCGTGCTCGTGGCCGCCGCCGAGGAGTCGCGCAAGACCGTGGCCGTGGAGCTCGCGGCCCGTCGGCAGCAGCGCACGCTGATCGCCGCGGAGGACCGGCCGGGCATCCACCGCTGGATCGACCGCCTCGCCGTGGACCTGGACCTCGCCGCGCCCCACGTCGCCGCGCTGGCGGACGCCTCGCCCGACACCTGGGTCGCCGTGGGGAGCTACGACCAGGTGGGCGCGCTGCCCGCCAACGCGCTGCAGCGGGACTACGGCATGGTGATCTGCGACGGGCTGTGCCGGGTCGACGCGGTGACCCTGATGCGTATCATCCGGGGGGTCGGCGCCCGCTACCTGCTCGGGCTCGCCGCCGAGCCGGTGCGCGCCGACGGGCTGCACCAGACCCTGTTCCTCGCCCTGGGCGGCGTCGGCCACCGCATCTCATCGCGCACCCCTCGCTCGCCGGTCCGGCTCACGCTGCGGCCACGGGCGACCGAGTTCAGCTTCCCCGGCTACGAGGGCCGCCGGCAGTACCAGGCGCTGGTCGCCGCCCTGGCCAGCGACCGGACGCGGGCCGAGGCGGTCGCCCGGGATGTGGCCGACGACGCGGGCCAGGGCCTCCCCTGCCTCGTGCTCTCCGAGCGCCGCGACCACCTCGAGCTCCTCGCCGGCCTGCTGCCCGAAGCGATCCGGCGCCGGACAATGACCATCAACAGCACCGTGCGGCTCCCCGAGCGGCAGCAGATCATCTCGCGCTTCGAGCGCGGCGAGCTCACGGTGCTGCTGGCGACGAGCCAGATCGCGCTGGAGTCCCTCTGCACCCCCCGGCTCCAGCGGGTCTTCCTCACCTTCCCCTTCTCCTACGCCCGCAAGCTGGAGAAGGTGGTCCGCGCGCTGATGGCCCCGGCCCCGGACCAGCAGACCGCCGTGCTCTACGACTACGACGACCCGGCGGTGGAGCCGCTGCACCGCGCGTTCAAGAAGCGGGCGGAGTTCCTCGGCCGGCTGCGCCGCGAGGCGGAGCAGGCCGCACAGCTCCCGCTGTTCTGATCACCAGAGCTGATCGAAGGCGCAGGGGTCGTTCACCGGGCCGTACTCCATCGCCCCCATGTCGGTGCCCGGGCTGGCGACGGTGCTTCGGGTGCGCCCCTCGAAGTCGAGCGTCACCGCCGACGTCTTCTGGGCCGCGTCGCGGGCCGGCGACGCGGACGAGAGGCGATAGCTCTTGGCCGCGAGACCGGGGCTGAAGGCAAGCTTGGGGTCGCCGGACAGGTCCCCGGCACCGACGGCGTTGGTCCAGCTCGCCGGCGCCGTCCCGACCCAGAAGTTGTGGTGCACGCTGATGCCGGTGGGGTCCTCGATCCAGGCCACCTTGCCCGCCGGCTGCTGGATCAGGTTGTTCGCGATCTCCGACCCCTGGGTCTTGTACGCCTCGTGGGCGATGGAGAGCGCGGTGCCCGCGCTGTCGTACAGGGTGTTGTGCAGGATCTTCACCTCCTTCATCCCGCCGTTGGGCACGTCGGAGCCCCAGTAGACGACGCCCGCCTGGCAGGAGGCGACGATGTTGTTGCTGATCACCACGTCGGCGAGCTGCGCGCCCCAGCCCTGGTAGTACTCCTCGTTCATGGCGATGCCGGTGGGCGGGCTGCCGTTCTTCTCGAACCCGCTGTTCGCCGTGCAGGTGACCAGGTTCCGATCGACGGTGACGCCGAGGGAGTTGTCGACGTAGATGTTCACGGACCAGTTGTCGTAGGACCAGCACTGGCGCACGGTGATGTTCTTGCCCCGGGTCAGCGCGATCCCCTCGCCCCAGTTGTGGTAGACCTTGTTCCGCTCCAGCGTCACGCCGTCGGCGCCGACGGCGATCTTGAGCGCCGAGCCCCAGCCGCCGCCCGTGCCGTTCTTGTTCTCCAGCACCGTGGTGTGGATCTCCGTGTCACGGACCGTCACGCCCTGGCCCTGGACCATCACGCCGTGCGACTCGCAGTCGTGGACCAGCAGCTTGCCCACCACGATGTCCTTGCCCGCCGCGTCCACGCACTGGTTGCTGCTGCCCCGGACCTCGAAACCCTCGACCAGGATGTGCTGGCCGGTGAGCAGGATGTTCTTGCCGCCGCTCTGCCCCGCGCGGTCGATCACCGGCGTGGCGCCGACGGCGGCGACGACCCGGAGCGGCGCCGCCGTCGTCCCGCTCTGCGAGATCGCGAGCTGCTCGGTGAACGTCCCGGAGAGGGCGCGGATCTCCTTGCCCGGCTGCCAGAGCGCGAGCGCCTTCTTGAACGTCTTGAGCGGCTGCTGGAGCGTGCCCGGGGCGTTGTCGTCGCCGGCGGGGCCGACGTAGAGCCCCTGCAGCGTCGAGGCGTCCGGGGCGCCCGGGCCGTCCGTCGAGCCCCCCTCCGGGACCGGGCCATCGGGCCAGCCGCCCTCGGGCGGCACAACGTCGACCAGCGACCCGTCCACGACCGGCACGTCCGCCACCGGTCCGTCCCCGTGCAGCCCATCGGCTCTGGCGTCGGTCCGCCGGCTCACGTCATCGCTGCAGGCCGTCAAGAGCACGAGAACCAACCACAATCTCCACAGGGATCTGCGCGCCATGGGGGGCATGATACCATTTTGGAATGTCCCCCCTGACGTTGAAGTCTCGCACCTGGGTCGCCCTCCTGCTCTGTGGAGCGGTCGCGGCCTGCGACGAGCAACCCGCCGGCCGCCCGGCCGACCTGGCCGGGCCGCGACCCGAGACCAACGTGCCTGACGGCCCGGCGCCTGTCCCCGACCTCAAGGCCGCCGTCTGCGGCAACAACGTCTGCGAGCCTGGCGAGCACTGCCAGAGCTGCCCCGCCGACTGCGGGCAGTGCCAGCCCCAGACCCACCAGTACGCGCCCAACGCGGACAGCTACGTCGACGAGGGCTCGCCGTCGTCGAACTACGGCACGGCCACGCTGCTCTACACCGACCAGTCCCCGGAGCAGCAGGCGGTCTTCCGCTTCGCGGTCACCGGCGTGACCGCCGCGGTGCAGAGCGCAAAGCTCCGGCTCCACGTCACCAACGGCTCCAGCGACGGCCCGGCGGTCTACCTGACCACCGACCCCTGGACCGAGGCCGGCGTGACCTGGGCCAACCGCCCCAAGCCCGCGGGCGCCGCCGTGGCGGACCTGGGCAGCATCGCCACCGGGTGGCTCGAGATCGACGTCACCTCCGGGGTGAAGGCCAACGGCGACGTCTCCTTCGTGCTGGTCCCCACCTCCACGGACGGCGCGGACGTGAGCTCTCGCGAGAGCGCCAACGTGCCCGAGCTGGTCGTCGTCACCGCCGGCGGACGGCCACCGCCCCCGGACGCGGGGCCGCCCACGCCCGACGCCGGGCCGCCCCCCGTCGCCTTTTCATTCTTCGTCGTGGGCGACACGCGCTCGAACCCCTCCACGGCCCAGCTCAACTTTCAGAGCATGGCCCTGCTCGACCCCAAGGCGGTGGCCGTGTTCAACAGCGGAGACATCACCGCCGACGGCGAGGACACCCAGTGGCAGGCCCACGAGCAGGCGGTCAACCTGGGCAGCGCGGGCAAGATCCGGCTTGACCTGACCAGCTTCAACCCGAGCTACATTCGCTACTTCGGCGTCCTCGGCAATCACGACATCCACACCTCGGGCTGGCTCGCCAACTGGAACAAGTACCTCAGCGGGCAACAGGCCCTGGGCCACAACGCGTCCGACGGGATCTACTACTCGGTGACCTACGGCAACGCCCTGTTCCTCGTGCTCGACTCCGAGCACTCGGCGAGCCCCCAGACAACCTGGCTGCAGCAGGAGCTGACCGCGGCCGCGGCCAACCCGGCGATCAAGTGGCGCTTCGCCTTCTTCCACGCCCCGCCCTACCCCTGCAACTACAAGACGCCCAACTCCAGCGCCATCCCCTGGGTCCGCGAGCTCGAGAAGCACAGCGTCGACATGGTCTTTCTCGGTCACGCCCACACCTACGAGCGCACCTGCCCCATGGTGGGCGGCAAGTGCCAGGCCGGCGGGGTGATGTACATCACCTCCGGCGGCGGCGGCGCGGAGACCGTCACCGTCGACCCCACCAAGACGGCGACGGTGGGCGGCGACTCCTACGACTGCAGCCAGATCCTCAAGGTCGCCAAGGGCGACTGGCACCACTACTGCCACGTCAAGATCAACGGCGGCACCCTGACCTACGCCTGCTACCCACACACGGCGACGACCAGCCCCGAGGACACGCTGACGCTAACCAAGTAGGCCCCGTATCAGCGGTGGTCACGGGGAGGCGGGGAGCTGGAGTCTCGAGGCTCGATCGCTGCCATGGCCTCGGCAAGGGCGCTGTCCACATCGGTGTCTGCGGTGAGGACCACGACCACCCCCGCCTCGCCCAGGGCGTGGCCTGGCCCCTTGCCGCTGATGTCGTCCCGGGTCACGAGGGCGTCCACCTCGTGCTCCAGCAGCCAGCGCGCCACCTGCAGGCCGCGGCCCTTGGGTCCGCTGGCGAACGGGTTCTTCACCACGTTGCGCGCGGTCACGTCGCCGGTCCCGCGGCTGCTGTCGGCCAACACGAAGTGTCCGGCCGTGCCGTAGTGCGCGTTGATCTGTTGTCGGTCCAGGTCCAGCGGGATGGCCACACGGACAACGTCCTTGCGGGCGGGCCGGACCTCCACCCGGGCCCGCTCGAGAAACGGGATCTGCTCGCGCAGCTTACGTTCCAGGTCGCGGGCCAGGGCGCTGGCGCGTTCGAGGTCCTGGACCCGGACGTCGGCGATCGCCTCCAGGAAACGGAAGCGCCCCGCGTTGTGCCCGACCACCGAGCGCACCCGGGTCACGGCCGGGGCGCCCTGGATGATCCCGCGCGCCCGGGCCAGGGTCTCCTGGTCCAGCGACGCGTCCAGGAGCACCCGCATCGCGTCAGAGAGAAGATCCCACCCCGTCTTCACCACCACCAGCGCAACCACAACCGCGGCGACGCGCTCGAGTGGGAAGGCGATGCCGGCCATGTGCCCCATCAACGCCGCGAGAACCACGCCCGAGGTGAGCACGTGCACCCGGTACTCTCTGGCGTCGGCGCCCAGGCTGGGGGAGTTGGCGCGGCGCGCGGCGCGGCCCTCGAGCACGCCGAAGGCCAGGGGCAGCAGGGCGCTGAGCGCGACGCCGCCCAGGATCCAGGGAGAGAGTACCAGCGCCCGCTCCGAGCCCCTCAGCGCCTCGCGCGCCAGCTCGTAGGCCGCGACGAAGATCAGGATCGCCACGACGGCGGCGACGACGTTTTCCACCTTGTGCAGGCCGTAGGGGAACCCCCTGGATCTGCGCCAGGAGAGCTTCAGGCCGATCAGCACCGCCACCGAGGCCGCAAGGTCCACGATGTTGTGCATCATTTCCGCGGCGATGGCCAGGCTGGAGGCGGCCCAGGCCATGCCGAGGTTGAGCGCAGACAGGGTGACGTTGACGGCGATGGAGGCCCAGCCCCATCTCTCTAGCGCCCGCTGGCTGGTGTCCCTCATGTCACTCCGATCGCAACCTTGGACCCGGCACCGAACCCCGTCAACAGGGGCCGCTCAGACCCTGCCCGAGAGCAGCAGCAGCCCGAGCTGCACCGCGCCCATCACGAAGCCGAGCAGGCCGCCGTAGATCACGAGGTACAGCTCCTCCTGCTTGAACAGCCCGCGGATCATCAGCTCGAAGCGCAGCTTGGACAGGGCGGCCACCTTGTCGGTCAGGATGGTGCGCAGGTCGAGCTGGTCCGCCGCCTCCTCCACGAGCGCATCGGCGATCCGCGGCATCAGCTTGGCGTAGCTCACCGACAGGCGGGTGCGGAACTCGTCGAGCTGCTCCGGCGTGAGCATGGAGTCGAGCATCTGCTTGATCGCCGGGAAGCGCGCGGTGAGCATCGCCTCGTACTGCTCGAAGACCGAGGCGTCCACGCGTCCCTGGGGCAGCATGCGCTCCGAGAGCAGGGCAAACACCTCCCGCGCGACGACGAAGTCGTCGGCGGCGATGTGCGCGAGCTCCATCGCGATCTCGTCCTGCCGCTTGGGGAACAGCCCCTGCATCTTGAACAGCAGCAGCCGTCGGGGCTGGCGCGGGTAGAACAGCATCTGGATCGCCAGGTAGTTGGTCACCGTGCCGACCACCAGCCCGACGATGGGCAGCGAGTAACGGATGGGGAAGATGCTGATCACCGCGAACTGCAGCAGGCCGATGGCGAAGCCGAAGATCCCGCCGTAGTACTCGATGAACTTGAGCTCCTTGCGGGCCACGCGGTAGATCAGCTCCTCCAGCTTGCCCGGCCCGATGGCCACGAGCTTGTCGGCGATGATGTCGGTCAGGTTGACGATCTGGTCCGCCTGCTGCTGGACCTGCTCGGCGAGGGCGGGCAACTCCGCCTCGATCTCCTTCTCCACCTGCTTGCGCACCGCGTCGACCACCGAGTCGCCGAGCAGCATGCGCTGGGGCTCGGTGAGGCGCCCCCGCAGGTCCTCGAGCACCTCGTCGAAGGTCTCGTCGATCAGCGGCCTCAGCGCCCGGTACAGCCGCTGCACGTCGAGCCGCGCGACCATCTCGCTCGTGGTGATGAAGTCGGTGGTCACCACCTCGCCCATCTCCCGGGCGAAGTGCTCCTGGTGCTTGGGCAGCACGCCCTGGAACGACAGGCCGAGGAAGCGCCGGGGCTCCATTGGGCGAAAAATCATCTTCACCGCGATCACGTTGGTGATCCAGCCGATCACGGCGCAGGTCAGGGTGAACAGGGCGAGCAGGGCGTACCAGGGGATGACCATGGGCGGCCCATTGTAGCTGCACCCGCGCCCCGCGCGCCACTTGGCGGCACCGTGGTATAATCGCCGGATGCGACGCTGGCCCGGCGTGCTCGGAGCGGTGCTCCTTCTGGGGTGCCCTGCGGACAAGCCCACGACCGTGCTGCTCACCATCGAGGCTGACGCCGCCGTCGGTCCCCTGGACTCGCTGGAGCTCGACGTCTTCAGCCTGACCGGCGTCGCGGTGCTGGGGCGCCGGCTGCCCGAAAGGGGGACCCCGCAGCTGCCCGACGACGTCGTCCTCTATCCGCCCGTCTCGAGCGGACCGCTGCGCATCGTCGTCGACGGCATCCGCGGTGGAGCGGTGGCCGCCCAGGGGGCCGTCCGGGTCGCGCTCGAGGCTGGGCAGCAGGTCAAGGCCACCGTGACCCTCACGGCGGGGAAGCTGCCGGACGGGGACGGAGACGGGGTGCCCGACGTCGTGGACAACTGCCCGGCGTCGCCCAACCCGGACCAGGGTCCATGCACGACAGCGGACGGACCGCTGTTCCCGGATGGCGGCCCGGACGGGGCCGGGGATGGCCCTCCACCCGACCTCGTCCCGGTCCCCGACCTGCGCCCGGACTTTCCCCAGCTGAGCTGCACGGTGAAGAGCGAGTGCGACGACCAGGACGCCTGCACCACCGAGGAGTGCGTGAGCGGGGACTGCGTGTACGAGGTCGTCTCCTGCCCCTCGCCCCCGAACGACCCGTGCAAGGTCAGCGGATGCGACAAGGACGACGGCTGCTACATCGACGACGCCCCGGACGGCACCACGTGCAGCGACGGGCTCTACTGCACCGAGGGCGACGCCTGCAAGGCCGGGGCCTGCGCCAGCCAGCCCCGGGACTGCAGCGTCGGGGCGCCCACGTGCAAGGTGGGCACCTGCAACGAGGCGCTCAACACCTGCACCTACTCCTCCGCGCCGGCGGGCACCACGTGCGACGACAGCGACCCCTGCACCCAGGGCGAGACCTGCGACACCGCCGGCGCGTGCACCGCCCCGGGCCCGGTGACCGAGACCGTGACCCCGGCCCAGATCGCGGACGGATCCGACCGTACGATCGTCGTCGACAGCCAGGGCAAGGTACACATCGTCTACTTCTTCGGCGCGGCCAACGAGCTGCGCTACGCCACCAACGCCTCGGGGAGCTGGGTCACCTCGACCATCGACACGAACGGCGACACCGGGCACTGGCCCGCGCTGGCCATCGACAGCCAGGACGCCCTGCACGTGGTCTACGAGGACGACACGAACAAGACCATGCGCTACGCCACCCGCTCCGGGAACAACTGGGTCAAGTACGCCATCGGCCCGGGCGTGGGCCACAGCGGCATCGCGGTCAGCGGCGCCAAGGTCCACGCGAGCTACGTGAACAACAACGCGCTGTACTACGCCTCGGGCGCGGGAGGAAGCTGGAGCCCGACCCAGGTGGAGTCCGCCGACGCCGGCGCCGCGCCGAGCGCCGGGGTCTTCAGCTCCCTGGCGCTCGACTCCGGCGGCAAGGTCCACATCGCTCACGCCTGGGGCTCCCTCGGGTCGTCCACGACGGCCGTGAAGCTGCGGCACAGCACCGACGCCAGCGGGTCGTGGGTCAGCGAGGACGCGGCGCCGAGCATCACCGGCGCCCACGGCGCGCTCTGCTCCATCGCCGTCGACTCCAAGGACACCATCCGCATCAGCCACTTCACCTCGGTCTCCGCCGGCCCCAGCGACGGCCTGCACCTCAGCACGCTGGTCAAGGGGGGGAGCTGGCAGACCCAGACCCTGGTCAGCGGGGCCCAGGGCTCGTTCAGCTCGATCCTCGTCAACAGCAAGGACGACGTCTACATCGCCTACCGCAAGTACGACGTGGGCGAGCTACGCTACATCACCAACGCCTCGGGCAGCTGGGACGCCACCGTGCTCGACACCACCGGCCAGACCGGGCGCTGGGCCTCGATCTTTCAGGCGCCGTCGGGGCGGATTCACATTGGCTACGAGGACGACTCCGCGAGCCTGCTGCGCCACGCCCACTTCAGCGCCTGCCCCTGATCAGAACTTCGCCGCGCAGCAGGCCTGGGCGTTCTGGCAGGCGGTGCAGCCAGTGCCCGAGAAGGAGCAGGTGCCGACCATCACCGTCCCCTTGACGCAGGAGCAAGAGCCCGTGAGCTCGTAGCAGGCGATGCCCAGGGTCGTTCCGCCCGACACGCACACGGCGCTGCAGGTGATGATCGGCGGGATCGACTGGCAGGTGTAGCCGCCGAAGCTGTTGCACGAGGGGGGCGGAGCGCTGTCCGGCTTGGGCGGCGGGAGATCCGCTGCCAGGGGATGATCGGCGGACGGCGCGCCGTCGAGCGGGCCGGCGCTGTCCCCGGCGCCATCGAACGGGGTGGCCGGTCCGTCGCCCGCCGCGCCGTCCGCGAAGGCCCCTCCAACGTCCGGGAAGCTCAGCCCCTCCCCGACCGCGGCGTCCGGGGAGCCCGCATCGGTCGGCTGGGCCTCCCCGGGACAGGCGGCGAGCAGGACGAGCAGCGGGAGGAGGCGCAGGGTTGGGTGCTCGTGCAATGGACGTTCCTGGGGCCGATCCGCGTGAGAACAAAGACTTGCGCGGCGAGCTGGGGCTGAACGACCCCAGGCCCCACGGCCTTGAGACCCTACTTCGGGTCGCAGAAGCCGTCCGGCGCGCAGATCTCGCCGGTGGGGCAATCGCCGTCCAGCCCGCAGGGCTTGCGCACGATCTCCTTGGTCCACTGGGCGATGTGGTTGCCGGTCTTGATGTTCTGGAACGGGAGCCAGAAGGCGGGGTAGCTCGGATCGGTCCCCAGCTCGTCCTTGCCCAGGTCGATGGCCGCCATCCAGAGCTGAGCCTGGCCCCGCTCGCCCGACTTGGCCTTGAGGCGCAGGCCGTAGTCCCGCCGACTGGAGAAGGTGAACCAGAGCAGCTTTCCCTTCTGGTACTGCTGGATGAACGGGCTGAACTTGGGCCAGGAGTTGCACAGGCTCGTGCCGCCGTTTGCCAGCTTGAGCTCCAGCGGCTTGCCCTTGCCGTTGGCGCGGATGACCCAGAGCGAGGCGTCGTCCGCGTCGTAGGACTCGGCCGAGGAGCGGTTGAAGATGATCAGCTCGTTGTCGGGCGAGAACGTCGGGTAGTAGTTGTTCTCGCTCCCCGACTGCTGGACGAGGGAGATCGGGGAGCTCCACTTGTTGGCGGCGCTGTCGTAGAGCAACATCTTCAGGCTGCCCTTGGTGATCCCCGGGTTGCCGAAGGGGACGAAGGCGGGCGGCGGCTCGGCGTAGACCACCTTCGTCCCGTCGGCGGACCAGTCCGCCATCGTCCCCTGCTTGACCAGCGGGTTGACCAGCGGGGTGAGGGTGTCGGTCTCCCTGAGCACCATGCTGTTCCCGTCGGAGGTGATGATCATCTTGCCGTCGGGCGAGAAGGCCATGAAGTTGGCCGCGCCGGTGGCCTTCACGTCCCGCGTGGGGACGTCGAGGATCTTGAGCGGCGCGGGCGCCGGCATGTCGAGGCCCACCGCCATGCGCTCGCCGTTGAGGGACAGGGCGTGGCAGCCGACGCAGAACAGCGCCTTGGCGTCGGCCGCGGTGTAGTACAGCTTCGCCTTCTGGCCGCTCTTGCCGAAGTCGTAGCGGATGATGTTGCCCGGCGTCGCGTTCCAGTAGTAGAGGCCGCCCTTGATGTCCTCCTTGGCGATCTGCAGCCGGTTCTTGCTCGAGACCCCGGCCTTGGCGATGTCGAGGGTCGCGCCGCGGATCTGGACGTCGGCGGGGTCGGCGTCCTTGAGCGCGCTGACGATGGCCTTCCACTCCGTGGCCGAGGGGATGTAGCCGCAGCCCTCGGCGCCGATGGCGTTGCACTTGGTGTAGATACGGATGTCGGTGCCGTCGTTGATGAACCCGACCTCGAAGATCTCCTGCCCCGCGCCGGGGACCCACTGGACCTCGAGATCCACCAGGTTGGGCGGGATCAGCACGCCGTCCGGGGGGTAGGCCAGGGCGATGGGGCTCGTCGCGTCCTCCTTCGCGGCGGCGAACTTGGCGTCGACCCCGGTGGGCACGCCGCTGGCGAGGAAGCGGCGCTTGTAGACCACGGTCAGGGTGGTGGACGTGCTCAGGCCGCCGGCGGTCACGTTCACCGTGGTCTTGCCGCCCCAGCCGAGCACCGAGTTGAAGATGTGCCCCATGAAGATGCCGACCCGGGCGTTGTCCACCGTGAAGGAGGCATCCGCCGTGATGTCCCGCTCGCTCCCGTCGGTGAACTTGCCGATCGCCTTGTAGGGCTGGACCACCGGCTTGTCGTCAACCGTGAGGTAGAGCACGGCGTCCTCGGGCTCGACCCGCAGCGACTCCAGCCCCTCGAGGCCCGCGTCGTTCGAGCTCAGGTCCTTGTACGTGGGCACCGAGCCGTCCGCGAACAGTGCGTCATCGACGCAGCCCAGCAGGCCGGGGCCGAGGGCCATCCCCAGCCCGACGACGGCGCCGAAGGCCAGGGCCAGGGCGACGCTCACCCTGACGTGGACAGACTGACGATGGGACGCCGCTCGTGGCATGACACTCCTCCTGCAATCGCAAAGATGGGTGAAATGTTAGCGCGCGGGGGGCCCCGTGCCAACGGCTGGCAATCGCGGTTCCTCGCGTCTTCGGCCCTCCGGGGTGAAGCACCGCGATTTCCGCGTGACGGGCGCCCCGGATCCGCTACCATCCACCGCGAAGCGGGGGCTGAAGAAAACCAAGCTGCGCAACAAGGAGCGCGCCATGACCCAAGAAAAAGACAAGGTCGTCCTGGCCTACAGCGGCGGCCTCGACACGTCCTGCATCCTGAAGTACCTGGTGGAGAAGGGCCTCCGCGTGGTCGCCTTCGTCGCCGACGTGGGGCAGGCCGAGGACTACGACCTGCTCCGCCGCCGGGCCCGCGAGACAGGCGCGGAGAAGGTGGTGATCTCGGACCTCAGGGAAGAGTTCGTCACCGACTTCATCTTCCCCGCCATCGCCGGCAACGCGATCTACGAGAACCGCTACCTGCTGGGCACCGCCCTCGCACGGCCGCTCATCGCCCGGGCCCAGGTCGAGGTGGCCCTGGACGAGGGCGCGGCCTACGTCTCCCACGGGGCGACGGGCAAGGGGAACGACCAGGTGCGCTTCGAGCTCGCCTACTACGCCCTCGCGCCGCGCATCAAGGTCATCGCGCCGTGGAAGGACCGCACGTTCCTCGACCGCTTCAAGGGGCGACAGGACCTGCTGCGCTACGCCGAGGAGAAGGGCATCCCGGTCGAGGCCACGGCGGAGAAGCCGTTCAGCATGGACGAGAACCTGATGCACAAGAGCTACGAGTCCGGCGTGCTCGAGGACCCGATGCTCACCCCGGACCCGAGCATCTTCACGGTCTGTCGCTCGCCGCAGGACGCTCCGGACCGCCCGGCGCGCATCGAGCTCCACTTCAAGGACTCGGTCCCGATCCGGGTGAAGAACGTCGACGACGGCACCGTACACGAGCGGCCGCTCGAGCTCTTCGCCTACCTCAACGAGCTCGGCGGCCTCCACGGCGTCGGGCGAATCGACATGGTGGAGAACCGCTTCGTCGGCATCAAGTCCCGCGGGATCTACGAGACCCCCGGCGGCACCGTGCTGCACCGCGCCCTGCGCGACCTGGAGGGCATCGCCATGGATCGCGAGGTCCTGCACCTGCGCGACTCCCTCGCCCCCAAGTTCGCCGAGCTGATCTACAACGGCTTCTGGTACAGCCCGGAGATGGACTTCCTGCGCGGCGCCTTCGACCGGGCGCAGAGCATCATCGACGGCCACGTGGTCCTCGATCTCTACAAGGGCAACGTCATCGTCAGGGGCCGGCACTCGCCGAGCTCGCTCTACGACCGGGAGCTGGCCTCGATGGACGTGGAGGGCGGCTACGACCAGACCCACGCGGAGGGGTTCATCCGGATCAACGCCCTGCGGCTGAAGGCGCACAAGGTGATCCTCCGCGGACAGCGCGAGCGATGAGCCGGCCGCTCTGGGATCGGGGCGAGCCCTTCGACCGGATCGCCCTGCGCTTCACCACCGGCCGCGACCCCGAGCTGGACCTGCGGCTCGTGCGGCACGACGCGGTGGCCAGCGCGGCCCACGCGCGCATGCTCTGCGAGATCGGCGTCCTCGAGCCCCGCGAGCTCGCCGGCCTCCTCGTGGAGCTTCGCGGCATCGCGGAGGATGGGCTGGAGATCTCCGTCGAGGAGGAGGACGGCCACACCGCGATCGAGAACCGGCTGACGGCGCGGCTCGGCGCGGCGGGGCGGCGG